>Ga0224506_10000286_pt1 | contig 46555 bp, 34 predicted proteins | sample SF_Jan12_sed_USG_2_FD_169108 | JGI IMG/M metagenome (GOLD analysis project Ga0224506, IMG submission 169108) | Sediment microbial communities from San Francisco Bay, California, United States - SF_Jan12_sed_USGS_8_1 | ecosystem: Environmental > Aquatic > Marine > Sediment | place: USA... | reverse complement strand
TAGCCAGAGATACCGCTGGCGCTGATTATTTGGGCGGTTAAAAAATTACTTGCCGGCTTTCAACGTCGCCAAAAAGTTTTCGGCTAATGCAACGTAAATTGGTTTTTTACAGACAAATTTTGATGCCCCGGTGGCAATTAAAGACGTTGCCATTAATGCAAATACGATGTCCTGATTATCAACCATTTCCATGACGATAATAAAGGCCGTAATCGGTGTTTGCACCACACCGGAAAAGTAACCGACCATTCCCAGCAAGACAACGGTGGTGGCCAGCCCGGCAGGAAACAATAACGACAGATCACTACCCAGCCCCGCACCGCTGGCCAGCGAAGGCGCAAAGATACCACCGGGAATACCGGTTAAATAGGTCGCGGTGGTGGCGGCTAATTTATACAGCGGGTACATAAAACCAATCGTGTTTTCACAGCTTGTGCTGGCGGTGCAGCTAACGATTTGCTGGGCTTCGATATAACCTGTGCCGTAAACCTGACCGTCTGATAGCACGCCTAACACGGCTACTACCAGACCCAGCAAAAAGGCAGTTCGATACGGATAGTCTTTGACATAGGGACGAATTTTTTTGCCGGCGGTTATTAATAACTGGCTAAAACCACCGCCTAACAAACCACCGAGCACACCACTGACAATCACGGCCAGCCATAACAAACTGAGATCGGCTTCTGCCGGTACGCTGCCGTAATAGTTGTAATTGCGCTGGTGAATAAAGATAGCGGTCATGCCGGCGAGTATCACGCCGATCAGAATCATGCCGATGCTGCGCCGGTCGAACTCACGTGCCAGCTCTTCGATGGCAAACATGATGCCGGCCAACGGGGTATTAAACGCTGCCGCAACGCCGGCACCACCGCCGGTTAAAATCAGGCCGCGTTTCATATAACGGGCCGAAAGGTGTGTGTATTTGCCAAGGTTGTACATGATGGCAGCGCCGATGTGCACGGTCGGGCCTTCACGGCCTAACGACGCACCACAAAACAAAGCGATTAATGATAAAAAGATTTTACCAATGGCAACCCGTATCGAAAGCAAACGATCGGTTAACGATGGCCCGCCTTTATCTTCAATCGCGATGATGGTTTGCGGGATACCGCTGCCTTCGGCACCGGGAAAAAAGCGGCGGGTTAAATATACAGTTAGCAGCAAGCCAAAAGGTGTCATGAAAAAAGCGATGACAGGCCAGCGTTGATAAATTGCGTGAAAGGTATGGTCAGCAAATTCGGCCGAGAGTGCAAAGATGGCCGCGACAATGCCGACAATAACAGCACCGCCCCAGAAGATAATTCTGGTTTTCCATTTTTTATACTGAAAGTAATGGTGCTTATGTCGGCGAATATAACGGCGCATGTTGTGTCCTGTTTAATAAAGTATTTTCACACTGCTTTCGTCAATCATATTTTTTAAGCGGTTAATGAGTTCATCGGTGGGTTGCACGTTCCAGTTTTCATCCAGCGCTAAAGTGGCCCTGGCTTGTTCGGTTTTATAATGCACCCAGACCGGGCAATTGCCTTCAGTAAAGGGTTTTAACACATCCGCCAGCCCTTTGATAAAGCCGTTAGCGGCCTGCTCCGGCTTTAATTTAATATCAACCCGTTTGGCAAAACGTTCGCGGGCGGTTTCTATATCGTAGATTTTTTTAGCGGTAAGACGGTGACCACCAAAGTAGTCATCGTAAATGACCGTGCCTTCAACCACCATCAGTTTATCTTTGTTCATCAGGTAGCCGTATTCTTCATAGACATCTTCATAAATCTGTACTTCGATGCGGGCGGTTCGGTCATCGAGTACGGCAGAGACTATTTTGTTGCCGGCCTTGGTTCGGCGTGCGCGCATATCAACCATTAATCCGGCCAGACAATATTCTGTTTTGCTTTTTCTGGCACGGTAACCATCGGTGGGCGCTTCAATAATGTCATGCAGCTTTATAAACGTGCACTCGGTAAAGTGCCTGAGCTCTGCTTCATAACGTTCGATCGGGTGGCCGGTTAAATACAGCCCCAGTGTTTCTTTTTCAGCCCGCAGCCGGGTTTCATCATCCCATTCCTGAGCGCTGGCCTGTTCAATCGGGGCCATATTGAGGTCTTCATCAGCCGCACTGCCAAACAGATCGTTCTGACCCAGCTCAAAGTTTTTCTGGTGCTGATCAGCCATCTGGCTGGCTTCGGGCAAGCGCGCCATTAAGGTCGCGCGGTGCGGGCCCAGCTCATCCATGGCGCCGGAACGGATCAAGGCTTCCATCACCCGTTTATTGACCTTGCGGCTATCAACCCGCCGGCAGAATTCGTAAATGTCTTTATAAGGGCCGGTATCACGCCGTTCGGCAATCACAGATTCCAGGGCTGCCTCGCCGACGCCTTTAATCGCGCCTAAGCCATAGAGTACGGTTTTGTTGTCTTTGACGCTGAATTTAATTTCGGAACTGTTGACGTTAGGGGGTACCACTTCAAGTTCCATCAGGTGACAGTCTTCTATCAGGGTTACCACCTTATCGGTATTGTCCATATCAGCGGACAACACCGCGGCCATGAACTCGGCCGGGTAATGGGTTTTCAGCCACATGGTTTGATATGACAGTAACGCATACGCTGCAGAGTGTGATTTATTGAAACCGTAACCGGAGAAGTATTCCATCAGATCGAAGATGCCGGATGCGGTTTTCTGGTCGATGCCTCTTTCGGCGGCGCCTTTTTCAAAGATCAGGCGTTGTTCGGCCATGACCTCTGGTTTTTTCTTACCCATGGCGCGACGCAGCATGTCGGCACCGCCAAGCGAGTAATTAGCCAGTACCTGAGCAATTTGCATAACCTGCTCCTGGTACAAAATCACCCCGTAGGTGGGTTCTAATACCGGCTCCAGATCAGGGTGCGGATAGGCCACATCGGCCCGGCCGTGTTTACGGTTGATAAAGTCATCCACCATGCCCGAACCTAAAGGCCCTGGCCGGAAAAGTGCCACCAGTGCAACAATGTCTTCAAAGGTATCGGGCTGCAGGCGTTTGATCAAATCCTTCATGCCGCTGGATTCAAGCTGGAACACGGCAGTGGTATTTGAGAGTTTTAACTGGGTGAAAGTATCTTTATCATCGAGATCGATAAATTCAATTTGTAAGACTTCTTCCCCATTTTTAGCGCGCGCGACGTTTATGTTTTTGACCGCCCAGTCGATAATGGTCAGGGTTCGCAGGCCGAGAAAGTCAAACTTAACCAGGCCGGCCGCTTCGACATCGTCTTTATCAAATTGTGTGACGATGCTGCTGGATCCTTGCTCGCAGTACAATGGTGAAAAGTTGGTCAGTACCGAGGGTGAGATCACCACGCCACCGGCATGTTTACCGGCATTACGCGCCAGGCCTTCGAGTGTCAGCGCCATGTCAATCAGGTCACGGACATCTTCGTCCTGTTCATAGGCGGTTTTTAATTCATCGGATTCCAGCAGCGCTTTGCTCAGCGTCATGCCGATTTCAAACGGAATGGCTTTTGAAATGCGGTCAACAAAACCATAGGGATGACCCAGAACGCGGCCCACATCACGCACCACCGCTTTAGCGGCCATGGTGCCGTAAGTGATGATTTGCGATACCCGGTCGCGGCCATAGGTTCGTGCCACATAGTCGATCACCCGGTCACGGCCGTCCATGCAGAAATCGACATCGAAATCCGGTAACGAGACACGCTCGGGGTTGAGGAATCGTTCGAACAGCAGGTCGTAGGCCAGCGGGTCAAGGTCGGTTATCAGCATCGCATAGGCGACCAGCGAACCGGCACCGGAACCACGCCCCGGCCCCACCGGCACATCGTTTTCTTTGGCCCATTTAATAAAGTCGGCAACGATCAGGAAATAACCGGGGAAGCCCATGTCGATAATGGTTTTAAGTTCAAACTCTAGCCGGTCGATATAAACCTGGCGTTGCTGCTGATAATCCGCAGCGTTTTTATCAAGCAGCACCTCAAGGCGCTTGTCCAGGCCCTGATGAGCGACCAGCCTGAAGAAGCTGTCGATGGTTTCGCCTTCAGGCACCGGGAAGTCGGGCAGAAAACTTTCACCGAGCTGTATTTCCATGGTGCAGCGTTTGGCGATTTCAACGGTGTTTGCCAGTGCCGAGGGGATGTCGGCAAACAACTCACACATTTCTTCGGGGCTACGCAGGTATTGCTGTTCACTGTAGTTTTTATCACGCCGGGGATCATCCAGTGCACGGCCAGCTGAAATGCAGACACGGATCTCGTGGCCGTCGAAGTCTTGCTGTTTTAAAAAGCGCGCGTCATTGGTGGCCACCACCGGGGTCTGGCTCTTGGCAGCCAGTTTAACCGCCGCGTGTATATAACTCTCTTCATTGGCGCGGCCGGTGCGTTGCAGCTCAAGATAAAACCGGTCGCCAAAAACAGCCCGCCAGTGCTGCAGATAGCTGGCTGCCAGTTCTGCATTACCTGAGAGCAAGGCGCGACCTATATCCCCTTCCCGGCCTCCGGATAACGCAATCACCCCTTCTGAATGCTGTTTAACCCAGTCACTTTCAACCACAGGCTGACCGCTGTGCTGGCCTTCGAGATATGCCCTGGATACTAATTCAGAAAGGTTGATATAACCCTTATGATTTTGAGCCAGTAAAACCAGTTTATAGGGTTCTTCATTGCGCTCACGAGACTGCACCAGCACATCGGCACCGATGATTGGTTTGATACCGGCTGCGCGCGCCGCACGGTAGAATTTAACCGTTGCAAACATGTTGCTATGGTCAGTCAGCGCAACAGCGGGCATGCCATTTTCAGCACAGGCCTTCATTAGCGGTTTAATGCGAATTAGACCATCTACCAGAGAGTACTCCGTATGCAGATGTAAATGTATAAAAGAAGGTTCCATATTTCCTGAGGATCAAATGACCGCGGTAGAAGGCTAATTATAAGGATACTGGCAACGCCAAATACTGTGCCATCATAAAGCTTTTTAAGGCTCAATATAAGCCACAAAACACATAAACTAACAAACTATTTCGTGGTGAAGTATTCTATTAAGAAAATACGATAAGTCATTGTTTAATATAGACTGAGAACTTAAAGTACTTTCTTAACTGGTGCAAAACTCCGTCTGTGATCAGGGCATGCGCCGTGTGCCTGCAAAGCTGCAATATGGACTTTTGTGCCATAGCCTTTATGCCGATCAAAACCATATTGCGGGTAATCCTGATGCAGTTTGAGCATTTGATGATCACGCTCTACCTTGGCCAGAATTGACGCCGCGCTGATGGCCTGCACTTTATCATCGCCTTTGATAATGGCCTCAACGGGATAGGCAATATCCGGGCAGCGGTTACCGTCTACTTCGACTTTTTCAGGTGCAATGCTAAGGCCTTCTACCGCTAACTTCATGGCTTTCATTGTGGCCTGTAAAATATTAATTTCATCAATTTCTGCTGCGCTGACACTGGCTATCGACCAGGCCAGAACCGAGGCTTTGATTTCGACTGCCAGGGCTTCACGCTTTTTTTCGCTGAGTTTTTTTGAGTCGGCTAAACCGGCAACCGGCTGATCCGGGTTCAAGATCACCGCCGCGGCGACCACGGAGCCCACTAGCGGCCCCCTGCCGGCTTCATCGACACCGGCTAAAAGTAAATCAGAATTCATCAACTACTCGTTTAAATTTGAGGTAAAATGCCCGCACTTATTTTTTCTGTCACTGAATAGCCGGCTTTTTATTTTTGGCTTTCAGATTAATTGTTATTGTATCGATTCGGAGTTTAGATTGCCCGTTAAAAATATCATGATCAGCGCCGGTGAGGCTTCCGGCGACTTGCATGCTGCTAATTTAGTCAAAGCCCTGCACAAGATAGACTGCACCATCAAGGTCAATGGCATGGGCAGCGATAAAATGCGCGAAGCCGGTGTCGAGCTGCTATACGATTGCCGCGACATTGCGGTGATGGGCATTGTTGAAGTGCTGGCCAAATGGGGCACCATTATGGGTGCGCTTAACATTCTTAAAGAATCCTTAGCCAAAAACCCGCCGGACCTGTTGATTCTGGTAGATTACCAGGAATTTAATATGAAGCTGGCTAAGGCGGCTAAAAAGCGCGGCATCAAAGTCATGTTTTATATCGGCCCTCAGGTCTGGGCATGGCGTTCACACCGGGTTAAGAAAATCGGTGAGAAAATTGACATGATGGCGGTGCTGTTCCCGTTTGAGGAAGATTTTTATAAAAAAGCCGGTGTACCGGTGCGCTTTGTTGGCAACCCGCTGGTCGATGAAGTCAAAGCCAGCATGACTGTTGATGCGGCTACTGAAATGTTCGGGCTTGATGCATCAGTAAAAACCATAGGCCTGCTGCCAGGCAGCCGGCGCAGTGAAATTTGCCGGCTGTTACCGATACAACTGGCCGCTGCGCGTTTAATCTACCAGCGCCAGCCGCAAACACAGTTTATTGTGCCTTTGGCCAAATCGGTCGATATGCAGAATATCCAGCCATTGCTCGACGAATACCCCGAACTGCCGCTGCATATCGTGCACAGCCATATTCATGATGTCATGAATTGCAGCTACGCGGTGATCACGGCATCTGGCACCGCTTCATTAGAAACGGCGCTGATGACCACGCCGATGGTGATCATTTATAAAATGTCGCCTCTCAGTTATAAAATCATGAAACGCATGATTACCATCGATCATATTGGTCTGCCGAATATCGTCGCCGGCAAACAGGTGGTGAAAGAGCTGCTGCAGGAAAATGCCAGCGCGGAAAACATCGCCGATGAGATTCTGCAGATGCTGACCGATAGTGACTACCACCAGCAGATCAGCGCTCAGTTGCAGCAGATACGCAACAGACTGGGAACATCGGGCGGCTCTGAACGTGTCGCCAGGCTGGCTTTTGATATGTTACAGCCTGACTTTAAAGCCTGATTTATTTAACAGAAGACAGATTATGCAATTTATAGACTTTCCCGGTGCCTACGAGCGCCAGCTACAACGCAAATATAATAACCCGGCCCTGTTTAACATCAGGGCGGATGATATCAATGCTGACAGCATTTTACTGGCGCGCCAGCAAGACAGTGAAGAAGTCGAAAAATTTATGATCAGTTTTCGCCGTGTCGTCGAGCGTGCCGTCAGTCTTAAGCCGAATGAACAGAGTGATGTGATTTTAAAACTCAAAGAAGACCTTGATCAGCACTATCAACATTGCTGCAGCCTGCAAGGTGATATGTCGAAGATAAAACAGGCCTTACAGACCTTGCTCAATGCCATTATGTCAGCGGTACGCAAGGGCGCGGGAAATGACCTTGCCGCTCAGAGCAAACTGGATGAAGAAGACACCGCCAGAGCGGAACACTTCCGGCTTCAGGAGTTTGCATTGATTGCCGATATGATGCGCGAGCAACGCTCCATCCCGGCAGCAGAGCTGGCACTGTCTCTGCTGACAGAGCCGATGAATATTGTGACAGAAGCATTGGAACTGTTTCAGGCGCAGGAAATTGCCGGTTTAATCAGCGATATTCATGATAAGTTTTCAGTCCTCGATGATGAGGCCATAAAACCTTATCAGCACAAGCTGCAAGCGATCGCTGAAAAACTGACCCTGCTGGCAGACGATACCAGCAGCAATTAATTTTTTATTCAATAGCCTGCGGGCAAGACAATTTCAATCTGCGCGGCATTATTGGACATCTGCAAATTAGCCAGGTGCTGAGTGTAATGTCTGTCACTTTAGCCACGCCAGACAACAGCCGCCAAACAGCTTAATTTTTGAGTTAAGCCTTTACTGTTTAATGACCACTTCTCACTACTGCGAGTAACAGCTCAAAGCGGCCCGCCACTGAATGAACATGTGATACATAGCCGCTAATCCTCTACGGATAACCTATCCACTGAATCACCTTGCGCTTGCTGCAATGACCACAGGTGCTGGTATTTGCCTTGTTGTGCTATCAGCTCTGCATGCGTGCCTTTTTCAACTATTTTACCTTCATCCAGCACCAGTATTTCATCGGCATCCGTCACCGTTGATAATCGATGGGCGATTACCAGCGTTGTATGCTGTTGAGAGATGTCTTTTAAGGCCTGCAGAATTGCCTGTTCTGATTTTGAATCGAGCGAGGATGTGGCTTCATCAAAAACCATTATTCTTGGCTGGCTGATTATGACACGGGCAATGGCCACACGTTGTTTTTCACCGCCTGATAATTTCAAACCGCGCTCGCCGACTAAAGTCTGGTAGCCATCCGGCAGCTGGTTGATAAAAGCGTGGATATTGGCCATTTTAGCCGCCCGATAGACATCGTCTTCTGTCGCTTCCGGGCGTGCGTATTTTATATTATTAAAAATACTGTCGTTAAACAGTACCGTGTCTTGCGGCACGATACCGATGGTTTTTCGCAGGCTTTTCTGGCTCACTGATTTGATATTCTGGCCGTCAATTAAAATATCGCCAGCAGTGGCATCATAAAACCTGAAGAGCAACCGGGTGATGGTCGACTTGCCGGCACCGGATGCGCCGACGATGGCGACTTTTTTCCCTGCCGACACCTTGAAGCTGACGCGATCGAGTATCTGCCGGTCTTCTTTATATGAAAAACTCACATTTTTAAATTCTACTTCTGCTTTGCTAATGTTTAACTCTGTCGCCCCTGGGCTGTCTTTGATTTCCGGTTTTTTGTCCAGTAGCCTGATCATTAAATCCATGTCGGCCAGCGAATATTTCAAGGCCCGGTAAATAATGCCGAGGAAACCCAGCGGCATGAACAACTGCAACATCATGGCGTTAACCAGCACCAGATCACCCAGTGTCATGCTGCCATCAACAACCCCCTGCGCGGCATAAATCATGATAAACGTAACACCGATAGAAATCACGGCACCCTGACCAAAGTTTAACAACGACATAGAGTTCTGGCTCTTGACGGCTGAATCTTCCCAGTCTGTCATGGTTGTTTTGTATCGATTTAATTCATATTCTTCGTTGGTAAAATATTTAACGGTTTCGTAATTAATAAGACCGTCAATGGCCTGACTATTGGCCTCTGAATCGAGTTTGTTCATGCGGTGACGGAAATGCATGCGCCATTCTGTTATTGCCAGCGTAAAGCCGATATACACAAACACAGTTAATGTAATCACCAGGGTAAATTTCCAGTTGTACTGACTTAATAAAATAAAGGCGACCAGTAAAAACTCGGCAATGGTGGGAATAATATTAAACACAAGATAGTTCATTATCGAGCTCAGGCTTTGTGTGCCGCGTTCCAGGTCGCGGCTGATACCACCTGTTTTTCTGTCAAGGTGAAAACGTAATGACAGCTGGTATAGACGTGCTAAAACCTGCAGCGATAATTTTTTAATCGCGCCATAACGCACTCTGGCAAACAAAGCATCTCGCAACTCATTAAACAGTCCACTGACCAGCCGCAAAGCACCGTAACTTAGTAACAACACAACGGGTAACATAACCTGATTCTCGTCTGTCACCTGATCGAGCTTATCAACAATGTCTTTTAACAGCAGCGGCATGCCAACCACGGCCAGTTTGGAAATGATTAAAAACACCAGCGAGAGTAATACACGGCCTTTATAGTCCCAAATGAATGGCAACATTCTTTTCAGGTTTCTGATATCAGTACGCGAGCGGTGAGGCAAATCAGTGGCTTTGTTATCAATCATTAGGGAACTTTCTTTGTATTGGAGTGTATTTATCTAGTATATAATTATATCTCATTACACAATTGCCCTGATATGAAAACAATAAAGAAACTGAATATGCGTTATTTCCGATTAGCTATAGCCATCATCACCACAGGGTTAATCACTCTTGGTTGCACGCAGGATGCATCCGACTCGGCCGGGCGTAAAAACAAAGCTCATCGCGTCACCACTGTAAGCCTTACCGCCGAAAGCGGCCAGCTTGAAAGACGTTTTAATGCATTAATTGTTGCGCCCAACACTATTACCATCAGCAATCAGATTGCTGGCAGCATAGTTAAAATGCCTTTTCGGGCCGGCGCCGTGGTTAAAAAAGGCGATGTACTGGTACAGATTGATGACAGCTTAACAAAAGCTGAATATAAAAAAGCGCAGGCCAACCTGGAAAAAGCACGCCAGGACTTAAACCGTATTAAAAAACTCATTCCACGACAGCTTGCTTCTGCTGAGCAATTATCAGCTGCCAGCACCGACAAAAAGCTGGCAGAAGCCGAGCTTACTTTAAAAAGTATTCAGCTTAACCGCAGTCTTATTAAAGCGCCGTTTTCCGGTGTTATCAGCCAGCGTTTTTTTGAACCCGGTGATACAGCAGCGATTAACAAACCCTTGCTGACACTGGTTGATAACCAGCACCTGATTGTAAAAAGCGCCATTCCGGAGTCGCTGATAGCAAACGTAAGCGTCGGCAAAGAGGTAAAGGTAAAAATTCCTTCACTGTCATTATTGCGGGATGCAAAAATCAGTACACTCTACCCTACAGTAGACAGCACAACGCAGCAGGTTTCTGTTGAAGCCGCTTTTGATACCCTTAATGACCCCTTATTACCGGCGCTGTTCCCTGGGCAATTTGCCGAACTTATTATCAGTTACCAGTCGGCGAGCCATCTTCTTGTGCCCGTAAACGCGGTTCAGTACGATACAAAAGGCGCCTGGGTTTTTCGTCTTGACAAAGACAATAAATCAGAAAAAACACGCATCAGCACCGGCAAAAACATTAACAACAAGATTGAAGTTAACAGCGGCTTAAACGTCGGCGATATTATTGTCACCCATGGTTTTGTTGGTTTACGCGCGGGCAAAAAAGTCAGCACAGGCCCCGCTGATATAAATAAAAAATGAATAACTATAATAACAAAGGCGGTTTAGCCCGCTGGTCTATCAATCACCCGGTAGCTGTCACCGTTAGCCTGCTTACCATTATCGTCATGGGTATTTTTTCTTTAAATCGGCTCGGCGTGGATTTATTACCCAAACTCATTTACCCGGAAGTGCGTGTGCGCATCCTTAACCCCGGTGTACCGGCGGCGATCATGGAAGACGAAATCACTCGGCAGCTGGAAGAACAGCTGGCGATTACTGAAAACGCCACCAATATCCGCTCACGCTCCTCGGAAGGCCGCTCCAATGTTGACCTCTCCTTCCCTTATGGCACCGATATTAATATTGCTCTGCGTGATGCCAGCACACGGCTAGATCGTGCCAAACGCTTTTTACCGACCGATATAGAACCCGCTGTTATTTACAAACTGGACCCGTCTCAAATTCCCATCATGGAGCTGATTGTCAGTTCCGATCACAGAACATCCGTTGAGCTCAGAAGCTGGGTCGATTACAACTTTAGCAAATGGTTTTTGAACTTGCCCGGCGTGGCATCAGCCGAAGTCGGTGGCGGCCTGATCAGGGAGATCAATATCACGCTTGACCAGAACAAACTCAATCATTTTGGATTCGATGTAGACGATGTCATTAAGCAGCTCGAAGATGAAAATCAGGACATTCCCGGTGGCAAGCTCTATAGCAAACAGCAGGAGATCAGTATCCGCGCGCTGGGACGGTTTACCAGCCTGGAGCAGATTGCCAATACCAGTATCAGCAAACAAACCAGTGAAGGCACAAAAACAATAAAAATTCGTGATATCGCTATCATTGAAAACACGCATGAAGATGAGCGCCTGAAGATCCGTCTCAACGGCATAAATGGTGTAAAACTATCGATTCAGAAACAGCCCTTGGCGAATACAGTTGAAGTTGTTGAGCAGATTAATAACCGCCTGCAATGGCTTAAAGACAACCAGCAAATTGCCGATGATGTGCGCGTACAAACGGTTGGTGACCAGTCTGTTTTTATCCGCCATGCTGTCAGCAATGCCACCACCGCTGCTGTCAGCGGCGCCATCCTGGCCATGTTTGTGGTTTATCTCTTCCTCGGTAACCTGACGCGAACATTAATTATAGGCAGCGCTATCCCGATCGCTATCCTCGTTACCTTTATCATTATGAACATGGTCGGCATCACGCTCAATATCATGACACTCGGCGGTCTTGCTCTGGGCATTGGCATGCTGGTCGACAGCACCATAGTGATGCTTGAAAACATTTCCCGGCACCAGCAAGAAGGCGAAGAAGAAAAGCAGGCAGCCATTCATGCCGCCGCTGAGGTTAACAGCCCAATTATCGCGTCAACCACTACCAATCTCGTTGCGGTATTACCTTTTCTTTTAATTGGCGGCCTCACCGGTTTATTATTTAAAGAACTCATTATAACCATCGCAGCGGCGATGATCGCTTCGTTATTTGTGGCCATGACAGTTGTGCCGGCACTGGGTTCTCTGATTAAAAAAACGTCTTCTAAAAAGCTTTTTTCTCTCGACAGACTGATTAAATGGTACAAGAAGGTTAATCACAAAATCATTAACAAACCCGCGTATATAATCGCGCTTGCCCTGCCGCTCATTACCATCAGTATTTTCGGATTGACGCAAACCAAGAGTATTTTTTTACCCAAGGTTGATGAAGGCAATATCAAAGTAAGGATTTCAACCGATGGCGGTACACAGCTGTCCGAGATGAATCAGATTGTCTACCAGGTAGAGAACTTTTTGTTAAACGACCCCAAGGTCGAGTCTGTTTTTTCAACCATCGGGGGATCTGTCTTCGGCCGCTCTGCTTATTTATCCAGCAACCGAAGTTCATTGCGCGTGCAGTTAAACAAGGGCATTTCCGGGCAATACAACAGTGAAGAATGGATTAAATCGGCCCGCAAAAATATTTCGAAATTGAAACTGATTGGCACAAAAGTAAAGTTTCAGTTACGCGGAGTAAGAGGCGTCAAACTGCACTCAGGCGACGATGACATCAGTGTGCGTGTCAGAGGACAAGACATTTCAACGTTAACCCGTATCGGAAACGAGATTGCTCAGCGCATAAAAACGATACCGTCACTGCAAAATGTAGAACATTTTTATGAAGACTCAGAAAAAGAACTGGTGATAAGGTTAAAGCGGGAAATCACCAGTTCACTTGCTATTACAGCAAACGATATTGGCCGCGCGGCCCGGCTTTCTCTTGATGGCCTGATTGTCAGTGACTATATCGACAATGATGAGCAATTTAATATCCGGCTTCGCTATAAAAAAACCGATGTCCGCAATGTCAGTGATTTAAATAACATTATCGTTGCCTACCGAAATAATAAAGCCATTTATCTGGGTGATGTTGCCGCGTTTGAAACCGTTGCCAGCACCAAAAACATATACCGCGACAAGCAACAGCGCTTTGTCGAAATATCTGCATCACTCGATAGCGACACGCCATTAGAACATGCACTGGAAGACATTGAACGTAAACTCGCAGACTACAAATTACCTGATGGTTATAGCCGTTACCAGAGCGATGATGCCAAGACCCTGCAGCAGGGCCAGTCTCAGGGTGCAAGCCTGCTGTTGCTGGCTTTATTTCTTGTGTTTGTGGTGATGGCTATCCAGTACGAATCTTTTTTAAACCCGTTTATTATATTGCTGACCATACCCTTTGGGGTAATTGGCGTGGTGGCTGGCATTTATTTGACCGGCATTGCGCTATCCATGTCAGTCTGGTTAGGCATGATTATGCTCGCCGGTATCGTCGTCAATAACGCCATTGTCATGGTCGAGCAGATTGAAATTGAAAAACGCAATGGCCTGGCTATCGATGACGCGATCATTACTGCCTCTGCCATACGTGTTAAACCCATTTTAATGACAACACTGACAACCGCCATTGGCATGTCACCGTTAGCGATGGGTTTTGGTGAAGGTTCTGAAATGCTTCAGCCGCTAGCGATTGTTACCGTTTTTGGACTGAGTTTTTCAATGCTGGTAAGTTTGTTTTTGTTGCCGGCGTTTTACAAACTGCTGAATAAAAAACTATTTTGATCCGGGGTCTTCGCCTGCCGTTTACAGAGGCTTGATAAAATTTTAACCATGCTTTGCTTAGTTCTTGCGATAAACTTTCAAGACATTGCTTAACTGCAGTATTTTATCGCTGACCTTTTGCAGTTGTTGCAGGTCTTCAATTTCGATACTGATTTTCATATCCGCCATCTGCGTATCTTTATTGGACATTGTTTGAATACCCAGCACGTTAACTTTTAAATCCGACAGCACATTGCTGATATCACGCAACAAACCTGTCCGGTCCACTGCCTGAATCATCAGACTGATTTCGAACAACTGGTGTTTCTGGTCTGACCATTCTACCGGAACCAGATGGTCCTGTTTGTCAGGCTCGAGATTCAGAATATTGGTACAATCTTTTCGGTGCACAGAAACACCCTTGCCGCGGGTTATAAAACCGACAATGTCATCTCCCAGCACCGGGTTGCAGCAGCTTGAAATGCTTGTTAACAAGTTGCCAACACCACTGACATTAACGGCCTGCGAACCTGTTTTTTTTGCTGTTTTTCTGGGCCTGACCTGCTGCGGTATTTTTTTATTTAGCTCATTACCATATAAAGTATTAAAAGCAAACGATAGCTGCCCGCTACTGATATCACCACGGCCTACTTTCGCCTGCCATTCTTCCACTGTCTGGACTTTAAAATGTTTCACCGCTTTTTCAAGATCAGGGTTGGTAATGTGTATGCGCTTGAGTTCACGATCGATGATCGATTTACCATCAAGCACGTGCTGTCCGTAATCCTGCTGTCTGAACCAGGCTTTAACTTTAGAGCGCGCGCTATTACTGTGCAGGAAACCCAGGTTCGGGTTCATCCAGTCACGACTGGGGTGAGCTTCTTTGGCTGTTAATATTTCGACCTGCACACCGTTTTCTAGCTCGGTGGTTAATGGCACAATCTGGCCGTTAACTTTTGCACCTCTGCATTTATGGCCTATTTCAGTGTGCACAGCGTAGGCAAAATCAAGCGGTGTCGATCCCTGCGCCAGGTCAATGACTTTACCCTCTGGCGTCAGCACAAAGACCCGGTCTGAAAACAGCTCAGTTTTAAAACTATCGAGCAATTCGGACTCATCCTCATCAGAGGTGTCCAGAAGTTTTCTGATAGAGTTAATGGTATTTTGCAGCACTTCATCCTGACCGGTGCGCTCTTTATAGCGCCAGTGAGCCGCAACACCGTACTCAGCAAATTCATGCATAGCCGTGGTTCTTATTTGGATTTCAACCGGTTTTCCTTGCGGCCCGTATACCGCCGTATGTAAACTCTGGTAACCATTTTCTTTGGTGTTGGCAATATAGTCATCAAACTCTTTTGCAATGTGTCGCCACTGACCGTGGATTAAGCCAAGTGCTGAGTAACATTCAGAGATGGTGTTTACGGTGACCCTGATGGCCCGCACATCAAATAATTCAGAGAATTTTTTGTGCTTTTGAGTCATCTTCATCCAGATACTGTAGATATGCTTGGGCCGGCCATAGACCTGGGCCTGAATACCGGCCTCATCGAGCATTGACTTTATTTCACTGACCACATTGCTGATGTATAACTCTCTTTCTTCGCGTTTTTCTTCGAGCATTTTTGCAATGTGTTTGTAGGCATCGGCATGCAAATAGCGAAACGACAGGTCTTCAAGCTCCCATTTGATCTGACCGATACCCAGGCGGTTTGCTATTGGCGTGAATATTTCCAGCGTTTCAGAAGCCAGCGCCTGCCGCGTCTGACTCTCTGAGTGCGCCATTTCTCGCAAGCGCTGCAAGCGAAAAGCAAGCTTGATTAACACTACCCGCACGTCATCGACCATTGCCAGCAGCATTCTTCTCAAGCGTTCGGTTTGTTCCTTGTTATCGGTATGACTGGCCTTGAAGCCATGCAGTTTTTCCAGGCTGAGAACCATTTTCTGGATCTCATCACCAAACTCTTTTTTTACGGATTCATAGAATTTGTCATTGCGTAAGCGGCTATCGCTTAACAGGCAGACGATAAGAGTGGTTTCATCGGCACTCAGCTGACTGAGCAATAATGCCACGTCAAGGCTGCTGGGCATTTCTGACTCAATAGACTGGCTTTGCCAGCAATATTGACAGGCTTTTTCCAGCGCCGGGGTGCGCTGATGAAGATGCCCGGAGTTAGCCACCAGCTTATCTAAATATCCTGTGAAGGAATATTGAGAACTGACGTGCTGGATGTTTTTAGTATGCTGCATTTGTGTTTACACTGCCTGGCGTGCCATCAGGAGCAAGTAGAACACGTGCCATAAAGAATTAAATTATGGTCTGTAATTAAATATCCCTTATCTTTTGCTATTTTCTTTTGCTGCTGCTCGATGGTTTCATCGTAAAACTCGTCTACACGACCGCATTTGACGCATACCAGGTGGTCATGATGGCTGCCATGGTTCAGCTCAAAAACGGCCTGCCCGCTCTCAAAGTGATGACGGGTGACCAGTGCTGCCGCTTCAAACTGAGTTAAGACCCTGTAAACAGTGGCGAGACCGACTTCTTCGCCGCTCTCCAGCAAGGCTTTATATATATCCTCAGCCGTGTGATGACGGGTATCTGAATTTTCGAGTAATTCAAGAATTTTGACACGAGGCAGAGTCACTTTAAGACCAGCCTTCTTTAAATCATTCGATTCCATAATTGTTTCCCGGGTGTAAAATTCTTTCTAAATGAAGTATGATTTGCGCGTTTATTATTAGGTTATTTTATATGAAAACTATTATTGTTACATGTTGCATTGTTCTGAGCACCTTTTTAGCGACGGCTTGCACCTCTGTATTACCCGAAGCCCATAAAATTGATATCCAGCAGGGTAATGCACTGAAATCTGATGATTTGAACAAGCTCTCCGTTGGCATGAGCAAAAAACAGGTAACCATTCTTCTCGGTACGCCGATGATTCGTGATATTTTCCATAAAGATCGCTGGGACTATGTCTATACCTTCAAAGCAGCCGGCAGTAAAGACACTAAAGTCATGCGCCTTAGTTTATATTTTGAGCTGGATAAACTGGTAAAAATTGATAACGTGTCATATATACCGGAAATGTAAGCTCGCCAGTCTAACAGCTGCCGCGCACTCTCATTTTGTCGCGGCTTTATCATCCTGCTCACCACCGCCTTTTTTCATTTTTTTACCTTCAGCCTCACGCCGCCTGCGCACTTCCTTAGGATCTGCGATTAGAGGCCGGTAGATTTCAACCCTGTCACCTTGCTTAAGCGTTGAAGATAATTTAGAAATTTTACCGAAGATACCGACTTTATTCACATTCAGATCGATTTCTTCATACAGCTCAAGAATGCCCGATTTTTTAATTGCATCCTCAATGCTTTGGTTTTCATCTATTTCAACACTGAGCAAGCTTTGTCGGTCGGCATGACCATAGACGACTTCAATATTCATCGTTCACCATAAACGTCAACCGCCCTTTTGCAAAAAGAATCAACCAGTGTATTGGCAATTTTACTGAACACCGGCCCGACTGCGATGGCAATTAATTTGTTATTAAATTCAAACTCCAGGTCCAGTGAAACCTTACACGCCATTGGCTCTTTTAGCGGATTAAAACGCCAAAAGCCTTCAAGGTGTTTAAATGGTCCTTCGAGCAAGCTCATTTCAATCATTTTGTTTTTTTGCAACAGGTTGCGCGTTGTAAATGACTTATTCAATGAGCCTTTAGCGATTTCGACACTGGCCTCTATCATATCGTCTGTCTGAGACAGGATGTGTGCTGACTTACACCAGGGTAAGAAATCCGGATAGGCATTGATATCGTTCACCAGCGCGAACATTTCTGCAGGGCTGTACATGACCAGCGACTGTCTGGATATTAGTGGCATAAAATCAAAGAACCTTTTTAGATCAGTTTAATGGCTTTCAGAAAAACGATAATTACCAGCAACGGGGTGACATAACGAATCAAAGCGTACCATATTGTATACAACAGCGGATGGCTATTCATCTCTTCTTTTACTTTATGTTTGGCCATTAAATGACCAACGAAGATAGCAATGAACAGGCCTCCAAGGGGTAACAAGACGTTGGCGGTGAGCCCATCGAGTGTGTCAAAGAAAGTCAAATCTTTAAATAAACCCGGTATCGACCAGGTGGCTTTTTCCCAGACATTAAACGACAACACCGAACCCACACCTATAAACCAGGTCAGCACACCGATATAGGCCGAAGCGCGTATCCGGCTCAGGTTTTTGTTTTCAACCAGCCATGCCACCATGGGTTCAATCAGTGATATTGCAGACGTCCAGGCTGCAAAAACAATTAACACAAAAAACAAAGTGCCAAACAAGATACCGTAGTCCATCTGGCCAAAGGCTATGGGTAAGGTTTTGAATATCAAACCCGGCCCTTCCGCCGGTGTCATGCTATTGGCAAAAACAATGGGGAATATAGCCAGACCCGCAAAAAGAGCCACCAGTGTATCCGCACCGGCGATCATAAATGTGGTTTTTGCGATGGAGATGTTTTTTGGCAGATAGGCACCATAGGCCATAATTGCGCCCATGCCTAAACTCAATGTGAAAAATGCATGGCCCATCGCCACTAACACGGATTCGGACGTTAACTTACTAAAGTCTGGATAAAACAGGTAATTAAAGCCCTGAGCAAAAGCGCCCGTGGTGGTTGCGTAAGCCACTAATATCAACAACATTATCAATAATAACGGCATTAAGAAACGCACTGCTTTTTCCAGGCCATGCTGCACACCTCTGGAGACTATGGTCATGGTCATCAGCATAAAGAGCGTATGCCAGCCTAATAAACGCTCAGGGTCTGATGTTAAGGCGACAAAGATACTGGTGACGCCATCTGCCGTTGCGCCGACAAACACACCGGCTGCCATTCGTACGGTGTAAGCCATTGCCCAGCCGGCTATCACGCTATAATAAGACAGTATTAATAAACCGGCGATCGCCCCCATCCAGCCAAGGCCACGCCAGATACCGTGGCGATTTTCTTCCCGCGCCAGCATGCCCATTGTATTGATAGGGCTCAAACCGCCTTTTCTTCCTAAGAAAATCTCTGCCATCATCACCGGGATACCAATCAACACGATGCAGAAAAGATAAACCAAAACAAAGGCGCCGCCGCCATTATCGCCCGTGATATAGGGGAATTTCCAGATATTACCAAGGCCAACCGCTGAGCCGGTAGCCGCCAGAATAAAGGCTACTCGGCCTGACCATTGTCCGTGCATGGATAAACGAAATTCGGATGACATAGGGTTCCCCTCTAGGTGAATAGTGCCATTGTCATCAATCTTTTCCACAGTTACAAGTCAGAAGTCTTTTTTTCTTGTTCTAAGCTACTGAATTTCCAGCTTTTAATCAGCAAGCATTTGATAAAGTCATGTATAATTTGCTGATGAGCAAAAAGAAAAAAAGTTTACCCGACAACACGATCGCCCAAAACAAAAAAGCCAGGCATGACTTCTTTATTGAGGACACCTTCGAGGCCGGTATTGTGCTTGAGGGCTGGGAAGTAAAGAGCTTACGTGCCGGCCGCATCCAGATGACTGAAAGCTATATCATGGTCAGGGACTCGGAACTCTGGTGGATTGGCATGAGCATTACACCGCTACTGTCCGCATCAACACATATCAACCCGGACCACTATCGCAGTCGTAAACTGCTAATGCACCGCCGCGAAATCGATAAGCTGATTGGTGCCGTCGAACGCAAAGGTTATACGCTGGTTCCTCTCAGTGCTTACTGGATTAAAGGCAAGGCAAAATTAAAAATTGGCCTGGCCAAAGGTAAAAAAGACCACGATAAGCGCGCTGCCGATAAAGACCGTGACTGGAAACGAGAAAAGCAAAGAATACTGAAATCTCAGTGATTATACTGAAACGACGAGATTAACCTGCTTTTGCTGATCGCCTCATATTATTTCCGGCATCAGTGCCGCCGCTAATAATCAAAGTGCGCGAGAAAATTTAACCGCCGCTTTAAATTGCACTGATTATGTTCTTATCAACTTAAAGTCTTGTTATTACTGAACACACTTCTAAGCCGTAATCACTGCTGTCGTTGTAACCTGGATGCTGTCGACATCGCTACACAGGCGCTGGTGATCACCACTCGGCCGGATGATGCCAGCAATTTGCCGAATCGGTGCTGTTTCTAGTTGCCACGATGACCAATAGTAACGGTTGTTGAATGCCGTAATTGGCGCCCCAGAGCGCCTGCCTAGTCAGTAAAACCGTTAGTTTAAAGCCATTTTCTGGATAACTGGCCAATTGGTTTTTAAAACGGCACTCGCTTTCAGAAGCTATCAGCTGTTCACTGGCTTCAGGTGATAGTCACTCTGCTGTCGATTGTTTACCCCATAAACTGATATCACCCAATGCACTGAGATATTGCTCATGCTGCATTGACTCTTCTGCTGTTGCCTTTTGCACACTCAGCTGATGATCCATGTTTTCAACGCGTTGAATAGCGCCCGGCTCACGGCCGCTATCGGCCGTATCGGTTTGTTTTTCAGCCGCATCAAGTAGCAGATTGCTCTGCCCGCCAGTCATGGCCAGATACACATCCGCCAGAATTTCAGAATCTAATAACGCGCCGTGCAGTTCGCGTTTATCATTGTTAACGTCATAACGCTTGCATAACGCATCAAGATTGTTTTTTTGACCGGGATGCATTTTCCTGGCCATGACCAGGCTGTCCAATATGCTGGCATGGTCGGTTGTTATGCCCAGATCCACTGAATGGTTTTGCTTTAAGCGCTTAAATTCACTGTCAATGAAACCGACATCAAAGGGGGCATTATGAATGATCAGCTCCGCGCCTTTGATAAACGTCAGGAAATCATCGGCAATGTCTTCAAAGCGCGGCTTATCTGCCAGAAATTCGCTGGTGATGCCGTGCACGGCCAGCGCGCCTTCATCACTATCACGATCCGGCTGTATGTACTGATGATAATGGTTGCGGGTGATGCGCCGGTTGATTATTTCAACGCAACCAATTTCAATAATTCGATGGCCTTGTTTCGGGTCCAAACCTGTGGTTTCAGTATCTAAAACGACTTGCCGCATGTTGCTTACTCAAAATAGTTAGAAAAAAATACCGCATTGCTATATACAAATGATAATCATTCTCATATAGTGCAAACATTAGTTAATGGTTAATTATTGATTTATGTTGCAGCGTACAGGCTGTCATCATTGTGTAATAGACAGCTGCTTAAATGCACAGCGGTTCAAACAAACCATTAGTTATAAAAAATTATCATTAGATCATATAGGAAACCACTATGAAACCGTTAAAAATAAACCTTATATTACTGGCATTGGCATCGACTCTGGTCGCACAAACCGCGACAGCAGAAAACAGCGTTTACGGTAAAGGCCATGTCAGTGTCGCCAGCATTGAAGATGCTAATGGCAAGGCCAGTGCCATTTCCAGCCACTCTTCTCGCTTTGGTGTTAAAGGCAACCTGAGTCAAGAAGGCAGCACTCAGGTTTTCTATAAAATTGAATGGCAAGTTGATATCAGTGACGTATCCAAAGACTCATCAAGTACCAGTATTGATTTAACGGCTCCGGGCTCCGCAGAAACCAAGACCAGCCATCATTTCAAATCACGCAACCAGTACATTGGATTGAAAGACAGCTGGGGTGAACTCCGTTTAGGGCGTGATGACTCACCCTATAAAAAAGCCGGTAAAAAAGCCGTTGAGTTTTTCAGTGATACCTATGCTGACTACAACAGCATTGTAGACAAAGGCCAGGACGTACGCGCCGACAGCTCGATGTCTTATTCGGTGAAATTAGGATCAGGCAAAATCAGCCTGATGCGGGCTACCGGTAATGATACAACGACGGCTGCCAATGCCGGTGACATGACATCGTTTGCGTATGATGCAAAGTTCGGTGCCCTGACGCTGGGCCTGGCAACACAAAAAAAATACCTGGCAGATACTAACTATGAAACCGGCACAAAACTGGTACTGGGTTTCAAATTAGCTAAGGCGACCAAATTAGGCTTGCTGCATGAAACGGTTAGCGATGATCTGACGCTGGACGATAACAACACGCTGATCAGCATTAAACACAATATTGGTCGAGATGCGGTGAAACTTGTCTATGGCAGCAAATCACATGTCAGCGCAGAGGATGACACAATGACAGCTCTGGCCTATGACCATAAGTTAACCAAAGCCGCGACTGTGTATGCTCTGTATGCGAGCAGCACGAATGATGGTTTAAAAGACTCTGGTGGCTTAAGCGGAGATGCGACTGTGATAGCTGGCGGACTGGTTGTGACGTTTTAAACACTGACTGAAAGATAATATAAGATGTGATTGAAAAAGCCCTGTAGCCATACAGGGCTTTTTTATGAGCTGTTAATTAATTGTCTTTAACAATAAAACCGTTCCGCAGCTCACTGGTCGATATGACTACATCGTCACTGCCGTTAATTGGCGGGTAACCGTTGGTTGATTGAGTTTCTCGAACGTCACTTTCACTGTTCCATAACCGGCACAACGCCATGATGTGACCGTTCTTTCACCACCGAATTTTGTGTTGACACCGTCAACGCGACGTATTTTTAAACAAGCGTTAAATGTACCGTAAGGCACGGTAACACTCTCAATCGCAAGCAACGTTATTGTTGAAGTAAAGCTTTCAGCAAAAGAGCCGTTTTGGTAAATAGAAACATTGGTACTTCTCGGGGTACCTATCACCATATCCGTTGCAGCAAATACAACACCCGGGCTAAATGTAAAATCATTTTCAATAATGCTTGGGTTAAGAACATTTTTATGGACTCGCTGGTACAGGTCGAGTGTCGTACCTGTTGTATCGAGGTAAAAATCTCTATCCCGATTAACAGTGCCTAAATAACTTTCAATCCGGTTATAACTGACGACCCCTGGTGAACGAGTAAACGTATGCGTCAAGGTGTCATCAGTCGTGCCTGTTAACGAGAAGGTTTTAACCGCATAAGAATGACCATAATCTTTATAACTATAGAGGGTCGGCGTGGTATCTGTATTAGTGTTAGTGTTATTGCTATTAAGGCCGTCTGCGTTATCCGACGGACCACAGGCCGTCACAAATGCTGCCGTTAACGCCACCAAAATAATCTTTACGAGTGTCGCTCTAACTTTCATTATTGATTTCCCTTATTATCATTGAATGTATTTCAGACTTTTTTATACCTTATTGCAGAGTATGTGGCAACAACCTGCCGATGAAGACTGATAAGCGCATCCGTATCATTATTAAAAGCCGGCTGGACAATCAAGAACGGGAAGATTTTTTACGCAGCACTGATGATTTTACTGTCTATATTATCTGCCGGTCAGCTATAAACGTGAGCATCTCGATGTGCTTTGATCACAGCTCAAGTATGCATTAGCAAAGCGAATCAACACCCCGGTTAGCTAACTCATCCGCTTTTTCATTTTCATCATGGCCGTTATGGCCTTTTACCCACACCCATTCAATCTCATGCGCCTGCCTTGCCAAATCGAGGCGTTTCCATAAATCGTCATTTTTAACCGGTTTTTTTGCGGCATTTTTCCAGCCTCTTTTCTTCCAGTTATCAATCCACTCGGTTATGCCCTGCAAAACGTATTTTGAATCTGATGTCAGACGAACTTTGCAGGGCCGGGTCAGGCTTTCAAGTCCCATGATAGCAGCCATCAATTCCATACGATTATTCGTGGTCTCTTCTTCGCCGCCACATAGCTCCTTTTCCTGGCCGTCATAACGCATCAAAACACCCCAGCCACCTGGCCCCGGGTTTCCTCTGCAGGCACCATCTGTATATAGTTCAACAATTTTTTCGTCTGACACAATCTTACCTAATTCATATTCGGGCTTGCATTTCACACGGCTAACAAAGAAAATGCAATCTGAATTCGCTGTTTTAAATAATTGCTGTTCATCAGCAATAATTCTTTTATCTGTTTATCGACAATAAATATAGACAAGTATTTGATATTTAAAGTTTTTTAACATATATATTATATAGTAGCCTTTATAAAGCTCTTTTCAATTATGAATTTATTGTCAAAAACTATCCTTCTCCTCAGTTTTGTATCTCTCAGTGGCTGCAATTTTACGCATCTTGGTGTCATGACTGACGACCAAAATGAATTAAAAAAATCTCATGAATATCAAACAGCTGCTCTTTTGCCTGAGTGGGCCCGCCCGCTGCCACAGCCAGCTGAACATGCCGCTGATACATACGTCGAAACAGACCCTTTTATTTTAGATGATGATATTTATAAGGCAGATGATTTTGATATTATCTGGGATCGTATCCGCGCCGGTTTTACACTGCCAACTTCTGAGCATCGAAAAGTGCAGTCTGAATTACGCTGGTTTGCCCGCCATAAAAGCTATTTAGACCGTGTTGTTGAAAGAGCCGAACCCTTTCTTTATTTCATCATGGAGGAAATAGATAAGAGAAATATGCCTGCTGAAATGGCGCTATTGCCCATTGTAGAGAGCGCCTTCCAGCCATTTGCCTACTCACATGGCCAGGCAGCTGGCATCTGGCAATTTATTCCTTCAACCGGCCGCCACTACGGGCTAAAACAAAACTGGTGGTATGACGGCCGACGTGACATATATGCTTCTACTATCGCGGCATTAGATTATCTTCAGTACCTTAACCGTGCTTTTAACGGTAACTGGTTACATGCACTGGCTGCCTATAACTCAGGCATTGGAACGGTTTCAAAAGCCATCAGGCATAATAAACGCAAGAACAAACCCACTGATTTCTGGCATTTGAATTTGCCTAAAGAAACCCAGGGCTATGTGCCTAAACTGATGGCACTGACTCAGTTACTTTCAATACCTGAAGACTATAATATTGATTTGAAATGCGTCCAAAACGCGCCTTATTTTGAGGTAATCGATACTGGCGCTCAAATTGACCTGGCAGTGGCAGCTGATCTGGCTGACATGCCGATAGAAGAACTGTATAAACTTAACCCCGGTTATAACCGCTGGGCGACTGACCCTGCCGGCCCTCATCGAATGTTAATTCCAATCGAGAATACCGAGCAGTTCAAAGAAGGTCTGGCTAATATGCCGACTAATACACGCATGAGCTGGAAACGTTACAAAATCAAACCCAACCAAACGCTCAGTCATATCGCAGAGAAATTCCAGCTGACTGTAGAACAGTTAAAGAAAATCAATAAAATCCGCTCAAACCATATCCGTGTCGGTCGACATTTAATCATACCCGTCGCCAGTAAAGGCATGAAACACTACGCCTTGAGTAAAGACCAGCGAGCAAAACAGCGACGTGCTATTAAGCGTACAGGCAAAGGCAAGAAGGTTTTCCATACGGTGCAATCCGGAGACTCGTTGTGGGATATCTCTCAGCTTTATAAAGTCGGCACACAGCAACTGGCACGCTGGAATGGCATGGCACCAAAAGATATTCTAAGAGCCGGTCAAAAGCTGGTTATCTGGACTAAAGATAGAATCACACCCCGCATCAACAGTAGCTTAGTTGGCGACTTTATTCGCTCTGTTCGCTACCGTGTACGCAATGGTGACTCGTTATACCGCATTGCAAAACGTTTTAATGTCAGTATTGGTGATTTGCATCGCTGGAACCCTGTTCAGGGCAAGTACTTAAAGCCCGGCCAGACCATCAAGGTTTATGTTGATATAACTAATCAGGCCGGCAATAGCTAAAGACCGCCGTAAGATACAAGCGGCTCTATGAATACCAACACGGCCAGATTTTTAACGCTGTTTAAACTCCCTTAATATGCTGCTGGCTTAAAGCAGAAAGCCTGAATGAATTAAACTGTTTATCGTTTTTTCGCTACTCAAGGGGGCCGTCGCCGCTTTATCCGGCTATTTCGACAAGGGATTCAGCGATCTTGCTTTCGGTGACCGAGACACTGAAAGGAGCAAGCTCAGCTTTGCTCCCGGTAGCCCGGAATTGATGCATGATCGACATCATCAATCTGCGATGCTGGCAGAAATTGTTCCGCATAACTTAAATAGACTTTTTCACGGACAAACACATCAAAAATATCAGGGTCGATATGATTATCGAGTTTCATACGGCCTAAAATCTGCAAGCATTCACTGATTTTTTTGCCGTCCTTGTAGGGTCTGTCACTTGCTGTTAAGGCTTCAAAAATATCGGCAATAGCCATCAGTCTTGCTGGCACAGACATTTCAAAACCCATCAAGCCATTCGGGTAACCTTTTCCATCCATTCGTTCATGGTGTCCGCCTGCGTATTCAGGCACATTTTTAAGGTGATCAGGAAACGGCAGAGATTCCAGCATTTTGTTTGTCATCACTATATGATGATTAATCACTTCCCGCTCTTCATGAGTCAAGGTTCCGCGTTCAACCAGCAAATTATAAACCTCGTTTTCTGACAAAAATGCAACCGTCTCGTGATCCTGATTCAGCCAGCTTTTTTTAGAAATATTTATAATTTTTTGTTTGAGTGCTTCATCCATAAATTCACTGCCGATATTGCACTGTCGAATACAAAGCAGGTCATTGTCAATTTCTTCAAGCAGCTCCAGGTGTTTTTCTTCGAGCAGTGTCACTTGCATTTCTAAATCAATATTTTCATCGCTGTTGTTTTCGATAAGCAACAGTTTCTGTTCGAGGAAATTGATTCTTGAATCCCTTTTTAAAACTTCTGCCCGTGTCTGGATCATTTCCACCCGGTCAAAGATAGCTTCTAACTTGGTTGCTTTATCGACAATATATTCCGGTGTTGTGACCTTGCCGCAATCATGCAACCAGCCTGCGATCTTTAATTCATAACGGTCTTTCGATGTCATTTTAAAGCTTTTAAGCGGCCCCGAAAGTTTGGCATTACAGGCTTCGGCTAACATCATCGTTAACTCAGGCACCCGCCGACAGTGCCCGCCTGTATACGGAGATTTTTCATCAATAGAGGTTGCAATTAATTCAATGAAAGCTTCAAAAAGCTCTTTTTGTTGTTTGATTAATTTCGTGGTGGTTAAAGTAACGGCCGCCTGTGATGCCAGAGACTCTGCCAGTTGCTGGTCTTCAGGCGTAAACACACCGATCTCACCGCTCTGCTGATCAATAGCGTTGATGAGCTGCAGCACGCCGATGATGTTGCCCTGATGGTTTTTCATGGGAACGGTTAACATTGACTTTGTGCGGTAACCTGTCGAACGATCAAATGATTTAGTACCAGAGAAATCGTAACCATCAACATCATAGGCATCGCTAATATTAATCGTTTTATCTTCCAATACGGCGCAGGTCACTACCATTGAAGTATTGGGCTGACCATTGATATATAGCGCTAAAGGCGGAAACTTTACACTCTGACCGTCTTCAAATCCGAGCGAGATATTGAGTGATTCGGTTGTGACGATTTCGAATTTAAGCAGTTGCTCTTCGGTGACAGTATAGATACTGCCACCATCAGCATGTGTCAGTGACATTGCGCCAGTTAAAATTTTTCTGAGTATGCTTCTGGAATCTTTTTCAGCTGATAATGCTATGCCGATATGATTGAGTTCGGTAATGCGGGAAATCATAATTTATTGACCTGCTACATACTACTGACTGCATTACAATGGATTTAAATACTATAATGACAGATCCTGTTGTGTCTATTATTTTTAGTACAGTTCATTGCATTTTTCTGCTGACAAGCTGAACAATCTGTAACTAAACGCGTTTTTAAAAACTTAAATAAGTGATTTAGATAATCTTTATTCTGTAATGCCGCCCTTTGTTAGCTGCATTGGATTGAGAATTTTTTCTAACTCACTGCGTGATAATCCGGTCATTTCTTCTGCAACATCGATCACCGCCCTGTCTTCCGCGTAAGCGGTTTTAGCAATGGTTGCACCTAACTCATAACCAATCACCGGGTTCAATGCGGTAACCAGTATCGGGTTTTTCTCCAGCGCACTTTTAATATTCGCCTCATTAACTGTGAAACCCTGAATGGCTTTAGACGCCAGGACGCTGCTTGCATTGGCCAATATATCAATACTTTGCAGCAGGTTATATGCGATCACTGGCAGCATGACATTTAACTGAAAGTTTCCGGATTGTCCGGCAACCGTTATGGTTGCGTCGTTACCGATAACCTGTGCACAGACCATGGCCACCGCTTCAGGAATAACCGGATTGACTTTACCCGGCATAATACTGCTGCCCGGCTGTAATGCAGGCAAGGCTATTTCACCGATACCGGCCAGTGGCCCGCTGTTCATCCAGCGCAAATCGTTACAGATTTTCATCAGGCTGACGGCTAATGTTTTTAACTGACCACTTAACTCTACAGCAGAATCCTGAGTGCTCAGGGATTCAAATTTGTTCTCACTGCTGGTAAATGTTTGGCCGCTAATGTCTGAGAGTTGCCTTGCAAAATTCGCAGCAAAGCGCTGATCAGCATTGATACCTGTTCCCACAGCCGTGCCGCCCTGGGCCAGTGCATTTAAACGCGGCAAGCAATCCATAATCCGTGCTTTTGCATGTTTGATTTGCATCTGCCAGCCAGAGATTTCTTGTTGCATGGATACCGGCATGGCATCCATTAAATGAGTCCGCCCTGTTTTCACAATGCCTGCCAGGCTGTTGGCTTTTGCAGCCAATACCGCCTCCAGCTGATCCAATGCAGGCAGCAATTGCCCGCATACAGACTCGCTGGCACTAACATGCAAAGCGGTTGGAATCACATCATTGGATGATTGCCCCATGTTAACGTGATCATTGGGGTGAATAGCGACGTTGTCCTGCTGGCATAACGTCGCAATGACTTCATTGGCATTCATATTAGTACTGGTGCCAGAACCGGTTTGGAAGACATCGACCGGAAAATGTTCATCGTGCACACCATCGGCTACATTTTGTGCATGCTTAACAATCGACTGCATTAAATGCGGCTCTAAAAAGCCCAGATCAGCATTGGTTTTGGCACAGGCTATCTTTACCAGGCCTAATGCACGAATAAACGCTCTTGGCATGCTCAGGCCACTAATGGGAAAGTTTTCAACCGCACGTTGTGTTTGAGCGGCATATAACGCCTTTTCTGGCACCTTCAATTCACCCATACTGTCTTTTTCAATGCGATATTTCATTCTGTTTCCTGTTAACTGTGGTTTTTCAAGCCGCGCTTTATGATTCAATGGTATAATTATGCATTAATTCGTCTTTAATCAACACAGAGCTTAGCAAGTTTATATGGAACTCTCCGAACTAACCGCAATTTCCCCAGTCGATGGTCGTTATGGCAATAAAACGACTGATTTACGTACCACCTTTAGTGAATACGGCCTGATCTATCACCGTACACTGGTTGAAGTACGCTGGTTGCAGGCATTAGCCGCAGAACCAGCCATCGCTGAAGTGCCGCCTCTCAGTGAGCAGGCTGATGCAGTATTGAATAACATCATCGCCGACTTTAGCCTCAGTGATGCCGAGCGAGTGAAAGAAATCGAACGCACCACCAATCACGACGTTAAGGCTGTTGAGTATTTTCTCAAAGAAAAAATCAGTGGCAACCCAGAGCTTGAAGCGGTTAGCGAATTTATTCACTTTGCCTGTACTTCAGAAGATATCAACAACTTGTCTTATGCGCTCATGTTACTTAAGGGCCGCAAAGACTCGTTATTGCCGCTGGCCGATCAGGTTATCGCCAGTATCAAGGCACTGGCATTAGAGTATGCCGAACAGCCGATGTTGAGCCGTACTCATGGCCAGCCAGCAAGTCCGAGCACCATGGGTAAAGAGTTTGCTAACGTGGTGTATCGCCTGCAGCGCCAGCGCGATCAAATTGAATCTGTTGCTATCATGGGCAAAATCAACGGCGCTGTCGGCAATTATAATGCCCACCTGTCGGCTTACCCTGAAATAAACTGGGCTGAGTTTGCTGAAAAATTTGTTAACTCTTTGGGTCTGGATTTTAATCCCTACACCATTCAAATAGAGCCACATGATTATATGGCTGAGCTTTTCCATGCTATCAGCCGTTTCAATACCGTACTGATTGATATCAGCCGCGACATCTGGGGATATATCTCCATCGGCTTTTTCAAACAAAAAACCATTGCCGGCGAAGTCGGCTCCTCTACCATGCCGCACAAAGTCAACCCGATTGATTTTGAAAACGCTGAAGGTAATTTAGGTGTTGCTAACGCGCTGTTTGATCACCTGGCACTGAAACTGCCTGTTTCACGCTGGCAGCGTGACCTGACCGATTCAACAGTCCTGAGAACATTAGGCGTTGGCTTTGGTCATTCCAATATTGCGTATTCATCGCTATTGCGTGGTTTATCTAAACTTGAAATTAATGCAGAAAAATTAAATCAGGACTTAGCGGATAATCTGGAAGTTCTGGCCGAGCCTGTGCAGACTGTTATGCGCCGCTACGGCATTGAAAAACCGTATGAGAAACTCAAAGAACTGACCCGTGGCAAACGCATCAAGCAGGAAGATTTAGAGGCGTTCATCAATAATCTTGAAATCCCTCAGCAGGCTAAAGATCAGTTACTGGCTTTAACACCTCATAACTATATCGGTAATGCGATTGAGCAGGCAAAAAATATCTAAGCGGCCATTACAACTGCTCGGTAATTTAACAACCGAGCAGTTTTTTAATGAATACTGGCAAAAGAAACCGTTATTAATCCGCAATGCAATTGATGATTTCGAATCATTAATCACAGCAGATGAACTCGCCGGTCTTAGCCTGGAGGATCAGGTTCAGGCGCGCATCATCATTGAAAAAGACAGCGACAGCCCGTGGAAGGTGCTCTATAGCCCACTTGATGAAGCCGTTTTCTCAGAGATGCCTGAAACACACTGGACGTTACTTGTCAGTGACGTTGAAAAGCACATGCCTGAATTTACTCAGATCACCGATCAGTTTCGTTTTATACCGGACTGGCGCATCGATGACTTAATGATCAGCTATGCAGCTGAAGGTGGCTCAGTCGGTGCTCATATTGATCAATATGACGTTTTTTTGTTACAGGCACACGGCCAACGCCGCTGGCAAATCGGCGCTGAACCGGTTGAAAATGAAGACTTTATTGAAGGCCTTGAAATCCGGGTCTTGAAAGAGTTCTTTCCCGATCATGACTGGGTACTTAATCCCGGCGACCTGCTTTACCTTCCGCCACGTATTGCACACCATGGCGTTGCATTAAATGACTGCCTGACTTATTCCATTGGTTTCCGTGCCAACAGCCATAATGAGCTGCTTGCATCATTTACTGATCACCTGCTTCAGCATTCAGACAATTCTCAGCGTTATAATGCAATCGATTTTCAGCAGCACCCGGGAGAAATTACGGCTAACTCACTGCAGCAATTGAAAAAGATTCTGCTTTCAAATTTACAGATCGATAACCATCTTATTGAAAACTGGTTCGGCCAATACATTACTGAACAAAAGTTTGAGCTGGACACACGACCTGAGCATGAATTTTTAGATTACAGTGCCGTCGAAGACTTTCTGCAAACGCAAAAAGATGTCAGCAAGCAGCCTGCTATTCGTTTTGCTTTTATCAAACACGCCGGCTACTCCATACTGTTTATCAATGCAAAAAAATACCTTACTTCAACAGCATTTGCTGAGTTAATTTGTGACAAAAGACACATACACAGCCAGGACATAATGGATATAGTAAGTACTGAAGAAGAGAGGTCCGTTTTATTTGACTGTGTGTCTCAGGGTTATTTGTATTAATGAACATCAGCATTTTCAATGCCGACTGGACAAAGGACAAAAATGCGATAATGTCGATACGCCAGCAAGTTTTTATCGATGAACAAAAAGTACCCGAGAAGCTGGAATGGGATCAGCACGATACATCAGCTTTCCATTGTCTGGTCACAGCCGATGCACAGCTGGTGGCGACTGCCCGATTACAGACAGATGCCCAGCTTGGGCGCATGGCTGTGTTAAAGCCATTTCGAAATAAAGGTATCGGCCGTTTATTATTAAAGCATATGATCGATCTGCACCGATCACAGCTAAGCGGGCCGTTATTTATTCATGCACAAGCACAGGCAATGGATTTTTATACAAAAGCAGGCTTTATCAAACAGGGTCCGCAATTCATTGAAGCCGGTATAGCGCATTACAAAATGCGACTGGAAACCTAAAATAGCAATATGAGACTCATACCCGAACAATCCCCACCCTCTGAATTACCCAGTCATTATGATTTAGGCAAAACCGATGCGGAAATTATCTTTAATAATGCCGCAGCAAACCGTAATGCCGCTATTTCAATGATCAGACAGGGCCACTTAAGTGTCAGCCTGTATACGCAAGATCTTGACCCGCAGGTTTTAGACAATGAAAACATTGCTAAATATTTATTGGAGATGGCCAAACATTATCAGCAAATGCAGATCAGAATCCTTGTAAGAGATTCCACGCTGGCCGTTAAGAATTCCCATGTACTGTTAAGGCTTGCACAGCAACTCAGTTCCCACATCGAAGTAAAAACCATCCCCGATGTTTACCGCGAAGTACGCGCAAGCTTTATGGTTGTTGACCGCAAAGGCCTTTATTACCGGCCTAAAGCCAGTGAGTTTATTGGCTCGGTAAACTTTAACAGCCCTGCCAGAGCGGTAAAACTACTGGAGTTTTTTTCAGAGGTATGGGAAAAAGCCGTGCCTGATCCGCATTTCAGAAAACTGCATATTTAGTTTTTTTCCCGATAATTTATTTTAAACAAAAAAAAGCCCCTGAAAATTATCAGGGGCTTTTTTGATCTTAAATCAGTTTAGAAATTTAAGATGACTTACCTGCATAATCAGCGATGCCAGGATTAGCATTAACGCCGATCAGTTCAGGGTCATTTTGCTTAACTATGCGATAGACATTGTCCTCGCCACGAGTATTGATAATATGCTCACGTACCACATCCCACATAGGACGTCCTTCTGGCGCTCTGCCTACACTTGCCCAGCCTGCCACTGAATAGGTTTTTTCAGGGTCAATCGGGCTGCCATCATCCAGCCTTGCGTTTGTAATACGCTTACCGAGTGACTGAGCAGGTTCGATTGAATAATCAAGACCGCCAAGGCGCACCATATCACCACCCGATTGCAGGTAAGGATCTGGATCGAATAAGTTATCAGCAACTGACTCGAGTGTACTCAGCAGCGCTTTACCCGTCATTTGTGTAACGTATGTTTCACCGTAAGTCATGGAACACTGAGTCAGCACATCTTCCATTGTGATCCAGTCACCTTTGAGTTTACTGGTACCCCAACGCACACCGGCTGACATTGAAATATCGGCATTGTACTCATCACGTAACGCGTTGCACAGAATCTGGTCCCATGTACCCATGAAGTTACCACGACGGTATAAAGTACGGTCAGCAATGGCCAGTTTTTCAGACAAGATTTCTTCGTAAGTTTTACCCAGACGATCTTTATTATAATAAAAATCTTTGTTGCGGCTTTCAATGATCTTAGTGTCATATTTAGTTTGACGCATCTGATCGATAAAAGACTGCATTTCTTTATCAGCCGGTAACCAGTCAGAGATAATCGGCATCATCTTGTAATGCATGGCTTTTACTTTGCCGTCCTGAATATCAAAGTCCATAACGCCAACATACTTGGAGTTAGAACCCGCATTCGTTACCAGACAGGTGTTGCCAGCGACATTTTTAACTTCAACAGGCTTTGGAATACCGTCATGCGTGTGGCCACCAAATACGGCGTTCAGGCCCGGTACACGTTCTGCCATTTTAATATCAACGTCCATGCCGTTATGAGACAGCAAAACAATTGCATCAGGTTTTTCATTTTCACGAATACCTTTTACCAGCTCAATCATGTCATCTTCACGCAGACCAAAAGACCAGTCCGGGAAAAACTCCTGAGGGTTTGCGTTACCCGTGCGCGGGAACGCCTGACCGATGACACAAATACGCGCACCACCGACATTTTTTATCACATATGGACGGAAAGCATGGCCACTCTCTTCATTGAAAAGACCGTTACCATCGTATTTTTGCACCATCTTGCCATAGTCTTCACCAAACAATGCATCTTCTTTGACACGAACATTCTGGCCGATGAAATCACCTTTAAACAAGGTCACGTTGTTGAGTACTTCATCTTCACGATAGGTGAATTCCCAGTGACCGACCATGACGTCGACACCCATAATATTGGAGGCTTCAACCATATCAACACCACGAGTCCACAGCGATGTGCCCGAACCCTGCCACAAATCACCACCATCGATCGTTAAAGTATTTTCCTGACCGCCAGCCTGTTTACGCAGCTGAGTCAGTAATGTTTTCATGTTAGCGTAGCCGCCTGTTTTACCATACTTGCGGGCCGCCTGATCGAAATCCAGATAAGTAAAAGCATATGATTCAGGACTATTTAACGCCATACCCATGTATTGCATTAATTTACTACCAACAATGTGCGGTGGGCGGCCATAAGCATCGCCTACACCCAGATTCACGTTTGGCTCACGAAAATGAACAGGGTTTAACTGACCGTGTACATCAGTAATGTGCAATATGCGCGCATTACCCTTAATAGGCAGGTCATAAAAACCCTTTGGCATTGCCGCTTGATCGGCTTTACCCGCAGATGATGCAGAATCCTGATCAGATGAACAAGCGGGCATCATGGTAGCAGCTGTGCCTGCCCCCATAATTTTCAAGAATTCTCGGCGGTCTATAAATTTCATAAAATATGATCCAGATGGTAAATGTTTATAAAAAACGATTTAGTCAGTGTTATATGTTTGTTATGTGATTATAATGCGCCTCGCAAGCAATCTTAATTATTACTTAATAGGCCTTATAATCGCTTCGATTTATATCGATATATTATTTTTAAGTCCGCATATATTAAAACATATTAGTCATTAATCAAATGAATCATTTATCTATATTTCAAATATCCCGTTTTTTTCGTCAGCTGAGCCTGTCTCAGGCGTTATTAACCGCAATAGCCATGTGTTTATTATTCAGTACTCAGCCTGCCAGCGCCGATATTGTAAAACCCGCACTGATAGAGATCAGCATCTTTAGCAAAGGCCAGTACCGGGTTGAGATACGCACCAGTCTTGAAGCCATGATGACAGGTATCGATGCGCGTTATAAAAACACGCAAGATTCACCCAACTCAGAGGCTTATGACAAACTACGGGCCATGCCCGCTGATGAGCTTTTAAAGGCTTTTGAGGCCTTTAAACCGCGCGTATATAAAGAAATTTTCCTGAAATTTGATGGCCAGAAAACAGATCTGAACATCAGCGCTATCAAAATACCCGAACCCGGTTATCTAAAAGTGCCGCGCACCAGCCTTATTACCTTCGAAGGCATGATTGACAAAGATGCAGCGTCCGTTATCTGGTATTTTCCGCAAAGTTTTGCCGATAATGCAGTTCGCCTGCGGCAAGCTGATGAAACCCAGCAAAAATGGCACTGGTCAAACTGGCAATGGCTTAGAAAAGACCAGCCAAGCAAGCCATTTAGCCTGACAGAGGTATTCAACCCGCCGAGCCTGATGGACACCATACAAACCTATACCGGAGCAGGTTTTGATCATATATTACCTAAAGGTCTGGATCATATTCTGTTTATACTGGGTATTTTCTTACTGAGTTTAAAATTAAGACCGTTATTATGGCAAGTGACCATGTTCACCCTGGCTCACTCGATAACCTTGTCATTATCAATGCTCGATGTCATTAGCCTGCCATCCAATATTGTAGAACCGTTGATTGCGCTTTCAATCGCATATATCGCTATTGAAAATATATTTGCCAGGGACCATGACGAAAAAGCCAGAAAAAGCCGTCTGATAATAGTCTTTGCTTTTGGCCTGTTGCACGGCCTTGGCTTTGCAACCATGCTGGCAGACTTTGGCATGCCCGATGATGCTTTCGCTACCGCATTGATCAGTTTTAATATCGGCGTTGAATTAGGCCAGCTATTTGTTGTCACAGCAGCCTTTTTAGCTGTCGGACTCTGGTTTGGTCATAAAAGCTGGTATCGGCAAGCGATTATTATCCCCTGCTCATTAATGATTGCCGTTACCGGGCTTTACTGGACCTATGACCGGATCGTTTTCTAAAGCCGTGCGGCTTTTTTCTGAAAATAGACAACGAGCCGGTACATCAATAATACGCTTAATATCAGCGCTATGATGACAGGCTGCTGGAAATCAGCCCTGGTCATTAGAAAAAAATGCACGGTTGCCATAATAGCTATTGGATACACCAGCTGATGGAGCCTTTTCCAGTTAGCCTTTAGGCGTATTATCATGGCTTTATTCGATGTTAGCATCAGAGGGATTAACAGCACAAACGTCATAAAGCCCAGACTAATAAAAGGCCGTTTAATAATATCATTTACAATTTCGTGCCAGTCAAAATACTGATCAAACCAGATATAACTTAATAAATGCAAGCTCGCATAAAAGAAAACAAACAGTCCAAACATACGCCGCAAACGAACAATGCCTCCCCAGCCAGTCAGTCTTCTGAGTGGCGTTACCGTTAACGTAATCAAAAGAAAATAAACGGCCCAGTTACCCATAGCATCGAGAATAGTTTCTGCGGGATTGGCACCCAGCCCGTTAGTAAATGCTTGCCACATAATCATCATCAAGGGCAACAAACAGAAAATAAAAACAACGGGCTTAAGCATTTTATGTACACTCATTACTGCATCCAATCTGATATTATTTTCTGCGATGCTTGTCATTATTTGCATTAGAAAAACCGTTTAAGATCCATTCCGCTATATAAGTGCGCTACCTGCTCCGAATAGCCGTTAAACATTTGTGTTTGTATTTTAGGTGACCAGAATGGTTCGCCAATGCGGCGTTCAGTTTTCTGGCTCCAGCGTGGATGATCAACATCAGGATTTACATTGGAGTAAAAGCCATATTCTTTAGGACCAATTTTATGCCATGTGGATACCGGCTCATGCTCAGTAAAACGTATCTTTACTATTGATTTGATATTTTTAAAGCCATACTTCCAGGGCACAACAAGACGAATCGGCGCGCCGTTCTGGTTGGGTAATTCATCACCATATAAACCGACTGCCATCAATGTTAAAGGATTCATAGCTTCATCAATGCGCAAACCTTCCGTATAGGGCCAGGGTAAAACCCTGATCGCCTGGCCAGGCATTTTTTCTTTATCATACAAAGTCACAAATTCGACATACTTAGCCTTTGATGTCGGTTTAAACTGTTTAATCATATCCGCTAAAGGAAAACCAACCCATGGAATGACCATGGACCAGCCTTCAACGCAACGGAAACGATAAATACGTTCTTCCAGTGCATAAGGTTTTACGAAATCTTCAAGGTCAAACACGCCTGGCTTTTCGATCTCCCCTTCAACTGCAATCGACCAGGGTTTTGGATTAAAGTTTTTTGCATTTTTGGCCGGGTCGACTTTTCCCGTTCCAAACTCATAAAAATTATTGTAGCTTTTTATATCATCTAAAGACGTTAGTTTATCAGCGCTACTGAACTGACTTTTTGCTAACTCCGGGTAAGCTTTGGCCTCTGCCAGCGACAGATGCCCGGCGCCTATTAATGCTGTCGTCGCAAGACTCATTTTTTTGATGAATTCGCGGCGCTCATGGTAAACAGACTGACTGGTAATTTCTGATGACTTAATATCATCAGGCTTTTTGATTAAAAATGACATCACTGGCTCCTCGGCTTTCATATAAAGACTGCCAGATGAGTATATAGTTCAGTAGTAATGCAGATATCACAAAAACATCACGAAATGAATCGCTGCCGTACAGCAATCTAATCTGAAGGATGTAGGGAAATTACAGAGCCAGAATCAAGGACAAAAGTGTTATGAGTGCTGTAAAGACAGGACATAGACACTGAGCGCTCACACATCCGTGTGTTGTGTGCACCGGTGCATCACAGCTCTTCCGCCGTCATCTCAACCGCAGTGCAGTTATGCTGACACTGTTTTGATGCTATTAGCCAACCCAGACACGGGCATTACGGAACATGCGCATCCAGGCACCGTCTTCCTGCCACTCATCCGGGTGCCATGAGTTCTGAACGCTACGAAAGACACGCTCTGGGTGCGGCATCATAATCGTGGCGCGACCATCTTCTGTAGTAAAGGCCGTTAAACCAGCCGGCGAACCATTAGGGTTTGCCGGATACTGTTCTGTTGCATTGCCCTGATGATCTATGTATCGTGCCGCTGAAATAGCACTGCCAATATCATTTTTATATTCAGCACGGCCTTCACCATGCGCAATAGCAATTGGCATTTGTGAGCCCGTCATGTCTTTAAAAAGAATCGAAGGTGATTCAACAATTTCCAGCATGCTAAAACGGGCTTCAAACTGTTCTGAATCATTACGCACAAAATGAGGCCAGTTCTGTGCTCCCGGAATTAAATCTTTCAGGTTCGCCATCATTTGACAGCCGTTACAAACCCCTAAACTAAAACTGTCCTGACGATTAAAATAAGCTGTAAACGCATCGCGCGCACTGGCATTAAATAAAATCGTTTTAGCCCAGCCTTCACCGGCACCTAATACATCACCGTATGAGAAACCACCGCAGGCAACCAGACCTTTGAAATCATTTAAGTCAACACGGCCGGCGAGAATATCGCTCATATGCACATCCTGTGCACTAAAACCTGCACGATCAAATGCTGCGGCCATTTCGATCTGGCCATTAACGCCTTGCTCGCGTAGCACGGCAACCTTTGGCCGCACTCCCGTATTTATAAATGGCGCAGCAACATCTTCATCAATATCAAAGCTTAATGATGCGTATAAACCAGTCGCTTGATCATCGCCGATAGTATCAAATTCTTGCTGTGCACATTCTGCATTGTCGCGAATAGACTGAATCTGATAACTGGTTTCTGCCCAGGCTTTTTGCAGCTCAATACGGTCGAGTTTAAGCATTGAATAATTATTTGAAATAAACTCGATTGTATTTGAGTCATTTACTGTACCGATAACATTTACACAGTCTTCAAGGCCGTTATCAATAAAGGTATCCATCACCGCTTCGATTTCACTGACTTTAACCTGTAAAACAGCCCCCAGCTCTTCCGCGAAAATTGCAGATGCTTCATCTGACTTTTGCACCAGATTATCAAGCTCAACTGTTGCACCACAATGACCGGCAAAACACATCTCGGCCAGCGTCGCCAGCAACCCACCGTCAGAACGATCATGATAAGCCAGTATTTTTCCATCATTGTTTAACGATTGCACAGATTTGAACATGCCTTTTAATAACGATGCATCATCAAGATCGGGCGCTTCATTACCCAGCTCTTTATAAACCTGCGCAAGTGCCGATGCACCTAAACGATTCAAGCCTTTGGACAGGTCAAGCAAAATTAAAAACGTTTTTCCCTGATCGCTACGCAACTCGGGTGTTAATGTGTTACGGACATCAACAACAGGGGCAAAAGCCGTGATCGTTACTGACAAGGGAGAGGTTACCGATTTTTCTTCTCCATCATGCTGCCAGACTGTCTTCATTGACAATGAGTCTTTGCCAACCGGAATTGCAATACCCAGCTCCGGGCAAAGCTCCATACCAATAGCCTGAACCGTATCAAATAAACGCGCATCCTCACCCACATGTCCGGCGGGTGCCATCCAGTTGGCTGATAATTTAATATCAGAAAGCGCTGAAATATTCGCTGCCATGATATTGGTAATGGATTCTGCAACAGCCATGCGGCCGGAAGCAGGTGCATTTAATAATGCGATAGGTGCTTTTTCACCCATCGCCATTGCCTCACCTTTATACGTGTCGAAAGATGATGTTGTTACTGCCAGGTCAGCAACAGGAACCTGCCACGGACCAACCATCTGATCACGATTAATCATGCCGGTAACACTGCGATCACCAATAGTGATCAGGAATGACTTGCTGCCCACACCCGGCAAACGCATCACGCGAAATGCCGCTTCCGTTAAATCCAGCTGACTAATATCAAATGGGTTTTGCGCAAAGGTCTCATGCATGGCTTTGCGTGTCATTTTTGGCGGCTTGCCCAGTAACACTTCCAGTGGCATATCTACCGGGGAATTGCCGAAATGAGGATCTTTAACTTCCAGCTGCTTTGCTTTGGTTGCCGTACCTAACACGGCATACGGTGCACGCTCGCGGTTACATAAGGCTTCAAATTCTGCAAGCTGATCGGCTGCAATTGCAATAACATAACGTTCTTGTGATTCGTTACACCAGATTTCATGCGGTGCCATGCCCGGCTCATCATTGGGTATTTTTCGCAAATCAAAGACAGCGCCCATACCGCCATCGTTGACTAACTCTGGTAATGCATTTGAGAGCCCGCCTGCCCCCACATCATGGATAGACACAATCGGATTCTTGTCACCTTTCTGCCAGCAGCGATCGATCACTTCCTGACAACGGCGTTCAATTTCGGGATTGCCACGCTGCACAGATGCGAAATCCAGGTTTTCGGCACTGGTGCCAGTCGCCATTGATGATGCCGCACCACCACCTAGTCCAATCAGCATGGCCGGGCCACCTAAGACAACAATCGGTGTGCCTTCTGCAATGGGTTGTTTATCAATATGATCACGTTTAATGTTTCCGAAGCCACCGGCCAGCATAATGGGTTTGTGATAACCACGCACCTCTTTACCATCGAGAGCCGCAACACTTTGCTCAAAGGTACGGAAATATCCGTTGATATTAGGACGGCCAAACTCGTTATTAAATGCCGCTGAGCCAATTGGGCCTTCAAGCATAATATCAAGTGCGGAAACGATACGAGCCGGTTTACCGTAATCAACTTCCCAGGGCTGAGCGTAACCTGGAATTTGTAAATTTGACACCGAGAAACCCGACAAGCCGGCTTTAGGTTTGGATCCACGACCGGTTGCACCTTCATCACGAATCTCACCGCCAGAACCGGTAGCCGCGCCAGCAAAAGGCGATATAGCGGTCGGGTGATTATGCGTTTCGACTTTCATTAAAATGGCGATTTCTTCTTCGTTATACTGGTACTCAGCCGAATCAGCATTCGGATAAAAACGCCCGGCTATAGATCCTTCGATAACAGAAGAATTATCATGGTAGGCAGACAATACCTTGCCCGGTGAAACTTTATGGGTGTTACGAATCATACCGAACAGAGAAATATCTTGTTTCTGCCCGTCGATCACCCAGTCTGCATTAAATATTTTATGGCGACAATGTTCCGAGTTTGCCTGTGCAAACATCATTAACTCAGCATCAACCGGGTTACGTCCCATCTCTGTAAAGCTCTTCAGCAGATAATCAATTTCATCAGCAGATAAAGCCAGCCCCAGCTCTGTGTTCGCACTAACCAGCGCCTCGCGCCCCTGACCGAGAATGTCTATCGCTGTGGATTCAGAAGGCTCGGTAGATTTGAACAAAATTTCGGCCGACTGCAGGTTATCCAGCACCATCTCCGTCATTCGATCATGAAGTATCGACTCAATTGCAGCTTGTTGCACAGCTGATATAGCAGTGCTCGATTCAATGTAAAAAGCAATGCCGCGCTCAAGGCGTTTAACCACGCTCAGACCACAGTTATGTGCAATATCTGTGGCTTTTGATGACCACGGAGAAATCGTGCCCGCACGGGGCACAACGAGGAATAACTGCCCCGATTCAGAGACTTTGTCTGATTGAGGGCCGTATTGCAGTAGTTTTTCCAGTACAACAATGTTTTCAGCTGATAAAGCCGCTTCAGTGTCAACAAAATGCATAAACTCTGCATTGATAGCACTGACATCAGATGAGATTTGCTGAACCTGGGATAGTAATTTGGCCAGTCGTGAAGCGGAAAAAGCGAAACTACCCGGAAAATACTGCATAACAGCCTCAAAAGCATATTGAAAGCCGCGTATTTTAAACTGAAATGTCGTTATATGACAGCTCAGAGCGTGCAACAATGTGCTTATTTTTAAGAAAGCATTTAGACAAAAAATACAGTCGCTAACTGGTCAAAAAATGAACTAAACTGCATTTCGAAAGTCTTATGGTTTAGTTAGTTTTTATATTAAATAACTCATTATTTGATCTTTAAACCAACTGTAACTGGTAGCCAGCTGCATCAAGGCATATAATGCTCTGGCTTAACCCTTGATTTATCTAACTTTGACTATACAGTTAGATACAGAAAGTTAAACGAATAAGGGGGCGACCTGGCTTCGACGGGGATTGCAAAACCTGAGGTGCATGTCGAGGAGGATATCCTCGTTAATAAAATCCAAAATATATAGTTGCAAACGACGACAACTACGCATTAGCTGCTTAATAACCAGTTCTAATGCCCTCCGACCCGAATTTGCTTATGGGCTTGGTCATCGGGGGTAATCTTACATAAGATCGCAGTGAGGTATGTTTAGGGCCGATCTGTTAAAACCTAACTAAGCTCGCTTGTTAAAATCCCGCCCATAGGAGTTTAACCGGTTAAACTAAAATATGGTTCTAAGCATGTAGAGCCGATGGCAGAGGGTTCGCGGACGGGGGTTCGATTCCCCCCGCCTCCACCAAACTATTAAAGGGTTACCAATTGGTAGCCCTTTTTTATATAATCTGATTAATACTTATAAGTCACAATCAGAAGCCTATATATTTCTGCCGCTTTGAAACACCAAAATGATGAGATAATGAATGAGCAACCCGTTTCAGGAACAATTACTTAAAGCTGGCGTCGTAACCAAACAGCAAGTCCAGCAGGCAAAACAAAGTAATAAAAAGAAAAAACAACAGCATTCTAAAAAAAATCCTGTTATTGACGAGACACGCATCAAAGCGCAGCAGGCTGCTGAGCAAAAGGCTGAGCGTGATCGTGAATTAAATAAAAAACGGCAGGAACAGTCGCGTCAAAAAGAAATTTCAATCGAAATCAACCAGCTCATCATTAGTCACCATATAAAGCGTGGTGAAGACTGTGACATTGTTTATAACTTCGAACACGCAAAAAAAGTTAAGCGCATTTATGTTAACGAAGAGATGAAGCAGAAGATTATTCAGGGGAAACTAGGCATTGCCCGTATCGAAGGCCGCTACGAACTAGTGCCAAAGCCTATTGCTGAAAAAATCCAGCAACGAAATGAAAAGCGTGTGGTTATATTCACAGCTGACGAAAAAGTCATCGCCGCAGATGATCCATATGCTGATTACCAGATACCGGACGACCTGACCTGGTAAGATTATTTGAGATGGATAGCAAAATTTGGGCAATAAAAAAGGGCTATGATCAGCCCTTTTTTATTCAGTCTTTTGCTTTAGTAATTAATTACCGCCGCACTTTCCTTCCATTTTAGTTTTATCGCCGCCGCACTTAGCTTCTTTTTTGCCTTTATCGCCGCCGCATTTGCCTTCACCGCACTTACCGTCTTTCTTAGACTTATCGCCACCACATTTACCTTCATCAGGTGTGTCTGACATAGCCACGGTATAACCACTATCCAGCTTAGTCATTTCAAATGGATTGATGTCTGCGTTAACAGCTGACGATAGTGTCAGGCCCATTGCTGCACCGACAGCCATATGTAACATATTATTTTTCATTCTTAAATCTCCAAATAGTATTAAATTATTTACGTTCCGGTTTCTATGAACCTGTATTTTGGTAAAAGTTCACTGGCCGATAAAATAATGCTTAACTATCACAAAAGTATCACGATGCAATTCATAGCTACAGATTGAGTAGATAAATGATCACACTTGTTTATTATTTAACCAACTGATGCCTAATTACTGCAAAATGTGATGCGTTAACGGCCTGAACGTCATTTATATATCAGAATTTTATAATATATAAATAAATTATTTTTAATAGCTTCACCCTGATTAAAATAGACCAATTGTTTCTAATTGGTAACAAATCATCTGTTTTAGTTATTTCTTATTGAAGCGATACAACAAAGCATGATATGAAGTACTTAAATCAAAATAAATAAGTGATCAGGAGGATTTTATCAATGCAAATCTCAACTAACGACCGCCGCGACAGAACACGCAACGAACTCATGAACCTGGTACAGGACCGCAATGAAATGCTAACACAGTACTGTTTATTAGCAGGTACTGGCAAGGCTTCTTCAGATGATCAGAACATAGAAAATGAGGCGGTCTTACTTCGCGAGTTTTGTGAAAACCTGATTGACTATCTGGCTCGCGGACAGTTTGAACTGTACCAGCGCATTAGCGATGGAGAAGAGAGACGTCAGGACATTATCAAACTTGCCAGTCAGATTTATCCACGTATTAGCGAAACCACAAATGTTGCCGTTGATTTTAATGATGCTTTTGATAAAAGCCTGCAAAAACTAGGAAGCTTTGATCACTATGGTGAACGTTTATCTCAGCTCGGTGAAGAGCTGGCTATTCGCTTTGAACTGGAAGACCAGCTCATCCATTCATTATTAGCACCAAAAGCAGACAAGGAAGAAGCCCTGTCTGCCTAAAGGCCATCTAAAGTTCAGCTTAATTTAATACAGCAAAAAATAAATCAAGCTGAACGTTAATTTATTTGCGTGTGATGCGCCAGCAATGATGAATGCATTTGGGCCGGTTGAAATCTTCTGGCATAGTGGCTTTAGTAATATCCTTGACGATAAAACCTCTTTCAATTAACGCCTCATGATCAAGCTTAAATGATTTCATATTGTTTGAGAAGATCAAATCCCCTCCTTTCTCCAGTGCTGCCATACAGGTTTTAATTAAAAACAAATGATCTCTTTGAATATCAAATGTTGACTCCATGCGCTTGGAATTTGAAAAGGTAGGCGGGTCAAGAAATATCAGGTCATATTTTTTACGGTTTTCTTTTAACCAGTTAATACAGTCTGCCTGCACAAAATGAAAGGCTTTATTGTTAAGATTATTTAACTTAAAGTTTCTCTTTGCCCAGTTCAAATACGTATTCGACATATCAACCGTGGTGATTGATTTTGCATTACCAGCCGCTGCATAAACGCTTGCCGTGCCGGTATAGGCAAACAGGTTGAGCACGCGTTTGTCCTGACTTTCATCACGGATAAGCTGCCTAACCATACGATGATCAAGAAACAGTCCGGTATCCAGATAGTCGGTCAGATTAACATCAAATAACAAACCCGACTCTTCTACCTGGAAAAAATTTTTATCTTCACGGTGTTTTTCATACTGTGAAACACCTCTCTGACGGGTTCTAGTTTTGAAAACCAGTTTAGAGCCATCATCGCCGGTGACATCTTTAACGACACACTGCATTTCAAGCTGACGTTTTTTAACTTTGGCAAGCTCAATCTGACCCGGCGCCTGGTATTCCTGCACATGATACCAGTCATTATAAACATCGATAGCAAAAGCAAACTCTGGAATATCGGCATCGTAGATACGGTAGCAACTGATCTGGTTTTTTCTTGCCCACTTTTTAAGGTGTTTCAGGTTTTTTTGCAGGCGGTTTTTAAACGTCAGCGCCTGTTCACTGATATCCTCAATAGTGACAGGCTTCTGCTCTTCGAGTAATGGCAGTATATGGTAATGATTAAGCTGGCATAATAGCGCGCCATTATAAAATTTATTGGTCTTATGAGCTCTGAGCGCAATATTTTTTAATAATTTTTCATTGCAACTGAATACAGATGCATTCCAGTCAGAAAATTTAAGTTTGAGAATATCGCCAAGGTCAGAATAAAGATAACGCAGCGTCTCTGTATCGCCCAGCCTCTGACCATAAGGCGGATTAGTAATAACCAGTCCGGCTTTCATATATGCGGCTGGCTCACAGTCTTCAAGTTTCTGTTGCCTGATTTTTATAAAGTCAGACAAGCCCATAGACTCGATATTATCGTATGCAGCTTCAACTGTTTTCTCATCTTCATCATAGCCATAACAAAGCGGCAGCTTGTTTTCTTCTAATGCCCGATAAAAATCGTCAGCGGCACGGCTTTTTATTTCGTCCCAGTGCTCGGAGTCATGGCCTTTCCAGCCGATAAAACCGTAATAATCGCGCATGACACCGGCAGCAATGCCTGCCGCCATTAACGCGCCTTCGACTAAAAAAGTTGCCGAACCACACATCGGATCTAGCAACGTTCCGCCGGATTTAGCTGTTTCAGGCCAGCCTGCCCGCAATAAAATCGCCGCCGCTAAATTTTCTTTCAGCGGAGCGGCAACATTGGTGACACGATAACCGCGCTTGTGCAAAGACTCACCGCTCAGATCAATGCTGATCGTGGCTTCATTCTGGTGTAAATAAAGGTGCAGACGCACATCCGGTTGTTGTTTTTCAACATTGGGACGTGACTGATACATGTCAACAAACTGATCAACCACCGCGTCTTTGACTTTTAATGCGGCATAGTGACTATTTGTCATCTCTGAACTGAGCACAACTGAATCAACCGCAAAAGTTGCAGTAGGCTCGATATGCTGATGCCACTGGATTTCTTGCACCATTGCATACAATTCATCTTCATTGCTTGCTGCGGCTGTATGCAACGGCATTAATACACGGCTGGCAAGCCGGGAATATAAACAGACACGATAAGCCTGCTGAAGGCTGCCTTCAAACTCAATCACAAAGCGCTTTAATTTAGCATTTTCAATGCCCAGCGATTTGAGCTCATTGATCAGCAGATCTTCCAGGCCTTT
>Ga0224506_10000285_pt1 | contig 46609 bp, 47 predicted proteins | sample SF_Jan12_sed_USG_2_FD_169108 | JGI IMG/M metagenome (GOLD analysis project Ga0224506, IMG submission 169108) | Sediment microbial communities from San Francisco Bay, California, United States - SF_Jan12_sed_USGS_8_1 | ecosystem: Environmental > Aquatic > Marine > Sediment | place: USA... | reverse complement strand
GTGACCAGACTAATTTAAGTAAATACAAAGTTGGCGAATATACCGTTTAGCCAGAAAATGAATCCACTGTCAATAGATTTAATTCAGGGATTTAAATTAGTCCTAGGTGAGCAAGGTTCTTCATTTGCGTTGCATGAGCCCGAATTTACTGGCAGAGAAAAAGAATATATAAATGAATGTATTGACTCAACGTATGTATCTTCGGTGGGAGCATATGTCGACAAGTTTGAGTCAATGCTTGCTGATAATACGGGCTCCCGTTACGTAATTGCAGTTGTAAATGGAACATCTGCACTACAGATAGCATTTCACATAGCGGGTATTAAAAAAGATCAGGAAGTTATTATTCCAGCTCTATCTTTTGTAGCAACGGCAAACGCTGTTGCACTATTAGGTGCTGTACCCCATTTTGTTGACTCTAATGAAGATACGCTCGGCATGGATCCATCTTTTTTGCGAGATTATTTAGAAGATATTGCTGAAATCACAAGTCAAGGAGCGCGCAATCGTTTTACTGGAAGGAAAATTGCGGCAATTACACCAATGCATACATATGGACATCCTGTAGATATGTATGCATTGGTGGAATTGGCTGCAAAATATCGCATTCCAGTAATAGAGGATTCAGCAGAATCGCTTGGTAGTTATTATCATGGAAAGCATACTGGTACATTTGGTGAGCTAGGAATATTAAGCTTTAATGGAAACAAGATAATCACAACTGGCGGAGGAGGAGCGATTTTAACTGAGAATGCGAACTTGGCAAAAATAGCAAGACATGTAACTACAACTGCGAAAATACCCCATAAGTGGGAATTTTTCCATGATGAGGTTGCATGGAATTATAGAATGCCCAATTTAAACGCTGCGCTAGGTTGTGCTCAACTGGACCGGTTATCTGACATGGTTTTAAGAAAAAGGAAGTTAGCAGAGAAATACCAAAAAGCTTTCTCTGCAGCCAAGAATATAAAGTTTATCTCAGAGCCAGAAAATTGTGTAAGTAACTATTGGTTGAATACAGTTCGTCTAATGGATGCAAGTAGATCAATCAGAGATGAAGTTCTATCAGCAGTTAATGATAATGGGTATCAGTGTAGGCCAACCTGGACCTTGCTCAATAAACTTCCAATGTATAAGAGTTGCCCGTGTTCATCGCTTCAAACCTCCGAAAAATTGGAGTCAACTTTACTAAATATTCCAAGCAGTCCAAAGCTTGCTGATTTACTATGAATAAGACTCTGAAAAAAATTTGTGTGGTGACAGGTACGCGAGCTGAATATGGATTGCTTTCATCTCTTTTGAGGGAGTTGAAGGCTGATAAACAAATTGAGTTGCAAATTGTTGCTACAGGTATGCATTTGTCACCTGAGTTCGGAATGACTGTAAAAGAAATTGAGGAAGATGGTTTTCAAATAAATAAAAATATCGAAATATTATTGTCTTCTGACACTTCTGTAGGGGTCTGTAAATCAATGGGGCTCGGCATGATTAGTTTTGCTGAAATATTCCAGGAGTTGTTACCAGAGGTAATTATTGTTTTAGGCGATAGGTTTGAAATATTTGCAGCTGTCAGTACAGCACTTATTAGTCAAATACCTGTGGCTCATATACATGGTGGTGAGCTAACTGAAGGTGCTTTTGATGATTCAATTCGACACTCGATTACAAAAATGTCGCATATACACTTTGTTGCCACGGAGGAATACCGACGTCGAGTAATCCAGTTAGGAGAGGAGCCCGGAATGGTATTTAACGTGGGAGCGTTGGGGATAGATAATATTAAAAACTCGAATTTATTTAATAAGGAACAATTAGAAGATTCAATTAATTTTAAACTGGGAAAAAAAAATATTCTCGTAACATTTCATCCGGTTACGTTAGAGAACAACAATTCGATTAATCAATTCAAAGAACTGTTGAAAGCTTTGGGCGAGTTAGAGGATACTCATATAATTTTTACAAAAGCTAATGCTGACACAAATGGTAGAAGCCTGAATGCAATGGTTGATTCTTTCGTAGATAAAAATCCGGATACTTCTGTAGCATTTACATCCTTAGGAAAAATTAGATATTTATCGACACTTCAGTTTATTGATGGGGTTGTTGGAAATTCTTCAAGTGGATTGATTGAGGCGCCAAGTTTTCATATTGGAACAATTAATATTGGCAATAGGCAAAAAGGAAGAATTAAGGCAGATAGTGTTATTGATTGCGAGGCTGATTATAAAAGCATCAAAAAATCATTAGAAAAATTATATAGTGAAGATTTTAGTAAATTACTGTTAGACGTTAAAAATCCATACGGAAACGGTGGTGCGTCTGTCAAGATTGCTAACCACATTAAAAATATTTCATATGAAAATATTTTGAATAAAAAGTTTAATGATATTCATGTTTAGACAATTTTATAAACCAGGTGATTTGTATGGAACAGTATAGAAATAAGAGTGACGTTATCACGAGCAAAGAATTTATATCAAAATTTGAAGAAAATCAATTAGAAGCAAAATACGGTCTACCTAACGAAGTAAAATTTTGCAAAAAATGTGTTATTTCAAATCAAAGGCCTAATTCAGCTGTAGAGTTTAAACACACAAAAGATAGTAAAAAAGAAACTATCAACTTCAATGCAGATGGTGTTTGTGATGCTTGTAAAGCGGCAGAAGAGAAAAAAGCTACTGTGAACTGGGAAGATCGTGAAAAAGAATTAATGGCTTTATGTGATAAATATAGAAAAAATAATGGTTCATATGACTGTATCGTCCCAGGTTCTGGAGGAAAAGATAGTTTTTATCAATCACATGTCCTTAAATATAAATATGGAATGAACCCTCTGACTATTACATGGGCACCCCATATGTATACTGAGTGGGGGTGGAAGAATTTTCAGGCATGGCTCGGTGCAGGGTTTGATAATTATTTAATGACACCTAACCCAAGGATGCATAGGTTAATGACAAGGTTGGCAGTTGAAAATCTTTTTCATCCTTTTCAACCCTTTATGTTCGGCCAGAAAGCTCATGCGCCTAAAATGGCCGCATTATTTGACATACCGCTAGTTTTTTACGGTGAAAACGAGGCGGAATATGGGAATCCATTAAAGGACACAACATCTGCTAAGAGAGATTGGACATATTTTACTGGAGATGATGAGTCAAAAATATTTCTAGGCGGTGTATCTGTTCAGGAATTGTATAAAGAGTTTGGTGTTTCTAAAGTAGATCTGGATCCTTATTTACCAATTAATCCAGAAATAATCGATAAGAAAAAAATTGAAGTGCATTACCTTGGTTATTATCTTCCTTGGCATCCTCAAGGCGCGTACTACTATGCTGTTGAGCATGGTGGCTTCCAGGCATCACCTGAAAGAACACCAGGCACTTACAGTAAATATAATAGTATTGACGATAAAATTGATGACTTTCATTATTATACAACATATACAAAATTTGGTATTGGGCGTGCAACTTATGATGCTGCACAGGAAATTCGTAATGAGGAAATAAACAGGGAAGAAGGTGTCGCCCTAGTACGTAAATTTGATGGAGAATTTCCTGAGCGTTTTGCAGAGGAGATATTTTCATACCTAAGTATTCCAGAAAAAGAATTTCCTGTAGCAAGCCAGATGTTCGAACAACCTATTATGGATAGACACTATTTTGAAAGCCTTGCCGATACTTTTAGGTCACCTCATCTTTGGAAGCATGAGAACGGTAAATGGGCTCCACGTTATACTGTATGGGAAGAATAGCCTGTAATGCGTAATCTAAGACTTATTGCTCGGTTAGACATAAAGGCTCCAAATTTAGTAAAAGGTATTCAATTGGAGGGCTTAAGAAAGCTTGGTGATCCAAATGAATTTGCAAAGCGCTACTATGAACAAGGTATAGATGAAATATTCTATGCTGACGTTGTGGCTAGTTTGTATGATAGAAATAGTTTGTCAGGAATTATTGAAGATACTACAAAGAATATTTTTGTACCAATTACGGTCGGTGGCGGGTTGCGCAATATTGAAGATGTTTCAGCAGCTTTGTCTGCAGGGGCAGATAAAGTATCGATCAATACTGCAGCAATAAAAAATCCAAATTTAATAACTGAAGTAGCACATAGGTTTGGTAGTCAGTGTATGGTCCTTTCAATACAGGCCAAACGTAATAAGGGGTACTGGGAAGCGTATTACGACAATGGAAGAGAACACAGTGGCCTGGATGCAATAGAGTGGGCAATAAAAGGGCAGGAGCTAGGGGCTGGTGAAATTATGCTCACATCTGTTGATAAAGAGGGGACTGCGAAAGGGTTTGATGTAGATTTAGTTGAGGCTGTAACAGATCGTGTGACTATTCCTGTTATCGCAAGTGGTGGTATGGGTAGTCTCAAAGATTTAAAGTCAGTTACGGTAAATGGACATGCAGATGCAGTAGCCTGTGCTCATGTCCTGCATTATAAACATCTTACTGTTCCAGAAATACGGGATTATTGCGTTGAAGAAGGGATACCTGTGCGACAAACCAGAAATACAGTGTTGGAGAATTAGAGTGGGAAGTACTGTAGTAATTGATTATGGCATGGGTAATACTAAAAGTGTTCTTCGAGGTATAGAACAAGTGGGTGGTGAAGCAATTTTATCTTGTGATTATGAAGACATAATAAATGCTGGTCGTTTGATATTACCCGGAGTTGGTGCATTCAAAGATGGAATGAATGAGTTAGTTAAGAGAGGTCTTGTTGACATGCTCGGAGACTATATTCAAACAGGAAAACCTTTTTTAGGGATATGTCTTGGGATGCAAATGTTATTTGATGAAAGCGATGAGCATGGAGTACACAAGGGGCTTGGGTATATACCTGGCAGAGTAGTACATATTCCTCAAGATGGAAATAATATACGCAAAATACCTCATATTGGTTGGAGTGCAATAAGCAAGCCCACTCCCAGTTTGAGTTGGGATATGACAATATTGAATTCGTTAGAAGATAAGGAATATTTTTATTTTGTGCACTCGTATATGGCGGTAGCAGAAAGTAAGGATCAAGTTCTGGCTGAATGTGAATATGAAAATCTAAAAATTACTGCTGCAGTTAAAAAAGATAATATTACGGGATGTCAATTTCATCCGGAAAAAAGTGGACCTGCAGGTTTAGCTATACTCGACACATTTATAAATCGTGCTACACTATGATTGATGATCGTGTATATATCATTGCTGAGGCTGGTGTTAATCACAATGGTGATGAGGGAATGGCCTTTGAGTTAGTTGATGTGGCCGTAAGTGCGGGTGCTGATGCAATTAAATTTCAAACGTTCAAGACAGAAAATATCGTAACGCAATATGCAGAAAAGGCAGAATATCAAAAAGGTATAAGTGATAATGTAGAAAGCCAGTTTAGTATGCTAAAGAAACTCGAGATGTCTGATAGCATGCATCATCAAGTCGTTAGATATTGTAAAGATAAAAAAATTGACTTCCTGTCTACCGCATTTGATGAAGAAAGTTTACTATTTCTTATTAATACAGTCGGTGTGAGTACTCTGAAAGTGGCATCAGGGGAAATCACGAATGGACCTTTGCTCTATGAGCATGCTCTTTCTGGTAAAAAAATAATACTATCGACAGGCATGTCAACCATACAGGAGATTAGAACAGCTCTTGGTGTTTTGGCGTACGGTTACAGTGGTGGACAACAACCCTCTGTTCAAGCTTTTGACCAAGCATACCAATCTTCTCAATCTCGAATTCTGTTAAATGACAATGTAACTCTTTTACATTGTACTTCTGAGTATCCAGCGCCAGTGGCTGATATTAACTTACGGGCTATGGACACATTGAGCGAAGTATTTAATTTACCCGTTGGGTATTCAGATCACAGTGAAGGAATAACAATACCAATTGCTGCAGTGGCTCGCGGGGCAAAAGTAATTGAAAAACATATTACTCTTGATCGACAATTGCCTGGTCCAGATCATAAGGCATCTCTAGAGCCCGATGAGCTAAGAAATATGGTTAGTTCTATTCGTGATGTAGAGGTAGCACTAGGTGATGGTGATAAAGTGCCAAGAGGATGTGAATTGAATACTAGAGAAGTGGCTAGGAAGAGTATTGTAGCTAAAACGAGCATACAAAGAGGAGATAAGTTCACATCAAAAAATATTCAAATTAAACGCCCTGGCATTGGAATAAGTCCTATGAAATACTGGGGTATTCTTGGCGAAGAAAGCAATAAAGATTATGATGTGGATGATCTGATTTAAACGTATGAATGAATTTTTATCTAACGTAAATAGTCAATGTCAAAGAAATTGCCAGTAATAATAATTGGTAGTGGTGGGCATGCATCAGTACTGATTGAAATATTACAAATATTAAATCAAACAATTATCGGTGTTGCAGATCCTTTTAAGGAAATAGGAACTGAGGTTGGTGACGTAACTGTCATTGGTGGAGATGACGTAATAACTAAATATTCAAAAGAAAAAGTTCTTCTTGTTAATGGTGTAGGCTCTATTCCTGGTAGTACCCAACGTTTAGATGTGTCAGTAAGATTTCGTTCATTAGGATATGAGTTTGCCAGTGTTATTTCACCCTCTGCGATTCTTTCATCAAATGCTTCTGTTGATGAAGGAGTGCAAATAATGCCCGGTGTGATTGTTCAGCCACATGTGAAGATAGGGCTAGATAGCATTATTAACACAGGTTCTATAATTGAGCATGATTGTATTATTGGAAAGTCTTGTCATATTGCACCCGGCTCAATATTTAGTGGAGGTGTAATTCTTGGAGATAGAGTTCATGTCGGAACAGGTGCTACTGTTGTTCAAAACATCAAGATAGGATCAGGGAGTGTAATTGGGGCTGGTAGCTTAGTTTTGAATGACGTCAATCAAAATGTGAAGTTTATACAGAAGAGAGTTAACTTGGAAAATTTTCTTGAACGGTGATTTGTTTTGAATAAATGGAAACATATATTGCTGAAACGTGATGAACCTATATCACGAGCTATTGAGCTTCTTGATAAATCACCAAGGATAGTGCTTGTTGTAGATGATGAACAGCGACTTATGGGAACTATTACCGACGGGGATGTAAGGAGAGGCCTCATCCGACATTTAAACATGGATACGCCGGTCTCTGAGTTTATGGAAAAAAGCCCAAAAGTGGGTGATGTTATGGATGGCCGAGATAGACTATTAGAGATAATGCGAACATTTGGACTTTTGCAAATACCATTATTAAATGCTGATGGAATAGTTTCTGGTATAGAGACAATTGATAGTGTGGTAGAAAAAAACAGATACGATAACCCAGTATTTTTAATGGCTGGGGGATTTGGAAAAAGATTACATCCATTAACGAAAACTACACCAAAACCTTTGTTAAAAGTAGGAAGCAAGCCAATATTACAAACAATTCTTGAAAGATTTATTAGTGCAGGTTTTTATAAGTTTTACATATCAACACACTATAAAGCAGAATTGTTACGCGAACACTTTGGTAATGGTTGTGACTGGGATGTTGATATTGAGTATGTTCATGAGGAAAAACCATTAGGTACTGCGGGCTCATTGGGTTTGTTACCAAAAAAATTACCAGAGCTACCTTTAGTAATGATGAATGGTGATCTATTAACGCGTATTAACTTTGAGAGCTTATTGAAATACCATGTCGAATCGGAGGGTTTAGCGACTATGTGTGTGCGAGAATACGATTTTCAAGTACCATATGGAGTAGTTACAGCTAATAAGTATGCAGTTAATCAAATTGTAGAAAAACCTGTACATAAGTTTTTTGTCAATGCGGGTATTTATGTGATCGATCCGATTTTATATCGCAGTGTATCTAGAGGCTCGTATTTAGATATGCCAGATCTTTTGCAAGATGAAATTGATAAAGGGAAAAAAATTAATATGTTTCCCATTCACGAATATTGGCTGGATATTGGACGAATGGAAGACTATCAGTACGCACAAAATATTACATTATAAAAAACGTAATGTTGAACGGTAAGTGTTTATAATATTGACAGTGTTTGGAATTTAAAAGTCTTGGAAAAAATAAAGAATATTTTAGCAGTTATTCCAGCACGAGGTGGTTCTAAAGGATTGCCTGGAAAAAATATCAGGATGTGTGCAGGCAAGCCACTTATTGTATGGAGTATCGAAGCTGCAATACATTCAAAATATATTGACAAAGTATTGGTCAGTACAGATTCAAAAGATATTGCTTCAATAGCCAAGGAGAATGGGGCTTGGGTACCGTATTTGAGGGATCCTGATTTAGCACGTGATGACAGTACCACAACGGATGTGATCACCGATATTTTAAATAGGATGAAAGACTATTCATATAGTCCGGAGTTAATCGTTCTTTTGCAGCCAACATCCCCACTGAGAACATCTGAGCACATTGATGAAGCAATTGAAAAATACTTTCAATCAAAAAAAACTGATAGAGATACATTGATTTCTACAGTTAAAGCAGATCAAAAAATATACTGGACTATGGGTGTTGATCCTGGAACCGGTTATATTCACCGTCTTTTTGATGAAACCCAGCAAAAACATAGGCGCCAGGATTTTTCTGAATGTTTTATGCCTAATGGGGCAATTTATATAGCTAAAACAGATGGTTTTACAGGGTTCATAAATGATCGAGTGCTTTATTATTTGATGGATAATAAGTCATCTGTAGATATTGACTATGAAGATGATTTTGAAAAAGCAAAAATGTATCTTGAAAAAGGTTATGTTAAATATGATTAACAGGTCAAAATCACAAACCTTAATAACGGGTGTGTACAGAACTGGAAGTGAATATCTTACACAGTTGATAAATTGCAATACGCAAATTTCCGCAACTATGTATACAGTTAACATTTTGCGATTTGTAGTTGGAAAATATGATGATATAGCTGAAGAAGTTAACTACAAGAGAGCACTTGATGACATAAACGACAGATTGTATGAAAGATATAATATAGAGCTTAATAAAGAAAAAGTCCGGGCAGAACTTGCAGCGTGTGAGCGTGTGACTTACGGTATCTTATATGATGTTATCATGTGTGAATTATATCTCAAGAAACCAGTGGAGCACTGGGCAGAAAAAAATCAGTTGCTATGGCGAGAGATTCCAGAATTTCTGAAAATGATGCCTAATGGCAAGGTCATTCACGTGATTCGTGATCCGAGAGCAGTACTCTTATCTTTTAAAAAGTATACTTTTGCAGAACCTCCTGCATATTTAGGCGCAATTTTTAACTGTTTTGATTCAATGCGTTTGGCAAGTGAGTATAAAAAAATCTATTCAACAGATAAATATTATCTGATCAGGTATGAAGATTTGGTATCCAGTACCGAAGCAGAAATTAGAAAAATATGGGAATTTTTAGGATTGAATGTTGATAACAGTATAAGTGATAGAAGTAGATGGGTGGATGCATATGGAAATAAATGGCATGCTAACTCATCTTTTCATGATAATGACAATAAGAAAAACTACGATACAAAGAATGCTGTTAGTAGATGGCAAGAACACTTATTAAAACATGAAATAGAATTAACAGAGTATATTTGTGAAAAATATATGAACGAATTTGGGTATGAGATGATTTCCACACTAGTAACCTGGGAAAACTCAATTGAGTTAATTAACGATGACCAAGAATTGATGCGTTACTTTCAAGAGTGGAAACAAAGAGGGGTTGGGATTGAATCGTTTCCTCTTGACCCTTTAGAAAAAAGTAATTGGGAAGAGAATAGACGTGTGATGTGATGAAAATTCCAAAGCTTAAAAATAAAAAAATAGTATTGATTGTTAATGCGATTGATACTGAAGGACCGTTATATGAATCCTTGGATGCTAAGTTCGAAAGATTGTATGAACTATACAAAATTGAAAATATTGAGCCAACGCGAGAAAATTATTTAAGCCTGCAAAAACAGGAAATCGATCTTGGTGGTGTTGAAAAAGAGGTATCTAAAACACTCGCTGGACATCTTGTTAATTACAATGATACATGGGATAAACTTGATGACATGTTGGATCACATAATGTCAGATGAGTTTAGAAACAAGATGTTAGATTCGGCAGGTCAAGGGTGGGTTTATAACTGGCACTGTATTGATCATGTTAATTTTGAGTACAACCCAAGAAGAAGAGATATTGGATATCACAATATCTTTGATCACTATAATGAACGACTAAAGAGTAAAACAGCTGGAAGAGATGCAATACATTGGCATTATCACCCAATGTCAACTTACAAGGATGCACATAGGTGTGCTACCAATTACTTCTCTTCTGACCAGATTTATCAAAATATAAGTCGTAAAATAATTGAAAGAAACTGGTTTCCATCGGCTTTTAGAGCAGGATTTCAAACGGAAAGACCAGACAGTCACTGGTTTTTAGAGCAATGGATACCCTTTGATATTTCAAATATGGCGTTAGAAGATAATAGTGAATTAAGTAATACAGTTGACTTCAGGAATGGTCGGTCAGGCGATTGGCGATTGGCACCTTCTGACTGGTCAATTTATCAACCTAGCCATGATAATTATCAACTTAAAGGTAATTGCAGACGATGGATTGGACGAGCCCTTAATGTTTTGAATAGGCTCGCCTCTATTAATCAAACAGATATGGATAAAGCTTTTCAAAAAGCAAAAGACGATAATAATCCAGTTATAGTTGGGATAGCAGCACATGACTTCAGAGATATTGGAAATGAAGTAGAGTTTATAAGGGCACTTATACAAGAGTCAAAGTCAAAATATCCTGAAGTAGATTTTCTGTACTGTGAAACTGTCGAAGCATTTAGATACGCAATTTGGCCAGATGGTCATGATGCTGATGCGTTAGACTTTGAGCTTAAATTTTATGAAGCAACGGAGTCTGATGTACCTTATATACAGGTTGATGTTAAGAAAGGCTCTGTATTTGGGCCACAGCCATATTTGGCTATTGAAACAAAATCAAGAAGATTCTTACATGATAATTTTGATTTTTCGTGTGAAGGAAATACCTGGTATTACGCATTTCATTCCGACACTCTACCAATTGAAGATGTAATGACGCTAGGTGTAGCAGCAAACGATAAATTTGGTAATACGTGCATATGTAGAATGAAAGAAAAAAACGGAAAATTAGAAAGTTGGGATGAAGAAGATAGTTTTTAAATTTATCTTTGTTGTTTTTCCGCTGTATGCGAATGAGAATGGTGGAAGCGAGTGAAAGATAAATTAAAAATTACAAACCCAGATGATTTCTGGTTTTCGAGTTCACATCCAGTTGATGGAAGAGCTGTCAGATTTCATTTTGATGAGTTTATGGTTGAATGGATATCTACAGTTTATGATGGCATTAGAGATGAAGGTATATTTACAGAAGTTTACAAATATATTAAACCCGAGTTAATTGAAATTTATATCAAGCAAGCACTGTATGTAGATCTGGTTGGTACTATTAGAGAATTATATCGTAGACAGTTTGTTAGTAACCACTATGGGTGTACTACGCATAAAAAAATAGTAAGCACTTCTGCCAAAGTAGAATTGATTTCAAGATATTGGGATGGAGATGAAACAAAGCACCTTAAAGTCATATATTTTTACACTACATATAAAAAATTAGTTGGAGTTATTGAAAATTTAAAGAAAAAGTTGTACAAATTATTTTATGTTAAGGAAGATAAGGTAACGAGCAATAACTCCGATCGTAGCACGATAGTTGTCGAATTAGTTGAAGGTATAGACACCAACAATAAGTGCGATGCATTTTGGCTGAATGCCGGAATTATTAACCCTGAGCGGGTAATATTTTTATTAGAAAAGAGTAATTATGGGTTTGTAGATGTAGAGAAAGAAAAGACAACAGCAGATAGGATTAATTCTAAAATAGTAACAATTGATACTGGGGCTCATCAATTACCGGGGGTTGAATTTTGGTATGACAACAAGCAACCAGAGTGGGGGATCCTCTTATGTCAAAAAATTCGAAAATCAAATTTAGGCCAGTTCTGGCTTAAGCAAACTTTACTGGATTTGTTGACAAAAGTATCTTTCTGGGAAAATTTTTATAGATATTATAATGTTGCGGTATATCAGCATTTTACGGAGTTATCAGTTAGCTCTATTATTAGAAGAATAGCTTGCGATAGGGTTGGAGCTATTCAAGTAGGCAAACAACGATCTCAATTCTTTTTTAAAGCAAGTGCTGCGTTTTATTTTAACCATGAAGTGGCTTTTTGCTGGCATAGGAAAATAAAGGATGTTTTGTTGTATGGAAAAACATGTCCGTCTGTTCTGTTGGAAACCGGTTACGTATATGACTATATTCAGTCAGTGTGTACAGATGATGTTGCAGCAATTCATGAACGGTTTGAACAAAAAGGTGTGACAGTTATTATTTCGGCATACGATAATTATCCGCATAGAAATGGTCATTTTTCAAATGAACAGTTAAGAGAGTTTTATTTGTGTTTGTACAAAATTTTACATAATTATTCATCGGTTGGAATTATAGTAAAATCAAAAAAACATCATATTACAAATTTCTCGTTTGTTAAAAATGTTATTAACGATATGGTGGAAACAGGTAGATGTTTGGTTTTTGATGAGCCGTTTACATCAGTAATTCCATCAGCTAAAGCTAGCAATATAGCAGTGGGGATTCCTGCCTCTACAGCAGTGACAGAAGCTGCGACAACAGGGTGTTTTACAGTTATGTATGACCCTTCAAGATGTGAAATTGTTCCACTACAAAACCACAATTGTTCTGATATTGGTTATACAATTGAGGAGTTTGAGAAAAAACTTGAGAACAGAATAAATAGCTCAAGTGGTGAGCGATGTCATGAGTATCCGCTCGATGTAAGTCCTTATGATGACAATAATGCACCATTTCGGGCTGCGAAATTTTTAAATGATTATATTGAATTAAAAGATGGCGGACTTTCAAAAAATGAGGCACTTAATGGTGCCATAGGACGAAATAGAAGCGTAGTTGTATCTAGCAATTAAGTTTTACGTGCTCGATTCAAAAAAAATAATACATATGATATATGTATGAATGCAGATCTTATCTGCAATAATGCGTAAGCAGTATGCGTTTAATCTCACTAGAGATAAAGTGTGTAGACATATTATATTAACCTAAAGTGGATATTAATATGAATAAAAAGGTAATAGAGATAGGTTATGGTGATGTGACTAAGGTCAAAGTTGGTGGAGATAACCAACTGGCCTTTTTTGGCGGACCATGTGCAATTGAAAGTCGTGACCATGCCTTTAAAATGGCTGAGGAAATAGGGAAAATTTGCGATCGAGTAGGAATTCCGTGGGTATACAAATCCTGTTATGACAAAGATTGCCGATCCTCTCCCGAAAGCTTTCACGGATTAGGACTTGATCATGGGCTTCGTATACTTGCGGACATCAGAGATGAGTTTGGTCTGCCAGTAGTTTCAGATTTTTCTGATCCTGCATGGGGACAAGCAACAGGAGAAGTTTGTGATATGGTTCAAGTGCCAGCCTATCTTTGCAGACAAACTTCGATGCTACGTGCTGCGGCTTTAACTAACCGACCAATACACCTTAAAAAAGGTCAGTACATGAGTCCCTGGAATATGAAAAATTCTGTTAGGAAAATTGAAGCGAATGGAAATGATCAAATCATTTTAGCAGATAGAGGTACATTCATGGGCTACAATATGTTGGTTAACGACATGACTTGTTTCCCTATTATGAGTAGAACGGGTTATCCGGTATGCTATGATGCATCACATTCTATTCAAATGCCAACTTCGATGGGTAATATTTCGGGCGGGCAAAGAGAATTTATACCTTTCCTTGTGAGAGCGGCTACAGCATGTGGCATAAATGCATTATTCATAGAAGTTCATGATGATCCACCAAGTGCACTTTCTGATGCCAATACAGTACTTGATATCAAATACCTGGAAAACATTTTGGGACAGGCAAAACAAGTCCATGAAATGAGATTGGAAATGCTAGAAAAATTTGGAGAAGATAATGTCCACCCAGAACAATAAAACAATGCTAGTTAGTGATGTGATGTTGTCATTAGATAATTGTCCAATAATAGGTAGGAAAATCATACTTAAGGAGGCGCTTGAAGAGATGGGGCGCACTCGATTAGGTATAGCCTGTATAGTCGATGATGATAACAAGTTACTTGGGATATTAACTGACGGAGATATTCGCAGAAAACTTTTAAAAGTACAAAAACCATTTTCTGCCTTTTTTATAGATGATGCGCTTGAGCATTCTATTTTGTCACCAATTACAACAAACCCAGATAATTTGCTGATTGATGCAATCATGATTATGGAGGAAAAGCAAGTGTGGGATCTACCTGTAACTGATAGTAAAAATAATCTAATCGGATTGCTTCATTTGCATCCAGCAATAAAAGCGCTTTTGAGTATATAAATTCAATGAATAGTATGATTTTGGTGTGATCAATGAAATATATTAAATCGATGCTAGGAAAGGAAAAGATTAGTTTGTTTGATATTGGCGCTAGTGGTGGGTTAGAACCGCGCTGGAAAAAAATAGAGAATAATTTAAAGGCAATATTGTTTGAGCCAGATGAACGATCATATTTAGAGCTTGAAAAGAATGAGTATGTAAAAAAAATATTTTCTGTAGGATTAAGTGATGCGGTAAAAAAAGGGGTAATATATTTAACTAAGAAACCACAGGTTTCATCGTTGTTCAAACCAAATATGAATTTCTTATCTGGGTTTCCGAATTCAGAACGTTTCGATATTGTGGAAGAGTTATCTATTGAGCTGTCAACTCTTGATGAGTGCTTAAGCAAAGAACCAATAGACTGTGATTTCATTAAGCTTGATACTCAAGGTACTGAGTTAGATATCATAAAAGGGGGAAGAGATCTTATGAATGGCCCAGTTATAGGGCTAGAAATTGAGGTTGAGTTTGTTGAGCTTTATGAAGGTCAGCCACTGTTTGGTGATGTGTGTTCATACTTGGCAAAACATGGTTACGATTTTATTGATTTTGTAAATATTTGCAGATGGGAGCGTAGTAAGTTTACTCAATTTGGCCAGTTAGTATTTGGAGATGCCTTGTTTTTAAGTGAGCTTGATAGTTTTTCATTGCAATTAAAATCATTACCGCAAGATGTTGCTAAAAGCAAAGCAGTGAAATATATCGCGATTGCAATATTGTATGACCATATCGATTTGGTGCCTAAATGCCTTTCTGTTTTTGAGCAATATATAACAGATGATCAAAAAAGAAAAATAATGAAACTGTACAGAAAAAAATTAAAACAACGTCAATATGTTGAATTTGTATTAAGGGTGACAAACCATTTCCTAAAGTGGACAGGTACGATTGCTACTGGCGTTCAAGGTAGATAATGAGATTATTATGAATAACATTTTGGAAAATAGATTAAAGTTAAAACATAAATTAAAGAATAGGGAAAGAATGTTTGCGGGTTGGGTGTCCTATGCGCATCCATCCATCACTGAAACCTTTGCAAGAGCTGGCTTTGATTTTATTGCCATTGATATGGAGCATTCAACAATCTCCATTGAACAAGCGCAACGAATCATCGCTGCAAGCCAAAGTGAGGGAGTGCCATGCATGCCTAGACCATTTTCCCATTCTAATGACTGGTTTAAGCCATTATTAGAATCGGGAGCTGATGGGCTGCTTGTTCAAATGGTCAATACACCAGAAGAAGTGGAAGCTATAGTTGAGCACTTAAAATACCCACCAGTCGGAAACAGAAGTTATGGAGTAAATCGAGCGCAGGCATATGGGTTTGATTTTGATGAATACATAACAAGCTGGAATGATTCATCAAGCTTTATTATCCAGGTGGAATCAATACAAGCTGTAAATAATATTGATAAATTACTTGATTTTAACGAGATTGATGGCGTAATGGTCGGCCCATATGATATATCGGGCTCTTTAGGCGTTCCGGGACAAACAAACCATCCATCTGTGATTGAGGCATCTAAGAAAGTGATTGCTGCTTGTGAACGTTATGGAAAGAGTTGTGGTACACAAGTGGCAGATGCAACACCTGATAGTGTATATGCATTATTTGAACTCGGCTATACATATGCAATTCTCGGTTCTGATTTGTTCGTTTTATGGAAATGGGCGGAGCAAATGAAAAATATGATTGAGTCTATGAAATAAAGCTGGAGCCAATGTATGAATACATACCTAAATGAAATATTTAATCTTGAAGGGAAAGTGGCAGCTGTTATTGGAGCTGGTGGATTTTTATGTGGTGAAATGGCCCGAGGATTTGCGCGAGCAGGATGCAAAGTGGCGATTCTCGATTTGCGTCTTGAAAAGGCAGATGTCGTTAAAGATGAGTTAAAACAGGAAGGGTTTAAGGATATTATATCGATAGCAATTGATGTGGGAAAAAAGCAAGATCATATTGAAGCATTACAATCCGTTGTCGAATCATTTGGTGATATAGACATATTAGTAAATGGCGCTGGTATTAATGGACCAACTCCATTTTTTGAGCTGACTACAGAAGAATGGTACAGCATACTCGACTCTCAAATCACAGGTACATTTCTGGGGTGCCAGGTGTTCGGTGAATATATGGTAAAAAATGGAAAAGGTTCCATAATAAATCTTTCCTCAGCATCAGCAGGGCCGCCATTGTCGAAAGCAATAACTTATTCAGTTGCTAAAGCTGGCATAAAAAACCTTACTCAGAATCTTGGGAGAGAATGGGGTACAAAAGGTGTAAGAGTGAATGCTGTAAGACCGGGTTTTTTTCCAACTGAATGGAATAGAAAAAATTTCATTACGCCAGAAAGAGAAAAGGCAATTTTGGGACATACTCCCATGAATCGGTATGGCGAACCAGAAGAATTAATCGGAGCAACATTATGGCTGGCATCAGATGCATCTAGTTTTGTTACTGGTGCTGAAATAGCTATTGATGGTGGTTTCTCTTGTATGACTATTTAACTAATAGATATAGCAGAAAAATCATAATTTAGAGGTTATTATGACACAAAAATCAGTTGTTATTACGGGTGGTAACCGTGGTATTGGTCTGAGTATTACAGAGACTTATCTGAATGCGGGTTATTTTGTAGTCGTCGGCGCAAGACAAGAATTAGGCTTGAAAGAAAGATTTGGTGATAAACTTGAGTTCATTCCAATTGATGTTAGAAATGAATCAGACCATGTTAAATTAGCAAAAGCTGCGATTGATAAAACAGGTGAGTTAAATGTTTATATTAATAATGCAGGGTTTTCAGAGTGGCGACCAATTGAAAATATTGATAATGAATTTTTAGACGATTTGTTGTCTACGAATTTGAAAGGTGCGTTTTGGGGTTGTAAAGCTGCATCTGCAGTTATGAAGGATGGTGGGTGTATTGTGAATATCTCAAGCATTGCAGGAAAACGAGGTAGTGTTAACAATTCTGCATATTGCGCATCTAAATTTGGTATGAATGGACTAACTCAGTCCCTGGCAAAAGAATTAGGCCCCCGTGGGATTAGAGTTAATGCTTTATGTCCCGTCCTTGTTCCTACAGAAGGATTGATTGAAGCATTGAAAGATCCACTGTCACCGGCAAAAGGTGATCCTGATGGGTTTATGAAAAATTTTACAACTGCGAATGCAGCTCTTGGACGATTACCATCAGGCGAAGAAATTGCTTCTGTTAGCTTGTATCTAAGCTCTGACTCATCATCAGCCATGACTGGGCAATGTATAAATGTAGATTGTGGAGTTTTTCCTCAGTAACCTGGATTATCGAAATATGAAGATTGTAGCTGTTATCCCTGCACATCTTGCTTCTGTAAGATTTCCTAACAAAATATTGTTTCCCTTTCATGGTTTACCGATGATTGAGCATGTTCGCCGACGTGCATTGTTATCTAATCAAATAGCTGATGTTTATGTTGCTACATGTGATGATGAAATAGAGGATGCTATTAAATCATATGGTGGTAACGTGATTAGAACATCCAATACACATACAAATGGGACATCTAGAGTAGCTGAAGCAATAAAGGAGATAGAATGTGATTTTGTCATTTTGTTGCAAGGAGATGAGCCATTATTGTTGCCAAGACATTTGGATGCATTTGTTAAAGCAATGACAGCATTCCCAAACATTGTTGCATTTAATGCCACTGGACCAATTGAGAATGAAGAAGAGTTAGATAGGCATTCATTTGTTAAGTGTGCAATAGCATCAGATGAACGCATACTCTATTGCTTCCGCCGTACCCCATGCTACAGTGAATTTACCCAGCAAAAAGAGTTTATTAGAAAAATACTAGGGATCATTGCTTACAAAAGAGATTTTCTTTTGAAACTAACAAATTTATCAGCTACACCTATTGAGCTGGCAGAGTACATTGAACAAATGAGAATTATAGAAAGTGGTTATATTTTAAAATCCATTCCTGTAAGCCCGAGCCTTCCATCAGTTAACGAGCCAGAGGAAGCGAGTATTGTTTTAGAATATATAAATAATGTTGAAGAACAAAAACTATTACTTGATACCATAATTAGCTAGCTTATATAATGATAATGAATGAAGAGCAGTATAGAGAGCTGTGTGAAACTTGTGATCAGGTGCTAAAATCAACTGATTCAACATTTGAGACTAAATGTATATCCTGGCTACATATAATTAGAGAACACCCCATATTTTTAAGAGACTATGAGTGTATTTATGAAAGAAAACACTTAATTCTAAAAAATATATCCTTATCTATTTTTGATCTGCGCAATAAACTAAGTTGGATTAAGTCTTTTTTATTATCATTAATGCAGTCTTATAATAATGCATATATTATTAGAACAGTTCATGCCCAATTTGATATAATCATTGTTTCGCATCTGCTAAATAAAGAAGGTCTCAGACAAGATTATGACTTCTATTTTGGCTCATTACCGGGGGAACTGTACAGTAACAACATTAATGTATTAATGGTATATATAAATCATACGGGTGAAAGAATTTATAATAATAAACTTGTCGAAAGCAATCGAAAGATACCTTATATAGTATTACCCGATAATTTAAAATTTTTTGATGAGGTTAATATATTTCGTCGTCTAAATAAAGAATCTAAACGATTACTAAGCAAATCGAAAAATGAAAAAAATAAAAAACTTTGTCAGATTCTCAAATTGGCTTCTAAATATACTTTAAATGGAAAGAGCCATACTTCATTGCGACGTTCAATTCAACTAGCGGCGGTGATAAAAAAATATAAACCAACCTCAATAATGCTGACATATGAAGGACATGGTTGGGAGAGAACAGCATTTTATGCAGCAAGAGAAGCAAATCCAAATATTTATTGTATAGGTTATCAACATGCAGCATTATTCAGACTGCAGCATGGTATTCAAAGAGATTTGGGAAACAAATTTGATCCTGATCATATCTTGACTGCAGGATTGGTTTCAGAAAACCAATTAAAAAATATGTCATCTTTGCATGGAAAAAAAATTACTGTTCTAGGTAGTAACAAAATAGTGGATAATTATAGATATGAGAAATCAAAAAAATATTTGGAGACTTTTGATGGCGTATGTTTAGTTCTGCCTGAAGGGATATTAAGTGAATGTGAGATGTTATTTAAATTTTCTTTGGAGTGTGCAAAATATTTGCCGGAAGTAGAGTTTGTATGGCGACTGCATCCCATTATGAATTTTAACTCGCTTGTTAAAAAAGAACGTGTTTTTGCAGATTTACCAAAAAATGTTAAATTATCGGACAATTCATTCGATGAAGATTTAACAAATTGTAGATGGGTTTTGTATAGAGGTAGTACGGCTGTGTTAAATGCACTTCAAGCTGGCGCTAGACCAATATACTATCAGCGAGAAAACGAAATGACAATTGATCCACTTTATGAATTAAATGACTGGAAGGTGGTCGTCAGCAAAGCGGCGCAATTTGTTAAAGTTGTTAAGAGTGATCAGGGGCGCGATAAGGATATGTCAATATCTGGTAAAGAAGAAGCGAAAAAATATGCAAAGAGATTTTATGTTCCCTTTGATATTGGTAAAATAGAAAATCTTATACGGTTTTGATTCAGAATGTATAGCATGCATAAATATACAATCAAAGATATATGTGTGATCATTCCTACGAAAGATCGGCCTCAGTACATCACAAATTTGCTGGAAAGCATAACAAAATTTAATCGTGAAATTGGAAGAGTCATAATAATAGCAAGTGGTGAAGATATCAAAAATGTTATATCTCAATTTAAGAATAAACTGCCGATTGAATATATTCATACTAAGGAAAGTGGTCAAATACACCAGCGAAATCTAGGGATAGCCATGCTAAATGATGATACAAAACTAACAGCCTGTATTGATGATGATATAGAATTTTGTGAGGGTTCTTTTTCAGCAATGATTAAGCTCTGGAATGATGTTCCAGTAGAAACGGCAGGGATAAGTTTTAATATAATAGATAATACATCATCTGAATCGAAATTAAATTTTAAAATAAATAATTTAATAAAAATTAAACCTGGAAAGGTATTTGTAACCGGTGGTACAACATCAATTAATAATGTTGCAGAGACTGTTTCGACCCAATGGTTATGTGGAGGAGCAACAGTTTGGAGGCAAAGTCTACTGTTACAATACCCACATAAAGAAGTGAAAACAAAATGGGCAATCGGAGAGGACTTGATATTTAGTTACCCTATAGGAAAAAAATATCCAATGTATGTTTGTGCGAAAGCAAAGGTCACACATAATCATCATCCCTATGCTACTAATGATCGTGATTGGCACTATATGTATGGGCGAACTCAAACATTATGGATTTATTATTTTGTGAGCCAAAACAAAGAACTCTCGAGGCTGTTATTTATGTTGTATTTGTTTACAAGATTGATTGTAAAGTTATTTTTTGGTTTGGTAAAAAGAAATAATAATAATATTTATTTTGTTAAAGGTTCATTGGCGGCAGTTAAATTAATTACTAAGTTTGCTGTTTTAAGTAGGGAACGAGTGGATGTTAGGATGTGTTAATATTGAAAATTAATAATGCATACTATCGTGACAGTTGTTATAAATTAGTGTTAATAATTAATACGATAAAAAATATTCCAGATATGGTTTTCTTTTGAAAATGTTTTTACAAAATATGGATCAATATAGATATGGAAAGATTAATGTCCATAGTTTGTTTGTCCCGCTTCTTGCATTTAATGCGACATTTTCATCAAAACCAATTTTTCCTGATATCTTGTTGCATCTTATTTTATCGAATTCACTAATAATAGTGTCTATGATAATATTTTATCAGGCATGTAAAAATAAAGTGATTGCTATTTCAATACCTGCTCTTGTAATAGTACTACGATTGGCGCGGTATGGTGAAGCAGGTGAAAGTATTTTATCAACAATATATTTTGTTCCGTATAGTATCTTGTTCATTGTTGTAGGAACGAAGTTATTTAAAGATTATCCAGTTCTTGTTGCCAAACAAATTGTTGCTATTTGTGTTATATCAATAACCTTGTCCTTTTTGCAAATTATTGGCGTGCAATCGGCGCAGTCATTGACTAACTTTTATTATAAAACAGGCGGTACAAGTAATTTCTACCTGTTTGTAAATTGGGATAATTTGCCAGAGATAGAAACAATCCAAGTTCGACCTGTGGGATTTTCGCAGGCAAATAATGTTGTATCACAATATCTGTTGTTTTTTTATGCGTATGTAGCTGGTTTATATTTAAAGGCAGAAAGGTATCTGAGGCCGCCTTTGTTTTGGTTGTTTATCATATCTCTTGCAGGGGCATTAACAGGGGCGAAAGTAGTAATTGCATCAATAATATTTGTTAATTTGGCACTATTTATATTATGCAATAGAGTAAAGATGGCAATTAAAATATCAATAGTTTCATCTTCGGCATATGCTATATATTACTTAATATTTCCAGGCCTATTTGTCTATAATTTTAATATTGATTTGTTTGCTTTTAATGCGATGGTAAGAGTAAAACACATGATGTTAAGTGGTGGATATGAATATTTGTCTTGGGTTATATCTGTGTTATCAGAATTTAATACAGGGCAATATATTGGCAACAAGAGTGTGGATGAAGCTGTTGCAACTATAAAAGATGTTAATATTACTGGTATTGGAACTATTGTAGAATATCTAAGATATATAATTCCTGTGATTCTTATTGCTGTTCCTTTTTGGGCTTATAAGTTGAAATTGTTGCCTGTGCATTTGTATATTAATATAAAAAGAACACCTATATTAATGGGGCTTGCATCTTTAGCAAGTACAGCCGGCGGGCCATTCATATTCACTCCATATTACTGGTTTTTTTCCTCTGTTGTGCTATTTCCGATAACGTTAAAATTGATTAAAGATTCTTATCAAAAAACTACAATGTAATGAGTAAATATAATAAGTTAACAAGGGTCTTGTTTTATGAGCCTTACCCTATGGGATTTGGCGGGAATTTTAATACACAGAAACTTATACTTGAAAGATTGGATAGAAAAATAATAGAACCAATAGTAATGTCACCAATGGATGGCAAAGCACTAGATGAGTTTAGACGGATGGGGGTAACCTGCGAAGTACTCTCTCCTGGTGGTGACATTGCAAAATATGGCGGGACTGCATTGAAAGCAGGACTTTTTAGAAGAATTAAATCGGTTTTTAATCTTTTAGCATACAATATACTCCTTTATCGCTACATAAAAGATAAAGAAATTGATGTTATTTATTCTAATAGTGTAAGAGCCGAGATTATAATTGCTATTGCGGCATTTATGTCTAGGATTCCGACTGTTTTGTATGTGAAAGGAGAATTGGCAAACCCTTTAATAGACAGGTTATGTTTGATGTCTGCTACAAAAATATTGTTTTTTTGTGAACAAAATAGAGATGACAGATACCCGATTTTTGTTAAATTCTTCAAAAAGAAAATAAGTGTTTTGAGAATAGGGTTAGATCTAAATCCAATTGAAAAAGTAAAGAGAAGAGATCATAGTGAGCTTAAAAAAGAATTAGAGATCACTCCTGATAATATAAATGTGGCAATTTTAGCCCAGCTTTATCGTCCCAAAGGGCAATATCTTGCAATTGAAGCAATGTCTAAGTTGATTCATGAATACCCTAATATACGATTATATATAGTTGGAGATCCAGTAATACAGGAGTACAACCATTATAAAGATGAGTTATTAGAGCTGACTTATGCAAAGAAATTAGATAATAATATAAAATTTACTGGATGGAGAAAAGATGCTTTAGATATAGCATATTCAATGGATATCATTTTGCATCCTTCTCTAGCAGAAGGATTTGGTAGGGCCGTGTTAGAGTCTATGGCTTTAGGTAAACCAGTAATTGCTTCTGCTGTTGGTGGATTACGTGAAGCAATTGAAAATGGTAAAAATGGATTTCTTATTCAGCCAGGAGATACTGAAGACCTTACATTTAAGTGGAGAGAATTGATTGAAAATATAAATCTACGAATAAAGTTTGGAAATAATGCAAAACAGAAAGTGTTATCTGATTACATGATTGATGACAAAGTACAGAAACTCAGCCATATATGGGCTCGGGTAGCGCGGGGGTAACTGACGCAAATGTGTGGGATTGCCGGGGAGATGAACTTTAAATCTAAAGTTAATCCGGAATTTATTAAAAAAATGACAGATGCAATTGCTCATCGTGGGCCAGATGATGAAGGTTTATACTGTGAAAATAATTTGGGGTTGGGACATAGACGTTTATCAATTATAGATTTGTCACCAGCTGGCCATCAGCCGATGTACACGTCTGACAAATCTATGGTAATAGTTTTTAACGGAGAAGTATACAATTATAAAGAAATAAAGTCCGAATTACATGATCAGGGATATAGTTTTATAAGTGATTCAGATACTGAAGTTGTTTTAAATGCAATTCATTGCTGGGGTATAAAAGTAGCGCTAAGTAAGTTTATTGGTATGTTTGCATTTGCCGTGTTCGACAAACGTAACAAGCAAGTGATTTTAGCAAGAGATAGAATGGGAGTTAAGCCATTATTTTATTATTTAAATAAAGATAGAATGATATTTGGTTCTGAATTGAAGGCTTTATATGCGCATCCGGCCTTTAAGAAAAACATGGACGATGACGGCTTAGCACAGTTTTTTAGTTTTGGCTATACGTTAGGAAAATCGACAGTTTTTCAAGATACATACAAACTACCAGCAGCACATTATTTGATTATAAAAGATAATAAAGAAACAAAGATGGAGTGTTACTGGAGTATTTCCAATATTTCCAGAGGTTCGTTTAAAGGGGGGTACAGAGAATCAATAGAAAGGTTGGAAGAGCTATGTGAAAGTGCCTTTAGATATAGGTTGATTTCCGACGTTCCAGTAGGAGTCTTTTTGTCTGGGGGAATAGATTCTTCATATTTGTCAGCTTTTCTAAAAAATAAGTTAAATGCTGATCTTGAACATATTACTATTGGTTTTAACGATCCAGTATATGATGAGTCAGAACTCGCAAAAAAAATAGCTAGCGATCTTGATGTAAGACATCAGGTGTTCGAGGTGGATGAAATTCAGGCTCAAGATTCGTTGCACAAATTTGTTGATGTGTGGGATGAGCCATTTGGTGACACTTCTGGAATACCAACGTCAATACTGTGCGGAATAACTAGAGATCGAGTTAAAGTGGCCTTATCTGCCGATGGCGGAGATGAAATGTTTTGTGGCTACGAAAGTTATCCGCAATATGCCAACTACTACAAAAATTTAGATAGAGTTCCTGGCTCTATCAGAAGTTTATTAGCAAAAGTAATGAAAATTGTTCCGTATGAAACAATTTTATCTAACAGCATCAGCAAGAAATCATCAAGATCAATCAGGCCTCAATCTATTGCGAGATACGAAAAGCTGGTTGACTTGCTAAAAGTAAATAACATTTATGATCTGATGCGGGTGATGAATGAGAAAGGGTGGAGTGCTCAATCGGTAAACAATTTAATTAATACAACTAATAATAATTATTTGACAGGTACAGTTCTTAATAGAGAACTTACTCATAATACGAATGATGATGTGCTAGACAATTTAATGAGGACAGACTTGTCAGCATTTTTATGTGATGACGTATTAACGAAAGTTGATAGGGCGTCAATGTCTGTGTCATTGGAATGTAGAGATCCTTTTCTAGATCATAGGTTAGTGGAGTTTGCATATTCTCTGCCTATGGAATATTTATATAGTAATGGGATACACAAGAGAATTCTAAAAGATTCTATGGGAAAGTGGATAAGCCCTGAGATTAGAAATGCCCCTAAAAGAGGGTTTTCAATACCACTTTATACCTGGATGAAAGGCCCATGGAAGAAAATGGTGCAAGAATATTTGTCGCCTGAAAATATCAGGAAATATGGTATACTGAACGAAAAAACTGTAAATGATGAAGTACATCGTTTCTATAAATATAATGGGGGAAGAGCAGAAAAGATTATGCTAATGTTGAATTTCCAGATGTGGGCAGAAAGATGGTTGTAACTAATGAAGGTTACATGCTTCAGTCCGCATTTGATAATGAAAAGGGATATAAAAAAATTGCAAAGTATGTGGCCAAGGAAATATTAAATTCTTCTGAATCAGCCAGTTTAAATATTGGTGGCTTATCTACAAACTATTTTTCTTTTACATTTAGTCTTTGTGTGCACGAAAGTAACGGTGCGCAAAATGTATTTGTCAAAATTCCAAAAGGGTATATGAGGGGGCAGGCAACAAATATTTTATCAAATAGCGATGATGATAAAATTATGTTTGAAGAAGAGGTCAAAAGCCTGAGGTATCTCAATAAAAACTGGGGTTCGTCGACTAATAATGTTGAATGGGTAAAGCTGCTTGGTGTTGTAAATGAATATAATGCTCTCATAACAGAGAGAATATTTGGTGATGATGCACTTAACTTATTTAGACGGCTGGATATAAGAAGAAGGTTTGGGTTTGTAAAAGAAAGATTAAAGCTAGAAAATTACATGTGTAGAATTGGTGGCGCTGTCTATAACTATCACCGCGAAAATGGCAAGGTGGGGGATTACAGTGTTAAGCAAGACTTAAATAAAATTAACAAATACTGTTCAGAACTATCTGGCATGACTAAAAGTAAGTTATTGACAAAGGTAACTGATTATTTGCAGTCAATAAATCAATATGAATATAGAACAATAATTGCGCCAACTCTAAAGGGGATTGATGTACGAAATGTTTTGGTGGGCGCTAGTGATGAACTGTATATCCTCGATCCGGGGAAGATGAAGACAACATGTCGCGAAGCAGATTTATCCAGGTTTTTACTGACCTATAGAATTCTTTACTGGGGCAGTATTTTTCTATTGCTCTTTAAAGAGCCAGATATTAATTCGGAAAAGAGGTTTATCAATCAAAACTACCCCTCTGATGATGAATTTAATGCGGACTTACTTAACATATTTCTTGTCAAAGAAATATTGAAACATTGGCATACGGCTCTTGATTCGTTGAGCTATCTCAGCTGGAGTCCTCGTATAAAAAATATCGTTCAGAAAATATATGTAAATCCATTTTATGAGAAACAATTGAAAAAACAGTTGCTACCAAATCGGTGAGAATATGATAGATTATGATAAAGACACATTGAATGCTTACACTTCAGCAAAGAGAGCAGAAGAGTACAAACGGTTCCACACTCAAGAGTGGTCTTGGGGGCGATTTGTTACTTGTTTTGAGCAAAAAAAAATCAAGAAAATACTGAATGACTATAAGTGGACAGATAATAGCCAGTTACTAGATATTCCATGCGGTACAGGAATTTTGGGAGGGCTATTAGAAAATTACCCCTTTAAGATAACTGCAAGCGATATATCTGAAGAGATGATGAGTTTGGCTAAAGAGGAGTATCCAGCGAAAAACTTGGTGGCTTGTACACAAGCAGATATAACTAAAACAAAATTTAATAACGACGAATTTTCAGTTGTTATATGTCTAGGTTTTTTACATAGAGTTCCTCAAGATATTAAAATAGCAGCTTTGGATGAAATACATCGGGTTGTAAGCGATGTTGCAATAGTTAGCAGTAGTATCACAACACCTGCGCAAAGAATTAAACAGGCGATCTTAAAAATTATTAAACCCAATCATATTCCTGCTCCATGTCCTATGGGGAAACAGGAAATATTAGAAATGTGTAAGAAGCGAGGGTTCAAGGTTAAGGAAGTAATTACCGTTTTGCCTATATTGTCAGCTCATGCATTATTTGTGTTGGAAAAATAAGCATCTATCTTTACAAGTTTCATAAACTTTAAGGAAGTTTCTATGAAAATCTTTGGAAGAGACATTAAGCGCTATTTATTAGCGTGTCTGCAATTGCCAACGATCACTGTTGCAATTATACGGACAATCATAATATTTAAACACCCATTTAATGTTCTTAAATGTTACATTGAAAAAAAATCGCCCAATAATAGAGTGGTAGAACTTCGTAATGGGAAAAAGATATATTTATCAGATGATCCACTGGATATACTCACGGTATTTCTTATATTTTCCCGAAAAGATTATGGGAATGTAAAGGCAGGTAGTACAGTTCTTGATATAGGGGCAAATATTGGAGTTTTTTCACTTTATGCTGCATTTTCTGGAGCAAATAAAATTACCGCATTTGAACCGAGTGAGTCTTCGTTTCATATCCTTCAACAAAATATCAAACAAAATCATCTGGAGTCGGTAGTTAGTATTAATCGCAACGCTGTGGTTGGTATACCAAAAAAACATGTTAAATTTCCAAAAGAATCTAACGTGTTGAATACCATTCTTCCGGATTCATCTGATGCTGCTGAATATGATCTAGTTGAAGCAATATCATTTTCAAAAATAATTAATGATTTAGGGAATATTGATTTATTGAAAATAGATTGTGAAGGAGGTGAGTATGAGATTTTTCTTAATACAGTAGCTGATGACATTAAAAAAGTAGATGAGATTAGAATGGAATATCATATCGGCCCTTATGAAGAAATGGTAACAAGACTTAAGGGGTTAGAATATGATATTAATCAGTTTATGAGTGAGAATAATGGAGGCGGATGTCTGTGGTTATCCAAAAAGACCCCCAAGTCAACATAGCATTAATTAGTCCAGATGGAATTTCTGTGATTTTGTTTTGTAGAGGAATAATAAGATCTCTTGTAACAATTCCTAATTCTAATATTGTTGTCATCTGTGATGTAGGGAAATATGCAGATGAAATTGAATCGTTAGGCGTTCGATGTGTAAATGTTCCTATGTATCGATGGTTCAGCCCAGTTAAAGACATCAAGTATGCATATCGATTATGGAAGGCTGTCAAATCTAATAAATGTGATACTTTGGTGAATTTTTGTACAAAGCAAAATATATACGGTACCTTGGCGGGTAAATTGGCAGGTGTAAAGAATAATTACCTGCATGTTGTTGGGATGGGGTCAGGCTTTGAAAAACGAAATGACTTGATTGGAAAAATTATGCGACTCGGCTTTGTGTCATTGTATCGTATTGTGTGCAAGCTAAGTAAAAAAGTATGGTTTACCAATAAAAATGATAGAAAATATTTTATTGAACAAGGTTTTCTTGAGGACAAAAAAACTGTTTTATCAAGAAATTATCTTGATACAGATGAATATGCTTTAGATCGAGTCAGTATTCAGCGTAAAATAATTGCAGAAAATGAATGTGAGAAAAAACAAGACGATCGGATAATTGTAATGGTAGCAAGGATGATCTGGCAAAAAGGAATTAAGGAATTTGCGGATGCGGCAAAACTACTTTATAAAGAACATCCAGATTACAAATTCATTTTGGTAGCACCTTTAGAGCCAGGAAGTTCGGATGCTGTGCCTGAAGAATATGTAAAAGAGGTTGAAAAATTATCCAACTTTAAATGGGTTGGATTTCAGGAAGATGTTAAATCATTTTATGCAATATCTGAACTTGCCGTATTACCTACATATTACAAAGAAGGCGGTTATCCAAGGGGGTTGCTGGAACCAATGGCAATGGGTAAGCCAGTAATAGCCGCTGATAGTGATGATTGTCGTGGCGCAGTGGAAGATGGTAAAAATGGATTCATAGTACCAATAAAAAACTCAGATGCATTAGCTGAAAAGATTGAGATGATCATGATGGATTCAAGTCTCAAAGAAAGATTTGGTGAATATTCTATTGTAAAAGCTAAGCGTGACTTTGACGAAAAAATAATTGTTTCAAATGCTTTGAAGGAACTAGGTTTAGGTGTTGCTACACAGGTTTAATTTTGACAAATGCATATAAAATATTTTCTTATTTCTACAAATAACCTATGACTGATTATTCAACAGTAACCGAAATTGGTGATGCTGATGTTACATCAGCGCAGATTGAACGTGTCATTCAGCGATACTACTGGGCTGGCGAATATTGTAAGAATAAAGATGTGCTTGAAATTGCATGTGGGGCAGGTCAAGGGCTAGGGTACTTGAATGAAATATCTAAAACATTAAAGGCTGGCGATATAACACCTTCATTAGTGAGGTTTGCGAAAAATCACTACAAGAACAGAATTGATATATCGGAAATGAATGCAAATAACCTGCCTTTTGAGGATGGTGTTCTCGATGTGGTTATACTTTTTGAAGCTGTATACTATCTTGATGACATAAATGATTTCTTAAATGAATGTAAGCGGGTATTGAGGAGAAATGGCAATATTTTATTGGCTACTGCCAATAAAGATCTGTACGGGTTTAACCCTAGTCCTTTTTCAAAAAAATATTACAATCCAGAAGAATTGAATAAGCTGATGAGTACGCATGGGTTTGAGTCAATTTTTTATGGGGGAAGTCCCGTGAGTAGTGGACTGTTAGCGAAATTAATTTATATTTCTAAAAAAATTGCCGTGAAGTTTAATTTGGTACCAAAAACCATGAAAGGAAAAAAATGGTTAAAAAGAATATTTTTTGGAAAGTTGGTCAAGATGCCAGTTGAAATTGATGCAGGTATTGATGGCTATACTGCACCAGTCCCAATAAAAAACAACACTCCAGATACTTTGCATCAGGTATTATATTGTTGTGCAACAAAAAGGTGATAAGTTGAAACAAATTCCATTCTTTAATTATCCAGAATTGTTCAAAAAAGATGAACAAGATTACATGGAAATTATTCATGCTGTCCTTGCTCGTGGCGCATATATTATGCAATCGGATCTTGCTGAATTCGAAAAAGAGTTAGCTAATTTTGTCGGCGTGAAACATGCGATTGGGACAGCGGATGGTACTATGGCCATTCTCGCATCATTGCTTGCTCTTGACCTTGAGCCAGGTTTTGAAGCTATTTTACCATCGCATACATTTGTAGCTACTGCAAGTGCTGTACACTATGCAGGTGGTGTTCCTGTCTTGGCAGATTGTGGATCTGACCACTTAATAAACTATGAATCAATTGAACCCTTGGTTACGGATAAAACAAAAGTAATTATACCGGTTCAGCTTAATGGTCGAGTGGCTGATATGTCACCGATTCTTGATTTGGCAAGAAAGTATGGATTGTACATTATTGAAGATTCATGTCAGGCCTTAGGAGCTAAGTATAAAGGGCAAATGGCAGGTACGTTTGGTCAAGCAGGTGCATTCAGTTTCTACCCATCAAAGACCCTAGGAGCATTCGGAGATGCCGGTGCAATTGTTACTGATTCAGATGAAATGGCAGAAAAAATTAAATTAATTAGAGACCACGGTAGAAATTCAGAGACTGGATTGGTTGAACGATGGGGGTTTAATGCAAGATTGGATAACTTGCATGCAGCAGTTCTGTTGTACAAACTAAAAAAATACAAAGAAACAATTAAAAAAAGAAGAAATTTAGCAGAAATATATCATAATAATTTAAAAGAAATTGATGAATTAGTTTTGCCCCCAGAGCCTTCGGATAGTGGTGAACATTACGATATTTACCAGAACTACGAGATAGAGGCAGAAAATAGAGAAGGTCTTAGAGAGTATTTGCACAATTGCGGTGTAGGTACTATTCTTCAGTGGGGTGGTAATACAATTCATCAGTTTAAAGAATTAAATTGTAGACACAATGCAGTGTTTACAGAATTGCTAACAGCTAAGTTTATGTTGCTCCCTATGAATACTACATTAGAAGAAGAAGATGTTAATTATATCTGTGATAATGTCAAAGAATTTTATTATGCATAAACAGGATGGGAAATAGCTATGTCTGAGAGTATCGCAGTTGAGGGTGGATTAAGAACAGGTGCAGAGGCAAAAGAAGCTGAGAGAATTAAGGAATGTTTTGAGAAAAATCCACTACCCTGGGAAAAGAAAATGGAAAATTTCCCCAAGTATATTCGTCGCCAGAATATGACAAGATTTATTGCATTATATGAGATATTTAAAAAAGTTATAAATGTAAAAGGGTCAGTTATTGAATGTGGTGTATTTCAAGGTTTCGGAATTTCAACATGGTCAAAATTATCGGCAATAATGGAACCGGTTAATCTGACAAGAAGAATATATGGTTTTGATTCATTCGAAGGTTTTCCATCTCTCGATGAAAAAGATATGACTCAGTTCAGCAGTCATGTAAAGAAGGGTGACTTGTTCGCAGAGTCAAAAGAGGAAATTGAAATATTGTCTTCAATTAATGACTCAACACGTTTTCTTGGACACATTCCAAAAGTCGAACTTGTTAAAGGTGATGCTGTTAAGACTATACCAGAATTTCTAGAAGATCATCCGCATTTGGTGGTTAGTTTATTATTTTTAGATTTTGATCTTTATGAACCAACCATGGTGGCATTGAACAATTTTGTTCCACGTATGCCAAAGGGGGCAATAATTGCCTTTGATGAACTTGATAATCCATTATGGCCTGGAGAAACTGTTGCAATGCTTGAGTATTTTAATGACAGACCAATTCGAATTGAAAGATTTCAGTTCGACCCATATATTGGTTATGCTGTTATAGAGTAAATATGTCTACTGAAGAATTGGCTAGAAATATCCGTGCAAATGCACTTAGAATGACGCACCTAGGTAAGTCATCACATATTGGTGCAGTTCTATCTATGGCAGATATAATGGCTGTTTTATATGGCGATGTGCTTAATATCAATCCTAATGATCCAAAAATGCCGTCACGAGATAGGTTTATATTAAGCAAGGGGCATGCAGGTGCGGGAGTGTATGCCGCATTAGCCGAAAAAGGTTTTCTGGATAAATCATGGCTGGATAAACACTATCAAAACGGGTCGATATTGTCTGGACATGTTTCCCATAAAAATGTACCAGGTGTAGAACTCTCAACTGGATCCTTAGGGCATGGTCTTTCAGTAGGTGCTGGTATGGCTTATGCAGCTAAACTAGATGGAAATACACATAAAATATACGTTGTAATGGGAGATGGGGAGTGTGACGAAGGTTCAGTATGGGAAGCAGCCATGTTTTCTGCTCATCATAAATTGGCAAACCTTTATGCGATAATTGACAGAAATAAATTACAAAGTATTAAAACTACGGAAGAAACTCTTGCGCTTGAACCGTTTCCTGATAAATGGGTTGCGTTTGGATGGAATGTCATTGAAGTTGATGGGCATAGTCATCATGAATTAAAGCAAGCGTGTAACAAGAAAATTGATGACAAGCCTGTATGTATAATTGCTAATACAACAAAAGGCAAAGGCGTGTCATTTATGGAGAATGAAACATTATGGCACTATCGATCAGCGGATGCTGAAGAATACAAATTAGCTATTTTAGAAATTGATAATTCATGAGAAACGCATTTCTTAACAGCCTAACAACTCTTGCAAAAAATGATGATCGACTTTTTTTTATTACGGGAGATCTAGGCTTTGGAGTGTTTGAGGATTTTGAAAAGAATCATCCAAATCAATTTTTAAATGTTGGAGTAGCAGAACAAAACATGGCTTCGATTGCTGCAGGGATGGCACTTGAAGGTCGGAAGGTTTTTATTTATTCTATAGGGAATTTCCCCACTTTAAGGTGTTTGGAACAAATTAGAAATGACATTTGCTATCATAATGCTGATGTTAAAATAATCGGTATGGGGGGTGGTTTTTCTTATGGGCAATTAGGTATGTCTCACCACACTACAGAAGATATTAGTATTCTTCGAGCTCTCCCTAATATGACAGTTGTTGTTCCAGGTACCGAAAGAGAAGTAGTTGGGGCGATGGATTCATTCAAAGATCTCACTTCACCTGCATATCTCAGACTTGATAAAAGCAAAGCAGAAGATTTACCTAGTATCGAATCATTTGAGTTAGGTAAGTGTAGACAGATTTCAGATGGAAATGCTTTAACCATTATAACTGCTGGCGGAATTTTAAGCGAAGTAGTTTTAGCAGAAGCTAGGTTAAGAAAAAAAGGGATTTCGTGCCGGATACTTAGTATGCATACAATAAAGCCACTCGATGTGGATGCTATCAAAAAGGCTATACAAGAAACAGATGGTATTCTTACAGTAGAGGAAAACAATTATTTAGGTGGATTGGGGGGGGCAGTATCTGAATACTGCCTTGAGTCAGATGTTCGGCCTAAATTGTTTCGACGGTTAGGTATACAAGATGTATATCCCTCAATCGTAGGAGATCAATCTTACCTTAGAGCCCATTATGGTCTAGATAATTTGGCAATTGAAAAAACTGTTCTTGAAATGTTGCATACTGATCGAAATGAAAAGACTGGTTGATATTTTTTTCTCATTTATAGGTCTTGTACTGCTCTTCCCTATTTTGCTAGTTTTGATGTTTCTAGTATGGATTCAAGATTTTCACTCGCCCTTCTTTGTTGCTAGAAGGGTAGGCCTTAATGGTAAACCATTTAAAATGGTTAAGTTAAGAACTATGATTGTTAATGCAGACAAAAATGGAGTTATGTCAACAGCCGGTAGCGATACTCGAATAACAAGAGTTGGTAAAATTATCAGAAAATTTAAATTTGATGAGTTAGTGCAATTGTATAATGTTTTAATTGGAGAGATGAGTTTAGTTGGGCCAAGACCAAACACATGGAAACATGGAGTAGAATTATACACAGATGAAGAAAAAAGATTGTTATCCGTGAGGCCTGGCATTACTGATATTTCATCAATTGTATTTTCCAACGAAGGGGAGATATTAAAAGGGAAAAAAGATCCTGACCTGTCCTATAATCAACTTATAAGACCATGGAAAAGTAGGTTGGGTCTAATCTATATAGATGGCTGTAATGTGATCTTGGATTTTAAGATTATATTAATTACACTTGTGGCTATTCTATCAAGGAAAACAGCAATGTCGCTGGTGGTGAATGAGTTGAAAAGACTAAATGTATGTGAAGATGTAATATCGATAGTTTTGCATGATAACGATTTGGTTCCTGCTCCGCCACCTGGGTCAAACCAGATAATTACTAGAAGACATATGCTGTGATTGAAATATTTAGTAATAAATATAATACTACCAGCACTTCTAAGATTTTATCTGTACTTATATTCTTATTTCCTATTGCTGGCATGAGCGTTAGGCATTGGTATAGTACGCTTGTTTCTTTGATAATCTTGATTGGAATATATTTAATATATTGCGATATTAAAAATAATGTAAAATTTAAGAAAAAATATTCACGTAACGAAATTACGTTAATGGGGCTGATAGCTCTCCTGTTTGTTAGTTATTTGATTAGCGGTTTTGCCAATGGTTGGGATGATAATCAGCTGAGGTATTTTTCTCGTGAAATGAATTTTATCCTATTTATACCATTGTATGTAGCAGTCCGAAATATACAGAATTCGATAGAGCTTATCATTCTAGGTACTCTTATATCTTCTATTGTCATTTTATTTCAATTCATTAACGATGTTTACATAAACCCCACCCCTTTTAGTACTGTTCAAGGGGCATATAGTCATTTATTGATTGGTCCAGTAGCAATAATGTCATTTTTTATGACTTTTTCGTTGTATAAGTATTTTCCAAAAGAATGGACATGGAAGATAGCCTTATTTGTTGCGATGTCACTATTTTTTATTGGTGGCGCATATTCACGGTCTGGAACAGCATATGTGCTATTTGCAGTAATGTCACTGTTGGCACCATTAATGATAATTAGGAACACTTTTATTAAACTTGCGTGTGTGGTATTACTAGTGACCTTATTGTTTCAGCTGTACTTACATAGCAATACAGTAAAGACTGGCATTAATAGGGTGTTAGATAGTGCCGAATATACATATCAGCTTTCTAAGGATGATTTGGTTAAATCAGATAAGCAGTTAGGTACATTAGGTGATCGGATAGTATTATGGATGTCAGCTTGGGAAATATTTAAGGATAATGTTTTTTTTGGTATAGGCAGGGGTAACTATAATTTGCATGTTAGAGAATATTACGAGAAGGAAAAAGTACATTTCGAAGTAATAACACATGGACATCCACACAGTATCTATTTTGAAACGATGGCATCTAAGGGATTAGTGGGGCTGATAGTTCTAGGCTTCATAATATTTTACGTCTTTAGAAATTATTTATTCTGGAGAAAACACAAGTTACGTTTTGTAGATACCGCATTAATTCATATGCTGTCAATTACAATAATTGGTATTGGTGCATCAGCACCACTCATTAAAAATAATTTTATGGCAATATTTTTATGTTACTTAGCAATATTTTTTAGTAGTATGGAGAAAGAGTATAGAAATAATGCTAATAAATAGAGTTGTAAGATATTGAGCGATTTGCATATTGTGTGTGCTCACATGGCTAGCCTGCGTTGCACAAAAAATAGCGAGAACTATGAGTTAGATAAGAGTAGAATTGCAAAAAGTTAACATATTAATTTATGAATAAATATATAACACGAATATATTTTCCTTGTTTTAATATAAGTACTGGTTGAATGAAAGATTATTTATAATTCAATATTGTAACTACAACTAAGTGCTTTTAGCAGAGTCTGTAATGACAGTAATTACATATGTTGTTAAAAAAGTGTGGTTGTGGACTAGTTGTTCACTTAGCAGATGATTCCATTGTTATGTATAAAACAATTAGCTAGATGGTTCGTGTTTATTTAATTACATCAAGTTTCAAAGCGCAAGTATTGTTAAATACTTAATTACGACAACGTCCAATACTTCAACTTCACTCAATACAAAGTATGTGGAATCGTCTAAAGTAGAAGATAACTCAACAGGTATTGTGGGTGTTAGAATATTGATGAATCATCATAAAAATATTATGAGCTTGCATAAGTGTGGGGCTATAATTAACGAAAAATATTAATCATTAAATATAGTTTATGATGAAAATGCATAATGATTGTAAACAAGATGTACTAGCTGAACAGTATAGAGTAGTCAATAACTTAAGGCTATTTCGTGAGGTTATAGTGGCATGGGGTTTGATTATTCTTTCGGTCATATTGCCTGTGTATTTTGACCAATGGTATATGGTTATTCTTTCTATATTAATAATAAGTTCAGCACACCAAAGATTGTTTACTATTTATCATGAAGCATTTCATAATAATTTAGCTGAAAATAGAAAATTAGGTGATATAGTTGGAAGTTGGATGGCTGCTTACCCAAGTTTTTCAAGGTATCATGGTGTAAAAAAAAGGCATATTAAACATCATAAATTCACAGCCAATAATAAAGATCCAGAGAGAGTTAGTCATGCCAAATCGATTATAGAGCTAATACCATTCACCTGGTATATTTTTTTTATGGCGGTTAAAAAAATAACTGGGGTTATGATATTTGAAGAGAAATATAACTCATTTATGAATGGGCGAGGTTCATGGAATGTTGAAGATAATGACGCGGAAAATATTAAAATTATTATTACAAATTTAATTTTATTAGTAATATTTTCAATACTAATTAATATATTTGACGGTGATCTAATATATGTGTTTATCTATCATGCAACATTGTTTTTTGTCTCCCCTTTATTTATGGTTTTGCGTCAATGGGTTGAGCACTATGTTGAGGATGACAGCGTAGAAGATCCAAGATATATAATTATTAACGCTAATTTTATTGAAAGAATGTTATTTTCGCCAATGAATTTTCACTATCATGCGATTCATCATTACTATCCTTGGGTGACATACAATATGTTACCTAAATTATATAAAGAGATGAAAGATAAAGAACTACTTTATATTGAGCGGAGTAGTTATTTTTCAGTGATAAAAAAATTAATTCTATGAATAAAATAAAAACTAATCAAAATGATAGCTTTGAATATTATGCTAATGAAGTATGCCCTGTATGCTCTTGTAAAAGTAATGCAAAAATAGGTGAGGTTTATGATCATGAATATCGGAGTGTGGATAGGTGGTTTTCAGTTTATCAGTGCTCTGATTGTTCCTTGGTTTACTTAAACCCAAGGCCTAGCATAAGTGAGTTGGGTACAATATACCCAGAAACATACTATTCATATCATTTAAGTGAAGGCAATGATAGTGATATGTCAAACAGCACTCAAGTAAATAACAAATCTTTTGTAAGGAAATTATTTTACACGAGAAACATTGCAGCTTTGACAAAAAAGCTATTAGAATCTGGGGTGGATACTAAAACACTTAGGAATAAAGAGGTTAATATTCTAGACATAGGATGTGGTACAGGCGTGCAGTTGGATATGTTTAAAGAAATTTTCCATAATGCAAACACATTTGGAATTGAAATAGGAGCAAATGCATGTAAAGTAGCATCTAATAAAGGACACATTATATACAACTCTAATATTGAAGGCTGTAATTTAAAAAGTAATTATTATGATATAATATATTCTAGTCATGTAATCGAACATGTTGGAGACCCATCAGTTTTTTTTAGGGTGTCAAATGAGCATTTGTCTGAAAATGGTGTGCTAATTATAGAAACACCAAATACAAACTGCATCGATTTTAGATTATTTAAAAAAAAGAATTGGGGTGGGTATCATGCGCCAAGACATTTTTATCTTTTCAATGAAAGTAATATGGAAAGGATGGCTAAAAAGTACGAATTTAAAAAAATATCCTCCTCAGTGTATCCCTCTCCTGTATTTTGGAATTGGACATGCCATTCTATACTATACAACAGCCTTTCGAATAAAATAGCAGACTATTTATTTCCACCTGTTAATATATTTTATGGAGGCGTTAGATCTTTTCTGATTCTGGGTTTTTTTGCTGTATTTGAATCATTTATTATAAAAATAACCGGAAAAGGTAGTGCGTTTTGGATATCATTTAGACATGGTAAATAATGCTCGCTATAAGTAATAATTTATTATTGAAATTAAATCATATGCGACTATTGTTAATTATAATAAAGTCTATAGAAATAAATTGAATAAAATAGATCATAGATAAATGTCAGAAAAAAAAATTGCTATCGTCCAATCTAATTACATTCCTTGGAAAGGCTATTTCGACATGATCGCTTCTGTAGATGAATTTATAATTTATGACGATATGCAATACACAAAAAGGGATTGGCGAAATAGAAACAAAATAAAAACCCCGGATGGTTTGAAGTGGTTGACTGTGCCTGTGAAGGTAAAAGGAAAATACAAACAAAAAATAAACGAAGTGGAAATTGATGGAGACGATTGGGTAAAGTTACACTGGAAGTCTTTAGAGAATTGTTACAGGCGCGCACCATTTTATAATGAAATATACGACTTGATTCGAAGTACATATACTGGGAAATCACATAAATACCTATCAAAATTAAATTGTGAATTAATTTCTTTAATCTGTTCATATTTAGGTATAAAAACAATTATATCAAATTCGTCAGACTATAATTTATGTGAAGGAAAAACAGAGAAACTTGCGCACCTGTGTATCCAAGCAGGAGCAAAAGAATACGTTTCAGGAGCGGCGGCAAAAAACTACTTAGATGATTCTGTCTTTATGAAACAGGATATAAAAATTGAATGGTTTGATTACTCTGCTTATCCAGAATATGAGCAGCTTTGGGGAGAGTTTGAGCACAAAGTGTCAATACTCGATTTGTTGTTTAACTGTGGGAAAGATTCAAGTAAATACATGAAATATGTCATGCAAAGTTAATACAGCAAAGGCACTTTTATGAAAAAAAATCATTATGGTTCTATTAGCCAAAATAACATACAGAATGACGTTGAGAGATACTCAGAAGAGATATCTATTAAAGGATTTGCAACTGTTCCAAATTTAATTTCAGAGGAAGAGCTAGAAATATGGAGAAGAAAAATTGATGAAATTTACATCAAACAAGAAGAATCCTATGGTAAAAATGCATTATTAAGTATTGATGAAATTGATATGTGTAGGGCACCTTTGCTTTATGATATTGAATTCATGAAATTAGCATCAAACCCACTCATTCTTCAAATCGCAAAAAATATTTTAGGTTCATGGATAATTCTTAATTTGCAAAATGCAATAATTAACAGGCCTAAACAAAAACACCATCAAAGTTCATGGCATAGAGATCTACCTTATCAAAATTTTGTCATCTCAAAACCGTTAGCAATTAATGCACTTTTTGCAATTGATGAGTTTTCTAATGAAACTGGGAGCACACAAGTTGTCCCGTACAGCCATAGACTGGAAGTTTTACCATCAGACGACTTCATTAATACTAATTCTGTTGATGTGGTAATGCCTCAAGGGTCTGTAGTTTTATTCGATTCAATGATATTTCATCGAGCTGGATATAATAATTCAAAGATTACTCGCCGAGCAATAAATCATATGTATACTATTCCTTTGCTAAAACAACAGTATGATTTACCGCGTGCACTTGGTGGTAATTACTCATTTGATAGAGAAATACTGCAATTATTAGGATATTCATCTCAGGTACCATTAAACGAAATAGAATGGAGAAAAAATCGTGAGAATAAAATTTTAACACAAATAGGCTCAAATATAATATGAGTGCTCAGCAAGCATCAAACAATAGTATCAGTGTCGTGGTTCCAATTTATAAATGTGAATCATGTCTGGAACAGTTGTGTAATGAACTGAATAAATATCTTTCCACAATTACAAACACATTTGAAGTTATTTTTGTCGATGATCGAAGTCCTGATAATTCATGGTGTTTAATACAAGAACTTAAAAAGAAATTTACTTTTTTAAAATCAGTAAGACTAAGTCGAAATTATGGCCAGCATATTGCAATAACTGCAGGTCTAGCAGAAGCAACAGGAGATTATGCGGTTGTAATGGACTGCGATCTGCAAGACCCTCCGTCATTAATACCAGATATGTATCGTGAAATACAAAAAGGTAATGATCTGGTGCTGGCAAAACGTTTTCAAAGAACTCATTCAGGATTTAGAAAATTAGCAGCAAAATTGTATTTTCACATTATGAGTAAGCTAACACGGGAAAAGGTAGACGGTGAATACGGATCGTTCTCCATGTTAAGCAGAAAAGTTATAGATGCATTTCTGCTTTTTCAAGAAAAAGAAAGGCATTATTTATTTATTCTAAGATGGCTTGGTTTTAAGATGGGTACTATTGAATACTCACATCAAGATAGATACTCTGGTGCGAGTAGTTATACATTTTCAAAGTTGTTGCATCACGCAGTGGATGGGGTGTTTTTTCAGGCGACTGTCCTACTGCATTGGATTGTGGCGATTGGATTACTGTTTTCGATATCAGGTGTTGGGATGGCAGTGTTTTATGTTTGGCGATACGTGTATTTTACCAGTTTACCTGGATGGACTAGCTTAATAGTTATTGTATTAGTTAGCACAGGCATTATACTCGTAAGTATGGGTGTTGTAGGTATGTATGTGAGCAAAATTTTTGAGCAAACTAAAATGAGACCGTTGTACGTTGTCGATGTTATGTCCGACTCAAGTAGCTAATTATAGATACTGGATTAATTTATTAAAATGTTTCACATATCTGAATTTCCGATAAAAACATCTTATAAAGATATCCCTCTCGAATATCGAAAGACGCGCACTATAGTGCCTGCTTTATATTTATTTGTATGCGCACTACTATTAATTATTATTGGACCATTAGCGTATTTCGTTGATTTGGCATGGTTTTATGTACTATGTTTTGTGTTTTCATCAATATTAGGAGACACATTGCTAAAGCTCCAACACGAAGCAATGCACGGTATTTTAGTTGCAAATAAACAATCTAATATTATACTGGGTAAGTTTATATCGGCACTGGTGGGTACACGATATTACGACTCTCGTGTAATACATATGCAACATCACACTGGGCTTGGTGAAGAGAATGATCCGAATCTATACTGGTATGATAACCAGAAAAATATATTTTTATTTATGATATCTCAGCTTCTTGGTGCAAAGTTGTGGATGTTTTTAGGAAGAACCGTAATAGTTTTAATGATGCTCGCAGCTCCCGCATATGCGAAGACACTAAAGACAGGAACGTCACTAGATTCTTCCCCTGTGGCCGAGAATAAAGGGCGTGGTATTGATGATCTTATAATGTTAATTCTAGTGCAAAGTATTCTTTTAGTGCTTATCGCTTATATTTCAACATTTTGGATTTACATGATTTATATATTGCTTCCTCCGTCTACTTTGGGAAGTTTGATCGAATCGATTAGATCTTTTTCGGAGCATGTAAGAAATGATGATATTCCGATATCAAACATTGCAGAAAAGAGAAGAATGTTTTTAGTTTCATCGAATATGGTAGAAAAAATAGTAATGTCACAGTTTGGATTTCAGTATCATCATCTTCACCATTTATACCCAACAATTTCAGTCTTTAATTTAGAAAAACTTCATATATGGATGAAAGAAAATGTCGAGAATTATTGTGAGACATTCGTAGAAAGGAAAAGCTACACTGGGACATTAATTAGATACTTGTTAAAAAAGCCACTGGAGTAAATTTATGCAACTTGTAAAAATTCCACCGCCGGGCACTTTTTGTTTTTATGATGCGGTTTTTGATATGTTGAAATCGCACGAGGTCGACTATAAAGATAAAAACACAAAATTTCTTGAAGTCGGTTGTGGAGAAGGAGACTTATCAAAAATTTTACTGCAACATGGATGTTCAGGTATGGGAGTAGATTTCTCAGCTGAAGCAATTCAGTTGGCAAAAAACAATTTAAATAAATCGATTGATGAGGGTAGATATACATTGCTTAACGATGATATTTTGTTACCCGAGAATATTAAGCAGCATGAAAAGTCATTTGATTTGTCATTCAGCATGATGGTAATGGAACATGTAGAAGATGATGTAAATTTTATTGAAAATATATCATGTCTAACAAAAAATAATGGTTTTATTATGTTGGCCGTGCCTGGGAGAATGGATCGTTGGGGTATTGAGGATGAAACAGTAGGTCATTTGCGTCGTTATGAACGCTCTGACTTGAAAGAAGTGATGGAAAAAGCAGGTTTGAAGGAAGTCGCCGTATGGTCAGTAGCAGTACCAACAGCAAATCTGCTCTTTAATATTGGAAACTATTTTGTAAGAAATAGTGAGGAAGTTAATAAGTTAAACGCCAGTATCAAAGAGCAGACTCAGTCAAGTGGTATACGTGAAATACCATTCAAAACAGTATTCCCACCGTGGTTCAAAATATTTTTGAATAAATTCACACTTTTTCCGTTATTTGTTGTGCAAAGAATATTTTATCGCTCTAATCTCGGGTTAACTATGTTGGCAATAGGCAGAGTATCTGAATAATAGTAGTTAATTATCCAATTCCATTATGAACAACAATATATATACTGAAGTTACAAAATATTATTCTGATAAGATAGTAACGTATGGAGATAGTCCGCGAGGTGTTGATTGGAACGGGGAAGAAAGCCAAATGATCCGTTTTGAACAAATCAGACGGGTCTTTTTACATTCAAACAATATCTCGGTTAATGATTTAGGCTGTGGTTATGGTGCTTTATATGAATATTTGGGGCAATACTCTGGTGCTGATATTTTGTATACAGGCTATGACGTTTCAAAAGAAATGATTGAAGCCGCAACAAAACATTTTGAAAGCCATTCAAGTAAAAACCTTAATTTTGTCCATTTAAAAAATACAGAAGAAATGAAAGACGCTCATTATATTGTTTCTAGCGGGATTTTTAATGTTAAGCTTGAGTTTGATGATGAGCAGTGGTATGACTATATTGTTGACACTATTAATGTGATGTATAAAAAATGTAGATACGCTATAGCATTTAATTGTTTGACAAGTTATTCAGACGATGACAAGAAAGTCGACAAGTTGTTTTATGCTGACCCATGCGTCATGTTTAAATATTGCAAAGAAAATTTGTCAAAAAATGTAACATTGATCCATGATTACGAATTATACGAATTTACTATCATTGTTAGAAAAAATTACTAAATTGTTATAATTAAGGGCTATCTCGAATTATCTAAATTTTTTATGAGCAGTGGAGAGATTTTAGCGGTTTCCAAAATGTTATTCTTTTACATGTAACAAAAACTTATGACAAAAAAATTAATAATATATGGTGCAGCTGAAATGGCAGAAATTGCTAATTATTACTTTATTAATGATTCAGACCACGTTGTATCTGCATTTACGGTGGATGGCGAATATCTTAAAGAAGATATGTTTTGCAATAAACCGACTATAGCATTTGAAGATGTTTTGAAAATCTATCCTATAGAAGATAATTATTTATTCATAGCACTTAGTTACTCAAAAACAAACAGTATCCGAAAAGAAAAATTCAATCTTGGGAAATCGATGGGCTATTCTATGGCTAGCTACATAAGTACTAAATCAAGTATTATGAGTGATGATTATGGAGAAAATTGTTTTATCCTCGAAGATAACACTATCCAACCTTTTGTTTCAATAGGAAACAATGTCACAATGTGGAGTGGTAATCATATAGGTCACCATTCAAAAGTAGGAGACCATTGCTTTATTTCTTCTCACGTGGTTGTGTCCGGCGGGGTCACTATTGGAGAGTCTTGTTTCTTAGGTGTCAATGCTACACTTCGAGATCACATTACTATCGGCGAATCGTGTGTTATTGGGGCTGGGGCAACTATATTATCTGATGCTGAGCCAAATGGTGTGTACGTGAATAAAGAAACCGAAAGATCAAAAATTCCAAGTTCTCGACTGCGAAAGATTTAAGGTTGCCTAAATGAAATGGGAGAAATTGGGACGCCTTTATAAGCCAGAAGTAAGACATCCAAAATTATTAACCCATGCGGCTAACCCATTAGCAATGCTTATAGAAAATGATTTATATCGTGTGTACTACAGTGGGAGAGATATCAATAATCGATCCTCTGTAGGGTATATTGATATCGATTTACATAGTAGAGAGGTTGTTTACGTCCACAATAAACCAGTATTTTCTCATGGTGATAAAGATACATTCTATTCACACGGCGTTAGTATTGGTAATTCATACGAATCAAACGGGACAAAATATATTCTCTTTATGGGATGGCAGTGTCAGCCTGGGGAACATTGGATGGGTGAAATTGGGAGACTTAAGGTTAATAAAGATATGTCATTGAGTCTCGACCTAGAAAAAGCATATATTACAACAGATGATACTGATCCGGTAAGTCTATCATACCCATGGGTGTTAAAAGAATTAGATGGTTCATATGTTATGTGGTATGGCTCAACGAGGACCTGGGATGCAGGGAATGGAGAGATGCTTCATGTTATAAATAAAGCAATTTCGCGTGATGGTCATTCATGGAAAAAATGTGGGCTTGAATTACCATTTTCTATTGATGTGGCTCAGGCTTTTTCACGCCCAACAGTTGTTGGTAATGCCAATGATGGTTATCGTATGTGGTTTTCATATCGCAGTGGAATGGGTGATAAATATAAAATTGGTTATGCATCAAATAATAATAAGAATGAGTGGATATTAGATCTAAATAATTCAGGTATAACATGTTCGAAAGATGGCTGGGATTCTGAAATGATTGAATACCCATTTGTCTTCAAGCATAAAGAAAAATTGTATATGCTATATAATGGGAATGAGTATGGTAAAACAGGGATAGGGCTGGCAGTTTTAATAGATGAGTGATCAGCTCTTTTCTAAAATGTGTGTCTCAGAACAACTAATGCGTTATTTCCTGGTTGGATTGTCTCTCAACATTCTTGGATATGTATTATATTTGATAATTACTTATTTTGGCGTTGGTCATATACTATCGATGACTTTATTATATATTAGCGGTGTTGTTGCAGGATATTTTGGGCACAAGACATGGACGTTTACACATCAGGGCACATTTTTCAAATCCAGCATGAGATACATACTAGCCCACATTATTGGCTATAATTTAGCTTTGTCTATTATGTATATTTTAGTGGATGTAATTGGATTCGCTCACCAATGGGTTTATGCAGTTACTGTATTAGCTGTAGCGATTGTGTTATTTTTATTATTCAAATATTTAGTTTTCCCATTAGACAACTAGCTAAGGCAGTTACAATTGAAGAGATGTCTAAAATGTTGTGAGACGTACCAGTCTAGAGTTTTTTCTTGCCCAAATTGTGGCTGGCGCCCAAGTATAAGAAATAAGATTCCAATCTACAGCAATAATGTTACCAATAAAGACAATCTAGAAGGTTTTGACGAGGATGCATATCAGGGGTTGTCTGAGGTGGAAAGTGGAAATTTCTGGTTTGAAGCAAGAAACAAATTGATTTTGTGGGCAATAAAAAAATATAAAAACAATTTTTCTTCATTGCTTGAGATTGGCTGTGGTACAGGGTATGTGCTGTCAGGAATAGCACAGTTTATGCCTGGTCGTAAATTATATGGGAGTGATTTGTTTTCAAAAGGGCTAGAGTTTGCTAGTAAAAAAAATTCAGATATTCAATTAATGGAGATAGACGCAAGGGATATTCCATATGCAAAAGAGTTTGATATTATAGGCGCATTTGACGTTCTCGAGCATATAGAAGAAGATATGCTGGTGTTGCGGCAAATCAGAGATGCCTTGAATGACAATGGTTTCCTTTTTATAACTGTTCCTCAACATAAATGGTTGTGGAGCTCAATAGATCAACAAGCATGTCATGTTAGAAGATATGCAGCCTCGGAACTACAGAGTAAAATAGAAAAATCAGGTTTTGAGTTAGTATATAGCACATCATTTGTTTCCATTTTGCTTCCCTTGATGTATGTGTCGCGTCTTTTTTCCAGTAAAAAAAGTAATGCAATGAATGAATTTCTGTTGCCGTCTTTCATTAATACTGTTTTATATAAAATTATGGTCTTTGAGTTATTATTAATAAAGTATGGAGTATGTTTCCCATTTGGTGGCTCAAGACTTCTGGTTGCAAAAAAAACAGATAATTGTATGTGAATAATTAAAGCAAGAATCATAATAAAATGAAAATCCCATTTACAAAACCATTCGTAACTGGAAAAGAGATTATAAACATCCGGAATTCACTGGATGGGCGATTGTCTGGTGACGGGCCGTTTACTGAAAGGGCCCAGTTTCTAATTCAGGAACAATTAAACTGCGGAAAGGTGTTGTAACAAC
>Ga0224506_10000283_pt1 | contig 46885 bp, 38 predicted proteins | sample SF_Jan12_sed_USG_2_FD_169108 | JGI IMG/M metagenome (GOLD analysis project Ga0224506, IMG submission 169108) | Sediment microbial communities from San Francisco Bay, California, United States - SF_Jan12_sed_USGS_8_1 | ecosystem: Environmental > Aquatic > Marine > Sediment | place: USA... | reverse complement strand
TCCCTCGTTCTGCCTTGCGGTAAATATCAGTAATTTCATCACCCTTATTAATTTCTACAGCGCTAATGACTGTTTTGAGGAAAAAACTTTGGTTTTTGAATTTTAGCGGTTTTTCAATGGATTTTAATAGCTTTTGGCCCAGAACTTCGACAGCTTCTCGCGAATAATTTTCAATTATAATGGCGAATTCATCACCGCCAATACGGGCTAATACGTCACCTTTATTTAATCGCTTTTGCATCCTTTTTGACAGCTTTATTAGGCAGGTATCCCCCGCACTATAGCCGGCATTTTCGTTAATACGTCGGAAATGTAGAAGGTCTAATTCAAGAAAAAACATTGGGTAAGTGGTTTTTGAGTTTTCTCGAAGCCGCCGCTTTAATTTAGAATACAGTAAAGACTGATTTGCCAGTCCGGTTAGACTGTCATGTAGGGTACGGACTTCGGTATTGAATCCAGAAGCCCTAATATCCTTTTTCATCGTGGTTTTTTTCTTAAATGCACTGATGTCCTGAATGGCGCCCACAAGATACTTTTGACTACCTTCTTTCTTGCCCCGTCCGGTTAATTTAAGTAACCGAGGTTGCTTGAATCCCAGATATTCAACTTCAATATTAAAGGGTGCATTGAGTAAAAATGAAACTTCTACAGAAGCCTGTAATTCATACCTGGAATCTTCAGTAAAGAGTGTTAACGTATCAAAAAGTTTTCCCGGGTAGTTCAGGGGCAACCCCAGTAGTTTCATTGACTCGGGTGTGAAATGAATTGTTTCCGAGTGTTCCTGATATTCCCATCCTCCGACACCAGCCAATCTACCCATTTGTTCAAGAAGTTGTTGCTGATGCTTTAGAGCTCTCAACTGCTTCTGGTGTTCACCTATGTCTCGAAAGATAAACCATGTGCCAATTAATTTCCCTTGGTGATTCCAAACACCGGTAGCTCGCATACTCACTGAAATTATATGGCCGTCTTTGTGTATATACTCTTTCTCAAAAATGTCAGTCGACGATTGAGTTTTTATTTGGTGGCTGATTTTCTGGTCAATATCTTCCCAACCTGGCGGTGTATAGGTGGTATATTCAAGCGCCTGAATTTCTGTCAGGGTATATCCAATCAGATCACAAAAAGCCTTGTTGGCCATTTCGCAAAAACTATTCATATTGAAATACGCAATACAATCAAAGCTGTTATCAAATAGTGCCTTAAAACGTTGTTCTATGTGAGAAAGTTCAGTTTTTAAATCGATCGCTTCTATTGTCTTTAACGATAAAAGAATTCTGTTGGCCCCGGCGTCTTGTTCGAAATATTCAAATTGGAGTTGGTAGGTTTGGATATGGTGATTTAACCTTCCCTGGCTGATCAAGGTTGGTTTAGTCATTAACTCAGAGTAAAGGGTATCCCAATCAATATTTAACAGATGATTAATATGGTAGCTGGTGCCCGGGTTCATTTGGCTCACTACCATGAATTCTGAATTTGCGTGCGAAATAAATCCGCTAGCTTCAAGAATTGCAGATGGCAATTGTGTTTTAGATAATAATAACTGATATAAATTAACCAATGATTGTTACGACCCTTTCTCTTGGTAATATTTTTTAGCACCGGGGTGCATAGGTGCTGTTAACGCATCAGAAGTCATTTCTGATGGCTCTAATAGTCCTAATGCTGGGTGCAGCTTCTTAAAAATAGCGAGATTTTCAAAAATTGCATCCACTAAATGATAGACAATGTCATCAGATACTTTTGAATCCGTTAAAAGGGTAGCGGCAACACCAAAGGTAGTAATGTCCTTTTTATTGTTTTGATATGAATTTCCGGGAATTGTTACTTCTTTATAGAAAGGATACTTATTAATTAATCGGTTTACCGTGACTTCCTCTATAGGCAGTAACCTGGCACCACAAAGCTTAATGGCCTCATTAACCGCATCACTGGGATGGCCAACAATATAAATCATGGCATCAATTTTCCCTGAGCACAGGGCTCTGGACTGACGATCCGAAGGCAATGTTTTGGCGTGTTTTAGATCGGCTTCAGTCCAACCGGATAGTTCCAGTAATAACTTAGAGGTAGAGTGCTGTCCTGTACCAGCAGAACCAAAGTTTACCCGACTGCCTTTTAAATCATTGAATGACTGATAATCAGAATTGTTTTTTACCAGAACCGTATAGGGTTCCGAGTATAGCGACATCACTGACCGTAATTGGACGTAAGGGGAGTGATCTTTAAAACTACTGTCGCCAGAGATGGCCATATACTGGGAGTCAGATTGAGCCAATGCAAAATCAAATGTTTGGTTTCTTAACTGATCAATATTATATATTGATCCAGCCGTGCTACTGGGCTTACAACGTGTATTGGTATAATTACTTCGATGCATTAGCTTACAAATAGCAACTGCTGTTGGAAAATATACACCGGCGACACCGCCACTTGCGATGGTCACCGTTTCTCTACTTTGTATATGAGTAGACATAACAGTGGTGAATACCAACAAAAATAGCCCTGATTTTAATATTGTTTTCATTATGTTTCCGATTAAGGTTGCATTTGAAGCAGTTCAATATTATTTATTTGATTTTTAAGTTTTTTGAAGCGGATCGGTTTATCTATAAAGTCATTGAAGCCTGCCTCGATAGCACGCTTTCTGGTTTCGTTGGTGTCATTCGCACTTATCGCTAATAAAATACCAAGATAACCTTTTTCTCTAACAAAAATGGCCGTTTCAATGCCGTCCATTACCGGCATATCAATGTTAATCATAACCATATTGTAATCCGCCTCTTTGACGGCATCTATTACTTTTATGCCGTTATCCACGACTCTGGTGATATACCCTAATTTGGACATTTGGGTTTCAAGAAGCTGAGCATTAATAGGGTGATGTTCTGCGATAAGTACCTTGGGTCGGTTTGTTGTTTTTAATCGAGCCAACGAATGATTAATATTTTGGCTGTCGATAGGGTGGATGAACTTGATCTCGGTACCCTTGCCTAAATGGGACTCTATTTTAAGCTCTCCACCCAATAAGTCGGCAATTTTGTTAACTAATGGCAAACCTATGCCCATACCGTTGATCATCTCTCCCTGAGTATGTTTTTGTTGATAAAATAGTTCAAATATATGATCGAATTGATATTCATCAATGCCAATGCCATCATCGATAAGCGTCCATTCCAGCATTCCAATGGACTCAGGTGTTGTCGTGTTCAGAGTAAGGCGAACATTGCCACCAGGCGAAAATTTAAAGGCATTTTCGATTAAATTTTCCAGTAAAATATGCAGTAATCTAATATCGATGTTAATGATTGGACGGTCGGGGATTTGATTGACAAATTGCCATGTTTGCCCAGGGTGTTTTGAGTCTTCCGCGGTATCTTCAATGTCAGATATGAGCGTGCTTAGTGGACTTGACTGTATAACGGGTTCAATTTCACCAGCGTTAATTTCTGCTAATAAAATAATATTACTGACATTGCGTCTTAAATAGTCGACTCCTGAAGTCAGTGAATCAAACCGGTCTCCCGAAATGGTTCTTTTTTTGTCTGAAATTGCCAGTTCGATCGCCGATTGTATTTGATGAAGTGGTTTTTTTAATTCCTGACTGACGGTATTCAATAGGTTGTCTTTTTGAGAGTTTGCTTTACTTTCAATTTCGATATTTTCTAGTAATTGTTTGTTGGCTTGTTCCAGTGCAGAAAGGCGACTTTTCTCCAGGTCTACATTTTCCTTTTTAAGCTGATTGAAACGGTAACCCAGTGCCCAGGAAAATAGTGTCGCTTCTATTACGGTCGCCAACATGATTGCAGCTAAACCAACGAAGTCCGATTGAATACCAACAAATACAGATATTTGATGTCCGGCAATACCAAATAACATAGATAGCCAGCCAAAAAATATGAAGACGGCATAATAATGTCGCTGCAGTATGCGAAACCCGCTTAGGACTAGGGTGAATAGAATTGTCACCAGTGCTAAAGGGGGCACAAGGGTAAGAGCGCCATGTGGCTCAGGAAAAATACACAGTAAGAATACAAATGCTAATCCTGTTAGTAATACTTTGTACCCATACCTGAATACTCTTGGTGTGTCATTGATATTCAGGAACTCTCCGGCAAACAAAAGAGATGCCCCCAGGAATATTGGAACAGTAGAGAAGGTTACACGTTGTTCCCATATGACGGTTTCATACCAACCGAGTTGAAATAAAAATCCCCGTAATGAGATGACATAAAGGGTAACCGCGATGACGTAAATCAAATAAAACCAATGGGCGTGATAATTGGCCGTTATAGCCATTGGCAAATTATAAATTACCAGTGCAAGCATAATCCCGATATATAGGTAAGCAGCGTTTTCAGTAAAACGACTGATACCTTCTATGTCTTTAGGTGAGCCAGCTTTGATACGAAAACTAATGGCAAATGCGCTGGCGGTTCGAATATAGACATCATATTGGGTTTTAGCGGGCACCTTGGTAACCCATTCGATCATTCGTGTTTTTAATGGACGTTCATCGATAGGGATCAGAGTATCTAATTTCTGTCGAGATATTAACTCATCGTCTTTCACCACAAAGACATCAACTTCGTGAATTTGAGAATGATGCCAAAAATAGCGTATCGATTTGTCTAAATCAGAAGAATTTTTGATCGTAAATCTTAGCCAGACTGCCTGATCGGTAAAGCCATGGCTGGGTGGTTTATCGGTTGTAGGTAGCCATTGGTTGTCTGTGATTAACTGGTTTAATGTTTTTTTAGGATCTGTTTTTTGATATTCACCCAAGGGCCAAATTTTTTGAGGCTGTGTCAGGGTTCCGATATCTAGTTCATTTGCAGCAAATGCGGGTTGAATCAACAAGGATGTTAGCAAGAATAAGAGTGTAACCATTAAAAATCGTGGCACAGCTGAACCTCAAAAAAATTATAAAAAAAAGGCTGATCTAATTGTCAGCCTTCAATTCTACCCGTTAATGGTTACCCTTTCATATTTTTGAAAAAGTCATCATTCGATTTAAATAGTTTTAACTTGTCTATCAAAAATTCAGTTGCCTGAACATCTTCCATATCAGAGAGAATTTTTCTGAGAATCCAGAAGCGCTGTAAGTCTGCTTGTGGAATCATCATGTCCTCTCTTCGAGTGCCAGATCGACGAATGTTAATAGACGGGAAGATACGCTTTTCAGCAATCTTTCTGTCCAGGTGCACTTCCATGTTACCCGTGCCTTTGAATTCTTCGTAGATAACCTCGTCCATTTTTGAACCAGTATCTACCAGAGCTGTAGCAACAATGGTAAGAGAACCGCCTTCTTCAACATTTCGGGCTGCACCAAAGAAACGTTTTGGGCGTTCCAGGGCGTGTGCATCAACACCACCGGTAAGAACCTTGCCGGATGATGGGATGATGGTGTTATATGCTCGAGCCAAACGTGTGATTGAGTCTAACAGGATAACCACATCTTTTTTGTGTTCGACAAGTCGCTTTGCTTTCTCGATGACCATTTCTGCAACCTGAACGTGGCGCGAAGGTGGTTCATCAAATGTTGACGCAATAACTTCACCACGAACTGAACGCTGCATTTCGGTGACTTCTTCAGGACGTTCGTCAATTAACAGTACCATCAGATAGCAATCAGGGTTGCTGCGAGAAATTGCCTGCGCAACGTGCTGAAGCATTAGTGTTTTCCCGGCTTTAGGGGGCGAAACAATTAATCCTCTTTGTCCCAGGCCAATCGGAGCCGCCAGGTCAAGAATACGACCGGATAGATCTTCTGAACTACCGTTACCCGATTCGAGCACAATTCTTTCTTGTGGGAACAATGGCGTCAGATTTTCAAATAAAATTTTATTGCGAGCATTTTCAGTTGTCTCATGGTTAATTTCTTCAACCTTGAGAAGGGCGAAATAACGCTCTCCTTCTTTGGGAGGCCTGATTTTCCCTGCAACAGTATCACCAGTACGCATATTGAATCGACGGATCTGGCTAGGTGACACATAAATGTCATCAGGCCCGGCAAGATAAGATGCACTTGCGGAGCGAAGAAATCCGAAACCGTCTTGAAGAATTTCCAATACACCGTCGCCAAAGATGTTTTCACCACTTTTAGCGTGTTTCTTTAGTATTGAAAAAATAAGTTCTTGCTTGCGGGTACGGTTAATATTTTCAAGGCCCATTTCCTGGGCAATGGTTAATAGCTCTGCTACGGCTTTGGTTTTTAAATCGCTAAGATTCATAAGGAAAAGTTCGGCTCGTTGAATTTAATAAAATTTATCTTTTTCGAAGGGGGGTTTAACAACCAGGTGTATTTTTTTTAAACAATAGGGTCACTATAGGTGGTTGATAACAGACTGTCCAGAAAAAAAACTCAAAAAACCGGACAGCCATTAGTCTATATCTTAAATGCTGCTATCAATAAATTCCAAAAGCTGCGACTTGGATAGCGCTCCCACTTTGGTTGCAATTACATTGCCCCCTTTGAAAATCATTAGTGTTGGAATACCGCGGATGCCATACTTGGGTGCTGTATTCGGATTATCATCTACGTTTAGCTTTGCAACAGACAAACGATCAGCATATTGATCAGCCACTTCGCTGATAACAGGAGCGATCATTTTACATGGTCCACACCACTCAGCCCAGTAATCTACTAATACTGGTTTATCTGAACCTAGTACATCGGTATCAAAGCTACTGTCTGATACGTTAATAATTTTGTCACTCATGGGTACTTTTCCTGATCATATTTTGAATAAAGTAAATAGTACCAGTAACAATCTGACAAATGAATAAGTTACTGGTACAAATAACAGATTGTTATAAAGCCTTTATTTTTGTAACCACTTTGCCGCTTCAGGCGCAAAGTAAGTTAATATTCCGTCAGCCCCCGCGCGTTTAAATGCGACCAGAGACTCAAGTGCAACAGCTTCGAGATCTAACCAGCCATTTTGGGCTGCTGCTTGCAACATGGCATACTCTCCACTGACCTGATATGCAAATGTTGGAGCACCAAATTCTTCTTTTACACGTCTCACAATATCCAAATAGGGCATGCCGGGTTTTACCATAACCATGTCAGCACCTTCTGCAAGATCCATTGCAACTTCGTGTAGTGACTCATTGGTGTTAGCCGGATCCATTTGGTAGGTATATTTATTACCTGAACCGATGTTGCCTGCTGATCCAACTGCATCTCTGAATGGCCCGTAAAAACTGGATGCATATTTTGCTGCATAAGACATAATTCGGGTATTGATGTACCCGGAGCTTTCTAATGCTTCACGAATCTCACCAATTCGTCCATCCATCATGTCAGATGGTGCCACTATGTCGGCTCCAGCCTCGGCATGAGACAATGCCTGTTTGACTAAAACCTCTGTGGTAATGTCATTTAACACATAATTATGGTCGTCAATAATTCCATCTTGTCCGTGAGTCGTAAAGGGATCCAGTGCGACATCGGTCATCACTCCCAATTCAGGGAATGCAGCTTTTAATGCTCTCACTGCTTTTTGTGCCAGACCTTCAGGGTTATAAGCTTCTTCCGCCAACAGGCTTTTTTTCTCAAGAGGGGTTACCGGAAATAACGCAATTGCAGGTATACCTAGAGAAACCCACTCTTTAGCTTCTTTTAGTAAAAGATCAATAGAAAGACGCTCAACTCCTGGCATTGATGCGACGGTTTCACGCTGATCCTGGCCTTCCAAAATAAATACAGGATAAATTAGATCGTCAACAGTAAGACGGTTTTCACGCATTATTCTTCGAGAAAAATCATCAGCGCGCATACGACGCATTCGGGTATAAGGGAACGAGCGACTTACCACAGGCATCTCCTTTTTAATTAGGTCACTTTTATGTGGCTACCATACCAGAACTAACGGGCTATAGTAATGGTCTGTAAAGCCGATAGATGATGAACAGGTAGAAGATTTTGATTCGACAGATGTTTATAATATTTGATTGAGTTAAGGGAATGATCAATGTCCAACATATGGTTTAATGACAGGTCTATAGTACTCATGGGCTCACTATTGTTTGCTCAAGGCTGTATGTCGCCGGTATATAGTGCCCTGGATGGGTACTCGAACGCCTCAGGAATGCAACAGTTTACCTACTACATTTGTCAGGCTTCGAGTGCCAGGGCTGAGGGGCGGGTTGCTCTGGCTTATAGCATGGATGTTGAGGGCTGGCAGGTTCTAAAACAGCATGAGTTGAAGCAGCCCATGGCTATACAGCTTTTTCAGCAAGCCAGAGATCAGGGTGAAAAATACACCTATTCGATGGCCGAAAAAAGCTGTCGTAGCTGGTCTCTACATCGTCCCTTTACTTCCTGGTATGACAAAAATTAATGCCTTTATTTAACGCGCTGACCAGGTTATCGGCATCATTCGTCCTTTTTGATATGTAAAAGACTATTTTGTCCCTTGCGAATTTGGTGCTGAATAGTGTTTCAACTTCCGAAATATCATTGGTTGTAATCAAAGCTCTGGGAATTACCGCGGCGGTAACCTGCTCATCTATGAGCATGTTTATCGCATCCAGGTAAGACTCTGAATATTTTACCCGGGCACCCATATCAATAAGTTTACGAGAGTAACTTGAGCCTCTTGCGACTGCAACCACCTCTCCAGCGACCTGTTCTACTTTCAGAGATCGGTTAGATAATAACATTGCGTCCAGATTTAAAAGCGGATCCGAAGCAATGGCATACTGATCTCGTTCTGCCGTTTGAACAATGGCGGTTGCGAAATCGATCTCACCCAAGGCTAATTGATCTAATAAGTCATTTATCTGGGCAGGTTGATGAACGGTCTCGAGTTCGGAGTTCTGAAGAACACAATTTAAGTAACCTCCCATGGCACCCGTAAACCTGTCATTATTAAAAGTTAGCGTATTTGGCATTCCGTCTATATATGAGGCCTTATATAAGTTAGCTGATAAAAGGACGTTACTTAGTAGCAAAGTGATAAAAAACGATATTAATTTGTTCATAAAACTCTCTATAAAAAAATGGGTATAAAGGTATGGTGCCAAAACGTCTGCAGTTGTATTACCCCGTCTTCCTTATGTCAAGAATTCACACAAAGACCTAGGCTCTTTGTTCACATTTGGTTTAAACTGACCGAAATTATAACTTATTCAGGCGAAGATATGAGTGGCATGGAGTTATTTGGATTTTTTGGTTCGGCTCTTGTAGCGATCTCATTGATGATGTCAAACCTTAGACGGTTGCGTTGGATCAATATGATGGGCGCAATTGTTTTTACCATTTACGGCTTCTTAATTGATGCTTTGCCAGTATTTGTACTTAATGGCTGGATCGTATTGGTAAATATTTATTATCTGAGGCTTATGTATTCCAGTAGGGAGAAATTCCACCTGATTTCGCCACTACAGGGCATTAATGATCCTGTTGTGAGAATGTTTTTGGATGAATACCAGGCAGACATAAACAAAATATTTACTCATTTTAATGCTGAAGACATGAATGATGCATCGGTTTGGTTGACCTATCGAGACCTTAAGCCTTCAGGGATCTTTATTTTTAAGTCAACTGAAGACCCGACAGCATTAATGATTGAGTTAGACTATGTTTCACCCGCTTATAGGGATATGAAAAATGCTCAGCTTATATTCAAAAGCCACATGGGGCAGTTGAAAGATCAGGGGATTACCCATCTTAAAGCATTAGGAGAACAACCCGTTCACCAACAGTATTTGCAGTCTCTTGGATTTGAAGAGACGGGCACAGATTATTTGTATCAATTAAAAATCAGTTAATGTATGAACCCTTTTCTGAGAGTAACCCGGATTCCAGTTGTTCTAACTCATCCAGTAACTCCATCCACTGCTCTTCATCAGATTCTAGTGACTGCTTTAGCTTTACCTGTAGTGTCAGACATTGTTGTAATTCGTCTTTAAAGTCAGTTTCATAGATTTTGGAGTCAGCTAGCCTGGCTTCTATAGCTTCCAGCTCCTGTTGACCTATATCAACGGCCTTTTCCAGCTTTTGAATGGCTTTTTTAATCGGACTTAATTTTTGTCGGTTTTGGGCCTGAATACGTTTTTGTTCCTTTCGATCTACAACTGCCTGCGGTTTTTCGACCCCGGTTGCACTCTCCTTTGTCCAGGTTCTATACGCGTCCAGATCACCGTCAAACTCGGTCACCTGTCCGTCATGTATTAGCCAGAATTGATCAACGGTATTTCGTAATAAGTGCCGGTCGTGAGACACCACAACCAGGGCACCCTGATAGGCTTGTAACGCCAATGTTAAAGAGTGACGGATTTCGAGATCAAGGTGGTTTGTTGGTTCATCCAGTAAGAGTAAGTTAGGCTTATGCCAGGCAATCATAGCCAGACATAGTCTTGCTTTTTCTCCACCAGAAAACCTTTTAATCGGGGCGTCAACCTGGTCACCCTGAAAACCAAAACTTCCCAGGAAATTTTTAAGGCTCTGCTCATGCTCATCAGGCGCTTCTCGCTTCATCGTCAAAAGAGGTGAGGCCTCCATGTCCAGAGCTTCGAGTTGATGTTGGGCAAAATACCCTACACTCAGGTTTTGACCACGGTGAATGTGACCTGAGACGGATGTAAGGTCTCCAAAGAGCGATTTGATTAATGTAGATTTACCCGCACCATTGACACCAAGAAGCCCGATTCGATCTCCAGGGCTAAGTCGACATTCGATATCTTGTAATATGGGCTGATCCTTGTAACCCAGACTCGCCTTCTGAAGACTTATCAGAGGGTCCGATACCTTCAGGTTTTCCTGAAATCTGAAGGTAAATGGACTATCAATGTGAGCCGGTGATATTTTTGCCATTCGTTCTAGCTCTTTCAAACGGCTTTGTGCTTGTTTTGCTTTAGTGGCTTTTGCTTTAAATCGGGTCACAAACTGGTTGATTTCGGTTATACGAACCTGCTGTTTCTCAAATGCTGCCTGTTGTTGTGCCAGGCGTTGTGCTTTTGTAGTTTCATAGGTTAGATAATTACCACGATATAAAACCAGGTTTTTTGATTCAAAGCTTAAGATATGATCAGAAACATTGTCGATGAAATCGCGATCGTGAGAGACAAAAACAAGGGTTCCTTCATAAGCATTAAGCCACTTCTCAAGCCATACACAGGTCTCGAGATCCAGGTGGTTAGTGGGTTCGTCGAGTAACAACAAGTCGCTGGGTAACAATAGGGTTCTGGCAAGGTTTAATCGAATTCGCCATCCCCCTGAAAATTGACTAACAGAGTTTTGAAACTGCTCGGGTAGAAATCCGAGTCCTGATAGCAATTGTTCGGCACGGTTTGGGATGGCATAACCGTCGATGGCATCAAAACGACCATGAAGTTGACTAAGTCGTGCATGGTCTTCTATTGACTCGGCTTGTTCAATTTCCCGCTCCAGGTTTCGGTATTCCTCAAAACCATCGATCACATAATCTATCGCGGGCCGTTCCAGAGCTTCTACCTCCTGACTCATATGGGCTATCCGCCATCCGCTCGGCATGGATAGGTCTCCGGCATCCTGGTGGTGGATTCCTCGCAATAATGCAAACAAACTGGATTTTCCACAGCCATTTTCGCCAATTAACGCAATTTTCCAGCCCTGGTGTAACTGAGCACTGGTATCAGTAATTAATGGGAGCGAACCCCTGAACAACGCAAGATTTTTTAATTGAATCATAATGATTAAAAATTAATTTCGAATGAAACCTGGTAATTATAAGAATCGGAATAGGGTAAATGTTTCAGTTTCCAAAACGGAAGCTTTATTAACGGCAAGTATAACATTTTTCAATATATTATTCCGTTTATACCTAATTATATTGTCGGTGTGAATATGGACATTGATGTGAGTTTACCTGGGAATATGTTAAATATGTCGCCATTTAAGTGTCTCTGGATCTCTTAAAATTAAAATAACCACATGATGATTCTATCACTCATGTATATTATTCATTCACTAACATTTGAAATCTGGCATTCAGGGCAATGACTATGACCATAAAAATTACCCGGCTAAAAGTATTATTTGCCGGGATCTCCAGTTTGGTGCTTATGGTTGGCATTGCCCGGTTTTCGTATACACCACTACTGGTCATCATGCAGGATCAAGCGAATCTGGGTATTGCCGAGTCTGGTTGGCTAGCGACAATCAACTATCTGGGATATTTCACCGGGGCTATTATTGCGTCGCAAATAAAGGATTTACGGCTAAAGGATGCTTTGTTCAGACTGGGGCTAGTGATGGCCGTAGTAACGACAGCAGGGATGGGGTTGACCGATGATCTTTGGCTATGGATATTTTTACGGTTTATTGCTGGTTTGTGTAGTGCTGCCGGTTTATTGCTTGGCTCCGGGTTGGTGTTGCATTGGTTATTAAGGCATAACTTTAAACCTGAGCTTGGGATCCATTTTATTGGTATGGGCTTGGGTATTGCGGTGTGTGCCTTGTTTGTAGAGTTGCTGCGTCAGTATGTTTCCTGGAATCATCAATGGTTGCTGTTATCTGTCCTGGGGTTATTGATTTTAATACCAGCCTGGCGTTGGTTACCCAGACCAGAAAGTTCAGTAATCACTAATAACGGTACCCGACTGGTAGATAACCCTCCGAGCAAACTCTATTTACGAGTGTTTATGGCGGCTTATTTTTGCGCAGGTGTCGGGTATGTTGTCGGCATCACATTCATCGTTGCATTTGTTGACCAGTTGCCCGGTTTTAACGGGCAGGGTAGTTGGGCATATTTTGTGTTGGGTATATTTGCAGCCCCAGCCTGCATTATTTGGGATTTTATCGCTCGAAAAACCGGCGACATCAATGCATTAATTGCTGCCTTCTTGCTTCAGGTTGTCGGTATTCTGTTGCCGTTGATAGGAGGCAATCTGTTTATGGTTTTCTCTGGAGCGGCCTTATTTGGATTTTCATTTATTGGAATTGTCAGTTTGGTTCTCACCATGGCAGGTAGATTTTACCCGACCAGGCCAGCAACTATGATGGGAAAAATGACCATAACTTACGGCATTGCACAAATATTAGCCCCTGCAATCACGGGTGTATTGGCGGAATACTGGGGAAATTACAATATGGGCTTTTATATTGCGGCTGTTGTTATGTTGTTTGGCTCGGGCTTTATGGTGCTACTGGGTATGATTGAGAAACAACAATTAAAGGTATAGTAACAAGAAAAAGAATGGAATTTTTTGTATATGGATTATCGCTTATCGCTGAGTGAGTCGATTTGGGTGTCTAGCCATCCTATGAGTTCTTTCCATTCCATTTTGTCTTTGGGCTGGGGTTTTACCAAATCTTGAACCCCCATGCCGTACTCGGAAGCTCTAACGTAATACTGTGTATCCCTGAGGGTGGCAATAAATGGAATTCTTAAGCTATTTAGAAATAATTCCAGCTTTTCATAAACCACAGTGTTTCGTTTGGCACGATTAGCTAGTGCAGCAATAATTTTTTTGCGTGCTCTAAACGGGGGGCTTAACAGTACGTCTTTAATAAATGTTGTAGTAGCTCTGATGTCAATTGGCGATGGTGTTATGGGAATTAAAATAATGTCAGCCTCACTGATCAAATCGTTTAACATCACGCCATGTAAACCGGCAGGTGTATCAATGACGATATGAGAGGTGTCAATAGGAATGCTACGTAGTTGCCAGGTGCGGGTAACCTGGCCGCCAGGCTTTTTATAAGCCGCAACACCGTGAATCTTGGGTTGACTGTCTGGTCTTGCCGCTAACCATTGCGAACTGGAACCCTGTGGGTCAAAATCGATAAGCACTGTTTTTTTGTTTTGAGTCGAGAAATAGCTCGCAAGATTGGTAGCAAGCGTTGTTTTTCCACAGCCGCCCTTGGCATTCGCAATGAGTATACGTACTGGCTTGGCACTCTTGATAATTCGAGTTTCAACAGATCTTTCTACATCAATTGTCAACTTAATAACACTCCATGGTCTTAAGTATCTAAATACAATGTACCCTTTATAACAACAAACTTAGCGTTTTAAAAGGAACAGATAGCCATCTGAGGCAACGGCTAACAGGTTCTTGCCTGCAGCGGCTATGTCATGTACCAAGGCACTGGTATATTGTTTTTTTGAAGTCCGGGGTAATTTCCAGGACTTCACCAGATTTCCGGTCGGTACATCCCAGAGTTGAACAAGGCGGTTTGTCGATCCGGTAACCAGTTGGCGTCCACCCCGAATAAAACGAGCTGAGGCTAAATTTGCTCCTTTTGTGTCGAGTTCATGAATCAGTTTTCCCGTGTCTAAATTCCATATTTTAGCCGGCTCAAGGCTAGCGTCAGTTAATCCTAAACGGCCATTTTCTGAAATTTCAACTAATCGAATCTGATTGGAATGCCGGAGGATATGTCGTGATTTCCCGGTATTGATGTCCCAAACTCGCGCTGTTAAATCTTCTGACCCTGTTAATGCAGTTCTGCCATCATTGCTTATGGCTACTGAACGCACGGGGCCCTGGTGCCGAAATTCTCTGACAACACCGCCATTTCTGACATCAAAAAATGTAGCCCTATAATTTCCTAGCCCTAATAATGCGAAACGACCATCGTCCGTGAGTGCCGCATCGTATATATCATCGGGTGCTTTCCATAACCAAAAAGCCTTACCATTCTGGGTGCTCCACAGAACAAGGTCTCGCTCTTCTGCCGTTAGTGCAAATCGACCGTCTGGAGATATTGCAGTGGTTAAAACCTGCGTTTGTTCACCTTCGTGATGATTCCAATTGTACAAACGAGCATTTTTGGTGGTGTCCCATAAACTGGCACCATGATGAATAGACGCTAAAAGAAGTTGAGTCCCATCTTGAGACAGGGAGGCATGATAGGCTCCCTGAACTGCAGTTTGCCACTGTTTTATTGGTTCTTCATGGAAGTTGCAGCCCGTTAAAAGTAGCACAGATATCAATCCATAGAATATTGTGGCTCTCATAGTGCTCTCAGAAAAGTTATATAGGGTTTAGTTTAGCCTAAATGGCACGAATGTCAGCCAAAACAGTGGCAACAGGCATTAGAGCATCCTGTCTGTTTAAGAAACAGCTAAAACAGCGCAGTTGCATAAATCATCACTCTCAAATGCTGTTATGTCACCAGCTTTAAGTTCAGGCACCGGGAAAAGGCGGACAGTTAGCGGTTTATTCAGACGAAATGCCATGGTGCCGGTATCTCTCATTAGGGCACTGATTTTGTCGATTGATGTGTCTCCGGGAATAGGTACGGTATCCAGACCAATGCCACATACGGCACTATAAGTCAGAAGTGCCCGAATATCATAGTTTTGCTGCTTTGTTCCTTCGGCAAGACCCCTGTCTTCGGTGAGTGCTAACATCAGACCTGAAAAGCCAACTAAATCAGAGCCTTGAATTGACTTGAATACCCGCGTTAATAAAGATGCGGCTTCCAGGGTCCCGGATGCTCCAAAGTACTCAACCCCCATTTTCTCGAATACGGAGGCCATGCTGGAGCAGTCTTTTGAAGGGGCTGCGGAACTATCAAAGCCTGAAAATTCGAAGTCGCTGTCAATTTCAACGGTATCCACAATATTTTGTATGGCTGAGATGTGAAACTGTAACGCCTGACTCAATCGCTGGAAGTACTCATTAAAGCGCTCATTGTGATCGGTGGCCTTGTTGCTTAGGTTTGAGTCAGATAATACCGACACCAGCAGATCAGGTGTTTCCAGTCCTATGACAAATTTATTGCCTGACTGACCTCTATGATAGCTTGCAGGAAAGTAAGGAATTAATGGAGCGCAATTGAAGTTGACGGTAAAATTAAAGTTACCCTCTCCGCGTGGAGTGATGGTACTTATTTTACGAACGGCCTGGGTAGCACTTAAAATTAAATCGTTATCCAGGATACCATTTTGATCCATTTCGACGTTAACACATACATTACACAGGTCTCCAAAGTCCTTAATCAGCTCAGGTACGAGTGCAATTTCTTCCCGAGTTCGTGCTTCTCCAATGGCGAACCGTATCCGTATTCCGCCTAAATCAATATTGGTAAGAATGTCATTCAAATACCCCAGGTCTTTTTGAGCAGTTTCCAGGTTTTCAGTGTCTAAATATTCGCCGAAAGGGTTGGTGACAATTCTGTTGGTTTGCACCTGATAACCTTCATTATGTAACTCATTGGTCAATTTTGCACAAAGCGACGATGCCTGCAGTATCTGCTCTTTCCAGGTGGATTTGTTACTGTCGAGTGAAATAAACGTGGTTATTGTACGTATTTTACAAAGGTCTTTATTTTGGAACGTCATCATTCTATGTCTCGCCTGTATTAACCTTGTTAGATATAAGGAGCATATTTTATCGATTCTAATAATGGAATTATTTACTTCAGAATACATTAATCCTGAATCCAAGAGCATGCAACCTGTGAGTTAACATGACATTAAGGCTTTATATGAAAGGGGTCAATCATTGTTGTAAGGGGGTTGTGGTCCTAGCTATAGCCAGTAATGATTTCAATATAGACGGGTTGTTTTCTGGGTACTATGAATGCCTCTGGGAGTGAAATTTGCAATCAGTGCCGGTGCTCAGTCTCGTCGATCAAAAGACTGGCTTCTATTGAACAGGGAGGAACGGAAACCCAATTGTTTAATGAGGTTACCAACAGGTTTATGATCATTTTTTTGCTGTACGATGAATTAATTTAATGTCGATTATACAATTTTGAAAAACTCCTGTATATTTCATTTTTTTTAAATTATAGGGATATATATAACTAATTTGTTGGAGTGAACGTTGAAAGTAAATTTACCTGTAACTGATATAGAATCCCTTTTCCCTACAGAAAGTAACCTGATATCTACGACTGATTTGAAAGGAAAAATAACGAGTGCTAATCATGAGTTCTGTAACATTGCCGGTTACACCGAAGAAGAGCTCATCGGTAAGAATCATAATCTGATTAGACATCCTGATATGCCTCAAGAGGCGTTTGAAGACCTATGGCAAACAGTTAAACAGAAAAAGCCCTGGATGGGTATTGTTAAGAACCGATGTAAAAATGGTAATCATTATTATGTGGATGCCTATGTTACGCCAATTTTTAATGGCAGTGATGTTGTCGGATATCAATCCGTTCGAAGGAAGCCATCGAGGGATGCTGTTAATAGAGCCGAATCTCTATATCGTGATTTAAGAAATAAAAAAACATCCTTGTTAGCCAGAGTGCTGCCCAAAAACTGGTCCCTCAATACAAAATCTGTTTTAAGTTCTATATTGGTTAGCCTACCAGTGATTCTTTCAGGGTTGATATTAAATATACCTGTTTTGTACGGTGTCGGTGCTGTGGTTTTTGTCTCCGCCCTAACTCTGGGTTATTTACAAAATAGACCCTGGAAACGACTGGTTCAGATATCTGCGTCTGTGGTGAACAATCCATTGTCGCAACAAATTTATACAGGCAGAAGCGATGAGTTTGGAGGGATAGAGCTTGCCTTGCATGCGAACAATTCATTGGTGAATACCATTCTTTATCGCATTGCTCAGGCAGGTGAACTTATGGAAGATGTGGTTAATGAAGCATTGGAGATTGTGGGTATTACGACGGATGGCACGGCACGCCAACAGTCAGAATTGTCTCAATTGGCTGTATCCTTAAATCAAGTGACTGGAACCGTTGCCGAAGTGGCGCGTATTGCAGAAAACACGGCCCAGAATTCAGTTGATGTGACCGTACAAACGAAAGGTGGTATGAATTTAGTGAAAAACTCCATTCACGAGATTAAGGGTTTGGCATCGGAAATTGGAGGGGCGACTACCATTATTGGCAAGTTAAAGGATGATTGTGACAGCATTGGTTCTGTTATTGAGGTGATATCCAGCATTGCCGACCAGACGAATCTGTTAGCCTTAAATGCAGCAATTGAAGCGGCAAGGGCAGGTGAGCATGGCAGGGGGTTTGCCGTTGTTGCAGATGAGGTTCGCACACTAGCCAGTAGTACTCAACAATCAACCCAGCAAATTCGAGACGTCATAAGTAGTTTGCAAAGCTCAGCCATTGAGGCAATGAACTCAATGGAATCGGCAAAGAATAGTTCAGATGACAGTGTTGAGGAGAGTGGAAAGCTGGATGTCGCATTTACTGAAATCGACAACGCCACTCAAGTCATAACCGAAATGAATGAGCAGGTCGCGACGGCTGCAGAAGAACAAACCGCAGCCATTGAAGAGATTAATCGTAATGTAGCCGGCATTAGTGATGTTGCTATTAAAACAAAAGAGAGTGGCTACCGAACGGCGGAGATTTCAAAGCAGCTTAGCCATCAAGTGGGGGCGCTTCAGACATTGGTAAAACAGTTTACAGTACATTAATTGAGTAGGTTTTTTAGTGTAAATTGCAGCTTAACTACAGAACGGGAACCATGCGTCTAGTTATGTCTGGTCTCTTTCTTGTCATCGAGACATTCGCCATTGCTATCAGGATCTAACTCTGATCCTAGGCTACCGTTGTAACTCGCTGCTATAAGGAAGCTAATGCAGTGAGAGCCAGGCGTTATATTTAAAGCTACAACAACTTATTAATTCGATGATTATCCGGGTTTATTCAGTGAAGGGGTATATTGTTATGCAACACAGGGACTGCAAGTCAGTAGGCCGGTCGGATAAAAATGCCCGAAAGATATCAGGCATTCTAATGACAGATTAGGCGACATCCTCACGATGGGATTCGTGCAGGCTTTCTATCAACTGGTCTTCCCAAAGAAAACGGGATTCCAGTGCCTCACCCAAGGCTGACAGATCTTTCGATAAATGGGTTCGGTCTGCTCGACTAAGGGATGCAGACAAATACTTATCATTGAAGTCGAGTGCGATCTGCGTATTCTCTTCGATCAGAGGGTACAGCTTCTCATACATCTGAATACCATTTTCGTCACCGAACTCTTTAGCTTCTTTAATTAGCTGCTCATAAACTTCAAAATGACCTGCAGATACATAGTCGACAAGCACCTGACACAGTAATTGAACTTTTTCGCCGACCGTTGCCGGAGAGTTCTGGAGTTCATCCAACCCCTCAATAGAGCAGTATTTAACGAGTAAATCTTGTCGTTCGTTTAGCCAACGGTCGATAAGATCGTGTACTCCTCCCCATCGCTCTTGCGCAGATTTGCATGATTCGAGCATGATGAATTCCTTATGTTCATTGTTAATTATTTAGCTACTGATCTTATTTTAGAACTACTGAGAGGTAGTCACAACCACATTCTTCAGTTTATTCTGTTTTTCCTGATTTGAAGAAGTTACCTTTCCATAGCTGAAGCAATTGAAACAGGATCACAACGACAAAGGTTACCAATACCCAACCCGGGATGGTTAGTCCTAGCAAGCTCCACTGAACATCAGCACATTCACCACTGCCTCTAAGCACGGTTGTAATCATTTTTTGGAACGGGAATGCTTCCATCATATAAGCCAGATCCGGTCCACAGGCTGGAACTTCACCTTCAGGCATGTTCTGGATCATGATATGGCGATAGGCAATTCCGGCGCCAAAAAGGCTGGGTAACAAGCCAATTAGTGCATATATGCGGATGCCAGTTGATCCAGGGTTATGAAGCCCTGCCAGTAAAAAGATCAAACCTGCACCCATTAATCCAACACGCTGGAATATACATAGAGGACAGGCTGTAAGACCTAAATACCCTTGAAAGTAATAAATTGCTATTAAAATTCCAAGAACGGTCGATAAGAATGCAAAGAGATTGAGAGTTCTGAGGCTAAATGCGTTAATTGCCATTTGTATGAATCTTCCATGGTGGTTAATATGATATAAAGGATATTACCTGAATTCGAATTTGGGGGCTAAGGTAGAACTGACAATAAATTGTAATAAATGGATTGGATTCTGACATGAAGCAATGGGGCGTTATATTTATCGCATTAGTAACAGCAAGTTTAAGCCAGGCTGCTCCTGTGTACATCGAAATGGCGCCTGAGTTTGTGGTGAACTATGGTGATGTCGGTCGTCTTAAATATATGAAGGCTCAGGTTACTATTCGTGCAGTAGATGATGAAGCGGCTTTGGAAGTAAACTATCATTCGGATTTTATACGACACGAATTGATCATGCTGTTCAGTCGACAATTACCCAGTATTGTCAATTCGCCCGAAGGTAAAGAAGCTATGTTGAACGAAGCCACTAAGGCAGTTCAGCGTATTATGAGAAACGAGACAGGCAGACCTATGATCGATCAGGTTTTATTTACTAATTTTGTCGCACCCTAGATGTCGGCTGGTATTACAGTCTTGAAGTAATCCAGCCGAATTGACATCTGCTTTTATAACCGCTATCTAGACACAGTATTTATCGTCTTGATGTTGATAGTCTTCCATAAAGATTTCAAAAGGAATGTCATCGGATGACTCCAACTCAGCTTGCTCTTTGTGCGACTGTATCGCCAGTTCCTCGAATTGTTGCCTTTTTTCCTTAGAAAGAGCCTGTTGGTTTAATGTCTTCTTATGTTGTCTGGCTAGATCCAGCATTATATCGGAGTAATCTTCACCCTGTTCTAATCGCTTGCGTAACTTATTCGATGCGATTGTATCGGGGTTGTCCGCTTTATGTTTGGCTGCAGAAACTGCACGCTTGAATTTGTCGGTAGACTTCGCCTGGTCAATAGCCATAGCGAGTTGGTGAATACTGTCTAACCGCTCGTTGATCATCTGTTGAATAGGTGTTTTCACACCCTGATCAAAGAGCTCTAAACCGGGGCGTAAACCATCATGAACCACTGTCTTTAGGTTGAATTTCAGATGCAGTGCTTCTTCTTCCGAAATAGTTTCTTCTGACTCAAGTAGGCACCAGGTCATAAATGCCTCAAGAAAATGTATGCTGTCTTTACATATTCCCAGAGGTTCGAATGGGTCAAGGTCCATGCAACGAATTTCAACATATTCCACACCACTCCGTGACAGAGCACAAACTGGCTTTTCACCCGAAGCCCCTACACGTTTAGGGCGAACATCACTGTAATATTCGTTTTCAATTTGCAATATATTGCTATTAATTTGTAAGTATTCACCATCTTTCTTTTGTCCCAGTGCCTGATAGGGTTTGTGCACCTGGTGGATGGCCTTTCGCAAAGAGCTTATATATTCGTTGAGGCCATCAAAACTAATATTCAATACGTCCTGGGCCTTATTGGTATAGCCCACATCACTCATGCGTATGGAACTTCCATAAGGCAGATATTTGGTATGTTTTCCAGCAGATTTAAGGCTTTCGTCTGTGTCTAAAAAACTATTATCAATAGCTGGAGACGCTCCAAAAAGATACATCAGCAACCAGGAGTGCCGCCTAAAGTTACGGATCATTCTGAAGTAACTGGCAGATTGAAATTCAGTGAGTGGTAAGTTGCTTTTCTGCTGCTCGTGATAGTGTGTCCAAAAAGATTCAGGCATTGAAAAGTTGAAATGTAACCCGGCAATAGACTGCATGGTTCTGCCATATCTATGCCATAAGCCATGACGATATATATGCTTCAGGCGTCCAATATTGGATGATCCATATTCCGCAATTTTAATATCAAGTTCGTCTTTTATGATTGCTGGCATGCTACCGGGCCAAATGAGCTCGTCATCTGCTATGTTTTGATAGGTAAATTGATGGAGCTCCTGCAAGTAGTTCATCAGGTCATCAGTTGAGTCTTTTGCGGGTGTTATAAACTCAAGCAGGGCTTCAGAATAGTCGGTGGTAATCGATGGATGAGTCAGCGCGGCCCCTAAGTTTTGGGGGTGTGGAAGTTGGCTGATTTTACCCTCAGGAGTCACCCTTAGGCCTTCTTTTTCAATGCCGCGAATAAACTTAAGGCTGTCTGCCGGCAAGCTTTTTATCCACTTGAAGTCCTGATCGGAAATTTTTATCAATGTATTGCTCCTACACCGTTAGGCAATATTACAATCGCTTTTTGTTCTGGGTTTTTGCCTGATTAAACAAGGCCGCCATGGTATTGTTGCTATTGTCCTGGTTCCTGTTCAGTTGCTTTTGCTGACGCGGACGTTGAGTCTCCTGCTTTGAACTATCAGTTGGCGACGTCTCGTCGTCAAGCCTCATCGAAAGAGCGATTCGTTTTCGTGCAATGTCGATATCCATTACTTTAACTTTGACAATATCGCCCGCTTTAACAACTTTAGCCGGATCGTCTACAAATTGGTGGCTCAATGCAGAAATATGCACTAACCCGTCCTGGTGCACCCCGACATCAACAAAGGCACCAAAATTAGTCACATTGGTAATGGTTCCCTCTAATACCATACCAACTTGTAGATCTTTTAATTCTTCAACTCCTTCCTGGAATACCGCTGTTTTAAATTCAGGGCGAGGGTCGCGTCCGGGCTTTTCCAGTTCGGTTAAAATATCCTTGACGGTTAGCTCCCCAAATTTGTCATCGACCAGATCCTTGGTTTTTATGCTGCGTATGGTTGAAACATCACCAATCAGGCTGGCGACGGGTTTGCCGGTAATCGAACTTATCTTATCAACAATAGCATAGGATTCCGGGTGAACTGCAGAGGCGTCCAGTGGATTCGAACCATTGTTTATGCGCAAAAATCCGGCAGCCTGTTCAAATGCTTTAGGTCCAATACGAGGTACGTCATTGAGCTGTTTACGGCTCTCAAAAAAGCCATTTTGATTGCGCCAGGTTATAATGTTGTCGGCCATTGTGCTACTGAGCCCAGCGACTCGACTTAAGAGTGGTGCTGACGCTGTATTGATGTCGACACCAACGCTGTTTACGCAATCTTCAACAACGGTATCGAGTTGCCTGGCCAGGGCAGTTTGCGATACATCATGCTGGTATTGGCCTACCCCAATACTTTTTGGGTCAATTTTAACCAATTCAGCCAATGGGTCCTGTAAGCGTTTGGCAATTGAAACGGCCCCACGGATGGTGACATCCAAATCAGGGAACTCACGAGCCGCAAATTCTGATGCTGAATAAACAGATGCTCCGGATTCACTGACGATTACTTTTTGTGCTTTGAGTTCGGGATGGTTTTTCAATACCTGAGCAACAAACCGTTCGGTTTCTCGACTTGCTGTACCGTTGCCAATCGCAATGAGTTCAATATTGTGTTTTTTGCACAGAGCCGCAACCACTAATTCCGATTCTCTGGTTTTATTCTGTGGTGGATTTGGGAATATAGCGCCATGATCCATGACTTTCCCAGTACCATCAATAACCGCTATTTTAACACCGGTCCTTAAACCCGGATCCAGACCCAGGGTTGCTTTTGGACCTGCAGGCGCCGCCAATAATAAATCTTTAAGGTTTCGGGCGAACACATTGATAGCTTCTGTTTCAGATTGTGTACGAACCTGTGTCAGAAGCTCCGACTCCATATGGTTGAGTAGTTTAACTTTCCAGGTCCAACGAACAACGTTGGCTAAGAAGGCATCTGCAGGTCGCTTTAAGTCTTTAATTCCGAATTGATCGGCGATGATGCTCTCGCAGACCGATGGCGCACCAGCTTCTTCTCCTGCAACTTTAAGCGACAATTGAAGAACACCTTCATTGCGTCCTCTAAGTACAGCGAGTGCTCTGTGACTAGGAACCTTTTTAATTCTCTCATTGTATTCAAAATAATCAGAAAATTTAGCACCTGCTGACTCCTGGCCAGCAATAACCTGAGTAGCAATCTCTCCTTCCTGCCACAAAAATTGTCGAAGTGACGCTAGCAGTTCAGCATTTTCTGCGAAACGTTCCATCAGTATGTAGCGTGCTCCATCAAGAGCTGCTTTTGTATCTGCGACGGCCTTCTCGGCGTTGACATACTTTTCTGCCTCAGTTTCCGGTACAAGCTGAGTATCACCGAATAGGGCATCAGCAAGGGGTTCTAATCCTGACTCTATTGCGATTTGGCCTTTGGTTCGGCGTTTTTGCTTATAGGGTAAATATAAATCTTCTAATTCAGTCTTGGTTTTAGCTGACTCTATTTTTTGTTTTAGAGCGTCGGTTAATTTTCCTTGTTCATTGATATTCTTTAATATGGCCAATCGGCGATCATTCATGTCGCGTAAATAACCCAAGCGTTCTTCCAGCTGACGCAACTGAGTATCATCCAGTGATCCGGTAACTTCTTTTCGGTAGCGGGATATAAATGGAACCGTGGCTCCTTCATCTAAAAGTGTAATCGTCGCACTTACCTGAACAGAACGAATGGATAGTTCTTCAGCAATTTGTTGAATAATTTGTGACATGTATTAACTCAATTTATGTTTTTAAAATGATCGGCAAACATCTGTTCAATCTCATCTGCCTCAAAGTGGTAATGGCTGTTACAGAATTGGCAATTGACGTCCAAACTGTTCAGCTCTTCGAGAATTTCCCGAACGTCAACAATACCCATTTGTAAAATGGCAGTTCTTGATCGTTCTTCTGAACAGCTACATGCAAAATGCAGTTCTTTATCGTCAAATAATCTTAACTCTTCTTCATGAAAGAGCCTGAACAGTAAGGTTTCGTTATCCAACTCTAGCAATTCTTCATCTTTAATTGTTGATGATAGATGTTCAATTCTAGTCCAGTCCTCGCTATCTGAGTCTTTTGATAATTGAGAATGCTCTGCGCTCTCGGGCATGGCTTGAATCATATAGCCTGCAGCCTTACCATTTCCCGATTTTAACCAAATGCGGGTTTTTATCTGTTCTGATTGTTCAAAGTAAGACTCTATGGCACCGGCAATACCGGTTTCTAAATTGAACTCTACAATACCCTGATACCGGGATCCCTTGGCAGGCAATATACTGATAGCCAACTTGGGCTCTGAGAACAGGGGTTCCGCATCTGTGTAGTCGTCATTATATCTGGCGATTGCCCGCAAACCGGTTTGGTGACTGCATTCCGCCATTAATGTTCTAAGTTGACCTTTAGCGTTCAGCTGTATAATCAAGCTGCCATCGAACTTTATCGATGACGACAGCAGTGCGCTGGCGGCCATGAATTCGCCGATAAGATCCTTGATTTTATCAGGATAGTTATGGCGTTCGAGAACTGCCTTGTAGGATTGATCCAGGCCTACTATTTCGCCACGAATGCTGAAATTGTCGAACAAAAATCGCTGGCTGGAATCTGGGTTACTCATGACGTTACCTTTTAAATTGGATTCAATAATCAGTTTGCTGGCTCTGATCATCTTTAAATTTGTGAATATCCCGACGTTGTTTTTTAGTCGGTCTTTTCTCAGGTGTTTGATTCGCCATGGATTGACTCTTTCGCATCACCGCATTTACTTCTCGTTTCTTTATGGACTCGTCGGTTTCGACATATAATTTTTGAGCTTCCGGTGCTCCTCGACGCTGATCAGATAGCTCCAGAATTTCTACGGTTTTTTCATCCCAGCCAGACCTTAAACGAACTAAAGCACCTGGCTCGACATTCTTTGACGGGCGGGAGCGTGCATTATTGTAATGGACCTTTCCACCTTCAATCGCCTGTTTTGCTAATGAACGGGTTTTATAAAACCGAGCCGCCCACAGCCACTTATCCAATCGAATCTGTTTGTCAGTCATCATGTTTAGAATATAGTTCCGAAAAAAGATCAATCGCTTTAAAATTCAGGTTGTTTCTCCCTTGCACTGTTGAATCGGGTTGTCGAATGCAGATTAATTCCTGTATACCAAAATCTTCAGCAGCCCGAAGTACCGTTTCTGTATCATCGATGAATAATGCGCGCCCTGGATCAAACTCTATATGTTGGGACAGTGTGTGCCAAAATAAAGGGTCTTCTTTCGCTAAATTTAATTGGTGAGAAATATAGCTGTGATCCATATGACTTTGAATGCCGGTAATCTGATGCTTTAGTGCCAGATTGTCAGGGTGCGCATTGGTAACCAGTATCCGTTTGATGCTGTTGTCACCGAGCCAGCCTAAGAAGGTAAGCGCATCTGAGCGATACCTGATTAGATGAGAGAGTTGGCGTTTGAGCTCGATGATGGGCAATGAAAGTTCTTTGCTCCAATAGTCTGTTGAATACCATCTCAGTGTTCCCTGAACCTGAGTATATTTGCTTGTTAATAATGCGGTCGCCTGGATTTCTGCTTCCGGCTGACTCAGGTGGGGAAAGTGACGTTCTGCAACGACTTTTGGCAAATATGTCAACCAGAAATAATTATCAAAATGCAAGTCGAGTATTGTGCCATCCATATCAAGGAAAACACAGTCTATTTGACTCCAGTTAATCATGTACCAAACAACGTTGATTAAATATTATTAACAATGTCGATACCCTGGTCTCTGAAAGTTGCGGCAATATTTTCCAAATCATAGGCACCAAGACCAACGAAGCTGAGTAGTTCTTCAGAAAGTTGTTGCCACTCAATATCGATGTCGCATTTACCCAGTCTTTGTGCATTGCCTACCAGGTGCTCCGCAATTTTTAAGACGCAAAGCAAAGTAAGCATTTCAGTTCTGGCACCACTGGCTAAAAGAGAATAGACATTGTGGTGATCGGCGATTGCGTGACACACCACTTTAGGAAGTCTCCAGGAGCTGGCAGCGTAATAACCTATGACAGCATGATTCGTTTGGTACTTTTCGTTTTCAAGGTCAATAATTCTTTCTCGTTGACCGGCATAACTACTACGCATGGTTTCAAAGTAATCAGAAAACCGACTTTGCATCAATGGAATCCCGGCATTATGAAATAATCCCAGTGAATAGGCCTGGTCAGGTTTGTTGTAACCAATATGGCGAGCCACTGATGCGGCGATAAGGGCGATATCCTGTGCAGTATCCCAAAAATTATTAAGTTCAACTATGACGTTGTCTTCCAATTCGCCTTTTATGGAAATGCCGTTGGCAATATTGATGACTGAATTGTATCCCAACAGTGTAACAGCCTGGTTAATTGAGGTAATGGTATTTGAAAGCGAAAAAAACGGTGAATTTACGGTTTTTAGCACGGTGCCCGCCAGGCTAACATCCTGGCTAATAAGCTTGGCGATATGGTTGATGTCAGGTTCTGGCTGAAGCTGCTCCATTTGTAAATCAACCAATATCTGGGGTTGCGGAGGTATCGTAATTCCCTGGAGAATCTGTTGAACTTGCTCTTCACTTAGGTTCATCAATGACTGTGGCCTGTTATTTTTTATAGGTTAATTTTAATTTTAAGTCATCGCTAATATCGAGAATATGGTCCAATAATTGATGCGCTAAAATAGACGCCTTATTCGCTTCGTTGTTCCAGTTGTCTAGAGTTTCTGGCGACAAGTCCGGTAACAAATCAATTTGAAAAGAGAGTTCTTTTAGTAGGTCACTCATAATCTTGAGCTGTTGCTTTTGTTCAATACCCTTGGCGTCTTCGGATAAAAATGAAACCTGTATTTCAATAATATCGTTAAGCAGTACTTCAAATTCGTGGAACGACACCACAACACCATCTCTTGTGGTTTGGCTATAGGGTGATTCATCAAGTAAGAAAATGTCGTCTTCATGATCGGGATTGAAAAACCGGCTGTTTAAATGAGTGATATAACTGGTAATTGAGCTCAGTAAATATGCATTTTTTTGCTGATCTGTCATAGCTGACAGCATAGATGAAAAAGAGGTACTTTTGGTATCCCAACGAGATTGTAGTTGTGAGACCTGTGTGTCGATTTGTGATACTAATGTTAGTAGATAGGTTCTTCGCCTGTTTTTAGCGTTGGTTTCAAAGCCAATGTCCAGGAATTCAGGTTCAGTAGCTTCAAAATCTGAAGATGACCGTCTAAGCGTATCTCCCCAGAGTATGAATTCCAATGCATGAAAACCAAGAGCAATATCATAGCGGTCAGTGAGTTTGTGCTGTTCTTTGAGCGCTGGCAAACCTATGTCTACGGTAAGGTCATTGATAATTCCCGTATGCTCATAACCCTGAAGGTAGTCAATATAGCCGCCTTGCACTGGCCAGGAATCAACCTGATCCAGCATCTCAAGAAAATTGGTTTCAAATGAAAAGGGGATAGGCTGTTGGTATATCTGACATGCAGAAAACAGTTGATGGGCTGAATTCCATGTATTTTGTAACTGATTCAGTAAGCTTTGACTGGGAAAGGCTAAGAACTCTGTACTCTGAGCATCCATTTCGAGCATTGCCAGGCCGGCATCCTGATAACAAGCAGAAGCCTTTTGAGTCCATTTTGAAAGAATTTTATCAGTAGCAAACAGATACTCTTGAGTATCTGTTTGTTCAGTAATAGCCAATTCCTGGCTAGTATTTGTATTTTTTTTATTCTGATCGCAGGCAGTTAATAATAGTAACGTGAATAGTGCCGTTAATCGGTAAATTAATTTTAACATCTAATTCTCTCAGTTTGAGCGCAGACTAATGATTTTCCAATTATTTTCTTGTGCTTTTGCTTTTAAAATATCATCCGGATCCACAGCGACCGGGTTATCTACCAGTCGTAACAGGGGTAAATCGTTATGTGAGTCAGAATAAAACCAGGCTCCAGTCATATCGATACCTTTATTCTTTAACCATAGATTCAATCGCTCTATTTTTCCTGCCTGGAAACTAGGTGTGCCGAATATTTTTCCTGTGTACCCAGTTTCTGATCTTTCTGCAGTGGTTGCAATCAGGTCGTCAATTCCCAAAAGTTTTGCAATGGGGGCGGTAATAAAATCGTTTGTTGCGGTAATAATTAACAAGTGATCGCCTTGATCTCTATGACGTTGAATCAATTCCAGGCCTTTAGGTAATATCATTGGGCCTACGACATCTTCCAGGAATTGTTCAGACCAACGGTTTAATGTATCCAGAGGATTAGCAGCAAGGACAGATAATACAAAGTTTTGATATGCATGCATGTCTAAATTACCCTGTTGGTAATCCTGATAAAATGCATCATTTTTCTGCTGATACCATTGGGCATCTACCCGTTTATTTTTAACCAAAAACTCGCCCCATGCGTGGTCACTATCTCCACCCAGTAATGTATTGTCTAAATCAAAGATCGCCAGACTCATGGGTATTTCCCTAGATTGGTTGATAAAAATAATCGGCGTAAATGAATCGATTGTCGTTCAATATGGTCTATTGGACTATGGTAATGTAGCTGGACGTAATTTTCTATGAAAGTTACTCGATCAATGGGTAAATAATTCAATAAGTTAGTGCTGAAAGTAACTGCCTGATTAAAAGCAATTATAATTTGTATGAGCATAATTAAGTTGGCTGGCTTGTTGAAGAGGTTTCTGGAACAATAGTGTTTGGAACATAATTATAACTATCGTGTGAGGCAAAGACATGATTGACGCGGAAGGCTATCGTCCAAATGTAGGTATCATCTTGATGAACAATCAAGGTCAGGTACTGTGGGCGCGTCGCGTGGGTCAGAATGCCTGGCAGTTTCCCCAGGGTGGAATTCGATATAGGGAAACTCCGGTAGCAGCCATGTATCGTGAGTTAAAAGAAGAAACGGGTTTATTGGAGTCACACGTTCAATTAGTCGCCTGCACTCGAGGTTGGTTGAAATATCGTTTGCCCCGGAAAATGATTCGCCAAAATAGCCTCCCTATTTGTATCGGTCAAAAACAAAAGTGGTTTTTATTAAAACTGGTCAGTCCTGAAAGCTGTATTAATGTTAGGAGTAGTGAGGTTCCGGAGTTTGATGACTGGCAGTGGGTGAGTTATTGGTACCCGCTGAGTTATGTTGTTTCATTTAAAAAAAATGTGTATCGACAAGCTTTAAAAGAGTTGCATCCAAGGTTATCGAGAAGTTTGCGATCGCATAAGTCCCAGGTTTCCTGGAGTGATGTAGTAAACCGGTGAGGTTCGCCTTTGCTTAATATTCTCAAACGTATTAATCAGGACAAAAGTAGTGCCAGAGATCTAAGGGATACCCTGGATATGGTGGTGCTGAGTCTAATTGATAGTACCAATGCAGATGCCAGTTCGGTATTTTTATGGAATAAAGAAGTTCGTCGTTTTGTGTTGGCGGCAAATCAGGGGTTTGGGTCTGATCAAATTGGCAAACTTTCCCTGGGAGCTAATGAGGGTGTAATTGCTGTCGTAGCAAAACGCGAAGAGCCTATCAATCTTGCCGACGCATCTAATCACCCAGCCTTTCACTTTGTTAATGGTATTGGAGAGGAGGACTTACACGGACTTTTAGCCGCCCCTATCATCCACCACCGAAAATTAATGGGTGTCCTGGTTGTTCAGAAAAAGGCCAAAATAAAATTTGAAACCGATGATGAGGCTTTTCTGGTTACGGTCTCCGCTCAACTTTCAAGCGCAATCGCCCGGGCAGATGCATCAGGACATTTGAGTAACGACTTCTTTGGACAAAGCAATCAAAATAATTATTTTAAAGGGGTTGTGGGTTCAAGTGGTGTCGCTATTGGTCAGGCTTATGTTGTTCGTTCTACTGCCAATTTAGATGTGGTTTCCAGTAAGGTTATTTCAGATATTAGTGCCGAAATAACTGTATTTGAAGAAGCCTTAGAGCTTGTCCGCAATGACATGGTTAATGTGGGTAAAAAGCTATCAAAAGAACTTAGGCCAGAAGAACGGGCCTTGTTTGATGTTTATCTGGGTATTCTTGATGATAAAGCTTTGGGCCAGGAAGTCGTCGAAATCATTAATACCGGTCAATGGGCACAGGGTGCTCTAGCTCAAGTTGTTAGGCGATATTCGAGTCACTTTGAGGCTATGGAAGACCCCTATATACGTGAGCGAGCTTCGGATTTCAGGGATCTGGGGCGACGTATTCTGTCTAAGATGCAGGCTGATGCCAGCCAGGCGATAGAAATCCCTGCCAATGCAATCATTATTGGCGAAGAGTTAACACCGACTATCTTAGCTGAAGTCCCTGAACAAAAAATAGTCGGTTTAATCTCCGTTCGTGGTTCAGCCAATAGTCATATCGCCATATTGGCTCGAGCTATGGGTATTCCAACGATTATGGGGCTGATGGATATGCCTTATTTGATGTTGGAAAACCAGGAGCTGGTAGTCGATGGCTATCGGGGGATAGTATTTTGTAATCTGACTGAAGACAAAAAACAACATTATGTCAATGTCATTCAGGAAGAAGCAGAGCTCGTCAAGGGATTGGAAAGTTTGATCGATTTGCCGAGCATTACCCGGGATGCTGTACCTTATCGTTTGATGGTTAATACGGGGCTTATGACCGATGTTATTCGTGCTTTAGACCGTGGAGCAGAAGGGGTAGGGTTATATCGTACTGAAGTACCCTTTATGATGAGAGACCGGTTTCCATCAGAGCTTGAACAGTCAGAAATATACCGGCAACAGTTAAAATCATTTCACCCCCGTCCCGTAGTCATGAGAACCCTGGATATCGGTGGCGATAAGGCGTTAAGTTATTTTCCTATAAGTGAAGAAAACCCGTTTTTAGGTTGGCGAGGAGTTCGGGTAACCCTGGATCATCCGGACATATTTTTAGTACAGGTGCGTGCAATGTTGCGTGCCAGTGAGGGGCTGGATAATCTTAAAATAATGCTGCCTATGGTATCGAGTATTGGTGAACTTGAAGAGGCCTTGCATTTGATTTACAGGGCGGTTTATGAATTACAGGCCGACCAGGTGAAGATCGAAGCACCACAGATAGGCATGATGGTTGAGATTCCTTCTAATGTTTATCAAATAAAATCTTTTGCCTCTCGAGTAGACTTCTTATCTGTCGGTAGTAATGATCTAACTCAGTATTTACTTGCGGTTGACCGCACAAATCCGAGAGTAGCAGAACTTTATGATTCTTTGCATCCCGCAGTGTTGCACTCTTTGAAGAAAATTGTTGATGATTCAATTGAGTCAAGTACGCCGGTCAGTATTTGTGGTGAGATTGCCGGGGATCCAATCGGTGCTGTCATTTTGATTGCTATGGGTTATCGTGAACTTTCGATGAGCTCAACAAATTTATTGAAGGTAAAATCTGTACTTCGAGATACAGATCTGGACTGGGCTGAAAACTTGTTAGATCGCGTTTTACAAATGGAAGACCCAAGAGTGATTCGGGCGAGTGTCGAGCTTGAATTAATTAAACATGGTATTCAGCTTTCTCGCCTGGGTATCAGTAACTATCGTCAGAACGCTTCAGTGAGTTGTTAACCACCCTCAGCATGCTAATGAGCTTATCCTTTTGTATCGGTTTACTAAGGTATTCATCCATGCCTATCGAAATTGCAAAGTCTATTTGTTCCTGTAACGCATGTGCGCTCAGACCAACAATTTTGGTTTCTTTAATTTTATGACTCTGGTGGCTTCGGATTAATTTAGTCGCTTCGTAGCCATCCATGACGGGCATTTCGCAATCCATAAGAATAATGTCAGGATCAAGTTGCTCTAATTGATCGATTAGCTCTTGGCCGTTTTTGCAAATGTGTGGGTTTATTCCAAGTCCTTCCAGCAAACCTTTGATAATCATCTGGTTTACCGCATTATCTTCTGCCACTACCACCTTTATGTTTGAAAATCTGTCCTTTTTTTGCTCTATTTTGTTTTGAGTTGAAACAAATATTTCGTGCAGTAATCGATATAGGTTTTGTCTTGAAAATGGGGGTAACAAGGTAACCATATGGTTCTGAATATCGCCAGGAAGATTCCTGGATACATCTTCTACAGACAGGGTTGTTACAATATTTGATGGTAGATAATTCGGATCAATAACTTCAAGCGAACTAAGAATCTGCTCTGAATCCTGGCACTCACATATGATCAGAATGTCAGACTGCTGCTCGATAATGGCGCTGTTAAGGTCCTTGGAGGTTTCACAGACACGGTAGTCCACCTTAAATTGCTTCAGACTCTGGCTTAGTATGTCTCTGGTTTCTCCTTTTGCAGCCAGTAATAAAGCGTGTTTACCCTGTAAAAAGTCATACTGTGCTGATCTGCTATTGCTGTTTTTATCAATTTTCAGAGGCAGATGAACCTTGAAGCAGGATCCTTTACCAAGGGTGCTTTCAAGTGTGATTTCTCCCTCCATTAAAGTCGTTAGTCGTTCGCAAATGGCTAAGCCTAACCCGGTGCCTCCGTGAGTTCGCGTTGTTGAGTCATCTGCCTGAGTAAAGGCCTCAAAAAGCGTGGCACGGTTTTCAGAAGAGATCCCGTCTCCCGTGTCTTCTATCTGTATTTCAATATTAGCTGTATCAGTTGACGTGTTTTTGAGGATGACCCTAAGAGTGATCGAACCTGACTCTGTAAACTTAAATGCATTATTTAACAGATTTAAAATCACCTGATTGATACGAGTTGGATCACCCAGAAAATTTGTCGGTGCCACCGGATCATAATAAAGGTTGAACCTAATTGATTTGTTCATAGCTTCATGACTGAACAGTGTCGTACTTAAGTCGACTAACTCTTCAAGGTCAAAAGGAATGGTTTCAAGTCTGATTTTACCCGCTTCAATTTTTGATAAATCTAAAATATCATTAATGATACTGGTAAGAATTCTTCCGGAGCTCTGTATCGTTGCAACATAATGACGCTGTTCATCGTCTAATCGGGTGTCTTTTAGTAGTTCCGTCATGCCGATGATGCCATTCATGGGTGTTCTAATTTCATGACTCATGTTTGCCAGAAAACGCGATTTTATCTCGCTGGTTTGATGCAATTTTTGCAATGTTTTTTGAAGCGCATCCGTACGCTGTTCAACACGGGTTTCCAGGTCTTTTTGGTGTCTTAATACTTGCCTGTTTTTGGATTCCAAAAGTTGAATCATTCGAAGATAATTAGCAAATAGATTGCCTATCTCGTCTTTTCGGGTGCTCATTTCTTCTGAGCTCTTCACTAATACCCCGGGAACTGGAAAATTTTGGTGCTGCTGGCTGAGCAGGTTAGAGAGTAACCATAGAGGCCTGGTCACAAGTCGTATGACAATAAAATAAAATATAGCCGACAAAATTAATAGTTGTCCAATGGTTATGAAAAAGCTTCGAAACAGATAACTCAATAGGTAATCTTTAATAAGTCTATCGTGGGAAAATACGTCAATTTGTCCAATAAATATTTTGGAGTCTTCAAGGTTTTGGTATAACGGGAAATTGAATCGATAAAAATTATTCTTCTTGGGGTAATATCTTGGCTGCTTAGTAGTTTTGTACCTGGAGTCTAGCTGTGGATTCGTAGTTGGTACCTCACCAATTGAATGTTCTACCTCTCCCTGATCATTAATGAGCCTGATACCAATAATGTATTTGTTGGATGCTATGGCATTAAGTGTTTTGTCGATCCCTTTGTGGTCGATACTCCAAATTTTTTCAATAACCAGTGGCTGCATGTTCGAAATGGTATAATTAATGTCATTAGTCATGTTCTCTCGTACTTCACTAGCTTCGAACGTCAGCTGTACTAAGGTCACCGCAAGCGACACAATTAAAAACGCAATACTGATTAGCTTTAATAGCCGTCTTGTCAATCGTGAATGGCTAAAATTTGGGGGAGAAATTGTCTGGCTCATTAAGTTCTCAAGTTGCCTGCTGTTTTTTCAGTGTATCAGGGTGAGACGGTGGTTCAAAGTCGCTTGGATTACGAAGGGAATGATATGTGACGTTGTAAGGGAGTGCAGGGTTCCCTGGCAGGAACCCTGTTTAGCCCTATGCCTATGATTTTTTAGGTCGGCTAGCGCGTTTACGTTCGTTTTCAGTCAGTAACTTCTTACGAATACGAATGCTTTCAGGTGTGACCTCTACCAATTCATCATCTTCAATGAATTCAAGTGCCTGTTCCAGGCTCATCTTGATTGGTGGCGTTAGTACAATGTTTTCATCAGTTCCTGATGCACGAATGTTGTTAAGTTGCTTGCCCTTGGTCGGGTTAACAGCCATATCGCTATCACGGTTATTAACACCTATAATCTGACCTTCATATACGTCAATATTGGCTCCGATCATTAGGCGTCCACGTTCCTGAATGGTAAATAGTGAGTAGCCCAGAACTTTACCGGTTGCCATAGTCACTAATACACCATTGGTTCGGCCAACAGGATCTGCGTCAGATTTAGGTCCGTAATGATCAAATACGTTGGTTAGAATTCCACTACCTGAAGTCATGGTCAGGAATTGGTTTCTGAAACCGATCAAACCACGAGCTGGCATGATGAATTCAAGACGTGTTCTGCCTCGACCATCAGGTACCATATTCTGAAGTTCAGCACGTCGCATGCCGAGTTGCTCCATAACAGTACCCTGATGTTCATCTTCAACATCAACAACAACAAATTCGTATGGCTCTTCAGTTTTACCGTTTACTTCGCGTGTCACAACTTGAGGTTTTGACATCGCTATTTCAAAACCTTCTCGTCGCATGGTTTCAATCAGTACCGATAAATGAAGCTCACCACGACCGGATACCAGGAACTTATCGGGAGAGTCACCATCTTCAACTCGTAATGCCACGTTATGGATTAACTCTCGTTCCAAACGTTCTTTAATATTACGGGTGGTAATAAATTTGCCTTCTTTACCAGCAAACGGAGAGTCGTTTACCTGGAACATCATGCTAACCGTTGGCTCATCTACCGTTAAGGGAGGCATGATTTCCGGGTTTTCCGGGTCACATAATGTGTCTGAAATATTTAATTTGTCGATACCGGTAATACAGATGATGTCACCTGCTTCAGCCTGTTCAACTTCGACACGTTCAAGGCCGTGGTAGCCCATAACCTGAAGGATTCGACCATTTCTGCCGATTTCCTGAGTGTCCAGTACTCGTACCGGAGTGTTTGTGCTGATACGGCCTCTAGTCACTCGACCGATACCAATAACGCCTACATAGCTGTTGTAATCCAATGCAGAGATCTGCATTTGGAATGGACCATCAGGATCAACATCCGGGGCAGAAACCTGTTCTATAATGGTTTCTAAAAGAGGTGTCATGTCTTCTGCCATGTTGTCAGGGTCATCACCAGCAATACCGTTTAATGCTGACGCATAAACAATAGGGAAATCCAGCTGTTCATCAGTTGCACCCAATCGGTCAAACAGATCGAAAACTTCATTAACCACCCAATCAGGGCGAGCACCAGGGCGGTCAACCTTATTAATAACAACAATGGGTTTCAGGCCCTGAGCAAATGCTTTAGAGGTCACAAAACGTGTTTGAGGCATTGGACCATCAACAGCGTCTACAAGCAGTAAAACGGAATCTACCATAGAGAGTACACGTTCAACTTCACCGCCGAAGTCGGCGTGTCCCGGGGTATCTACAATATTAATACGGTAGTCATTCCAGCGAAGTGCTGTGTTTTTTGCCAGGATAGTAATGCCACGTTCTTTTTCCTGGTCGTTACTGTCCATAACACGTTCAGAATCCTGGTCTTTACGACCCAGAGTTCCAGATTGCTGCAGTAATTTATCAACCAGGGTTGTTTTGCCATGGTCAACGTGTGCAATGATGGCTATGTTTCGTAAATTATCGATCACAGGATTTACTCTAGAAAAAGTTGGGCGCGGATTATACCCTCTAAATGCCCAGAGAAAAGCATCCTTTAGATAAAAAAATGAAAAAAAACAGAAATACGGCTGTTTTTCCGTACAATCATGAGAACAGGAGCCGATTAATCTAGCTATTTGGTAGTGAGTCTCTTCCTAGTTTCCGCCAATTTATCAAATATTCATTCGCCTGCACCAAAAAGGGGTCTTCATCAGTCGTTCTATGGCGATAAGTTTCCATTGAGCCGATGGCTAAAGGCCATTTTTCCTGCGCTCCAAATGTTAGTGCGAGACCAAAATAGGCGCTGACAAGATTCTCATTTAGATCCAGAGCCATGGTGAAATATTCTTCTGCAGTGATGTGCTCTTCTAAACCAATCAGTGCATAACCCATATTATTATAAGCTTCGGGCATGTCTGGCCGAATCTCGAGGACTTTTTGAAATGCAGGAATAGCTAATTCATATTCTTTGGCATGCAGCATAATGACACCTTGCTGGAATGTCTTTTCCAGTAATGCCATGTGGGGCTCAGGCGTGAGATCTTCATCGATAGTGTCAACTTTCTCAGGAGATTGAAATTCCATTCCGGATATTGTTTGTCTGAGTTTGTGAAATTGATCAGTGAGTTCTTTCTGCCAGGTTAACATGGCTGATGTAATCAATATGCTGCTACTCAGCAGAATGAAAACGGTGCGATTGCTGTATTTCAATGTTGCGTCCTCACCACTGAAGCTGTTTCTTTAAAAGTATTTTTTCTCAGATGTGATACAGATATTCCCATAAATAGGAAGATTGCTATTGCTGCGAGAATGCCACCAAAGCCCATTAGACCTAACACCATGATATGTTGCCAGTCATGAATGGTCTGCGCTGCCAGAGTCACCTTTCTTACTCCACCCATGGAACCTGACCAGGCAAGTCCAATGGCCAATAGCGCGACCGAAGTCGCATAAAAATGGCTCTGAAGTCGAACATAGCTTTGATCAGCATATTGCCGGGTGACAACAAATAATACGAGACCCATCATGCTCAGGTTAATGGCCCCGGTCACGGCATGATAATGTGCCGGTATCATCAGGTTGTCTCCCCGGATCAACAGCCCGATTAATGCACCAAAAATAAACAAGCCAGATGACAGTTGCATAATTCGGCTTTCAAGTTGAGTAGTGCGCCAAATGGTGGCTGAAAAGATAACAGGCAGCACCCAAAAGCTGAAAATACGCATGTGCTGGGTGTAGAAGTTTCGATATTCTGGTGAGTCTGGAGCATAGATAAAAGCGGCTAGTGTCGCGGAGATAGCGGCAATGACCGGAATAACCCAAACAAATTTTTCAATCAGTGACTCTCTGGAAGTTAATCCAAAATTTGCCCAGATCGACATCATAAGTTGCAGGCTAAATAGCTGCCATATATGGCCAGGTCCCCAGAGAAGCTGTTCAAAATACCTGGCCGAGTTGGACTGGTAATCGAGCTTTATGAATGCCAGAGTTAGCACCAGAACAACAGAAAACAGCTGGATGGCCATCAGATTCAGTGACCAGCGTAGATTCGGACCAATTCGGGTAAATGACTTGCCTAGGTTGTTGACAGCCCATTGCAGAGCAGTGATTAAAAAAGACGTTAATATGAGCAGTATTCCAATAAAATACCGCGGATCATCGAAAACGGGTACATAGTTATTTAATAGAGGTTGTGCCGAAGAAAAGTAAGCCGTTATCAATAGAACGAAGCCGGTAAATGATAGAGATACGCCCAAAATAGTGGTGAATGCAGGCAGAGACCTGCTCCACATATAGCTCGCTATGCTACCGATCCATAAGACGACATTTAAATTGACGTGAAGCACTAAAGCTTTCTGAAAACTTTCAGTATCATGTAATAGCGTACTGAGTAATGGACTTTTTGCAGCGACCAGCAAAATGGCAAAAAATGTCGCAAACAATAAAGAAGTCATTCCCAGTGTCATCCATAGGAACTCTATTTTGTATCTCGTAATTTTAGTCATTTCAGGGTCAGTTAGTTGGGCAGGAGATAAAATATATCTACCTTATTGATTAAAATCTTATCAAATTACATGCCATTTACGTTTTATTGTCATAAAAGGAATGTTCTTTGCTATTAAATCATTATAATTTCTACCTTGCCTGCTTTTGAGGCTCGGATTCCTAAAATAAACCAGGATATTACCATGAAAAAAGTGTTGTCAGTTGTTGCTCTAACAGCAGTTGTTTCTCTTACGGGATGTGATAAAAAAGAAGAAGCAGTTGCAGAAGCTTCTGCCGCTCACCCAGTTGTTACAAATGAACTACAAGGTAAGGTCGTAGAATTTAATCATGTACCGGGTTACACCTATGCGTTAGTAGAAAATTCTGCTGGTAGCCAGTGGTTTGCCGGTCCTTCTGCTGAGTTAGAAGTAGGGCAAACAGTATATTGGACTGAAGGCGCTATGATGCAAGGATTTTCCAGTAAGGCATTGGCAAAAACATTTGATTCAATTATGTTTATCGATGGTTACTTCAGTGAGCCACCAATGGCTGCATCTACTGTTCCTGCCGCTAATGCGTCAACCGGAGAGGTTATGTCTGTTCAGGTGTCAGCCGGGTATTTATATCTGGAAGTAGATTCGGGTACAGGTAATCTTTGGGTTGCTGCTCCAATGTCTGATATTGCTAAGGGGGATAAAATTTCCTGGTCAAATGCTTCACTTATGACTAACTTTTCCAGTAAAAGTCTTGGTCGTACATTCTCTGAAATCTATTTTGCCGGTGCCATTTCTAAGGTAAATTAATTCCAGTTAACAACCCACTGATCTTTGATTTTTAGTGGGTTGTTAATGTTTTAGTACTATTGAATGGTCGAGGCGTAATTCAAGGTATAGTAATCACCTAATGCCTTTGCGTATTTTTGGTCCTCTTCAGACATTTCTTCCCAAATTTTATCTATTAACGCAGCTGCTTCGGTGATGTCCTGACTTTGTGCTGCTTTCAACCAGGCATAAGCTTCAATGAGGTTTACAGGAACAGTCCGTCCGTCGATGTAAGCTTCACCTACCGACAATTGAGCATAAGGTGAGCCTAAACGGGCTTCGTTGATGTAATACTGTAAGGCGATGACTGCGCTTTCGGGATCAAATGTGACTTCAGGTCCTTTGACAGCTTCTTCTGACAGGTTTGTTTGGGCATCGACCTTCGAGACAGTGACGTCCATTTGAGGATTTTCTTTTTCCGAACAGGCCGTGAGTAATATGATGCATGGTGTGATTATTATTGCTGCTGCAATTTTATTCATTGATGTCTCCATAATTACCTTAAAAATACAGAAATGAGGTTAAGCTGTTATCCCTATCCTAGGTTCTGTATCTTAGCTTTCGAATTTTACTGATCAAATCAAAAAAACTAAATTCCTGGCCCGTTTTTACTTCTCTTAGTTCATGTGTCGGCCTAGAAAATTGTTCATCGAATGCTGTTGAGTCCACTTTATGTCGCTTCAGTAGATTCGGACTATTAACCAATTTCAGGTGGTGCTTTAAACCCGATTCAATGGCCATTTTTATCATAGCCGCTCGAAATGGCATTCTGATAAAACGAAATACCTGTCCGGAATTAATCAAATCGATAACATCATTAATGTCTTCATTTTTACAGGCGACAATGGCAATAATCTGAGGGTGATGCTGTTTCATCATTTTTATGAAATCAACCACCTGCCTGGTCTTGCTGCTGTGTTCAATGACCATGATTCCGATCACTTCCTGCTTCAGTATTAAAATTGCATCACTGATGCTTTCGACCATATGTACGGGGGCATTATTCGGGAGGTCAGCTTGAATTTGCTGCTTAAGCTCGCCTTCCGGGTCAATAATCAGCACGCCAGGAGGAATGGCTGGGGCAACGGGTTCTTTTATAACTTCGTTGGGTTCAATATGGCTTGCCAGTGATATTTCGACGGCCTCTTCAATCGTGTCTTTTAGTTTAAAATTATTCCATGGTTTCTGAATGAACCTGAATACTTCGCCATCGTTTATCGACTCCAGAGCTGCAGAATAGTCAGAATATCCTGTAAGTAGTAATCTTATCGTTTCTGGTGATATGTCTCGTGCAGCTCGTAATACTTCTGTACCACGCATACCAGGCATTTTTTGATCACTAATCAATACGTCAACGTCATTATTTCTAAGTAATTCAACAGCTTTCTCTCCAGAATCGGCAAATATCAGATTGTAATTCTTTCGAAACAACCAGTTCATCGCATTTAAGATATGTTGTTCATCATCCACAAACATCAGTGTTGGTTTGTTCATAAAGAATGCTCCTCCTCTTCTATTAGGCTGCGGTGCTGATTACGTTAGGCGTTTCAGTTGGTAGCCATACTCTGAACGTTGTGCCTTTGCCCATTTCAGTTTCAACTTCGATATCACCGCCATGACTTTCAATGATGTCTTTAGAAATATATAAGCCAAGACCTGTGCCTTTTTCACGATCTTTGGTGGTATAGAAAGAGTCAAAAATATTCGGCAATACATCATTTGGAATGCCAGAACCATTATCGATGATAGAGACACAAACTTGTCCATCAACCTCTTCAGATTTAATGGTGACCTCTGTTGCGCCCGCATGGGCAGCGTTCTGGATAAGATTAAGGAACACCTGATTAATCTGGGATGCCATGCACTCGATGCCGGGTATGTCGCCGAATTCCTTGTTGATCACGACGTTTTCAGGAATAACGCTTTTCACAATGTAGTGAACGTTATCAAGTCCATGATTTAAGTCGAAACTATCGGTTTTAGTGCGATCAATACGGGTGAATTCTTTAAGGTTTTTAACCAATTCAGACATTAACGTGATACCTGAAAGAGACTGTTCAACCAATTGTTTCAGCTCTTCAGGTTCAATATCCATATCATTGCTCTGAGTTTTATTTCGAACTGAATTAGCGTTCATCTTTAGGCGAATAATATCTTTCTGGCTATCGTGGCAAAGATTGGTCAGTTTAGACCCTAATTTTGCAGACTCAGCGAATTCAGTAATGGTGTCTACCATCAAAGAGAGGTTACTTTGTACAAATGCGATTGGAGTATTTAACTCATGGCTAATACCCGCCACCATCTCGCCTAATGATGCCAGTTTTTCTGAATTGGCAAGCTGTAGTCGAGATTTCTGGTTCTCTTCTACCTGAGCTTGCAATTTTTTGTCAGCTCGCTGGATAACAATGAATAAGCCACCCCATAATAAAATGAACAAGCCGGCAGCTAAGGCCAATACGATCATTTGCTCTTGCTCAATTTTTAATAAAAGCGGTGTTACGTCTGAGTAGATTTCAAACACGCCTGCAGGTGATGAAGAACCCTCGACATAAATAGGAATATATGAAGAAATGACATCTCTGTCTTCAATCTCTTGTTCAAAAGCACTGAAAGTATCCCGGTGGGTAAGTTCTGACTTTGGTACTCCCAGCATCGCCGATACAAAGCCACCATTGTTACTCTTGTCATCGCCTATTTGATCGACCTGAGTCGAAAATACGGTCAGGCCAATAGGTGTGAAAATTTTAACCTTAAGTACCTGAAGGCCATCCATGTGACCCTGAACCTGCTGATAGAAGCGGTCAAAATCTGTATTCTGGTCATAGGTAATCGTGGGGTTTGCAAACATCCACTCTAATTCTGTCTCGGACGTTTTGGCAAATAGACGTGAGAGTCTGGTGTTATTTTGTTCCGCCATGTCCAATAGATTTGCTTCACCATTCTGGCGAAGAAAAAAAGCCAGTACCGCGATAGCAAAAATAAAGAAAGCAATACTGCCAATGGTAACGTATCGAACCAGTTTAAAAGTTTTCACTATTATTTATCCTTAGCGTCTTCAAGACGTTGTTGTCTGCGTGCCAGTTTATAAGCAAGATTCAGGCGAATAGTGATTTGTGAGGTGCTGTTTATCAAAAAAGCTGACGTATATCAGCAATTGGCATCGAATTTCAGGAAGACAGAACTCTTATGGTGATGTGTTTTTGGTTATTTCAGAATATGTCGTCATAAATGATCATAGAGGTGCTGCCAAGCGTAACCTAATTCTCATTTATGACATTTTTAAAAATCAAAAATCTCAGATTAGTTTCTGATTTGTCTTACCAGAGATTTTCGACGAACCCAAAAACTTAAGACCACTACCAACACTCCGGCGTATAACATATCGTTAAATAATGAAACGCAGAGTACAAGACAAAGGGCAGTGGCAAATATTGCCATCCATCGACTCTTACCGGTAAGTAGTTTGACTCCTGACATCATGGCCAGAGTATAGATAAGTACAAAGACACCGTTGGTCCATAAAATCAATTCTTCAAGGTTTACTTGAAGGTAATTGGTTATGGCTAACACAATGGCAATCAGGATTAAGATAGATGATAGTGCCTTGGTAGGAATATTAAATTCATTGAGCTGGTGCCAGAATTGAGGTGCAGCTTTTTGGCCTGCCAAGTTGTACGCCAACCGGGCAGCACTGGCATTGTAGACATTAACGGTTGCTGCGCCACTGACAATACCCAAAATCCCTATAATCCACTTGCCACCCGTTGAAAACTGTTGGTTAAATACATCAATCATTGCGAGATTTGACTGTTGGATAGGATTGATAAGAACAAATAGCGTACATACCAGATAGATGGTACCGACAAGAATAACGCCAATGTTCAGTGCTTTTCCAAAGTCCCGATCGGCATCTTTGAATTCCTCAGAAAGATGACTCATGGTCTCTATACCCATGAAACTCCAAAAAGCCAATCCTATCGTTGCACCAATCAAGGTCCAGTTAGCGGGTTCAAACACCAGGGTGTTAGACGGTAATTTTTGAGGAAATAGATAGCTAACCACTATGGCTATAACTACGATTAACATCGTTATCGTCAGAGCAGCTTGAATCGTACCCGAGATGGATAATCCCTTTTTATTGACCTGATAGATGCCCCATAAAATGAGGAGTTCTATCAAGTATTTTGGAAAGGCTGATAGAGGTACCAGTGCCTGTAAAAACTGCATGGTGATTTCAATTGCAGCGGGGGCGCCAACGGGAACCAGTAACAAGAACATCAGGCCAACAACCTGGCCCTGATAGTCACCAAATGCCAATCTAACCAAATGAGCAGGGCCACCACTACTGGGGAATTTACGTCCAAGAACCCCAAATACCCAGGTAATTGGAATCATCAGAAGAATCAATAAAACCCAGGCATAAATAGCCTGACTACCAGCAGATTGTGCTGTTAATTGGGGCAGTACAAAGACACCGGTCCCCATCATGGTGGTAACCAGCAGTCCCACACCCTGCCAAAGAGTAATGGATTTAGGAAGATGACTCATATTATGCCTCAATGTTAATAGTGCTTTGTGTTGAGGCAAAAATATGACTCAATATAAATGGTGCTGTTTTAAAGTAAATTAATATTCAATGTTAGCAGCTTTAAGCAGGCGATCCACGGTTTCAATATTTAATAATGTATCGACAGTAGTATGCTCAACACACTCTTTCTTTCCAGAGGCGAGGGCTTTAACGAATGCCCTGATTTGATATTCAAAACCAGTGGATTCAAATGGAAAACTTAACCTGTCATCTTGCTGGTTTGAACTGATCTGAATATCTGTTGCTGCGAAAAAGGGATCGTCAATATGGATGACTCCGTCAGAGCCATAAATCGTCATGTTATTCTTTGTGTCCGTTAACAGGGTGCAGGTGAATTGATTGACCGCTGCCCCGTATCGGATTTCAGCAGATGCTCTCTCATCCACTCGAGTGGCACCCACTAACACGTCCGCTTGAATATTGTCAGGTGCTGTTTTAAATAGGCTCTGGCCGAGCGCGATATTATAAATGCCGATATCGAGCAGGCTACCGCCCCCCAGGGCGCGATTAAACAGCCTGTTCTCTGGATCATCTTCAGCTTTATAGCCAAAATTTGATTGCACCAGTTGAATATCGCCAATCTTATTCTCATCAAGCCACTGATAAATTTGTTGCCATGCAGGGAGGAACTTAGTCCACATCGCTTCCATTAGCAGAAGATTCTTTTGTGCGGCCAGCTCAAAGAGTTGTAATGCCTGCTTGTGATTCAGCGTGATCGGTTTTTCGCACATAACCGGTTTATTGGCGTTTAAACACAGTGCAACCGTTTCTGCATGAAAAGCATGAGGGTTTGCTATATATATTGCATCAATGTCGGGATCAGCAATAAGGTCTTTGTAGGCATTGTATTGCTTCGGAATGTCGTATTCCTGGGCAAATTTTTGACAACGCTGCTTGTTATTACTGGCAACCGCTTCAATGTTTGCGTCTTTTACAACTGACATGGCTTTGGCAAAATTATGGGCGATTCTTCCCGGGGCTATAATTCCCCACCTGCAATCATTAAGCATAACCATACACTCTTATTGTTATCTGAAATTTATTTGCCATCATAGTACTCTATGATATGAATTGTCGATAGCATCAGATAGCAAATAGCTACTCATAAATATTGCCTGCTCATCCAAATTAATGGGCAAGGATTCTATGATGCTTGTTATGATTTATAGTCTGGAAGCCAGTGAAACCCTATACACTAAAATGGATGCCGGATCAGGTCCGGTATGACGGTGGGTTGGGGGAGTTTTCGAGGCGTTCGTCGGAATGACGGCAGGAGGGAGTCAAGGCGTACGCCGGTATGACGATTGAGAGGATCGAGCTTTAGGGTATGGCGAAGCCAAAGCCAAAATACATCACATCGTCATACTCACGAATACGGCTATCCAGATGAACGTTTCCCCACGTTCGTCATGCCTGGCTCGACCCGGTATCCATTTTTATTGTCAGCGCCCGAACCAGTATTGCCAGTGCGCTTATTACGTTTTCACACAGCCTCGGGCGAATGGGTGTACATGTTTGCCACCACACAAAAACATTCGCTAATAAATCAGCTCCCTATCAAAATCTAATCGTTCGATAGTAGGAGCCTGCGATAAGGTTTCAGCCATTTAATGAATGCAAAATCTCTGGTAAATAGAGTATCTCTCTGCGACCCTGTGGGTTCAGATGATGTAAGAAAACTAAGGCGATTTTAGATGGCACACAAAAAGTCAGGTGCTTTTGCTTGTCCCTGCGGTTCAGACAAGAACTATGTTGTTTGCTGTCAGCCGCTGCATTTAAAAAAGGACAAAGCCAAAACCCCTGAGCAGTTAATGAGATCAAGATATTCTGCCTATGCATTAGGCGACCTGGGACAATATCTTGTGGATACCTGGCACCCGGACTACCTCGGTGGGCTGTCTGCTGAAGCGTTAAATCATAGAGGGTCGAATTGGATTGGATTAAACGTCGTTCAGCAGTCTGTTTCCACAAAGGGTAATGAAGGTGTGGTCGAGTTTGTTGCCGCTTTCGAAGATATAGAGTGTCCGAGTCCCAGACAATTTTTACGAGAACGCTCTGATTTCAGTCGGATTGATGGTGTTTGGTTATACACTCAGGGAGACATGAAAGCAGTCACCTATCCCAAGCGGAATGATGCCTGTCTTTGCGGTAGTGGTATTAAGTTTAAAAAATGCTGTGCGAAATTTCTTTGAGAGAGCGCTGACGCTAGCCCTAAAAGATCCAGGGTTCTCTAAACGCGCCATAAAATTCTGATTTTGTTTCAAAATACGGTGGGTATTGTGGCCAGGAGTGCGTGGTATTACTGACAATTTTCAAATGTTAATGACAAAGTTGGCTAATAGCGGTGTAGACTAGAGGTCTGCGAAGAGGCGGCCGGGACCGAGAGTTATAATGGTTTTGTTATCTATACCCGGATGTTTTTAAGATCAATAATAGTGTCCGAACCGGAACGGGTTTAATTAATCGTTTTCCAAATCATTCGGTTCAAAATGATATTTTAGTCCAAATTAATAGAGAGCCCTGTTTTGTTAAATAATACCGCATTGTTCGGCCGAGCATTTCGTCCTTTTTTTCTTTTTGGTACAACCTATTCTTTTTTAGCTATGTCTGCCTGGATGTTGTATTGGCTTGGATTCGCTGGCATTAATGTCAGTCTTCCTGAACCCCTATATTCCTGGCATTGGTGGCATGGACACGAAATGTTGTTCGGATTCGCCGTGGCGATTATTGTCGGGTTTTTATTAACGGCCGTACAAAACTGGACCGGGGTAGCGACACCTTCGGGACTTCCTTTGGCGCTATTATTCTTATTGTGGTTAATAAGCAGGGTGTTGATGTTCTTTCATTCAATGGTCGAGTGGTGGGCACTGGCCTTCATCGATAGTTTGTTTTTAGTGGTCGTCGCTTATTTTTTTGGAGCCGCGATTGTGCTTGGAAAAAACTGGCGGAACCTGTTTTTTGTACCCATTTTTCTGGTGATGGCGGTTCTAAATGTCATGACCTATTACTATGCTAACCAGGGAATGCCCGCATACGCTCATCAGGTTATGTTAGGTGTCGCATTCTGGATCACACTGAT
>Ga0224506_10000282_pt1 | contig 46992 bp, 50 predicted proteins | sample SF_Jan12_sed_USG_2_FD_169108 | JGI IMG/M metagenome (GOLD analysis project Ga0224506, IMG submission 169108) | Sediment microbial communities from San Francisco Bay, California, United States - SF_Jan12_sed_USGS_8_1 | ecosystem: Environmental > Aquatic > Marine > Sediment | place: USA... | reverse complement strand
TTTCTACTTGGTCTCCTTGCGCATAATGTCTGTAAGGTAAAATCCATGTGTAATCGTCCGTTAGTAGAATAATAAATATCAAGAGATAAGTTGTGGACACCCAATATATAAACCCGGTTTTAAAATCGATAGTGAATGTAATGAAAACCATGGTGCGCCAGGATGTGAAGCGCGGGGAAATCGTGGTCAAGGAAAATACCTTGGCATTTGGTGAAGTATCAGCCGTAATCAATCTTGAAGGAGAGCAGGGGAGAGGCTCTATATCCGCTTCATTTCCAATTGATGTTTTATTGAATATTGCAAAAATAATGTTACCGCCAAGTATTAAAGTCGATAACTATATGTTGAAAGATTTAACAGGAGAACTGGCAAATATGTTTGCAGGTGGTGCACAGGCAATCATGGAGTCGGAAGGGATTAAATATCAAATTTCATTGCCAAGTATTGTTGCGGGAAAGCCGCATCATATTCGTCACCAGCATGATCATCGCAGTGTTTTGATACCATTTAGTTCTGATGTGGGTACTTTTTTTGTTGAAGTGAGTTTCGATTAGTCCAGTGGTAATCGAATGGTAAATTTGCTGCCCTTATTTGGCGTGCTGGAAACCTCAATATCACCTCCCATCATTTCACAAAAACGTTTGCTTATGACGAGTCCTAAGCCTGTGCCTCCATATTTAATACTGATTTCATTGCTGGCTTGAGAGAAAGGTTTAAATAGTTTTTGGATTTGTTCATCAGTCATTCCGATGCCTGTATCACTTATAATAAGTAGAAGATGCTCAATATCATTATAGGTTTTGGTGTCGATGGTGAGCTCAATTGTGCCTTTCTGTGTAAATTTTATCGCATTACTCAGTAAATTGAGTATGGTTTGTTTAAGTCGAATCTCATCGCTTTTGATATGCAAGTGTTGCGTGCGGTTTTCGATTTTAAAGCGATTTTGATTTTTGCTTAGCATGGGTTGAATGGTGTCGTTGATTAAGGTAATTAAGTTATCGAGATCAAACTCATGTGAAGACAACTCCATATGGCCAGACTCGATTTTAGATAAATCCAAGATGTCATTGATGAGGTTAAGCAGGTATCGCGCGGAATTAGTGATTTTTCCAATGTCTTGAATATAGTCTAATTTATTGTCATCGGTGGCAAGCTCAGCAAGAATCTCACTATAACCAATAATTGCATTAAGCGGCGTGCGTAGTTCGTGACTCATATTTGCAAGAAAAACACTTTTGGCCTTGTTAGCTTGCTCGGCTTGTTTGATTGCGCTTTTAAGTGACTCTGTCTGATGTTCAACTAATTGTTTCAAATTATTCCGATGCAGTAAAAGTTCTTCTTCGTCTTGAACATTTTGTGTGATATCCCGGCCGTATATATTGACATAAGCCTGTTCGTCAATCGGTGCGATTAGGAATGAGTAATAGGTGTTTTCTACGAATAGCTCGAGACTCTCTGGGCGGTGGCTAGCATATACGTTAGTGATGATTTCGCGCAAATCATCGGGTACTTGATCGCCGATATCAATGTTCCAGTAGTTCAATAGTGACTGGGCCGCTTTGTTTGCGTAATTTAAATGGCCGAACTGAGTCACTCGAAAAATGGGCTCGGGGCTTTCATCTGGAAACTTTGCTAGCAAACGCATTTCAGACTGCTGTATTTGTTGTTGGGTTATATCATTGAAGCTCGCTATAAAAAGATTCTTGTCATCATTGGTGACATTGGTAACCGCGATCTCTGCTGGGAAGAAATGGCCTTGTTTATGGCGGATCTGGATCTCACGACGATTGTTCATGATTCGATGAGCTTTGCTTCTAAAGAAATTATTCACATATTGATCATGTTGCTTGCCATGATCTTCTGACATTAGTATCGAAACGTTCTTACCTATGACTTCTTGAGCTAAATAGCCTGTGATTTTTTCTGCAGATTGATTAAACGTTACAATATTTCCACTGATGTCAATCGCCACCACACCCTCCATTATGTTGTTGAGTATGGCGTTAATTTCGTTTGAGCGAGTTTCATAAGCGCTTTGTTGGTGACGATAAGAAGTTAAGTCAATTATGAAAGCACGCAGGCCTTTGGTGGAGGGGAAAATTCGAAATTGTAGAAATAAGTTTTGCGGTGGATAGTAGCCATCACTTTGTTGAACTTGCCGAGTTTTATGTGCTTGGCGAAAGCTGCGAAAAAAAGAACTTGCGAGTTCAGGGAAAACATCCCAAAGTTTTCGGCCTTGAGCCTCAACTCTATCGATTTTAAAAAGCTTTTGTGCTGCCTGGTTGATATACACTAAGGCGTCGTTATTGTCGATTTCAAAATAACTTTCGGTAATATACTCAAGGCCAGTGGCGTCTGCGCGCAAATAAAGCAAGAATGTGTTTTCTTTTGGTCCTTGGGTGACTAAAAAGTTGACTGGGTAGCGCGATTGATTCTTATTTTCAGCAAACGCATTTCCAAAAAATGAACCACTAAAAAGATGTGATGGCCATTCATTAAAGGGTGGGAAAATGCAAGCGAGTGTTTGGTTCAGTGTATCTGCATGTTCAAGTTGCATGGAGGCAAGCAGCCCATTGGGGTCACTAGATTCAACAATCTTACCTTTATAGTCGACGATTATTTGTGTTGGCTGATCAGGTTTGAACATAGTAATAAAAAGGTTTTAATAAACGCTTCATTCCATTAGGGGTGCTCACATTGTATCGGTAGTAACTAATGCTCAATTAAGCAAAAACCTAAGGAAAATATTAGAGTGAATGCAAGGTCAGAGGTGCAAGTGTGGATATGACTTTCAAAACAGCTAGCTTGTGTGGAATTTAGTGACTTTGAGGAATTTTTGTGCCTAATAATATTTGTAAATTCCTTAGGTCATTGCTGCCAATGCGTACGGTTTTTTCTTTTCCGATTAGCTTGATACAATCAAAACCCCAGATATTATAAATCATGCCTCTGCCAGGGATATAATGGATACCCCAACCATCAATCCAGATGGAACGATCGGGTTCGATGCGCTCAAATTGAGCATAATGAAAGCTTTTTTTAAACAGGGGTAGAGGACCAAAACGCAGCAATAAGTGATCGCCCTTGTCCTCAATAGTTAGGCTATGAAAACATAAGCCAGCAACAATAAAAATACTAGCGCTTATATAGGTTAAAAAAAGTGATTTAACATCGCTGTTGACGAATGGCGACACTAGTAATATCGCAATAGCAAAAATAAGCAATAACCAGCTTAATGGGGATTTTTGGGTATGGGTATAGCCATCCATAGTGTTAGTTATTTATTCTTGTTAATCGATTATTATCTGTGTGAGTGAAAGGCGAACCATATATATCAACAACCGTCGTTTCACTATAATTAAGTATATCGCCTTGCACAGTGATTTCATGTTCAAATGAAAGTGTTTTTGCATTATCACGCATAAACGGTGATTGAATGATTGGCCAATCAGGATTATCATGTTTAGCACTTACACGTAAACAAATTGAATCTGCTTCCTGCTTATCTGAAAATTTACCTCCCGCGATCAGGCTCACTGCTCTGGGGATCTGCAAAGAATGCATGACAATTTGTTGAACGCTGTCCCACATCCAATAACCAGTCTCATCATGAAAAACTTGCTGATTGGAATGTCTACTGACAATTTGTCGGTAATGAAGCGCAGTTAATACCTGTTTCTCGGCGTTGGTGACATCGCCAATGGCTTCAAAGCGAATAGTCTCAAAATAAGGGTTGGTCTCGGTGCCATCGGACTCGGGTGCGATGTCGATGCCTTTATCACCTTGCCAAGTGCCGATGAGCGCGGCTAATGGTCCATAGTCAATACTGGTTTGACTGTTCATAGGATGCCTCAATTAAATTTATGTGAAAAGCTATTTTAGGTGTTTTTAATCGGAATTAAAACTAATGACGTATTTCAAAAACAAGAAATGTTTAAAATGAAAAATTTAATGCCGATGAGACAAACTCACCGGCATTAAATTATTAGGTGCCGGCCATATCTTTAACTTTTTTCAGCGGTCTGACTTTAACTGCAGTAGAGGCTGGTTTTGCTTTGAAAACGGTTTCTTCCCCAGTAAAAGGATTTATGCCTTTACGTGCTTTACGTGCTGGTTTTTTAACAGTTTTTACTTTAAACATTCCTGGAACGGTGAACTCACCACAAGCACGCTTTTTGATATGGCGTTCCATGATGGTTGATAACTCGTCGAGAACGCCCTTGACTTGTTTGCGTGACAGGCCGGTATTTTCGGAAATTTCTGCAATCGTTTGTGATTGAGTGTAGGGGTCTTGAATAACGCTGGGTTTTTTGGCCATGATTGCTCCTTGGTTTTCGATCAGGTCTGAAACAATACTAGCCGACAAATAATGCTTTGCAAGCAGCTTAGGTGTTATTTAGTCTATTTTTTTCGTGCTCAAATGAGATTGATTGAGTGTTGAAATTGTGAGTCATAAGTAAACCTATGTGTCATAAAGTGAATTTGTCAATTTTGAAAAAAGACAATGTCTAGCCTTTGGGGGCTATCATTTGCTGTCGGCGAACTATTGACTGAAAATCACGCGTATAGCTAAGTCCAGTGTAAAAGCTCAGGGGGGATTTATTTGCCGAATTAGCGGGATGACATATTTTTAATGAGTGGTGGTCTAACCCAACAATGGGTTTCAGAGCTAACTCGAAATTCAAGTTAATTCAAAGCTTGAGCATGAGGGGGGTGAAGGTAATGGCCTCTTAAATTGTAACAATCAGTTAATTCTGACGAATATTTTGGGTGCTATTAAGCATGCGAGTTTGATCTATTCGTGCTGATTAGATAGTAAAGCCAACTAAGGGAAAAACACAACTGTAAGGAAAGTCATACGCAATTTGTTAATTACCTTTTTCAGAAATTCGCAACGTTAGTGTTTATACTAGCGCAATGTGATTCTTGCTTAGAAAAATAAGGCGTTTGAGCATAGAAAAAACGCTCCTTTTTGAGGAGCGTCAAAAAAGTTAGGACATCCTTGTCCTAGTGCAGCCTGATGACATCCTTGCCGTCGTCTGCGGGTTGCTCATCCTGAGCAACATCTTCCATGATCGTAATGTCAACCCGCCGATTCATCATGCGGTTGAGATCGTTATCATTGGGCATTATTGGGCGAGTGTCGCCATATCCCTGCGCAATCACTCGTTCCGAACTGAGTTCAGAATTTTTCAATAGGGAGTGAATCACTGAAACAGCGCGCGCTGCCGACAATTCCCAGTTTGAGCGAAAGCGTTCGGTATGAATGGGTTTGTCATCCGTATGCCCGGATACTAAAATCAGGCCTGTGGATGCTTGTAATATATCAACGACTTTTTTTACAATCGGGGAAAATTCATCGCGTAATACATCGCTGCCAGAGGCAAATGCTACCCGTTCTGGAAAACGTAATACAATTTGATTTCCGTTCTTATGTATTTGCACCAAGCCATGTTGTTGTTCCGATTTTAGTAATTCTTTCAGTTGACTGAAAAGTTCAGATTCAGACTCGGTAATTTCTATATCGGTTTTACCGTCTCGTTTGATTTCAGTTTTGTTATCTTCTTGGGCCATTTGTTGCTGCACGCCAAACACACCTTGCATGGCTTCGGATACGGCTTTGTATTTTTGCAAATTTAGACTGGAAAACGAATGCATGACGATAAAGAATGTTAATAACAAGGCCATCATGTCGGCAAACGTGATGACCCAGGCTGCTTGATTACTGCGTTTATGTTCGAATCGATTGTAGGGGAAGTCGGTATCTAACATTTGATTTACTTATCGTTGACCACTTGTTTATAGGTTTTGCGAACCACAATGTCGCCGCCGAGTTCACGTAGGCGATCGGGTAAGTGACTCATGAGTAACTCTTCCATGAGTTTGGGGTTTCGTTGCTCCAAAATATTCAGAATGCTTTCAATGATCAAAGCCTTATTCTGATATTCGTTTTGTGCGCGCATTTGTAATTTATCAGCAATAGGAATGGCAAATAAATGGGCTATCAGTGAACCGTATAAAGTTGTTAACAAGGCCACGGCCATGCCCATAGTCAAGCTTTCTGGGTCTTGCATATTCGATAACATTTGCACCAATCCCACCAAGGTGCCAATCATGCCAAATGCTGGGGCCGAGTCACCAATAGCACGAAAAAAGCGTTCGCTGAGCTGATGAGTCTCGATCGATGAATTCATATCTTTGGTTAGTACTTGGCGGATAAAAGTCGCATCATGGCCGTCAGCAATCATTTGTGCGCCTTTATGGAAAAAGCTATTTCGCACAGGTGCATCTTCCAATGCCAAACGTCCGCGTTTTCGCACCAGCGCAGCAAGATAAGTTGCTGTATTGATAATGTCGCGTGGACCATCTAGATCGGATGAAAATGCGGCTTTTAATCCATCGGCAATGCAATTAAAAAACGAACTTAGCGGAAATTTAATAAATAATGCGGCTAGGGTCCCGCCGACAACAATTGAAATGCCGGGGCCGTTAACAAATGTGCTGAGCTCGGAAGCGGAACTAATCGCATAAATAATAATGCTGACACCGGCAATGAGTCCAATGGGGGTGGCAATATCAATAACTTTAGTGTTGCGCATAACAAATTCCTTAAGTGATGTGACGAGTGAGCATCAATTATGCCACTACCTATATTTCATAGACTTAGCTGAAAGCTGCGATGTTTCATAGGCAAGAACTTGCCTCTTGTTTGCCACTTGCAATGGGTGAAGATGTTATACTCGGCAAAAAGAGTTTTCGGAGAATAAATCCTGGTGGATGCGGTTACAGAAAAATTAGCTGAAATTAAATTAGACCAATTGCGCGGTGTGGGGCCTAAAGTATTGGAAAAACTCTCGCGCTTGCATTTATTGTCAGTGCAGGATTTATTATTCCACTTGCCGCTGCGCTACCAGGATCGAACCCGCATCGTACCGATTGGTCAGTTACGACCAGGGCAGGAAGTCGTGGTGAGTGGCCAAGTATTATTGGCGCAAATTCGTTACGGGAAACGTCGTTCGCTATTGGTGCGCATTGGTGATGATACTGGGATGTTAACCCTACGCTTTTTTTATTTTTCCAAAGCGCTACAAAATAATTTTGAGAGTGGTGAGCAGGTTTGGTGTTTTGGCGAAGTTAGACGCGGTCCAGATACATTGGAAATTGTACATCCAGAATTTAAGCTAGTGAATCCACAGATGCCCCATACAATGGATACGAGTCTAACGCCTGTGTATCCCGCCACGGATGGACTACAACAAACCATGTTACGCAATCTGACTGACCAGGCTTTAGTGTTGTTAGCGCAAAATGCCTCGTTGAACGATTATTTGCCGCAGGAATTATTACCACAAAAGCACTGGCCAAGTTTGAAGTCGGCCTTGCAGACCTTGCATCGACCTGCACCTGATATTAATACACATGTTATTCGCACGGGGCGGCATCCAGCGCAACAGCGTTTAGCATTTGAAGAACTACTGGCGCATCATTTGAGTTTGCGTGCCTTACGCCAAAAAGCACAAACACACCACGCACCAGTGCTTGATCAGGGGTACGAATTGTGGCAGCGTTTACTAGCTCAACTAGCCTTTACACCGACAAACGCACAAGCAAGAGTCATTGAGGAAATTCGCCAGGATTTAAAACAAAATATTCCCATGCTACGTTTGGTTCAAGGCGATGTGGGGAGTGGTAAGACCCTGGTTGCTGCCGCAGCTGTGATCGAAGCCGTAGCCAGTGCTAAACAAGTTGCGGTAATGGCGCCCACGGATTTATTGTCCGAACAGCATTTTCAAAGTTTCAGTCGTTGGTTAGTGCCGTTGGATATACCGGTTTACTGGTTAACCGGAAACTTGAAAGCCAAAGCCAAACAGCAAAGTTTGCAAGCGATTGCCAATGGTGAGGCTAAAGTGATTATAGGAACTCATGCCTTGTTTCAAAATGATGTGGAGTTTAACGATTTAGCATTAATCATTATTGATGAGCAGCATCGCTTTGGTGTGGATCAACGCTTAGCGCTTCGCGAGAAAGGCCGTTATGAAAAAATGTTACCACATCAACTGAGTATGACGGCCACACCGATTCCGCGCACGCTGGCCATGACGGCTTATGCGGATTTGTCTGTGTCGACAATCGATGAGTTGCCCGCAGGTCGTCAGGAAATTGAAACAGTGGCAATTGCTCAGAGTCGTCGACCTGACGTGATGCAGCGTTTAAGTGCTGCATGTGATCAAGGTCGGCAAGTTTACTGGGTGTGTCCGTTGATCGAAGAATCAGATCTAATTGAATGTCAGGCGGCGGAAATCAGTTTTGCCCAATTACGCGAAGCATTGCCGCAGGTGAAAATTGGATTAGTGCACGGGCGCATGAAATCTCAAGAAAAAGAATATGCCATGACGGCGTTCAAACAAGGTAAGTTGCAAATACTCGTTGCAACAACCGTGATTGAAGTCGGTGTGGATGTGCCAAACGCAAGTTTAATGGTGATTGAAAACGCTGAACGATTAGGCTTGGCGCAATTACATCAATTACGCGGACGTGTAGGTCGAGGTGCGATTAAATCCAGTTGCTTATTATTATACAAACCGCCGTTGTCGCAAACGGCCAAACAACGCTTAGCCTGTATGCGTGAAACCAATGACGGATTTGTAATTGCACAACGGGATTTGGAATTACGGGGGCCAGGGGAGTTGTTAGGCACACGGCAAACCGGTTTGGCACAAATGCGTGTGGCTGACATTGAGCGTGATTATGAGCTTTTACCGCAAGTAGTGGATGTCGCCGAACAATTAATTGAACACTACCCAAAACGTATGCAAGCGCTAATCGATCGCTGGTTGCCGCAAGGTGATCGTTATGCGGAAGCGTAAATAAAGATTAAAGCTCGGAGTTAAGATCGCGTTCATGTTGCAGAAAATTTTCAATCAAAGCGATTGAGGTTTTGCAATTTTCATCCGGGAAAAAGAAAAAATTATTAATATACTGAATATAGTCGCCGTTGTTTAGATGTTGTGTGTCTTGGAATTTTTCCACATCATACTGCTGAATCGAGTGAATGCTGACAGTTTCAGGATTAAGATAAAATCCTTGGTACCCAAGTTCTTTAACATAATTAAAAATTTCAGTAATCGCTTGTTGATGATGTCGCTGTTCGATTTCGATTAATAGGCTTGGTCGGAATTGTTTGATGCTGTTGACACCACCCTGAAGTACACTTAACTCGTGCCCCTCCACATCAATTTTAATAAAGTCTATATGGCCGATTTTGTGTTGAGTAATAAACTCATCGAGGGTGATTTTATGAATTTTAAAGTTGCGCTGGCCGGTTTGATTTTTCTCTTTAAAACCTGTTTCTAGGGTCGCGCGGGACTTATATGATTTACCCTTGATTTTTGGGACGCGAATAAGCGCACTTCCATTTTCATTGGATAAGGCAAAAGGAAATGCATGACTGAATGGAAATCGGCGTTTGATAAGTTTTTGCAATTTCGGTAAAGGTTCAAACAAATAAAGATTATTTGATCCAACGATAGGTTCAAGTACGGCGCTGTAAAACCCTGTATGTGCGCCAATATCAAAAACCGTCTGTCCTGCGCTAAGTATATGAGCGCAAATGCGAACTTCGGGTTCAAAGCGCATGTCTGAGGAGATGGCTTGTTGAGATACTTGTTTACAAATTTGCGATTTACTTTGAGCGTGTTTACTAAAAAAAAGGTAGCGCTTGGTGTTAATCCAGTGATTGAGTGTTGTCATGCGTAATCCAGCTAATAGGCGTTTAGTTTGGTATAGCACAAAGTAAATGATTCAGACAGCTTAGGAAGAGGATTCTTCATGCATCCAATAGCGAGCTGTGATTAAATTACGCCTTTGTAAGCGTGATTAGGAATAGTACTTGAGCAAACAAATCTCATGGCATCCAGCCAAGCCGTGGTTTATCAATCGAGCCCCTGCCCATTTTCGTCCCTGGTTAAGTGATGCTGGATCGCTGACACAGCGGCTAATTCAGGCCAGTGCAAACCGCTTTCGTGTTCAAGTGCTGGAACAATCGTGGGGAAAAGCGAGTTTGGATGAATTGCAGGTATTACAGCTTAAGGACGCCAGTCAGGCTTATATTCGCCATGTGCATTTAATTTGCGCCGATGAGACTTGGGTTTTTGCAAGAACCGTTATTCCTCGTGATTCTTTGCAAGGACGCTTATCCATACTCCAGCATTTGGGAAGCAAGCCTCTGGGGCAATTATTGTTTTCTTCGCCAGGTTTGCGTCGAGTTGGGCGTGAAGTCGCCTGTATTAAACCTTCCCATCCCCTATATAATAGAGCTACTCAAGACTTAAGCGTGAAGCCTCATGAGCTATGGGGGCGGCGTTCCCTGTTTGTGCTCTACGCGAAACCACTGCTAGTCAATGAAATATTTTTACCGGCAACTGCGTGCTTTAAGGCCCGTATTCGAAACTGGAGTAAGTGATCACTATGAGTCAAGCCGTTATGACACTAAGTCAACGACTGGTGCAATATGGATTGTTAGTGCGTCTTAACAAGCCCATTGGAATACTTTTATTATTATGGCCCACGCTTTGGGCTTTATGGTTGTCGAGCGAAGGTCAGCCCGATCCTTTGGTTTTATTTGTATTCATTAGTGGCGTGGTGCTGATGAGATCGGCCGGATGCGCGATTAATGATTTTGCTGATCGTGATTTTGATGCTCATGTAAAACGCACCCAGCTACGACCATTAGCGCAAGGACGCATATCACATAAAGAAGCCGTCATGGTTTTTGTGGTTTTGAGCTTGATTGCCTTTGTTTTGGTTTGTTTGATGAATGCTCTTACCATTGCTTTATCTTTTGGAGGGGCGGTACTGGCTGCGAGCTATCCCTTCATGAAACGTTATACCCATTTGCCACAAATGGTTTTAGGTGTGGCTTTTGGCTGGGGTGTGCCTATGGTTTATGCGGCACAAACCGGAAGTGTGCCAATAATTGCGTGGATATTGTTTGCCTTGACCGTGCTCTGGACCGTGGCCTACGACACGCAATATGCCATGGTCGATCGGGACGATGATGTGAAAATCGGTATTAAATCGACCGCGATTCTGTTTGATCGCTATGATCGTCTAATCATTGGCTTACTGCATTTTAGTGTTATCCTCGGCTTTTTGCTGATTGGTTGGCGTTATCAGCTAAGCATGCCATATTTTATCGGAGTTATTGTGGCGACGGGATTTGCTATTTATCAGCAATTTTTAATACGTCATCGCCAGCCATCATCCTGTTTTAAAGCCTTTTTGAATAATAATTGGTTTGGTTTGGCGATTTTCGCCGGTATTGTAAGTCATTATCTTTGGATCGCGTAATCATGCCTTTTGGAATTATCGAGTTTGGTGTCATCATCGTTGGTTTTGCTCTTTTGGTTTGGGGCGCGGATCGGTTTGTGATGGGCGCGGCAGGGACTGCACAAACCTTGGGTGTATCCACATTAATCATTGGTTTGGTCGTCGTTGGATTTGGTACATCTGCTCCAGAGATGTTAGTTGGAGCAATCGCGGCCTTTGAGGGAAATCCAGGTATAGCAGTAGGAAATGCCATTGGCTCCAACATAACAAATATCGGCCTGGTAATCGGTGTTACCGCTTTAATCGTACCGCTTGCGGTTAATTCAGATGTACTAAAACGCGAATTCCCCATGTTAATTGTTATCATGGGCTTGGCATTGCTGTTATTTCTCGATGGTGAACTCAGTCGCCTCGACGGGATTCTATTGCTTCTCGGTTTGTTTTTATTTATTGCCATCATGGTAAGAATCGCCATGCGCGGACGTAAAGAGCACGATCCAATGACAGCGGAATTTGAAGCTGAAATACCACATGATATACCACTACATAAGTCTTTATTGTGGTTATTGTTTGGTTTGATTATTTTACTGGTTGCCGCACGTATGGTGGTATGGGGGGCAGTGGAGATTGCTCAGCATTTTGGTGTGAGTGATTTAGTGATTGGATTGACAATTGTAGCGATCGGTACCAGTCTGCCTGAGCTCGCTGCCTCGATCATGAGTGCCCGTAAAGGTGAGCACGATATCGCTATTGGTAATGCGATTGGTTCGAATATGTTTAATATGTTAGGCGTCATGGGCATTCCTGCGGTGATCCAGCCATTTAGTTTTGAGTCCAGTGTTTTGACCCGGGATTTTCCAGCCATGTTTTTACTTACTATTTTGTTATTTTTCATGGCGCGCAAGTTCAACGGTGGTGGCGGTGAGGTAACTCGCGCCGAAGGTATAGGGTTGTTGGTCTGTTATTTCGCCTATATGGGTGTATTGTTTTTTATGTCGTGAGAGTGAAATTATGCAAGAAGAATTTAGCGTGCAAAATGTGAAATGTGGTGGCTGTGTCGCCAATATTGAAAACGGATTAAAAACTGCAAACGGCGTCACAAGTGTTAATGTCACTATCGACGGAGGTCTGGTCGAGGTTGAAGGTGAAGATTTAAATCGAGCAGACTTGAGCGCCAAACTTACTGAACTGGGTTATCCTGAAAAATAAATATGAATTCTGGCAGTGAGCAAAAACCAAAGCGTGCCTTGGCTGATATGGGCCGGGCCGTTATAGAAATCGAAACTCAGGCAGTGCAAGCTCTAGTCGAGCGCATTGATGATACATTCGTGCAAGCTTGTGAGTTCATGCTTGCTTGCGAAGGTCGCGTGGTGGTTTTAGGCATGGGTAAATCAGGCCATGTAGGCGGTAAAATAGCGGCTACTTTAGCTAGCACAGGTACGCCTGCATTTTTTGTCCATCCGGCGGAAGCCAGTCATGGTGACCTTGGCATGATTACCGCGAAAGATGTGGTCTTAGCGATATCCAACTCCGGTGAAACTCACGAATTACTCACGATTTTGCCGATAATTAAGCGCGAAGGTGTGCCGCTAATTGCGATGACTGGGCGCACTGAATCAACCTTAGCGCAGGCAGCAGATGCGCATATTGATGTGTCTGTGGCTCAAGAAGCTTGTCCTTTAGGTTTGGCGCCGACAGCGAGTACGACTGCAACCCTGGTGATGGGTGATGCTTTGGCAGTGGCATTATTGGAGCAACGTGGATTTACTAAAGAGGATTTTGCCCGCTCTCATCCCGGTGGGGCATTAGGTCGGCGTTTATTATTATTTATTGAAGATGTTATGCAAGTCGGCGATGCTATTCCCATCGTTACAGAAAGTGCTAGTTTGGCTGATGCGATTATTGAAATTAGTAAAAAACGCTTGGGTTTTACTGCGGTCGTGAATGCGAATGCGCAGGTCGTTGGTGTTTTTACCGATGGTGATTTAAGACGTCACCTTGATCATACAGTGAATATGCAGCAAACAGGTATTACTGAGGTCATGACCCGACAGTTCAGTAGTATTCAACCCCAAGCATTAGCCGCCGAAGCTTTGCATATTATGCAAGCTAAAAAGATTCACGCCATGCCAGTAATCAATGAACAACAACAATTAGTTGGTGCGCTAAATATTCATGATTTATTACGCGAAGGAGTAGCCTAAGCCAGGCTAAGGTATTATGCAGGAGATTATTGCCAAAGCAGCAAGTATAAAATTGGTTATTTTTGACGTTGATGGAGTGTTAACCGATGGACGTTTATATGTAACCGAGGATGGTACTGAAATTAAGGCCTTTCATTCTCGCGATGGTCATGGTTTGAAAATGTTGCAAGCCAGTGGAGTTGAGATTGCGATTATTACTGGACGTACTTCAAAAATCGTCAGCCACCGCATGAACGAGCTCGGTATTGAACATGTTTATCAAGGTCAGCGCGATAAAGTACCAGCATTCGAGGAGTTAATCGACAAACTCAAAATTGCACCTAATCATGTGGCCTATGTAGGGGATGATGTCGTAGATTTACCAGTCATGACTCGTGTCGGCTTGGCTATCGCGACCCAGGATGCGCACGAGTTTGTGAAAAAACATGCTCATTGGCAAACGCCGAACCTTGGAGGGCGTGGAGCTGCACGCGATGTGTGTGAGCTTCTAATGGAAGCACGTGGCGTATTGCAAGCCACTTTGGAAAATTATTTAAGTTAAACGTGTTCACCTACCTACAAGAAAATTTTAATTTGCGTCCAGCTTTTGTGCTGGTATTTTTGTTCGCACTGGTCATTATTTTATGGTTACCAGATGCCGATAAAGAGTTACAGCGTAGTCAAGCATTAACTGGTGAGCAGCCAAAATATTACACTAAGGATTTTATGATCACTGACTATAATGCCAAGGGAGTCCCCGAGCGGTGGCTGCAGGGAGAGCGTTTATTGGTAGCAACAGAAGGTGAAGGTGATCTGACCCAACCCAGACTAAAAGTTCAAGCCGGTGCTAATGGTCAAAGTTTATGGTTGATCAACGCTAGCCATGGCTTAGTGTTGCCTGATAACAAAATTAGTCTTGATGGTGATGTCAGGGTGAGTCGAAATGCTGGGCCAGATAGTGATGCCATGCGAATAGATACTGAATATTTATTAATTGATATGAGCCGGCAGCATGCAAGTTCGAATCAGGATGTGGTGGTACGCCATATAAGCGGCAAAATAAAAGCAAAAGGATTGGATATCGATATCCAAAAACAAGTGCTGGTATTACCAGCCCAAGTGCGTGGCGTTTATGAAGTTAATTAATGCGTTTCTTTTGTTTTTGCTAAGTTTGTTTGGATTAAGTGCTTGGGCATTAAGCAGTGACAAAAACCAGCCAATTCAAATCGAAGCCGATCAAGTTAAGATTGATGATCGTACTGGGTTAAGCACTTATCAAGGTAATGTGCGTCTAAATCAAGGTTCCATGTTGGTGCATGCAGAAAAAGTCATAGTGCATAGCGAAAATCGTAAATTGACTAAAGTTATTGCGGATGGTAACCCCGCGCGTTTTTCGCAGCGCCCTGATGGTGCGCTTAAAGATGTGGAAGCAACCGCGCAACACGTGGAATACGAGACTATTGGGGGAGTCCTGACCCTGAAAGAAAAAGCCAAATTTCAACAAGGTTCCAATTTTTTCCAAGGAAATTTAATCGTTTACGAAACTCACCTGGATGTTGTGAGGGCCAGCAAGTCGCCACAAGGCAAGGGGCGGGTACAAGTGGTGATCGAGCCACAAACGCTTGAGAATGCGAAACAATGAGCCAAGTTCTGGAAGCTGTGGCTTTGGCTAAATCCTATAAATCACGACAGGTGGTTAAAAACGTATCACTAAAGCTCAATTCTTCTGAGGTGGTTGGTCTATTAGGACCAAATGGCGCGGGCAAAACCACCAGTTTTTATATGATAGTTGGTTTGGTTCGCACTGATGGTGGGCAAATACTGTTGGATAAGCAAGACATAACAGGCTTGCCACTACATGCTCGGGCACAACAAGGCATCGGTTATCTTCCCCAAGAAGCATCGGTCTTCAGGAAGTTAAATGTGCGCGACAATATAATGGCGGTTTTGGAGCCTCGCAAGAACCTAAGTGCCGAGAAGAAAAGAGAAAAATGTGAGCAATTACTATCAGAACTCTCTGTTTCTCACCTTGAAGGGACGCTTGGAATGAGTCTTTCTGGCGGAGAAAGGCGGCGTGTGGAGATTGCTCGTGCTTTGGCGGCAGAACCAAAATTTATTCTCCTGGATGAACCGTTTGCTGGTGTAGATCCTATTTCGGTAATGGATATTCAGGCTATAATTCAACAGCTTAAGAGTATGGGTATTGGGGTGTTGATCACTGATCATAATGTCAGAGAGACTTTGGGAATATGTGACAGGGCTTATATTATAAATTCTGGCGAAGTAATTGCAGAGGGAAGTCCATCACACATTTTGGAAGATAATCTTGTAAAAGAAGTATATCTAGGCCATGATTTCCGGCTATAGAAGCAAGATCTTTGCCCAAGTTTTTTTTTGTGTTCTATAATCTTGATAATGTTTGAATTTCATTCAACAAAACGGTTATAAAAGCGAGGCATTGTGAAGCAGTCATTACAACTCCGTTTGGGTCAACATTTAACAATGACCCCTCAATTACAACAAGCTATCCGCTTGTTGCAACTCTCCACTATCGAACTACAAACAGAAATTCAGCAGGCATTGGAAAGCAATCCCATGTTGGAAATCGACGAAAATGAAGGAGAAAGCGGTAATACGGAGTCTCAGGCCGAAGCGAATTCTGAGTCGCAAATCGAAACCGAAAGCAATATGGATCCTGATGTGGATTTACGCAAGGAAGAAATGCCGCAGGATTTACCTGTGGACAGCTCCTGGGATGACACATATGACTTACAAACCTCTTATAACACCAGCACGAGCAACACTAATGGCGATGACTTCTCCGGTATGGAGTATGAGAATCGCAGCGGTACTGAGGAAGGTTTGCATGAACATTTAATGTGGCAAATGCGCTTAACCCCTTTTTCCGATACGGACATGGCGATTGCCACTGCCATTATTGATGCTATTGATGATGATGGATATTTAACCCAAAGTGTGGAAGAAATCTGGGAAGATCTCAAAAATGAATTAGAAATTGAAAGCGATGAGGTGGAAGCCGTATTGCATCGTGTGCAAAATTTTGATCCACCTGGCGTGGGTGCCAGAGGTTTGCAGGAAAATCTATTGATCCAATTAAAACAATTGGATGCGAGTTTGCCATGGTATGATCAAGCGCGTGAATTGGTCGAAAATTATTTTAGCCTTCTGGCTAATCGTGAATTTAATCAATTAATGCGCAAGCTAAAAGTTTCAGAGGATGGATTGCGTGACATTATAAAACTCATTCACACCTTAAACCCACGTCCAGGAAGTTTGATTAATTCCAATAAAACGGAATACATTATTCCAGATGTCTATGTGCGCAAGGAAAAAGGTGCTTGGGTGGTATCCTTAAACCCAGAATCTACGCCACGTCTGAGCATTAACTCGCTTTATGCTGGTTATATTCAACGCGCCAACAAAAGTGCTGATAATACCTATCTGCAAGGGCAGCTACAGGAGGCGCGCTGGTTAATCAAAAGTCTGCAAAGTCGTAACGAGACGCTGATGAAAGTGGCGACTTGTATTGTGGATCGGCAAAAAGCATTTTTAGAGCATGGTGAGGAAGCCATGAAAGCCTTGGTCTTGCATGATGTGGCCGAATCGGTCGGCATGCACGAGTCAACTATCTCTAGAATCACAAATAAGAAATATATGCATACCCCTCGCGGCATTTTTGAATTAAAATACTTCTTTTCCAGTCACGTGAGTACTGCAAGTGGTGGTGAGTGTTCTTCCACTGCAATTCGAGCGTTGATTAAGAAAATGGTGGCAAATGAGGACGCACGCAAGCCACTTAGTGATAGTAAAATTGCAAAAGTTTTGTCGGAGCAGGGAATTAATGTCGCTCGTCGTACGGTAGCCAAATACCGCGACGCCATGGCCATCCCCCCGTCTAATGAACGGAAGCGTATTGCATAATATTTCAATAGAAAGGGTTTTTACATGCAAATCGACCTAAGTGGTCATCATCTGGAGATCACAGATTCACTTCGCGACTACGTCAATGAAAAAATCGGACGATTAGAACATCATTTTGATCGTGTCATCGATACCCATGTCATCTTGAGTGTTGAAAAACAAATACAAAAAGCAGAGGCTACGGTACATGTGACTGGCAATAAATTGTTTGCTAGCGCCGAAAATGCAGATATGTATGCGGCAATTGATGCTTTAACCGATAAATTGGATAAGCAAATCATTAAGCATAAACAAAAATTGAAAGATCACCGCTCGTAAATCGAGAGTGTAAATACATAGTCGAACAACATAGAGCCAACAAGAAACCATGCAATTAGCTGAATTGATTGCGGCGGATCGTGTCGCTTGTGGTGTTGCTTCCGCCAGCAAAAAACGCGCGCTGGAAACTTTGAGTGAACTCATTGTCCAGCATGAGCCGGGTTTATCGCAAACGGAAGTATTCGAGAGTTTGATCGCCCGTGAGCGTTTGGGCAGTACAGGTCTAGGCCGAGGTATTGCAATCCCTCATGGGCGTTTAAAAGCCAGTGATAAAACACTCGCGGCATTTGTCCAGTTAGCCGAAGGTATAGATTTTGACGCACCCGATGGTGAGCCGGTGGATTTAATGTGTGCGCTTTTGGTTCCACCTGAATCCACTGATGAGCATTTAGCCGTGCTGGCGCAATTAACCGAAATGTTCCGTGACCCGGATTTACGCGAAAGTCTACGTCAGTGCAATACAGCTGATGAACTTTATCAGCGATTGATTGGTTGGGAACCAAGCTCTACTCAGTAGCATATGGTCACCATTAGTGATCTTATACGACCTTTAACTTCTCCACTTGCACTTGAACAATTGCAGCACGGGCTTGATATGTCACAACTTCAGCCTTTGGATGTTAATGCTTGTGCGAGCGATTGCCTATCGTTTCTTAGCGATTCACGAGCGACGCCAATTATTATTGCAGGAATCGAGCAGCAAAATATTTTTACTCAATGGAGCACACACCAGCAACAGGCCAAGTTAAATGGGGGAAAACTGCTGGTGCTTTGTGAGGCACAGACAATAGCTGAGCATCTTTTGCAAACCAATATCGCAGTATTGGCCAGCCCGTTGTCATCGGCTCAAGTATTCGATCGTTTTTTTAGTGAAGTGGTATATCAGTTGGCACCGATGCAGAACCATCATGCAGTGTTGCTCGTTGTACATGGCGTGGGTTTGCTGATTAAAGGGCCTGAGGGTGTTGGCAAAAGCTCACTCGCTTGGGAGCTATTGCAACGAGGACATCAATTGGTTGCCGACGACTTGGTTGAAGTTCAACGCATGGCTTCTGGTCGATTGCTGGGAAAGGCGGCCAAGAATGCAAAAGGTTTATTGCATTTGCAGGCGATGGGATTTATCGACGTAGAACGGCAACTAGGTGTTGCTAGTTGTTTGTTTCAGCACGAAATTCATGGCCAAATCATGCTGCACCCACGTAATAGTCATGGGCAACACCAAGAAATAAGGGTGCGTACTGATGAGCCTATTGAAATACAGCAGATCAAAATTCCTCAATGGATTTTGCAACGTGGCCATGGTAACCATTTGTGTAGCTTGGTAGAATCCTGCGCAAAGCAGATTTTGCTCGAACAAGCTGGTTGGACTATCGATTCGAGATTGCCACAACCATCGGCTAAGTAAACCTCAAGAGAGGTGATTTTGAAGCTCATTATTGTTAGTGGATTCTCAGGCTCGGGTAAAACCACCGTATTGCACGTATTGGAAGACCTGGGTTATTACTGTGTAGACAACTTACCCATCGGTTTATTGTCCAGTTTTGCTGGGCAAATGGTTGCAGCCGAAGGTGAATTTTATGATCGTACGGCGGTGGGTATTGATGCACGCAATCGCTCAAATGACTTGGCACGTTTCCCCGCCATCATAAACGGTCTGCGGGACGCCGGCATTGATATTGAGGTCATTTATGTGAATGCTGATGAGCATATACTCATAAAGCGTTTCAGTGAAACTCGACGTAAACACCCCTTAACTCGCGACGATATGTCCTTGGCAGAAGCAATTGCTTGGGAAAGGCAATTATTAGATCCGATTGCCCAGGAAGCAGATTTACGCATCGACACCAGCCATACGAATTTACACCAATTGCGTGACATGGTGCGGGCGCGAGTTGCAACCCACAAATCTCAAACCTTGTCCTTAATGTTTGTATCTTTTGGTTTTAAGCATGGCGTACCAGTGGATGCTGATATCGTTTTTGATGTGCGTTGCTTACCGAATCCCTATTGGGATACACGCTTACGGGAATTTAATGGGCGGGAACAGCCGGTTATCGAGTTTTTAGAAAAACAGGCAACGGTCAAAGAAATGTTTGATGATATTTCTGCTTATATTGAGCGTTGGTTACCGCGATTTCAGGCGGCTGATCGAACCTATTTAACTGTTGCTATTGGTTGTACTGGTGGGCACCATCGCTCGGTGTATTTGGTCGAACAACTCAATCAGGCGTTTCGCGAAAAATATGATGTTATTGCGCGTCACCGGGAACTTGGATGACGGTTGGAGTCTTAATTGTTACGCATCGGGATGTAGGCGATGCGCTTTTAAAAACAGCGGCTAATACACTCGGTTTCTGTCCTTTGGCAACCTCATTGTTAGGTGTCGAAGATGATAGTGAGCCCGACAAGCTGCATAGAAAAGCTTTGGGTTTACTTACCTTGCTTGATAGTGGTGAGGGAGTATTGGTTTTAACCGATATGTATGGTTCAACACCGTCTAATATTGCCTGCAAATTATTAAGCTCCGAACATCAGGTGCGTGTGATTTCTGGTTTGAATTTGCCTATGCTGATTCGTATTTTTAATTATTCAAATTTAACATTGGATGAAATTATGCATAAAGCATTAAGTGGTGGCCGTGAAGGTGTTATGGATTGCAGTGTTGAAGTTGACCGTCTCTAATCACTCATTGTTGCAAAAACAATAAATTAGGCTATGGTAAAATCCCAGGTAACGATTATAAACAAGCTCGGTTTGCATGCCCGTGCAGCAGCTAAGTTTGTTAATACCGCGAGCAAATTCAGTGCAGATGTGCAATTGACGCGCAATAATCGCACTGTTAATGGCAAAAGTATAATGGGGGTCATGCTGCTAGCTGCAAGTCAGGGCACTGAGTTGCAACTAGAAATTAGTGGCGAAGACGAGCAGGCTGCTTTGGCAGCAATTATTGCCTTAATTGAGAACCGGTTTGGTGAAGGTGAATAAGGATTGGTAACCCCCTATGCATACATCGGAAGAGCATCAAGTTCGACTCAGTCAATTAACCGAGTTGCTACATCAGGGCGATTTAAATGCCGTACGCCTGGTGTTTTCCGAATGTCATGCTGCTGAGATAGCGCACTTATTAGAATCACTTCCTCCCGATGAACGTCATTTAGCCTGGGAACTGGTTGATCACCATCTCGACGGCGATGTATTACTCCATGTAAACGACGAAGTGCGTAGCGGTTTGATCCGCAACATGGATCAACATGAATTAGTTGCGGCAACTGAAGGTTTGGATGCTGATGATCTTGCCGACATAATCCCTGATTTACCCGAAAATGTAATCGATGAAGTTTTAAAAGCGATGGACGAGCAGAATCGTCATCGCCTTGAGTCGATTTTAAAATTTCCGGAAGATACTGCGGGCGGTTTAATGAATGTCGATGCGATCACGGTTCGCCCAGAGGTGAGTCTGGAGGTGGTGCAACGCTATTTAAAAATTCACGAAACCATGCCGGAAATGACTGATAACCTCTATGTAGTTGACCGTGATGACCGCTATTTAGGTGCGTTGCCTTTAATCGATATTCTTGTTCGTGATGGTAAATTAAAAGTTGAAGAGGTTATGGATCCGTCCTATGTTTCTATTGATGTCACCATGCCTGCACATGACGTTGCGGTTTTATTCGAACGTCGAAATTTGATAACTGCGCCAGTGCTTGATGCGCAGCAACGTCTAATGGGACGGGTAACCATCGATGATGTGGTCGATGTCATCCGCGATGAGGCAGATCACTCGTTTATGAGTCGCGCTGGTTTGGACGAGGAAGACGATATGTTTGCGCCGGTTGTGCGCAGTACGCGGCGCCGTTCGGTTTGGTTGGGGATTAATCTTCTAACGGCATTATTGGCATCATGGGTCATTGGTTTATTTGATGCGACAATCGAGAAATTAGTCGCGCTGGCGGTGCTCATGCCCGTGGTTGCAAGTATGGGGGGGATTGCTGGTAGTCAAACCTTAACCATCGTTGTTCGAGGCATAGCCTTAGGCCAAGTAGTCGACAATAACGCCAAACAATTATTGCGTAAAGAACTCGCAGTCGGTGGCCTTAATGGTGTTATTTGGGCAGTAGTGATCGCTTTTGTTGCCTATTATTGGTTTGATAGCGTAACTTTGGGAGTGGTGATTGGCTTGGCGATACTTTTTAATCTCATCGTCGCCGCATTTGCTGGCGCAACCATTCCTTTGCTCTTGAGGCGTTTTGGTGCAGACCCTGCGTTAGCGGGCGGTGTGGTGCTGACGACTGTGACCGATGTGGTTGGCTTTTTTACTTTTTTGGGAATGGCAGCATTGTTCTTAGTTTAATCTAAACAAGAGGCATGCATGAAACGGACTTGGCTCGGACTATTATTAATTCTTTTTGTCGCACCTGTTGTTGCGGCAAACTATCCTGTCTATTTAAAACGCGTTTTTCATCATTTGAAATTTGAGCGTCCTGTTGGTTTGCTGCAACAGCAAGATGACAATCGTATTTGGTATGGACTGGAACAAGACGGACTGGTTAAACGTTTCTACAATAATAACTTAACAGTTGATAATTTTATTGATCTCAGAAAAAAAGTTGACCGTAAAGGCAGCGAAACCGGCTTGTTAGGCATGGCTTTCCACCCGCAGTTTTCAAATAATGGAAAAATTTATTTATCCTATAATGCAGTTGCAAATGGCGAAGTCGTCTCTATTGTTAGTCAAATCAAGTATGATCAAGCCAAAGACAGCGTGAATCTGGCAGCTGAAAAAATAATTTTACAAGTTGAACAGCCTTATCGTAATCATAATGGTGGGCAAATTGGATTTGGTAGCGATGGATTTTTGTATATAGCATTTGGTGATGGTGGTTGGGCGGGTGACCCGCAGGGTCATGGTCAAAATAAAAACACCTTGCTCGGCGCTTTATTACGTATTGATATTGATCATGGAGATCCCTATCAAATCCCAAGTGATAATCCCTTGGTTAAAGATAAATCTGGGCGTGGGGAAATTTATGCTTGGGGATTAAGAAATCCTTGGCGTTGGAGTTTCGACAAACAAACCGGCGAGTTATGGTTAGCAGACGTAGGGCAGGACCATTGGGAGGAGGTAAATATTATAAAAAAAGGCGGTAACTATGGTTGGAATATTATGGAAGGCAATCATTGTTACAAGTCGTCGAGAAAATGCGACCCCATGGATTTTGAAGCACCTGTTTGGGAATATTCACATGACCTGGGACAATCGATTACCGGTGGTTTTGTTTACCGGGGTGATCAATTGAAATTTCTACAAGGCCAATATATTTTTGGTGACTTTGTTTCTGGTCGCATTTGGGCTTTGGGAAATAAAAGTGGTCATTACCAGGTTAACTCAATTGCTAAACGCAAAGTCAGTGTGTCTACGTTTGCGCAAGATAATCAGGGAGAGTTGTATGCCGTGGATTATATGCGCGGATTTATTTACAAAATCAGTCCGGCTAGCGAGTAGTTGCTTTTTATCGCTGTTGATAATTTTTTCTGTGGATGCTGAAGTTGTTTGGATTGATGATTTTAATGCGCCTGATTTGTCATCACATTGGCAACATGAGAAATTCAAAAAGCAAACCGATTATTCAATAGTAACAATTGGTGATAATAAAGTACTACAAGCCAATAGTAATAATGCCGCTTCGGGTTTATATCTAAATAAAAAAGTCGACTTAAATAAAACACCCATTCTGAATTGGCGTTGGCGAATGCTCAAAGGTTTTGATAATCCAAATGAAACAACTAAAATAGGCGATGATTTTGTGGCACGTATTTATGTTGTGGTCGCCGGCGGGTGGTTTTTCTGGAAAACTCAAGCATTAAGTTATGTTTGGTCGCAACAACAGATGCCTGGAACGTATTGGTTTAGCCCGTATAGCAAACAAGCAGTATTATGGTCGGTTGAACGAGGTGCAAATACAGTAGGTGAATGGAAAACCGAAAAACAAAATGTGTTTGATGATTTCAGTAAAGCGTTTGCTGAAGAGCAAACATTTATTCACGTAGTCGCCATTATGAGTGATACGGATAACACCGGCAAAACGGCTGTGGTGCAAATTGACGATATTTATTTTTCGAGTGAGTGATGTTTTTTAGGACTTTGGTTTGATGATTTGATGCCAGTCTACGACATTCCATTCACCATTAAAGCGATAAATACGTTGCTTCTTATTTGGATAGTCGCCGACATCAAAGGGCAGGCGTTGGCCCATGACAAGACAAATTAAATCATCTTCGCCGTCGTTAATAATATTATGCGCTGCGGTACTTGCTGGAAATCCAAGGAAGTCGCCGGGATTTAAACGGAATTCTTCTTGATCGATGATTGCGGTAGCCTTACCTTGTAAAACATAAACACACTCCTCTTCGTGATGATGAATGTGATATTCAGTACTGTCTTTGCCGGGAGCCACTTGAATTAAGTGTACGCCAATATTCTTTAGGCCTACGGCATCGCCTAAGGACTTATTGATGCGCACAGCATTGGGATTTTGGAAATGAGTTTTTAGCTCACCTTGCATATCTTGAATTTGTGCGGCGGTGAGTAATAAGTCACGCGGATTCATGGTTTACCGGCTGATGATCTTTTTGGAAATACTCTTTTTTCAATTTAACAACAAGTCCTGTTAACAAAACTAAGCATAACAGATTTGGCAAGGCCATGAGAATGTTCATGCTGTCGGCAATATTCCAAACTAGATTTAGCGGAACGCCCGCACCCACAGCAACTAAGATAGCAAATACAATTCGATATATTACCACCGATTGCTCACCAAACAAAAACTGGGCTGAGCGATCACCGTAATACGACCAGGCAATGATAGTTGAAAAAGCAAACAAACTTAAACCAATGCCGACAACCATCGCACCTCCATCACCTAAAGCCTGGCTGAAGGCAAATGCAGTTAAAGAAGCACCGACCGCATCGTCAGGGTGTTGCGCATATGCGCCGGTGACAATAATCACTAGACCCGTCATCGTACAAATGATAATGGTGTCGATAAAAGGTTCCATCATGGCGACTAAACCCTCACGTACAGGTTCATTGGTTTTAGCTGCTGCATGGGCCATTGGAGAAGAACCTAATCCGGCTTCGTTGGAAAATAAACCGCGTGCTACCCCCATGCGAATCGCTTCGCCGATGGCTGCGCCACCAACAGCCCAAGGATTGAGGGCGTAATTAAAGACTATGAAAAACGCATTGGGAATTTTATCGATGTTGGAGAGTAGAACAATAAACGCTGCGGCGATATAAAGCACCGCCATAAACGGAACAATCGTCGACGCGACTTTGGCAATGCGTTTTACACCGCCGAGTATGACTAGCGCGACTAAGATAGCCATAATTAATCCAAATTCCCAGCGATAGGTTTTAACCTCCGGCCATAAATAAGACAAACCGTCGACGACCGAGTTAGCTTGTACCATATTGCCAATGCCAAATGAGGCTATTAGGGCGAAAAAAGCAAATAACATGGCCGTGCGTTTCATTTTCAGGCCGTGTAATAATGTGTACATAGGGCCACCGGCGACTTTGCCATCTGGCGATATTTCGCGAAACTTTAAAGCTAGGGTGCATTCGGCAAATTTGGTTGCCATGCCGAAAAAAGCAGTTACCCACATCCAAAACAATGCGCCGGGGCCACCGATGGCAATTGCAGTGGCGACACCAGCGATATTGCCGGTACCAACCGTTGCGGAAAGTGCGGTAGACAAGGCCTGGAAATGTGAAACCTCACCGGTTTCGTCTGCGCGCGTGTATTTTCCCTGGATGAGATGGATACTGTGACGGAATCCTTTAAACTGTACGAGTTCTAGGCGCAAGGTGAGATAGAATCCGACACCCAGTAGAACAATTAAAGTGATCGGGCTTCCCCATAAAAGGCCGGCTAAATCGCCACTAAGTTCCGTGAGTTTTTCCAAGGCAAATCTCCATTTGAATTGTTCAAACCATATGGTAAGACAATATAGCGTTTCAATCTAAGCTTAGTCTAGTTTAAAAAGCTCAAAAATCTAGTGTTTTTCAACGGGATAGCGCATTCGATTGAAAATTTACCGATATCAATTAACATTCTGTTGCTAAAGCCGTTTTGCTTTTGGCTCGCTAAACACTATAGGTTCGAGAGCATAGGTTTGATGATGAGTGCATTAGTCAAAATAAATGATGAATCTGCGCGTGGGGAGACTACTAATTCTCTGCATTTGAATTTGATTAGCGAACGTTTATCGGTACGTGAATTAATTCAGCGACGAGTCCAGCAAGAGGTTGAAAAATTCAATTTGCAACGTCCTATTTGTTTTAAAGCTTTGGTGCAACCTGAGGGAGCTCAAGAGCTTGAAAATGGCTTTCGTTTGCCGGAGCACCGTAGTCTGGATTGGAACGTGCAGGCTGAAGAGGCAATAAATGCATTCGAACGAAAAAGTTTTTTCGTGATGGTCGATGGCAAGGAGCTAAAGTCGCTTGACGAGCAAATCGTTCTGACCGATAAATCGTTAGTCAGTTTTATTAAATTAATGCCAGTGATTGCAGGATAGGTTCATTGGCTTACATTCACTGCTAAGAATCCATTCTTTTTCCCGCATAATTATTTTTCTCAAATCAGCGTTTAATAAACGCTGATTTTTGTTTTGCTGACAGTATTGGTGGCTTTCGGTAGAATACAGCTTATCTAATGTCATTATTTTGGAGATTCGTGTGAGTGAAAAAATGCATAGTCGTGAGCTAGGCTTGGTATTGGCGCAGCAGCTCTTGGGTGTTGATGATTTGCATTATGGCCTATGGGGTACCGATTTAGAGCTCACGCTTGCCAATGTCGCCGTGGCACAACAACGTTATACCGATTTAATTCTCGCGGATCTACCGACGATTGAAGGTTCACAAAGCATTAAGGTGATTGATATTGGTTGCGGTACCGGCCATATATTGGCGCAAATGTTAGATAAAGGATATGAGGTGGATGGCGTTATTCCTGCGTCTTACCTAGCTGATCAAGTTCAAGCGCGGGTCGATGCTAGGCCGGGTGCGCGTAGCCAGGTTTTCCGCACTACATTGCAGGATCTGCCTTTGCAGGCTTGCAATCAATCTTATGACGTAGCTTTGTTTAGTGAATCCTTCCAATACATGCCTATGCATGAATCATTTTCAAAATTAAAAAAATTACTAAAACCGGGTGGCCGAGTAATTATTTGTGATTTTTTTAGTACAAAAAACAAAGGCGACGGTGGTTTAGGCGATGGCAGTTTTGGTGGTGGACACCAATTGCATGATTTTTATAATTTGCTGGAAGACGATTCGTTTCGTTTGATTCAAGATCATGATATCACTGAGCTAGTTAGTCCGAATTTGGATTTAGTGAATGATGTGTTAATGCACAAGCTGGGTCCTGCGGGCGCGAGTATTGGTCGTTATGTGCGAGAAAATTACCCAAAAACTGCTTGGATTATTAGCAAAATTGCCGGTAAGAAATTCAAGCGCGCCAAATTTAAATATTTTTCTGGTTTGCGTACACGGGAGGTTTTTGAACGCTATAAAAATTATCGCCATATTATTCTAGAACTGAGTTCCAACTAGTTTTGCTTTTTTCTTGCAAAAATTTCCAATGGGATTAAGCTAATTCCATTGGAACGATGTGGTGTGAGTCATGAGCAATGAATTTCTGAAAGCTTTTCAAGGAAAATTCATCGGAATCTTGAGTTGGCAACAATGGGATGAGTTTCGTCAGCAGCTAATAAATACCGCCAGTGCTGATTGGTATATTCATCGGGTGGGGGAGCCCATACCGGAACACACCATCTCTGAAATTCAATTTATCCACTTTCTTGAGCAAATTGATCGCCTATTTCACGAGAAACATCAAGCGCGTGTGTTTGGTTTGGTGTATACGGATGACTTGCAGCAACCGACGTTAATAAAACTTTATCATCCAAAAAATTTAGGTGCGACATGCGGCTCAAGTGGATCGCGAGTATTACCAGGGTGGGTGTTAAGTCATCTCAAGCCTGTTGATTTGAGTGTGTTAGTTGTGGAGGAGAAACGAAAACCCTGGTGGAAGTTTTGGTGAAGCTGGTCTTACAGCAAGCACCTTAGGAGTGCAGATTCACGGCGCACTTCTAGCGTAAAGCAAAATACAATTTAAATGAAATAGCTTGTAATTTTATTAAGGCTCTCTTTTTTCAACAAATCAGCTGTTGTCTCCGGAGTGATTTCCAAAAAATCAAAAATAAAGGCCATCATAGAATACATCAGTGTGAAATTTCTAAACTGTTAATCCGTGAATGATGCGGAACACTAAGCGCTTTTTGCTTGCTCTTCGTTAACAATGGTTGTGGTCAAAGATGATTGCCCAGCACTATGAATTTGCACTAGCAATATTCGCAATTAAGTCCATAAAAAGGTGATGATGTTTTTTATTCGCGGTCATTGATCCTGGTGTTCAAGGTTTTTGAATGTGGCGTAATCTGTTTTATGGTGACGTTTAGTGATAAGACTATGCAATGAGAAACTAAAAACGATTTCGATCGTGTGCAAGCTCTAAATTTATGTTCGGCCCTTTGGGAACAATTCGCGTGGGATTAATTTTCTCATGACTAAAATAATAATGGCGCTTAATGTGATCAAAATATGTGGTTTTGCTTAAATCTAATTGTTGATAAAGATCTCGAGTGTAGTTCGATAGATTGTCAAAATCGGATATGCGTTGGCGATTGCATTTAAAGTGGCCGACGTAGACAGGATCAAAACGTAATAGCGTAGGGATCAAACGCAAATCAGCTTCAGTGATTTGTTCACCAACCAGATAACGCTGCTGGCTTAAATGGGTCTCGAGAAAATCCAGTGTATCGAATAGATGATCAAAAGCCTCGTCGTATGCTGCTTGTGTTGCCGCAAAGCCACAACGATAAACGCCATTATTCAGGCAATCATATATGCGTTGATTGATACTATCGATTTCCGCTCTCAAGTCCTGAGGATAATAATCATCGTTATTGCCTGTGAGTTCGTTAAACGCTGAATTTAACATGCGAATAATTTCTGAAGATTCATTGTTAACAATGGTTTCTTGTTGTTTGTCCCATAGTACGGGCACCGTTACAATGCCAGAGTAATTAGATTGAGCTTTGGTATAAATTTGATGCATGTAATCTAGGCCGTACAAGGTCTCACCAGTGCTGCCAGGAAATGCGGTATCAAAACTCCAACCGGCTTGCAACATGTCGGGTGAAACGACGGAAAAACTTATATGTGTTTCTAGTTGCTTTATTTGACGAAAAATTAAGGTGCGATGCGCCCATGGACAAGCATAAGAAACGTATAAGTGATATCGACCGGATTCTGCTTTGAATCCTGCATCACCACTAGGACCGGCAGCGCCGTCGCTAGTCACCCAATGCCGAAACTGGGAATCTCGGCGCACATAATGGCCGTCTTTGGTTTGGTTATCCAGCCATTCATCTTGCCGCAGTATGCCGTCGACCAATAAGCTCATTGAATTTCCTTTAAATTCACAAATTATGTTTATTCTATCGAACAAGCGGCTACTATTAAAACCATAAAATTTGAATCGAAGTGAACTAAATTTTGATTGTTTATTAAAAACAATGATTCTATTGTCTTTTGGCTTTAATGTTTTGGGTAATTGGCCATGCTTGGGGCATTTTTTTTGAAAAATTAGTTGTACGTACAACTAGTTCCTGGTATGGTATTATTCATGTTTGAACGATGTCTGTATTTTAATGCAAATGCCGCTGTACGAGAAATAAACCGGGTGTGGGACCGAGCCTACCAGGCTTTGGGTTTATCACCTGCACATGCCTATGTTTTGCGTTTATTGCTGGCTAAAGGTGGGATGCCACAGCGGGATATTGCCGCTGAGTTGAGTTTAAAAAAGTCAACAATTACTCGCTTTGTTGATGCGCTTAGCATGCAAGACTTGGTGAGGCGGGATTATGAGCAAACCAATGATCGGCGTGAACAAATAATAATGCCAACGGCAAAAGCAAAACATCTACACAAACAACTCGATCAGGTTGGTGAGCAATTATTTTTGCAAATGCAAAAGACAATTGGAGCTCGTGAAATAGCAGCATTAGTGAGTGCTTTACGTGAAGTGAAAAATAAGTTTGAGTAATTATTTGTGTAATAGTTGTATATACAACTATCACTAAAAGAGTGGGAGTTAATAGTGATGAGTGACTTAGTGATAAATGGACATCAACAATTGACGAATCAAACAAGTGCGTTATTTGCTTTGAATCAATTCTATCATGCATTTAATCAGCGAAATTTGATGGCAGTGAAACAGAATTGGTGGCATAGCGATAATGCTATAATGTCAAATCCCTTGGGCGGGATTAAACGTGGTTGGAATCAGATCGAAGACGTCTATGATCGATTGTTTCATGGGCATGCCAAGGTGTTTGTGGAATTTCATGACTTCAACTATTCTGAAACTGAAACATGTGCTGTATTTATCGGGCGGGAACGTGGATGGGTGCGCAGTGGCGATGTGCAGTTGGATTTGGCCATTCGCACCAGTCGAGTTTTTTTTAAAATAGAATCACAGTGGCGACAAGTTCATCATCATGGTTCTATTGATAACGCAGAACTACTCGCCAATTATCAGAAATTTGTTGTTCGATGAATATAAATGGCATAAGTTAAAGGCCTTGGATAAAAAATGCTTTGAATCTATAATCGAGATTCATTTTTATAGATTATTAAAGACAAAAAGGGATTTTATGAAGTCAATACCCGCACTAACTTGTATGATGGTTTTATTGTTATCCCCTATTTATAGTTTTGCTGCAAAAGTAGATCGCGAGGATAATCATTTTTTCGCCCATGCATTTTGGGCGCCGGTGCAAATGCCATTCCCAATGGCCTGGGGAGCGGAGTTTGGCGCGAATCTGAATAATAAATGGACCTTGGCTTTGGATTATACTAGTTCTGCAAAAGAACTTGGACTATTTGGTTTTCAGCTTGGCTCCATAGACGAAAAGACCTATGCAATTCAATTGCGTCGTTTTATTGGTAATAGTTTCAATTTCAAATTTGCGCTAGGTCAGCGAACACTCGAAACAACATTACCTAAAGATTGGTTGGATTTAGCATTAAAAGACTATACTTTATTAGCGAGTAAAATACAGTCGAACTTCATCCGGGTTGGTCTGAGCAATCAATGGGTGGTCTTGGGAAACAAACCACTCGTGGTGGATTGGATTAGCTTGAATATTCCATTCAGTGGAGAAGTATTAACAAGCGTTGATCAATTTGCCAATTCCCCTGCCAACGCAAAACGAATTCGTAATGCAGAAGGCGTATTAAAATATTATCCATCGGGTGCTATTGTGAAAGTAGGCTTTGGTTTGATGTTCTAATACTAACGTTCGTATTAGATCTGGATTATGTGGAAGTTTATGGTAGCACTATACTCACACGAGTTCCTGCATCTGTAGAACTCGTGATGGTCAACTTGCCTTGGTGTTGCTCTATAATCAGTTTGCATAAATACAAACCTAAGCCATAACCACCGGTTTGCCGTTGTCGTGATGGATCGACTCGATAAAATGGTTCGGTGATGAGCGGAAGATGGCTTGCTTCAATTACGTTCCCGTAATTGATCACTTCAATTCTAATTATGTCATTACATTCAAGTGTCACTTCTGGTGCTTGTTGCTGACTGTATTTGATGGCATTATCAATAATATTTCGGATGGCTAGTGTGATACGCATTTTGTCTAGTTGGCTAATGCACGGGCTTATGGGTAATGTAAGCTTAATATTGTGTTGACGAAAATCCTCTCCAATAATTTGCTTCAATAGCTGACTTAAATTGGTTTCAGTTCTAGTAAGTGCGCTGTGATTCTTCAATCGCTCCGATTCTAGAATATCAGTTATTAGTTTTTCCATGTCGAGTAATTCAGTGCGAATCATATCCAGTTGTTTAGGGTCGTTTTCTATTTCAAGTATGACTTTAATGCGGGTGAGTGGTGTGCGTAATTCGTGGCTCACAGCAAGCAGCAATTCGCGCTTTGCATCAAGTAATCTTTCTAGCTCGTCTGCCATGGTATTGATGTGTTGGGCTAATTCACCTAGTTCATCCTTACGTTTGACGTCTATGCGATGGCTTAAAACACCTTGCTCGATTTGTTTGATGCCATATTTTATTGTATCGATGGGTTTGAATAGTCGACGTGTGGCATGATAAAAGAAAAACAAAATACCCAATAAGATTAAAAAAGGCGCAAAGCCGTTCTTTTTTTGGGAAAACTGTTGATGGGGAATTAGAAACTCATATATGCTATTTTCGGTTTGAACTTTAGCGAAACTTTGCTCATGTGTATGGCCGATAAAATAGTTTCGGCCCTTAACTTGATAGTGACGCAAAATCTTAGCGTTGATGCTCGGCTGCGAAATACTACTGCTTGAGCTCCAGTTTAAATAGTTGCTGGTGATTTTTATTTGTATATGGAGTTTTGTCGCCAATGTTTGTGCATGTTCGATGTTTGCTGGCTCGCCAATATCGGCGACTAGATAATCCAAATATTGTTGGAGGTGGGGCTCGACTATGGTTTCTACTTCACTGCGAAAACCGCTGCGAAACAATAACATAAGCAATGCCACGAATAAGAATGACATGGCTAAATATAACCAAAACAAACGTCCGGCGAGTGTGTGACGTGCATGACGGTGCAGCCAGTTCATTGGGATTTGCCTGCAAAGCAGTAACCTTGACCACGAACGGTTTTGATAAATTGGCTGGGTTTAAGTTTTTGCCGCAAACGACTAATTAAAATGTCAATGGAACGCGAAAAAATTTCTACATCAATGCCTTTGAGCGCATTCAGAATTTCATCACGACTAAAAATTTTTCCAGGTTGTTTGACGAGGAGCTGTAATAGCTGATATTCCATGGAGCTTAGCTCAATAATGTGTCCGCCCAATTGAACCTCGCGCCGACTCATATCAATTTCTAAATCATCAAATTTCAAAATATCCTGGTGATGACTTGAGCCCTGTGTTCGCTTAAGAATATTGTGAATGCGAGCAGTAAGTTCTCTTGGTTCAAACGGTTTCGCTAGATAATCGTCTGCACCAATCTCCAGACCGACAACTCGGTCCATGACGTCGCCACGAGCAGTGAGCATAATGATAGGTATTGCACTGAAATGGCGAATACGTTTGCATGTTTCAAAGCCGTCGAACTCGGGTAACATAATATCGAGTATAATAATGTCATAATGATTTTGCTTGATTTGCTTAATTCCCTGCATGGGATGGGTGCAAGCGCTAAGCTGAATATCGTAGCTAGTGAAATACTGTGTGAGTAAACTCGCTAGTCTTTCATCGTCGTCGATTAATAAAGCTTGGATCATTTTACATCCTAGTGTGTATTACTTGTTGAGCATAGCAGAAAAGTAGCGGGAGCCAAAAGTGGCTACCGCTGTAATTGCAATTATTCGTGATGACGATGATGACGTGCCATTTTTTCCTGTAGATGCTCACGTAGTTTGGCTTGTTGTTCACCATCTAAACTATCATAAAATTGAGCAAACGAGGCAATCACTTGTGGCGCTTTATTTTCGATCTCGCGAGTATGTGATTGTATCAGCGTAACCAGGCTAGCTTGGTCGAGACGTTCAGATGCAAAGGCCTGTTTTACTGTTTCCATAGCCTCTTGTTTTTTCGCTTTGTGGTCCGCAAATGAATTCAGTAGTGTTTGCCCAAATGCTTCAAGATTCACGACTTGGTTGGAATTTAAATCAAGTTTTTTGCTGGCCTTTTTGACCATGTAGTCCATGTGTTTCTGTGGATCTTTGTGGCCGTGACGTGAGCAACCGCTAAATAATGCCACCGCACTGATGAGGGCAATGACGCTGCTAATGATAAATAATGTTTTCATGTGTCGTCTCCTGTGTTGTATTCGACGATGAAATTATCGGCTAAACTCTAGGGAATAGCTTTTCAGCGGGGTATCGTTTTGTTTCGTTTTGTAACGGCAAAGTGAAAGGAATTTATGGTTGTTGGCTTTGACTATCGGCTATAATTCAAACTCAGAAATGCTTCAATATTATCATTTAACTCGATTCTCAAAAGAAAGCGCTTTTTATGCGATTTGCTTGGCTGTTTATAGTATTTACACTAGGTCTAGTTAGCGGTTGGCAAGCTCACCAATGGTGGGATAGTCCGCTAATGCGAAACGTCTCAAAGCCTGCGCCGACAATTGCACAACATCAGTCAGAAAGAACTGCACTCCACGAAAATTGGCTGGACAAGGCAAATTATGACGAATTCCTACGAGTATATGAGCTTGCCAAATTTTCTCAAAATAAGCAGCAGCAGCAAAATCTACATCAACAACTTTTAGCGTTTTTAAGTAAACCACAACCTGCGTTAAGTTTGTGGGACTTTTTTATGGACTATTTTGTGGTGGAGCCGGAAGACTGGTTGGCTTATGAAAAATATGCAGCGTTATTGAGTAGAGAAAGCCAAGTTCATGCAATTAAACTATTAATGTTAGGTCAGCATAAAATATTAGATAAGCACAACAAAAAGATAGCGGCTGAATATTTGCAAGAATCGATTGAGCGCTATGAGGCGGGTTTAAGCACCAATCAGCAACTACCGGAATTGATAGAATTGTACAACTTTCTCGCCGAAGCTGAGCCAAGCAATTATGCATATCAACTTAAGCTTGCAGGTTACTTGATGCAGTCAGGACAAACGCTTGAAGCGGAGCAAGTCATTAGTTTAATTAGTCCACATAGTAATGAATATGGTTCAGCCCAAACCTTGTTGCAAAAATTGAACACTTCACACGGCGAAAATTCGATAGCTGGCCAGCTACAGGTTCCTTTGCGTAAAATCGGTGAGCATTATTTGGTTTCGCTTAGTTTGGACGATGCTCACCCTCTCAATTTATTAATCGATACTGGGGCAAGCATGAGTGTAGTTCGTGATTCTGACTACTACGAGTTGAGCTTGGCGGGGGAGCCTGGTCAGCTTGTGACTGTGCAAACAGCCAATGGCCAAACTCAGGCTCAAAGTTACCGGCATCAGCAAGCGGCTATTGGTAGTGCATCAATCACCCCATTTGACGTATTGGTTCTGCCGCTAGAACCACAAGATCATTACCAAGGTTTGTTGGGCATGAATTTTCTTAAGCATTTTCGTTTTTCCATCGATCAGACACAAAAACAATTACTGTTAGTGCCACGAGAATAATAGTGTTCATGTTAAGCTGCACTAATGTTTAGCTATCTATTTTAATTTGCTGCACATTTTTTTTGCTGGACTCATGTCGTGGAATGATGATTGTTAAAACGCCTTTGTCCATTCTCGCCTTGATTTGATTAGCATCTGCATCATCGGGAATAGCTAATATACGCTGAAAACTTCCATAACGTCGTTCAATTCGATAAAAATGTTTGTTTTTATCTTCTTCTTCGTGTTGTTTGCTACCTTTAATAACAAGTACTCGATCCTGTAATTCAATTGAAATATCTTTTTGACTCAAGCCGGGCGCTTCCAGGGTGATTGAATATTGTTGCTTATCACTGGCGATATTCACTTCGGCACGAAACAAGGGTGAAAAGTTTTCATCTGAAAAACCGTTCCAAGCACCAAAACCTTGTCCTGATGATAATTTTTCAAATAGTTGATTAATGTCCTGATGTATTTGGCTTAGATAGTTAACACTTTGTTGAGATTGGGTTTTGTCTCCGTGTTTGACTGGAACGGTGACGCTTTTATTGCCCGGTGCTTCTTCGTGCTTAAACCAATTCCAGGGATTCAGTTTATGTAAGTCCATGTCGATCGCTCCTTTACTAAGGTAAATATGAAATAGACTTCAAGGCATATGTGATTAATTTGGGGCTGGTGACTTAAAATTACAATTCAATAAAATTTATCAACACCTGCTAGTGGGGTTTATGGTGCTTGCCGAGTATTCGCCGTGCATAACAATATTCACGGCGATAGCGATTGAACTTATGCCACGGGTTGGCGAATAATGGTTCTGAGTTTTTCTGGTGCGGTACGATTAAAATCGTTTAAATAAATCTCGTGATGTTTGTCACGTAATGCAAGGCCTTGTCCATGAATGAATTGATGTAAAGCCTGTATGGTGGGACCCTCTTCAGCAAACGGCCCTTGGTGTAAAACCTGTGCGCACTTACCTTCTTTGAATTTAATAAATTCGATTGTATCCAGTGGTAGCTCTGGTTTTTTTTGTTTGGCCTGCGTCAATGCTTGGTTAATAAGTTTTTTATTTATGAGCTCAGGTTGCATAATCATGATTTGCCATAGCCAGTCTTGTTTTTTCTCAACGGAAAATTGGCTCATGTCCTCGGCCCACCATAAACCCTGTAACGGCATGACGCCATAGTCTATCGCCAGTTCGCTTTTTTTAACCATGAATTTAAGCGTATAAGCCAATGTAAATAAGGCTTCGATGGCATGTTTGAAATTGTCATCACCTGGCGCGCCTGCACCTTGAACAGCAAGATAATTGAGTGCTGGAACTACCACCAGCTCAGGTTTGCCTTTTTTTGCACTGTACAAATTCTTAAATTCTTTTTTGTAATCAATTTTTTTCATGTTAACTCCTTAAAAAAACAAATTTTACAAAGGTGCAATAGGTAAACAAATATCCGTGCGCAATCGTCTATTTTTATCCGGTCCTAGCTGATATAAATATTCAAACGTTGGTGAATCGATTGCTTGAAATTCACTTTGCAACAGCCAGTGCTTATATAGATATTGATAAGCAGTGGGAACTAATGCTATATCTTCGTTAAACTGTAATATTGCATAATCGCCTGCAGGCAAATAATAATGTGCTATACCCGCGGGTGTGATCAGACAGGGGTCATCAATTACAATGCCTGCGAAATACCGGCATTGATGCGCTTGGGTAATGTCCGGATTATCAAATGCAATGCTTATATATTGCGTTTTGTCATTGAGCAAATGCTGTGACTCAGCCCAGGCTAGTATCTTCTGCCAGGCCTGAGCGATACTCTGCTCATCGTATCCCGAACGACTGCTTGCATACGCTATATGGAGTGCCTTGCGTTTTTGTTGATGAACGGGAAATTCCAAGTGTTGTGTTTCGTTTTTCATCATGAGTTGATTATCGACAAGTTGATTAATAAATACTTGTCCATTCTTGCTATTTTGTTTACGCCATTGAGAGGGATTGATACCAAAGTGTTTTTTGAAAGCATTGCAAAAACTGGAACTGGTTTGGAAGCCGGAGCGTAATGCAATATCAGTAATGCTGGGCTTGCGCTGGTAAAGCATTTGATTGGCGGCACGTTCCAAGCGTAGACGAGTGATCAAAGCATTGGGGGTTTCGCCGGTAAGCGCGTGGAACAAACGATGAAAATGATAAGGTGAGAAATAGGCAGTTTGTGCAATATGCTCTAAGTTGAGTGGATGTTCTAAGTGGTCATCGATATAACGTAGCACATGTTCAAGACGCTGTTCATATAGAATTTTGCTATTTTTTGCCATGATTCAATGTCGTTCTAGAAATAGTTAGCCGCAATAACGGTAGAGTGAATTCAGAATACATTCAAAGCGAATACTTTACACGACTAGATCACAGATTTCCTGTTTGAAATTATGGAAGCGCTCATGCGCTAGCGGGCTAGCCTATTCATGTCGATTACTTGTATTGAGACACTAGCAAGAAGCCAATAGTCCATTAAAAAAGCGGTGCTGAAACATGTGATTTTCTATATGCTGGTCTATTGGGGATGGTGTTGTTTAACATAAGTTGATATAAATCATTGCCAATTCTTCAGACACTCAATATCTACAAAAAAGCGATCGCTTATAATTGGTTTTTAACCAGTGGTTTGTTATGTCTGAAAACGTTTTTTAGATGCCAGGGCAAAACGACTTAAAATTATGCTTGGCATCAGCTACGATTTCTCCTAAATTAAATTCATCGCCGAACTGATTTCAGCTAAATATTCTCGCGTTAATATTTTACTTTCTTCCACGGCAGGTTGATCAAAAGGATCAATGCCTAGTAGCTCGGCAACGACCACGGTTTCCATTTCCAATAAAATAATTAACTCACCTAATGCATAAGCATCACGGTCAAGCAGTGCCAAGGTACGGTTGGGGCGACCTCGACGACTTAAGGTGGTGCGGGTCGCTTTAAGTTCAGCAACAAACAATTCACCAATCGTATGCCCCGCCAATGGTTTAATTGCAGGGATATCTTGGAAACGCATGGGAATGCGTCGACCCATAAAACGAAAACCAGGATTTGAAAGAAATGTTACCAGTTTGTCATCAGGGCCTTCGAGCAATAATTGTAATTGTGAATGTTGGTCGGTCACTCCATGGGCTTCGGTAGGCGTGAGACCACGATTTACACCTTGTGCATCGATTTTACCCAGGCTTTCTGCCCATAGTTGGCGAAACCAATTGACCACAAAACGCAAATTATCAGCGTAAGGCATTACGACACTAATCGTGCGATTGCGTTGTGCGTGTAAGTATTGTGCGGCACCATTATAAAACGCCGGATTTTGCAGAATATCGGCTTCAACACAACGCTCAGCCATAGCGCGTGCACCTTCCATAACGCCGTCAATATCAACTCCGGCGACATAGGCAGGTAATAAACCCACGACGGACAATACTGAAAAACGACCACCAATCGGTGGATGCTCGATTACTTCTATGCCCAGTTTCTGCGCTAATTCATATAAAGCGCCATCCTTGTTTTCCGTAATTATCAGGCAATGTTGCGCCGCATGTTCGGCTCCGAGTTGATGCTCCATGGTTGGCAATACGGTGAGAAATTGGCTAAGGGTTTCTGCGGTATTTCCTGATTTTGAGATGATGATGAGTTGTGTTACCGACCAATCAACATATTCGAGCTCAATTAGCGTGGAGGGATCAACATTATCGTAGAATTTAACATTATTAATTGGTTGCTCGTCTCCGAGTATTTCAACAAGCATTTCTCCACCGAGCGAGGAACCGCCAATGCCAAAAATAATAGTATTGCGAAAACTCTGCGCGATGATTTGACCACGATGTTTTATGGCATCCAAGTCGGTGGTGAGGGGTAAATTCAAAAAACGCGGTTGTTTGTCCTTGAGCCAATTTTGTGCTTGTTCAACTAATTTTTGTAGTTGAGGTGACAATGCCTCTAACTCGCTTTGGCTAATTCCGCCTTCGCCAATGGACTTGTCGAGTAAGTTTTCGCTATCAATGCTCAATCTTGAAAGGCTGGCCAAAATATTCTCCTATTGATGCCTGATACTAGGGTAATTGTTCTAAGGTATGCAAATACTAAGCTAACCATTAAAGAAAGCAAAGAATAATAAGGCTTTTAATAAACTAGCAATAGAAAAGCGCCAAAAGTACAGAGTGCCAGCCAACTAGGATTACCTATTTATTATAATAAATGAGTATGAATTTTGTACAAATCAAACAAAGGGAGTTAGGCTCGGAAACCCACGATTCCATCACTAATAATCTGATGGATGTTTAACTTTACATAATGCAAATAAAAAGGGTTGCATGCTGCAACCCTTGAGGTTTGGTACCGAGGGTCGGACTCGAACCGACACGGTATCACTACCATTGGATTTTGAATCCAACGCGTCTACCAGTTTCGCCACCCCGGCATAGGGGCGATAGTATAACCATGTCCAGGCTATCAGCCAAGTTTTTCTGGGGGAAAATAGGGCTTTGAGTGGCTCTTTTTAAGGGATTTATAATAAGAAAGGAATCCGTGTGCCTATTTGGCTAGCGCTTTACCGACAGTCTAATTGATCTTCGGTTGGAGATTTGCTGCGGCTTTCTTGCTTCTGCATACGCCCGCGTCCAGCCGAGACGCGGGTTCATGCTATAGATGTTTAACGTTCCAAATACTGCAATTTATCCGTCTTACCGTCCCATTCTTGAGCATCGGCAGGAGGATCTTTTTGTTCAGAAATAACAGGCCATTGGGTCGCCAATTCGGCGTTTAAAGCGATGAATTTTTCTTGTCCCTCTGGGACATCGTCTTCGGCGAAAATAGCATTGGCGGGGCATTCGGGTTCACACAACGTGCAATCGATGCACTCGTCGGGGTCGATGACCAAGAAATTTGGGCCTTCGTGAAAACAATCCACGGGGCATACTTCCACACAATCGGTGTATTTGCATTTAATGCAATTCTCGACCACCACATATGTCATCGGATTCTCCTTAAAATCATATCAATCTACGTCTATTGTAAAAGTTATTAGGTGTCTCGGCGAGTGTTAAGGCTTATTCTCGCAAGCTTTTAGTTGGTATAGCAACTCCAACGCCTGTTTTGGGCTTAATTCATCGGGATTGCATTGAGCTAACAAATCTAATGCCGGATTGGGTTTTTCTGCGGCATTAAATAGATCTAACTGGGCTTGTTGGGGCTCATTGACTTGTAAATGTTGGGTTTCTAGTTGTTGTAAATGTTGTTTTGCCCGCTGAATAACGCCATAGGGTACACCGGCGAGTCCAGCAACTTGCAGGCCGTAACTTTGGTTGGCTGGGCCGGGTTTTACGCTATGTAAGAATACAATATGGTCACCATGTTCGGCGGCACTCAGATGCACGTTATCTATTGTCGGAATTTGCTGCGGTAAGTGCGTAAGTTCGAAATAATGGGTGGCAAATAAGGTAAATGCGCCACTCACCACGGCGAGATGTTCTGCGCAGGCCCATGCCAAAGCTAGGCCGTCGAAGGTGCTGGTGCCACGACCTACCTCATCCATTAACACCAAACTTTCAGCGGTAGCGTTATGTAGAATATTCGCGGTTTCAGTCATTTCTACCATAAAGGTGGAACGTCCACTGGCTAAATCATCGGAGGCGCCAATGCGTGTGAAAATCCGGTCAATCGGTCCGATGGATAAAGCATCTGCGGGAACATAGCTGCCACAATAAGCGAGTAAAACAATGAGTGCGGTCTGGCGCATATAAGTGGATTTACCACCCATGTTGGGGCCGGTGATTAACAACATGCGATGTTGATCTTGCATATACAAATCATTGGCGACAAACGGGTCATCTAATACTTGTTCCACCACCAAATGACGTCCACCTTTGATTTGTAATAAAGGATCTGTGACTAATCGCGGACGACACAAATTTAATGTCATGGCGCGTTCGGCGAAATTGCATAACACGTCGAGTTGGCTTAAAGCTTCACTGCTTTGTTGTAACGCTGCCAAATGCAAATTGAGCTGCTCAAGCAAGTCATCATACAAGGCTTTTTCTTTGGTCAATGCACGTTCTTTGGCGCTGAGAATTTTATCTTCGAAGGTCTTCAATTCGGGTGTAATATATCGTTCGGCGCCTTTTAAAGTTTGTCGACGAATGTATTCAGCCGGGACTTTATCAGCATTGAGTTTGGATAATTCGATGTAATAACCATGAATACGATTGTAACCAACTTTTAATGTGCTTATGCCAGTGCGTTGCTTTTCGGTTTGCTCGAGTTCCACTAAGAACTTTGCACTGTTTTCACGTAAGTCGCGCAATTCATCGAGTTCTGAATCATAGCCTTTAGCGATGACACCTCCGTCACGAATTAGTACCGGTGGGTTTTCAATAACCGCACGATCCAATAATTCAAAAACAGATTGGTGTTCTTGGGTTTGCTTGTTTAATTGTTTTAAAAGTGGTGCACGAAAAAGTTTGAGTTGAGTTTTTATGCTGGGCAATTGCGCCAGACTGTCGCGTAATGTTGATAAATCCCTAGGACGCGCACTACGCAAAGCCAAACGTGCGAGAATACGTTCCAGATCACCTAGGAGCTTAAAATTTTCCTGCAAAGCTTCGTATCGATAGTCGTCGAGTAATTCGCCAACGGCTTGATAACGTTGGTTGATAGTATCTTGGTCGCGTAATGGTTGCTGCAACCAGCGACGCAATAAACGCCCTCCCATGGCCGTGTTGCTACGGTCCATTACGGATAACAATGTATGCTCGTTGCCACCGTTTAAATTATTAGTGATTTCTAAATTACGGCGACTTACCGCATCAAGAATTAATGCGTTTTCATAGCGCTCACGATGTAAAGCACGAATATGTGGTAACGCAGTTTTTTGCGTTTCTTTAACATAAGCTAAAAGACAACCAGCGCTGGCGATGGCCATGGGTAAGTCATCTACATCAAATGCTGATAAATCCTGTGTCGCTAGTTGTTGTGTGAGTAATCGAGTAGCGGTTTCATTATCAAAATGCCATGCACCCATGCTGCGAAGTCCACGTCTTTGTTTGAGTGCGCTATGACTTAATAATTCTGCATTTTCGTTTACCAATAATTCAGCGGGATTTAGACGTTCCAGTTCGGATAAAAGATTTTCGTCACCCTCAATTTCCAACACTTGAAAACGACCACTGCTCATATCTAAATAGGCAATGCCGTAGTGTTGGTGATGTTGATAAATTGAAACCAATAAATTTTCTTGACGCTCATCTAACAGCATTTCATCGGTGACTGTACCAGGAGTCACGACACGCACAACTTTACGTTCGACCGGACCCTTGCTTGTTGCTGGGTCGCCGATTTGTTCACAGATGGCAATTGATAAACCTTTTTTAACTAACTTCGCCAAATAAGGTTCAGCCGCGTGATAGGGTACTCCCGCCATGGGAATCGGTTCACCGGCGGATTTGCCGCGCGCGGTTAATGTGATGTCGAGTAATTGTGCAACTTGTTTTGCGTCGTCGAAAAATAATTCATAAAAATCACCCATACGGTAAAACAGCAGCATGTGGGGATAGTCGGCCTTAATGCGTAGATACTGCTGCATCATCGGTGTGTGAGTGGTCACAGATTTTTTGCTCGGTGTGCTGACGTCATTCATGGCTGAATTACATGCCCTATGTGTAATTTAAAATAAAAGTTTAACGTTCGACCGGTATTCCGGCGATATTGCCCCAGTCAGACCAGGAACCTGGGTAGCCACGCACCTTTGTAAATCCAAGGTGACGTAACATAATCCAGGTATACGATGAACGATGATGAGTTTGGCAATGCACGACAATTTCTTTGTCTGGGGTGATGCCTAAGAGCGCGAGTTCTTGCATAACTTTTTCAGCATCACGCATAGTCATGTGTAAGTCTTTGTCCATGGCTTGGGTCCACTCGTAATTAACCGCGCCGGGAATATGCCCACCTTGTTGCGCAAACACTTTACTGCCCGTATATTCTTCTGGACTGCGCGCATCCACAATAACCACGTCATTGTTGTTCAAGTGGTACAAAATAAAATCACGGTTGGCCAAACAATCGTCATTACACCAGTTGACGGGATAGTCGCTAGGGTCGGGATTGGCTGTGGCTTCATTGCTAAGTGGGCGACCTTGGCCATACCAGGCATGCAGACCTCCATCGAGTAAGGCATATTGTTTGTGGCCGGTTAATTCCAGAGTCCATAAGAAGCGTCCGGCCTTACCGCCGCCTTCGTCATCATATGCGACGACCAAATCACTGGGTTTGATTCCCAGCTTGGATAAAACTTCAGCAAATTGCTGTTCTTCAGGGACTAAACCCATTACAGGTTTGGCATGACGTAAAATATCAGCATAATTACAAAAGACCGCACTGGGTATATGTGCCTGGGCATAAGTTTCTGCTTTTCCTAGGTCAACTATCACTAGGCCATCCTCTCCCAGGCGGCGTTCTAATTCATCTGTGGACATTAAAAATCCTGACATACACACTCCATTATTCTAGCTCTCCAGAAAAGCGGTCTATTGTAACGCCACTGGGGTAGAAGTCGAAGCACTATGGCTATGGAATTACAATATTTAGATAAAAGTTTGTTCGATGACTTGATGTTAATATGGAGAAAATGATTTTTTTGAAAGGCTTAAGTATCTGTTTTTGGTAACAACAGAAAGGGATTTTTACTTAGTGCCAAAGTAAATGGAGGTGTTTTCATTTTGACAAATATAGCTAAGCCTTAGCTATTGGTGTCAGGATGTAATTTTTTATCGAATAAGTTATGAATTTCCTGTTTCACTTTATCAACAATTCTTTCTGCGTGCTGGTGATAGTAAAAAAGTTTGCAGGCAATAGGTTCATGCAAGGATGTGCGGTTTTGGGTTTGAAATTCCGTCCAAGCAAAAACCGGCATATTGTTAAGCGAACGGTCGATGCAAATCCAGGAGTCTTTATCGATAATCATTTCCAAGGTGCGTAAACCGGGGAGTTGAAACTGGTAGCGATCTTCAAGTCGTAGCATAGCAAGTTTGACTTCGTTAAATAATGCAGCTTCGATTTCACTATCTTCACTGCTGTACCGTGGTAGACCTTCCAATAATTTATGCATTGGTATTACTCCAAAACTGAAAACCTTTAGCTTTGTTTTAATACTAACTATTACACTGAATAGTCGATTTCCATAAGCATTATAAAAATTAGACAGGCAATATGCTTACCAGTTTCAATTTGTTGCTAAATTTCACTAATGTGTTAACAAGCTAGGTTTATTCCTAGCTTGTTAAACTAGCAAAAAGGCTAGGTAGTTTTTCAGGTAAACGCTCGACGTTATCGATGATTGTGTAGTTATTTTCGCCGAATATGCGTTTAACGTAATTATCTGCGTGCGGATCTAGCGTCAAACAATATGATAAAACTCCTTTGCTGTAGAGTTCTTCAACGGCTTTTTTAGTGTCATGACGTAAAGTTTGTGGATCTCGTTCATCAATATCGGCGGGTTCACCGTCGGTAACAATGAGTAATAGTTTACGCCGCTCGGGTTGTTTTAATAAATGATGTGCAGCGTGACGCATCGCAGCGCCCATGCGCGTTGACAAGCCACCTTTCATTCCAGCCAAACGCGATTTGGCATCATCGTCGAAGTGCTGATTAAAATCTTTGAAGCGATAATATTGCACATCGTGACGACCATCCGACGCAAAACCATGCAAAGCAAATGGATCGCCAATACCGTTAATAGCGGTTGCGACCAGGGTCGCGGCTTCACGGGTCAATTGCAAAATAGTTTTATCTGAGCCTTGCACTTGTTCGTTGGTTGATTCGGATAAATCGAGTAATACCACGACAGCAAGATCACGGTTTTTAATAACATTGCGCATGGTAATGCGAGGATTGGGTTGTTCGCCCATGCGAATCGCTATCATGGCGTCAATTGCTGCATTAATATCAACTTCATCACCATCTTCCATATTACGAACGCGTTGCACACCTTCTGGGGTTAATAAATCGATAATTTGCTTGATGCGATGCGCAATCGGTTTGTGTTCGATTAAAATCTTATTTACATCATCAACATTGCCTTTTGCTTGACGACGCTCATACAGTGTGACCCAATCGGGGCGATGTAATTGAATTTGATAATCCCATTCTTGATAGTGGAACGGTTCCGAGATCGGCTCTTTGCCCCACATAGCATTAAAGCTGGGAGTGTTTTCCAAATCATCTTCATAGGGAAACATCTCCGTTGCGGCGGTCCAGATTTCCTGGGCGTCATCGCCTGCAAGTTCGCAATCCACCTCATTCGCCATTTCCATTACGCTAACTGTTTTGCGCACTTGTTTCTGGCTGGCAGCGACATATTCGCTAAAGGTTTCAAAAGTGAATTCTTCGAATTCCCAAACGAAACGATTATCATCGCGATAAGGAATACGAATGCGTTCTAATATGCGAAGGCTGGGTACTTCTTTGCGATTGGCAAAGATATGAAATAATTCCATGCCCATGTGCCAGGAGAATTGATTATCGTCCTGACGTTCTGCAATTTCACTGTGAAATTTATCGCAGAAGCTGGCGAGTTCAGGATCGTCACTTTTTACGGATGAATCCAATAACATTAATGCTATACGTTCGAGTATTACCATGGTTGGGTGTTCTACATCACCCTCGAATTCAAAGTTTAATAATGAGCACCATAGTTTTTTCAAGCCAGGAAAATCTTGAATGGTTTTGTATTCGATGCGTGCATCTTCGATAAGACCAATAAAAAACATTTGTGCAGGACTTAATTGTTCAGCGGAAATAGGTGAACTGGTATAGCACAAGTGTGCAGCCATATGCGCCGCAGTGGCACGATAAAGTTCCAGTCCATTAATGTCACCAAGTGCATCCACGGCGTCGGGCATGTGTAAAATATGTGCCGCGATATAGGGGCGAAAGTCGGTATAGTCCGCACCGGTTGGACGTAAAAAGAAGTCGCGACCCCATAATGCACGTAAATAAAAATTGAGTTTGCGTTGAGTGTCAATAAACAAAGTGCCACGTCGTTCTTTTTGCAACATGGCCAAACTGTCTTGCGACTCCAAATTAAAATATGACGTCAGATTGTTGAAGTCACGGCGATACGCTTGTGCACCAAAATTCGCCCAACGGCGTAACCCACTCAGAGTGAGCTTGGAAAGCAACTCGTCCATGTGATTGAGCATGGGGCGCAAACCACGTGCAGCAGTCGATGCAAGTTGATGTATTAATGTAAGATAGCCACGTAATAATTCGGCATCGCCTAAACGTCGTGAGGCTGTGGGTAAACTGCTAAACATCAATGAAATCACTTCACCGGATGTCATGGATGCAAGTTTTAAAGCAGCCGTTACGCAGTCAGTAATAATGTCTTCGCCACATTCTTTAGCCACTTGCGGCATTTCTTGCAAGTAGACGATAACTAAATCGCTGCCGCGGCCTAATCCACATAAACCTTTTGCGCCTTCCAAGTATGCTTGCAAACCGACAGGTGACATGATGCGCGCCGCTTCTTGGAACGTGCCGTTTAAAACATCACGCACTTCTGGCGCAACATCTTTCAATTGTTCTTCGTAGTCTTCTAGTTTGATGGCCATAAGTTAACTACCATTGTTTTTGAGAAATAAACACCAAAGCTATCACGAACCTCGTTCTGTGCCCTCGCCATTTGCGAGAGGGTGAGGGTAATCGTAGTTAAAACGCTTTCAGTATGTAGAAAAATATTGTTGTTCCAAAAACGAATGATCTTATATCCCTGAGTGTTCAAAACCTCTGTTCTTTTAAGATCGTATTCTGTTGGTTGTTGGTGTTGGCCTGCGTCAACATTAACAACCCGTTTTTCTGAAACACATAGAAAATCGACAATATAATTTCCTATGGAGACCTAGCGTTTAAACTCTTACCGATTTACTTGTCTATTTCGAAGCATTTGC
>Ga0224506_10000281_pt1 | contig 47098 bp, 44 predicted proteins | sample SF_Jan12_sed_USG_2_FD_169108 | JGI IMG/M metagenome (GOLD analysis project Ga0224506, IMG submission 169108) | Sediment microbial communities from San Francisco Bay, California, United States - SF_Jan12_sed_USGS_8_1 | ecosystem: Environmental > Aquatic > Marine > Sediment | place: USA... | reverse complement strand
TTAGCATCAATGTCTGCGATCAGGTTGCGGCGCAAACAGGTGTTTCATGTACAGCAGCCTGTGTTGATGCGGCTAACAATATCAGTAATTGTCAGGCGCCGGGCAGTAACTCGGCACAGTTAACTACTACTATTCAGGGCGTGGTGGCTTCAACTTGCTCATTGAGCCAGTCATATGGCTTATGGCCAAACGAAACCTTTGGCAACACCGCGGATGAGTTTGTCTTTAATGTCTTCTTTACCGGTTTTCCTCAGTACAATATTCCCGGCATTTTATCGGATGCGACATACTCGGGTGTGACTTGTGACACCTCTTGTGACCGCGTTACCTACACTTACTGGGAAAACTCACCCGGTACCGGTCCGATTATTACCGACCCGGGTGTCAATCTTGTTCATGCTGATGGTAGCGTGACGAGTATTCCAGGCTCTGGTAGTTACCAGCTGGATGGCGTTAGCATGGTGACCAGAGACTCTGTCAGCTGTAACTAAAACAGCGGGCAGGCAGGCTGGAGTGTAGCGGAATTCGGGGGAAATGATTATCGTAATGAAAATACCCCGGGTGACGCCACGCCGATGTAACTTAACTTAACTAAGCGTATCGTTAACGAATATCTTCAATCGAGTATCTTTTGATGGGTACTTTGGGAGTGATCAGTGCATATCCCTGTAATTGCCAGTGGGCAATTTCAGTGAGGCTGTTGGGTACCACGTCAACAAAATCGTAAAAATCTGTCAGTTCATAACCATAGTCATTCGCGGCTGTGGCACATACCTTAAATTCAATGCCAAACTCAGCGTAGTATTTCATGCGTTCAACCACGGTTTGATAGCGGGCATAATTTTTTTTAGCCAATGTCACGATTTCTGTGCCGTGAATCACGACTTTAATCTCGTTAAAATCAGGTGCGATGTTATAGGGCTCATTATTTAATGTGTTAACCTGCGAGCGTAGCCAGTAGAGTGCCTGTGCAATCTTCGCCGGTTCGTCGAAGTAAAAGTCGTAGACTACTTTCTGTTCTGTATAAGGTGTTTGTACAAATCTGGCGCCTTTATCTGCAAAGCTGAAAACGGGCCATGTGAGCATCAGTAGCAATAACAGATGGCTGAGGTGTTTTTTATTCATTTGGCGATCCTCTGCGGGCTGTGCGAGTGTGCATCATTTTATAGCGAAGTGCTTAAAGTATAGAGCGAGCTGGCTGGTCGTGGATATTGGTTTTAAAATAAAATGACGATAAATAATTGTTATGCTCATAAGTGATTGAAATTATGATTAAATAATTTTCAGTGAAGTAGAAAATGCAATCAATTAGCAACATATCAGATAATCATATCGAATATCCATTAGCGCAGCGTCGGCTTGATTAAAAAATAACCAAAAAGCCGGGTTTGAGGCTAAAAACAGGGCGCTCTCATGCTGGTTAAAAAGTGAGCATTTTTTATTCCTTCATTGTAACTTGTTGTTTAATATATTGATTATTTTGTTCTTTTCAAATATGGGTCAAAAAAGTTGACCTTGCAAGACAAAAGCGACAAGATAGCTGACACTAAATTAGACCCATATGTTTTATATGGATTTGTATGAACAAGAGGTGCATGTTATGTCATTACCAACCGACCTGGTGGATATTGATAATATTGAGACACAAGAGTGGATAGACGCGCTTGAGTCAGTGATTGAAAACGAAGGCGTTGATCGCGCTCATTATCTATTAGAGCAGATGATCGATAAAGCACGCCGTTCCGGTGCTAATTTGCCTTATTCAGCCAATACCGCCTATGTCAATACAATTCCACAGCACCTTGAGCCTAAAATGCCCGGTGATCCTGCGATTGAGGCCCGTATTCGCGCATATATTCGCTGGAACGCGGTGGCCATGGTGGTTAAAGCCAACCGCAAGAGCACTGAGCTGGGCGGCCATATCGCATCATTTGCTTCTGCCGCCACATTATACGACGTCGGTTTTAACCATTTCTGGCGTGCCGCTTCGCATGACCACGGTGGCGACCTGATTTATTCACAGGGTCATGCATCGCCGGGTACCTACGCTCGCGCCTTTCTTGAAGGTCGCTTGAGCGAAGACCAGTTAAATAAATTCCGTCAGGAAGTCGATGGTGGTGGTTTGTCTTCATATCCGCATCCGTGGCTAATGCCCGATTTCTGGCAGTTCCCGACGGTTTCAATGGGTCTGGGTCCTATCATGTCGATCTACCAGGCGCGTTTTATGAAGTACCTGCAAGACCGCGGACTGGCCGATACTAAAAACCGTAATGTCTGGGCCTTTCTGGGTGATGGTGAGACTGACGAGCCAGAATCATTAGGCGCCATCTCTTTAGCGTCGCGTGAGAAGCTCGGTAACCTGACCTGGGTGGTGAACTGTAATCTGCAGCGCCTTGATGGCCCGGTGCGTGGTAACGGTAAAATTGTTCAGGAACTGGAAGCGAATTTCCGCGGCAATGGCTGGAACGTCATTAAAATTATGTGGGGTCGTTACTGGGATCCTTTGTTAGCCATGGATAAAGATGGTCTACTGCAAAAACGTATGATGGAGGCCGTTGATGGTGATTTCCAGAACTACAAATCAAAAGATGGTGCTTATGTGCGTGAACATTTCTTTGGTAAGTATCCAGAATTAAAAGCCATGGTATCGAATATGTCAGATGATGATATCTGGCGTCTGAACCGTGGTGGCCATGATCCGCAAAAAGTGTATGCGGCGTATAAAGCGGCATCGGATACAATCGATCAGCCAACGGTTATTCTGGCGCACACTGTAAAAGGTTACGGCATGGGGCCAGCGGGTGAAGGCCAGATGCGCACTCACTCGCAGAAAAAATTAGCCGAAGATGAAATGATTTATGTACGTGATCGTTTCAATATTCCGCTAACCGACGAAGAAGCGGCATCAGGCACTTACTTTAAGCCGGCTGATGACAGCCCGGAAATGAAATACATGCACGAACGCCGCAAAGAACTGGGTGGTTATTTGCCATCACGTACAAATCTTGCTGCGCCATTAGAAGTACCAGAGCTGTCAGTATTCGAGCCTTTATTAAAAGGCAGTGGCGATAAAGAAATGTCAACGACCATGGGTTATGTTCGTTTGCTGACATTATTATGTCGTGACAAAAAGATGGGTAAAAATGTGGTACCTATCGTGCCAGACGAAGCGCGTACGTTTGGTATGGAAGGCATGTTCCGTCAGCTGGGTATTTATTCTTCGGTCGGTCAGTTGTACACGCCGCAGGATAAAAAAGAAATCATGTTCTACAAAGAAGATAAAAGTGGACAGATTTTAGAAGAAGGTATTAACGAAGCCGGTGCCATGTCTTCATGGATTGCTGCCGCCACTGCATACAGTAATCATGGCGTCAACATGGTGCCGTTTTATATTTACTATTCTATGTTTGGTTTCCAGCGCATTGGTGATCTGGCATGGGCAGCCGGTGATATGCAGGCGCGTGGTTTCTTAATCGGTGCAACAGCTGGCCGTACGACATTAGCAGGCGAAGGTTTGCAGCATCAGGATGGGCATGGTCTGGTGATGGCAGGCACAATTCCAAACTGTGTGGCCTATGATCCAACCTTTAACTATGAGCTGGCAGTGATTATTCAGGATGGTCTGCGTCGCATGTACGCCGAGCAGGAAAACGTTTTCTACTACGTCACCACCATGAATGAAAACTACACACATCCGGCTATGCCCGCCGGTGCTGAAGAAGGCATTATCAAAGGTCTGTATTTATTCCGCGCCGGTGGCAAGAAAAAGAAAAAAGTGCAGCTGATGGGCTCGGGTACGATCTTGCGTGAAGTAATCGGTGCTGCTGAATTACTCGAACAGGACTGGGGTGTGGATGCCGATATCTGGAGCGCCACCAGTATGAATGAACTGGCACGTCAGGCCCAGGATGCCGATCGCTGGAATCGTTTGCACCCGTTAGAAGATGCAAAGCCTGCTTATGTTGAACAGTGCCTTAAAGGCCGTCGTGGCCCGGTCATCTGTGCCACAGATTATATTCGCAGTTATGCTGATCAGATTCGTTCATGGGTGCCTGCGAGTTACACGGTATTAGGTACCGATGGCTTTGGTCGCAGTGATACCCGTGCCCAGCTTAGAAAGCATTTCGAAGTCAACCGTTATTATGTTGCCGTTGCGGCACTAAAAGCGCTGGCCGATGAAGGTCAGTTGCCTGCAGGTAAAGTGGCTGAGGCGATTGAGAAGTACGCTATCGATGCTGAAAAAATTAACCCGCTGCATGCATAACGGCACAGGAGAAAAATAATGAGTAAAGAAATTTTAATTCCTGATATCGGTGATTTTGATTCGGTTGAAGTCATAGAAGTGTTGGTGGCTGTGGGTGACACGGTTGCTGCTGAAGATTCAATCATTACAGTTGAGTCTGATAAAGCATCGATGGAAATTCCCGCACCAGAGGCGGGCATTATTAAAGAGCTTAAAGTAAAGGTTGGCGACAATGTTTCTGAAGGCGGCTTAATGATGATCATTGAGCCACTGTCTGATGCGGCTACGGCGGCTCCAGCACCAGTAGAAAAAGCTGAAGAGGCAGTGGCTAAAGACACGGTTAAAACCGAGCCGGTAGCGGCTGCAAAAGCGCCAGCGGCGCCGGCTGCAAAAGCCTCACCAACGGCCAGTATTAACGAGGTGAGTTTTTCAAAAGCCTATGCCAGCCCGTCTATTCGTAAATTTGCGCGTGAACTGGGTGTGGACTTAGGTTCAGTTGAAGGCTCCGGTCGCAAAGCACGTATCACCAAAGAAGACGTCAAAGGTTTTGTGAAAAAAGTGATGGCACAAGGCGGCGCTAAAGGTGGCGGCCTGGGTGTTGCGCCCATGCCAGAAATTGATTTCAGCAAATGGGGTTCGGTTGAAACCCAGCCGCTGACTAAAATTAATAAGCTCACCGGAGAGTTTCTGCATCGTAACTGGGTGACTGTTCCGCACGTGACGCAGTTTGATGAAGCGGATATTACCGACCTGGAAGCCTTCCGCAAATCGATGGTGGCTGAATATAAAGACGCCGGCGTAAAGATCACCATGCTGGTGTTCTTAATGAAGGCGGTTGTTTCGGCATTAAAAGCCTATCCCCGGTTTAACAGTTCGCTGGATGCAACGGGTGAAAATTTAATCATCAAAAATTATTACAATATTGGTATTGCGGTGGCGACTCCCGATGGACTGGTTGTTCCTGTTGTTAATGATGTTGATCGCAAGTCACTGGTTGAGCTGGCGAAAGAGCTGGGCGAGATCAGTGTCAAAGCCCGTGAGAAAAAACTCAAGCCTTCGGATATGCAAGGTGGCTGTTTCACTATCTCAAGTTTAGGCGGTATCGGTGGTACTAAATTCACACCGATTGTGAATGCACCAGAAGTGGCTATTTTGGGCGTTTCGCGTTCGAAAATGCAGCCAGTCTGGAATGGTACAGAGTTTGTGCCGCGCCTGGTGATACCGTTATCACTCTCATATGATCATCGTGTGATTGACGGTGCCGATGGTGCCCGTTTCACCTCATTCCTGAACCGTGTGTTATCGGATACACGCCGTTTGTTACTGTAGTTGGGGAATAAATCATGAGCAATATTATAGATATACCGGTTCCTGACATTGGTGATTTTGATTCAGTAGAAATTATTGAAATACTGGTTAATGTCGGTGATACGCTGGCAGCAGAAGATTCCATCATCACGGTTGAGTCTGATAAAGCGTCCATGGAGATTCCTGCGCCACATGCCGGCGTGGTCAAAGAAATTTGTGTGGCCGTGGGTGATAGTGTCAGTCAGGGTTCGCCGATGATTAAAATGGACGTGGCGGATTCTGCGGCAGCCGAACCAGTAAAGGCAGAGCCATCGGCTGCAGAAAAGACAGACGAAGTTAAATCAGAAGAGCCTGCCGCTTATGTGACATCATCAGCGGCAAGCTATGACGGTAAGCTCGACAAAACGGCTGATGTTGTCGTGCTCGGTTCCGGCCCCGGCGGTTACACCGCGGCATTCCGCGCGGCTGATTTGGGCCTGAAAGTTATCCTGATTGAAAAATTCGATAGCATTGGCGGCGTTTGTTTAAACGTGGGTTGTATTCCATCAAAAGCCTTATTGCACACGGCGCACATTATTAATGAGGCGGCCGAGTTCTCAAAACACGGCGTGACCTTTGGTCAGCCGGATATTGATATCGATAAGATTCGTGAGAACAAAGAAACAGTCATTGGAAAATTAACCGGTGGTTTAAAAGGTCTGGCGAAACAACGCAAAGTTGAAATCGTGCACGGCTACGGCAAGTTCACTTCAGCCAATAGCATCGAAGTGGAAAAAGACGGTGAGAAAACCATTATCGGTTTTGATAATGCCATTATTGCTGCCGGTTCACGCGTGACAAAATTGCCGTTTATTCCGTGGGATGATCCGCGAGTAATGGATTCAACGGGCGCTTTGGAATTAGCAGAAGTGCCTAAACGTTTATTGGTTGTTGGCGGTGGCATTATCGGTCTTGAAATGGCGATGGTTTACGATGCCTTAGGTGCTGAGATTACGGTTGTTGAATTGTCACCGGGTTTAATACCGGGTGCTGATCGTGACATCGTTCGTCCGTTAGAGCGTCGTGTTAAAAAACGTTATAAAAATATTTATCTCGATACCATGGTGACCGCCATCGAATCATCAGATACCGGCATGGTCTGTTCATTCGAAGGTAAAAAAGCACCGGAGAAAGACACGTTTGACAAAGTGCTGGTGGCAATTGGGCGTAGCCCAAATGGCTTGCTGATTGACGCGGATAAAGCCGGCGTTGCAGTTGACGAGCGCGGATTTATCGCGGTCGATAAACAGCAGCGCACCAATGTCGATCACATCTTCGCGATTGGTGATGTGGTAGGACAGCCGATGCTGGCACACAAAGCAACGCATGAAGCGAAAGTGGCTGCTGAAGTCATTTCCGGTATGAAGTCTTTCTTCGATGCGCGCACAATACCTTCGGTATGTTATACCGATCCTGAAGTGTCCTGGATGGGTAAAACTGAAGAGCAGTGTAAAGAAGAAGGCGTTCAGTATACTAAAGGCGTATTCCCGTGGGCAGCCAGTGGCCGTTCATTATCAATCGGCCGTGATGATGGCATGACAAAAGTATTGCTTGATGAAAATCACCGCATCATCGGCGCCGGCATTGTCGGCCCGAATGCGGGTGAGTTAATTGCAGAAGCTACGCTGGCACTGGAAATGGGTGCTGATGTGGAAGACCTGGCGTTAACTGTGCATCCGCATCCGACCTTATCAGAAACCATTAACTTCGCAGCCGAAGTGGCAGAAGGCACTTGTACTGATATTTATATGCCGAAAAAGAAGTGATGCCCGTTTAATATGGGTATTTAAGGCCGCTTATATAGCGGCCTTTTTTTTAAAAATTATTTCACCACAGATGAGACGCAGGGCGCAGAGAAAACCCGGCCTTACGATAATCGAGCTGGTCTCGCACTGTGCGCTGTGGTGAGAAAAAACAGCTTTGCAGAGTATGAATAAACATTCGGACTGGGTTATGATAGGAAGATATGCGGGGGATTTTATGTCATTTGAAGTCACTATTGATAACCGTTTAGTTAAAGTTACTTTAAGCAAACAGGCTGAAAAGGCCCTGGCCAAACGTGATCAGGCCCTGTTTGTTGAGATGGAGCTTTATTTTAGTTGTTTGATTCGAAAACAGGTTTTGTTTCATGAGACAAAACGTCAAGCAAACAGCGTCAGGGTTATTGATAAGCTAAGCGTCAGTTTTCATCCGGTGATGACAGCAAGTTGTCAAATAAAAGATGCAACGCCGGAACCTGCAAAAAGTGATTTTGAAATACAGCGGCGTGAATGTTTTGTGCCTAAATGGCTTACCATAGAATATAAAAAAGGTAACTGGCTCGGTGAGTTTGGTTATTAGGGTTTTATAAAAACATCATAAACAAGAGATAACTAATGAGAAACTTATTTGCATTAATACTGCTATCGATTGTGTTGCAAGGTTGCCTGGGCGATAAAAACGCCATCAATAAGGATGTTGTTTTTTTACAGACTGTACCCGTGTGCACAACGGATGAGCTATGTGAAAAAATGTGGCTTGCTGCGCAAGAGTGGGTCGAGCAGTACAGCCCACAGGGGCTGGAAGTGGTTACCGACGATGTCATACAGTCTGAGACCAAAGAGCTGGGTTCGGATGAGATGGACATAGAAATTAAAAAAATAAAACAAAAAAATGGTGACTATAAAATACTCATTAATAACATTTGTTCGCGCGCATTAAGTAGTTGTGACCGTGAGCGAAAAAATATGATTTTATTTAATAAAAAACTGATCGCATACATGCCCGCCAAAACCCAGAAACTAAAACAGCAGTTATTTAAGGTCAATAAAAAAATCGATGGCTGGATTGCTCATTATGTGGATGCAATCAACAAGGCTGAGCCGGAAATGCTGTCTCAGCTGGTGCATTTTCCAGTGACGTATATTGAAAAAGATAAGATTGCGGTGATACTTTCAGTAAAAGAAATGAGTCAATACCTGAAAACACTGAATAATAAAATTGCTGATCTCCAGGGTGAATATGTAAAAGCTGACAGCATTGATGTGTTTGCACATAACGGAAGAAACCTTTACGTTAATGCTGTGTTCAATGTTTATGATGCCGATAGTGCTATCGTTGCTGCCCAGCAGCTAGGATTCCACCTGATTGAAGTCGATCAGCACTGGAAAATGATCAGTGCCGGGGTACATACAGACTAAGCCTGGAGCATAACAGGGTGTAGTGATTAAAGGTTTTTGTTCAGTTGCCGCTAATACTTGCATGGAATTGCCTTTATCTACCAATTTAAGCCTGGCGCAGCGATCTGCTGTGTTGTTTATGATGACATTGCCGTTTGCCGGCCATGCATTGCAGCATTATGAGGCCGGCATTGAAGAGGTAAAATGGACGGTATCTGCCTCAGCGGTGCAATGTGAACTAAAACAGCAGATCCCGCGCTTTGGCGAGGCGGTCTTTATGCAGTCTGCGGGGGGAGAATTGTCATTTGTCGTTAAAGTCGATCAGCCTCCCGTCAATGATTCGGTCGCCTTGTTGTATTCCAGCCCGCCATACTGGAAACCGGATATCGTGCCTCGTGAGCTCTCCAGATCGCCGTTAATGAAAGGCAAAACGCCGGTATATTTTAGCCGCAAGGTCGCCCTGCGCATGCTCTATGAGTTAGATCAGGGCATGCAGCCCAGCCTGCATTTTCGTGACTGGGCAGATGAAACAGAAGACGTCAGCGTGGCCGTGTCAACCGTGCATTTTCGCGACTTCTGGCCTGAATTTGTCTCCTGTCAGACGCAACTGTTGCCGTTTGGTTTTGATGATGTAAAAAGTTCATCCATGTTATTTGATTCGGGTAGTGCCCGTTTGAAGAGCTCAAGCAAAAGGTTGCTGGATCGCATCGCACTTTATGTCTCCAAGGATCCGTCGGTTAAACGTCTTAAAATCACGGGTTTTACCGACAGCATCGGTTTTCGATATTTGAATCAGCTGTTATCAAACAGAAGAGCCAGGCTTGTTAGTAAGTATCTGATTTCTAAGGGTGTTCCAAAAGAAAAACTCTCTATACAGGGGCAGGGTGAGCGCCGCCCGAAACTCAGTAATGCAAGTGTAAAAGGCCGGCGTTATAATCGCCGGGTACAGGTGCAGTTATACCGTTAACGGCCCGTTAATCTCAAACACAAATAATTTGAGCGATTGCCTAGGTAGCAGCGGCCGACTTCGGTATAATTCCTGCCATTTAAATATTCGATAATATCTGGGAAACACCTATGTCTAAAAAGAAAGTCGTGCTGGCCTATTCAGGCGGTCTGGATACCTCTGTAATTTTAAAATGGCTGGAAGAAACGTATGACTGTGAAGTCGTGACGTTTACGGCGGACATTGGTCAGGGTGAAGAAGTCGAGCCTGCCCGTGCCAAAGCGCAGGCCATGGGTGTTAAAGAAATCTATATCGAAGATTTACGTGAAGAATTTGTACGTGATTATGTTTACCCGATGTTTCGTGCCAATACGATCTATGAAGGTGAGTATTTATTAGGCACGTCCATTGCCCGTCCGCTGATCGCCAAACGCCTGGTCGAGATCGCTAAAGAGACCGGTGCTTACGCAATATCACATGGTGCAACCGGTAAAGGCAACGATCAGGTTCGTTTTGAGCTTGGGGCCTATGCATTAGCACCGGGTATTGAAGTGATTGCGCCTTGGAGAGAGTGGGACCTGAATTCACGTGAAAAACTAATGGCATATTGTGAAGACAACAATATTCCGGTTGAACAAAAGCGCGGTAAAAAATCGCCGTATTCAATGGATGCAAACCTGTTACACATCTCTTATGAAGGTGGCCCGCTGGAAGACCCATGGACAGAAGCTGAAGAAGAGATGTGGCGCTGGAGTGTATCACCAGAAAACGCACCGAATGAGCCAACCTACATTGAGCTGACTTATGTCAAAGGTGATATTACTGCCATCGATGGCGTTGAAATGTCACCCGCTACGGTACTGGAAACTTTAAATAAAGTGGCCGGAGATAACGGTGTTGGGCGGATAGATATCGTTGAAAACCGTTATGTTGGAATGAAAGCGCGTGGTTGTTATGAAACACCGGCTGGCACGGTGATGATGAAAGCGCATCGTGCAATTGAGTCGCTGACTCTGGATCGTGAAGTCGCACACCTGAAAGATTCTTTAATGCCAAAATATGCCGAACTGATTTATAACGGATACTGGTGGAGTCCTGAACGTGAAATGATGCAGAAAATGATCGATGCATCACAGGAGCATGTCAACGGTGAAGTCCGCATAAAACTGTATAAAGGCAGCGTCAGTGCAGTGGGTCGACGTTCAGAAACTGATTCTTTGTTCGATGAAAAAATGGCAACTTTTGAAGATGATGCTGGCGCTTATGATCAGAAAGATGCAGCGGGCTTCATTAAACTGAATGCCTTGCGTCTGAGAATTGCGGCTAAAAAGAGGAAATAACTCAACGATCAGTTATTGTAGGCCAGAAAGCGTGGGTTAATACCGCGCTTTTTTTATTTAAGGAATCTTGTCGAATGAGTTGCTAAATTAGTAATTAGCGACTCTTCTGATTAAGCTAAAACAATGTTACCAGTCGTTGGTATAGGAAAGGATGCGTGTTAAAAAAAGAACTGAGCCTGGAAAAATTCAAAGTATTATTAAATCACTTTAATGACGGTGTATTTTTAATTGAAGACGGAGCATTTGTTTATGTTAACTCTGTCTTAGCAGATATGCTCGGTTATTCGATTGAGCAGATGATTGATCAGCCCTTCGTTCCATTTGTTTATAAAAAAGATCGCGATAAAGTGATTGAGTATTATCATGCCCGCTTGCTGGGAAAAGATGTGCCTCAGGAATATGAATTCCGCTTGCAGCATGAGCAGGGAAAACTTGTTGATATTCGAATTAATGTAGGCGTCTTTACGGATGCTGATGGCAGACAAACATCAATGGGTACCATTAAAGATTTACGTGAATCAAAACGTAACATGAGTGATCTGGCCCGTTCACGCCGTGATATAGAATCCATTCTAAATAATATGCCGGATGTTTTTTATCGGACGGATATCAATGGCGTGATAACGTTAATGTCACCCTCGGCGATAGATGTTTTAGGCTATACAGCAGAAGAAATGCTGGGTAAGCCGTTGGCAGATTTTTATTGCACGCCGTCAGATCGAGAAATGGTGCTGGCCGCTTTGCAAAAAAACCAGGGCAAAGCCAGTCAGGTGGAGGCCTGTTTAAAGCATAAGGACGGCAGTTTGCGCTGGATACTGACAAATGCCTACATAAAAATTCATGGCGGCAGAGCGATAGGTGTGGAGGGCATAGCCAGAGATATTACTGAACGCAAAGAGATGGAAAAACGGCTGATAAAGTTTGCGCGCTATGATGACTTAACACAAATTTATAACCGCCGGGTATTTTATACAGAGGCTGAAAAACAAATAGAAATAGCGCACCGCTATCAGAGGCAGGCCGCCGTGTTAATGATGGATCTTGATGACTTCAAAAAAATCAACGATAACTACGGACACCATACCGGAGACGAAGTGCTTAAAGATTTTGTTAAAATCTGTAAAGACAGTATGCGCCAGACCGATTTTATCGGCCGAACTGGAGGTGAAGAATTTGCCGTCTTTTCTCCTGAAACAGATCTTGACGATGCGCTACAGTTAGCCGAAAGGATTTGTGAAAATACGCGTGTAAACCGTATACACGTCGACGGAGAGAAAATTTCTTATACCGTTTCAGTAGGTGTGGCTATTTTATTAAAAACAAACGACTCAATCGATACGCTTTTGTCGAATGCGGATAAAGCCCTGTATCAAGCAAAAGCAGCCGGCAGAAACGGCGTGAGAGCATATTATTAAATAAGTTAGCAGCGTTTGAGATGCCTGCTTTTTTAAAAACAAAAAAGGCGACCAACAGGCCGCCTTTTTTATTGGATATAAATCCATGTTTTTATTTCAATTTCACACCTAAGCCTAAAGAGCGCCCTTCTACACCTGCTGTATCCAGGCTGCCTGGGTCAAAAAAGGTCATGGCTTTGCCATCAGCAGAAGGGAAAATTGCTGCCATATGCTCTGCCGGTGTTGCGGGATCAAAGACCACAATAGCATCAATTATTCTGCCACCACTGGCTACACAGTTAGGCTCTGCAATATCTAAACGGGTATAGCTAGGGTCTGTTCCTGTTACACCGATGCAGGCATTTAAAATATCCCAGCCAATGGTGCTGGCATCTGTGTTAACGCGGTTCAGGTTATCAATATTTGAAATAAGAACAGAGCCTGTACCATCTGCATTTAAGGTGACTTCACCGGCATCACCGCCAAAGCTTGCATCACCGCTGGTATTGACACGATCCCAAAGTCCACCAATAAAGTAGGTACCCGCCAGACTGCTCATTGTGTGAGTGCCGGTATCGGCCAGTTGTACCATGATATTGAAGCTGAAGTTTTTGCGGTATTGATCAGCTTCAAACTCGGTTCTGCCTGCATCACCAACACTTAAGTCACTAAAGCGATAATCATATTCTGCAGCGCCGGTCATAATTCCGACCTGACCAGAAGGTGAAATCGCCATCCAGCTGTCCAGTTGTGGACCAACCATGCCCGCACCATCAGCAAAGCCACTTAAGAATGCCGAGAAGTCACCTGTCATTGCTTCATCAGAGGTCTCAGCGAAACTGCTAGCAGATGTCAGGTCAGGGTTTTGAATATGAAGTCGCGCACCGACGATATTCATCGTTGCATTATTAATATCCGTTGCATCTAACCAGCCGATAGAACCATTATAATAAGCGTTTAAGCGTTCATCACCGTCTTCACCCGTACCATTGGCGCCGCTGAAAACGGAGTCATCACGACCGATTTCAAGCATATACTGGTTCCAGGAATAAGTATTGGCAGGGATAGTAGAAGAACCTGTTGCCACTTTCACACCTAGCGTCAGGCTAATACCATCAGAGGTATCAGCGACAACCAATGTTTCATAGTCATCGCTGATTGCACCTATAATAGGAATGCCGCCAGTCGGTAATATGGTCAGACGATTGCTGGCATCAATATGGTAGCTGCCTTCAACTGTCGGGGTGCCGTCGACACCTGGAGCCTGCATAAAGCTTTCATTACCGCTATCAAATGTCGCTGCAAAACGCTGATGACCTGGGTCTCGTATAAACGATATATTGCCCGCGCCTGTGGCGTCTGGTGCTTCCAGTCTTACCTTCATGCCCCAGCGCATTTCACGTGTGGTTCTAGAACGAATCTGTGCCTGATAAGCCGGGCCATCAGCAGAGTTCAGAAGTTCTTGATAAACAGGTGTGGTGCCTACTAATTCAGGCGGAATCATCTCGCCAGCTGTGATGGCTGTGGCAGGCCAGGCACCCGATAGAAACTGACCGACAGTATAGTCAGACGCCGCGCTGAGCCAGGGACTGTGCATGCTCGTGCCGACTAGCCAGTAATCACCGCCGGTAAATGTATTATCAGCAACGGGAGGCTGTACATAACTGCTGACAGCAAACGTCGGTGCATCAATTTCAGCCAGGCTGTCAGAACCACAGCTTAAGGTATCGGCTGTGTTAAATTGAACCGTCACATCGGTAGTGCCGTTGGCTTCTACGACAACCGGAGCGCTCATAAAGAAGGGGTGGTCAGCCGTACCGTTTGCATACCAGCCTGTTGTACCGGGTACGGCGGCATCACCTGTCGCAAAGACGATAGTTACCTGGTCTGCCGCGGTAGCCGAAGAGCTGTTATCAATTAAAGTGGACTGACTGGTAATAGCCGAACAAGGGGCACCCGGGTCACCGGATACAAGAATTTCATTTTTTAAAGTAAAACGAAAACGGTTATAACTGCCGACGTCAACGGCCGGGGCGTCACCAAATGCGCCGTTACCCGATACCAGTTCAGCGGCTACACCTGTTGTATCATCAAGGATAGTCATACAGGCAGTATCGTTACAGATTTCGGTTTTGAATAATGTGACGTTGACAGCAGTTGGGTCAGCCGCCATTGCGCTACCCATGATGAAATAACTGGCAGCAGCACTCGCCGTTAATATTTTATTTAATTTTTTCATTTTATAATCCTTCAATCTAGAAACTGCGGAAATAATGTTTTAGAGAGAGCCTTATTGATTGCTTTTAGCTTTAATAGAAACGGTGCCTTTCAGGCTGGCATTGTTGCTTCCACTTGAAGAGCCTGAACTACAGGCACCGAGTGACATCAGTCCGGCAATAAACAAAGTGACAATAATAATTTTTGTGTTTAACTTCATAACAACTCCCCGTATTCGGTATGTAAAAAATATGTCTCAAAAATGTGTCTGTAATATTTATAGTTAATGAAAAGCAATCTGTACAGCCATCAAGATGTGGCTTCAAAGAGTGTTTTGTAGTGTCCATGATACGTCCGTATGGTTATGTTTTATATCGAGTTATTTGAAAAAAATAACTGCCTTAATTAGTATGGTAATTAAGTTATGGCATTATTTTTTGTTGATAAAGCGTCGAATTATCCAGATATTCGGCAAGCCGTTTGTCTGAATTTGCTGCGTCGTGGTTTAAAAAATAACGCCGATGAAAGGCAACTCTGGTTTAAATGAAAATAATTGCAAGAGCTGTTAAAAAAGAGCAGATTATTTATTTTGAAAATATGACTTGCCGGTATTGCAGGCAAAAAAGTATTTTCCTGTTGACAGCACAAAGATGTATGCCTGACAAATAAATTCAGATTGCGATGTGATCGTTAATACAGTGCTTCCATCGCGGTATAGTGATGACGGTCAGGCGCATTGCGGTAACTGATGTGTTTGTTAAAGTCGGCATTACAGGCACCGGTGTTGATGTAATCAATGGCGCTGGCTATTGAGTTTTCAGCGCTGTCGCCTAAAGCAAAACCGATATTATCAGTGGCTTCACAAAAGGCATTTAAGCCGGCAAAACCCGGACCTATGCCATTGTAATAACCGCCTTCATCATTTGCGTTGCGAATTTCAAAGTTAAGCGCGGACAATGTTTTTCCACAGGCCGTATCCGGAACCGAGCCAGCCGGTTTGCCACAGCTGGTGCTGCCAATCACTACCACTTGAATATTTGTCGACGGTAACAGAGCATTAATAACCAGTTCGCTGGCAGAACAGCTGGCAGCCGTGGTGATAAAAAAGACCCGGCTAAGGTTTAGAGATTCTGCCGCAGACTGAAAGTTTAATGTACTACTGAAACCGTTATAGCCATTGGGGTTATCATTATAGATTAAGCGTGTAAAGATATTGCCTGCTGTTGCAGAGCCGCCGATAAGGCTGCCAAGGTGCCGCGCCGTATTCACCGAGCCGCCGCCGTTATAACGTAAATCGACAATCAGCTCGGTGACCTGGTTATTTTTAAAATTCTGGAATTCAGTGTTGAGTTCAGTAACCGATCTTGAGCCGAGAAAATGAGTAAAGTGCAGATAACCGATTTTATTTGTGCCATTGGTCATAACATTGCTTTTTTGTGTTGTATAAATGCTGACTAAGTCTTTAGTCACGGTGAAAGGTGCTTCTGTGCTATCCGTATGACGAATCAATAACTCTACTTCAGTGCCGATTTCATCCGCTCCCCAGGCATCGCTCCAGTTCTGTCCATTTAAACCGTTTGCTGTTATGCCATTGATCGAGACGATCTGGTCACCACGACGAATACCGGCTATATAGGCCGGCGAGTCATCAAATGCGTAGGCAACCATTACATCATTGCTCAGGTCGTCGGTGATTAATCGCAGACCCGTGCCTAGAAATACGCCATCACCAAAAAACTGATTGAATGTCGCGGCATCGCCGATATGGCTGAAGCGGTCAGTGGGGCTGTATTTTAGTGCGTCCAGTAGATCTGTGGGGGTAGGGTAACTGATCATGTCTCTGGGGTTGATGCTGTTGCCAGGATCTACCGTGTCATACCAGAAATAATAACGTTTCATGCTGTCGTAGACATACTGGTTATAGTCTTCGTCCGCACAAGAGGCAGGGCTTGATGCGCCGGGCATGCTGTCTGAATCATCGAATAAGTCGCAGGCCTGCAGCAGTGTCAGGACGAAAAAGAGAGCCGGGAGTCGAATCATGTGCATTGATATCAGCATGTTTTGATTATATTGAAACGTCACCCTAGCATATTTTTCAGGCCGGGAAAAAGCCTTTATCGGTGCTGATGGCTTAAGTGTTAGTGCAGTATTGTGTTCAAAGTTATCGACAAAGGCGCAGCAAAAGACACACGGCTTGCTAAAAACGTTACATTAAGAATAGCGTAGCCAGGCCCAAAAAGGATAACAGTCCTACAATATCGGTAACTGTTGTTAATATAACCGAGCCGGCAATCGCCGGGTCAATCTTTAACTTTCTTAATATTAATGGAATGGCGACGCCCGAAAAGGCGGCAAAAAATAAATTGATAGTGATCGCGGCGGCAATAATGAAACCAATTTCAATATTTTGAAACCAGAGCCCGGCTATCAGCGCGACAACAAGAGCCCACAATACGCCATTGATGACACCAACAAAAATTTCTTTTGTAAAGAGGTAGCGGATATTCTGCTGAGTGACTTGCTCCAGCGCCATACCGCGAATCACCAAGGTCAGGGTTTGGGTGCCGGCAATGCCTCCCATGCTGGCTACAATATTCATTAATACGGCAACGGTAACCACTTGCGCGATGGTGGCTTCAAACTGATCGACAACCCAGGAGGCCATGAAGGCTGTGAGCAGGTTAATACCTAACCAGATGGCGCGTCTTTTGGCGCTCGGCAAGGCTTTTGCAAAGAGATCGGTTTCTTCTGTTAAACCGGCCATGCCCATCATTGAGTGTTCAGCATCATCACGGATTACATCGACCACGTCATCAATGGTGATTCGCCCCAGCAGTTTATTGTTTTCATCGATAACCGGTGCACTGATCAGGTCTTGTGTTTCAAATATTTTTGCAACCGCGGTATCGGTCGTATCGGCCAGGATGGCTTCAATTTTTGTATCCATCACTTCGTAAACACTGACATCGGGCAAGCTGGTCAGCAAGGTGGTAACGGGCAAGGTGCCGAGATAGTTATCATTGCCATCCACCACGATGAGGCTATCGGTTTGTGGCGGCAGTTTTCCACGGCGTCTTAAGTAGCGCAAGACAACATCAAGAGTTACCTGAGAGCGAATGGTGATGGTGTCGGTATTCATCAGGCCGCCGGCGCTGTCTTCCGGATAAGCCAGTACTTTGTCCAGGCGTTTTCTTTGCTGAACATCGAGAGATTTTAAAACCTGATCGGTTAATTTGCTCGGTAATGACTGCAAGAAATCCGCAAGGTCATCGGTATCCATGTTGTCTGTCACAGCAGCCAGATCTTCCGGTTTCATGTCGCCCATCAGCCGGTGCTGTACTTCATCGCCGACCTCAACCAGAACTTCACCTTCCAGTTTGTGATCGAGCAGGTCCCAGATAATTTGGCCTTCTTTTGGTGGCAGTGATTCAATCAGGTGGGCGATTTCACCGGCTTTAAGGCTGTTTAGAAGTGTCTGCGCATACCGAAGGCCGCCGCTCTCAATCGATTGCAGTAGATCGTTATAGGCCTGCTGAGTTGATGTCTCTGGCATAATGTTAATATTATTAATGTGTTACGGAATATACTTGGTGTAAATAGTGTAGCCGATTTTGGCTTCAAGCAGGGCTGAATTTGAGAATATTTTTTTTCAGTTTGATTATGGCTAATGCCGGGCCAGCTGTTAGCCGTGTAATTTTAGCTGTTCCTGGTGGTTGTTGCTATTGAGCAGGTTCACGGCCCGGGTAATATCAAAATGATGGTGCAGGTTGAGAATCTGGCGGGTATCATTTTCAAGATTTGATATATCGGCATTGATAATGATCGATTTTATTTCCAGCAAAGCGGTAGCGGGCACGCTGAAATACTTGAGCCCCAGGCCCAATAAAAGGCGGGTGTAAGTGGCGTCACTGGCCATTTCGCCACACATGGAAACCGGTATGCCGGCATTGCGCCCGGCTTGTAATGTCATGTCAATTAAACGCAGTACAGAGGGGTGCAACGGGTCATATAAATAGCTGACTTCATCATCAAGTCTGTCCAGCGCCAGAGTGTACTGGATCAAATCATTGGTGCCGATGGAAAGAAAGTCGAGCCTTTCTGCAAACGTATCGGCGGCCAGTGCCGCTGCCGGCACTTCGATCATTGCACCGACAGGTATATTGTTATCATAAGGCTGTTTTTTTAGATCCAGTTCAGCCTTGGCCTGTTTTATTAATAAAAGGATCTGGTCAATTTCTGAATGATTGGTCAGCATCGGAATCATCATTCTGATAGGGCCGTAAGCGGATGCGCGCAAGATGGCTTTTAATTGCATGATGAAGCTTTCAGGCTGTTTCAGACAGCGGCGGATAGCGCGTAAACCCATGGCCGGGTTATGAGCCAGAGGGCCGTGCTGCTGGGTGTCCTTCATTTCCTTGTCGGCACCCAGATCGAGCGTGCGGATGGTTAACGGATTGCCTTTAAGTGCCTTAACCGTCTTGCGGTATTCATGGAATTGCTGGTCTTCATCCGGTGCGCTGCCATTGCTGATAAAGAACATTTCGGTGCGATAAAGGCCAACCCCGGTTTCATCAATGCGACGTAAAGATTTCACATCCTGCGGCCGGTCAATATTGCCGTGTAAGGTAATGGTTTGCTGGTCCTGGGTGACAGCCGGCTGATTGGCCAGGCGTTTGAGGTCGGCTTTTCGCTGCTGTTCCTGGCGTTTTAAGGCTTTGAAATGTTTCAGCGATCGCGTATCCGGCGCAATAATTAACATGCCGCGTTTGCCGTCTAAAACGATTTGCTCATTAGCATTGATCAGCTGGCGTGCTTTGTGTACGCCAACCAGAGCAGGAATGCCCAGGCTGCGAGCCAGGATGGCGGTATGTGAAAGCGGGCCGCCGTATTCGGTGATAAAGCCGGCAATTTTCTGGTGTTTCATCAGCAAGGTGTCGGCCGGGGTTAAATCATCGGCAACAATAACCCGGCCTTTTAAGGCGTCACCCAGTTGCTGTTGCTGTGGGTTTTCATCACCCAGACAAAGTTGAATGCTTCTGACAACATGATAGATGTCATCCTTGCGTGTCTTTAAGTAGTCGTCCTGCATGTTATTAAACACAGCGATCAAACGCTGGCATTGTATTTGTAATGCCCACTCGGCATTTCTATGCTGTTTAATGTGCTGGATGACGCCGGTATTGAGTACCGGGTCGTCAATCATTAGCAGGTGAGTATCGATGAAGGCGATGATTTCGGCAGGGGTTTTGGTGTCGATGCGCTCTTTGATAGCGCTGAGCTCTCTTAGGGCCGAGTCTTTGGCCCTGATATAACGCTGTATTTCTTCTTCGACCTGATCTTCATCGATTAAAAACTCCTGGACTTCCGGTTGCTCACGATACAGCACATAGGCATTACCAATGCCTATGCCGCGTGAAACGCCGATACCGTGAAGCATTATACTCATATAAATTCCATTAATAAGGAGTCGAATTTTTTATTATGCCTGACAAAAGTGCAGGGTTAAAGCAACTTAAAAACATCCGAATATTAAGTAATTATGATTAGCGGTTTAAGGGTTATTGCTAATCGGGCTTACTTCATTAACCATTGTGGCTTTTAGTTGATGAAATGAGGCTGAAAGTCTTATTGTTCTTCATCAAAGCAGTTGTTGATGAGCTGTTCCATGTCGTCAATACTTTGCTGTGCATCTTCGCCTTCAGCCAGTAATTTTATGCTCGAACCTTGATTGGCAGCTAACATCATAACGCCCATAATGCTTTTGCCGTTAACACGCTGGCCGTCTTTTTCTATTTCAATCAGGCTGCTGTATTTTGTTGCTACATTCACCAGCTTGGCGGCTGCACGCGCATGCAAACCCAGTTTGTTGATAATGGTGACTTCTTTTTCCTGCATCATGTTTAAACCTTATTGATCAATGCGAATGCCTTCGGTAGCACCGGTGGCGGCTTTCTTTGCTAGTGTTTCAAGATCATCCTGATAGTAATTCATGGCTCTAATCAACATGGACAGGTTGAGCCCGGAAACAATGCGGATGTGTTGTTTGTCTTTAAAACGATAAACCAGATTACAGGGACTGCTGCCGTATAAATCGGCAAGTATTAAAACGCCATCGCCCTGATCCAGATTATGTATCATTTTTTCAGCCTCAATCGCCAGTTTATCGAGGTCGGTATCCATCGCCACTTCGAGAATGCTGGTTTTGATGGGATTTGAGCCGAGTATACGAAACGCATTGTTCAGCAGGGCGGGTGCAATGCCGGGGTGGCTGACAAGCAATAAACCAACATTCATCTAATAGTATCTCGTTTATTCCAGTTCGCGGTGGCGCAGGGAAACATTGTCACGTTTATCGTTAAAATAACTGCACAGTGTTTCGGCCAGATAAACGGAACGGTGCTGACCGCCTGTACAGCCGATTGAAACGGTCAGGTAATAACGGTTTTGCGCTTCGAATTCAGGAATCCAGTTTTCAATAAAGTCGGCAATCTGCTTAAACATGCGGTCTACCACTTCATAAGACTGTAAAAAACGAATAACACCGGGGTCCTGACCCGTTAAGGGTCGCAGGTTGGCCTCCCAGTGAGGGTTGGGCAAACAACGCACATCAAATACAAAGTCTGAATCGGTAGGGCTGCCATGTTTGAAACCAAATGACTGGAATAACAGGGATAAGTCAGACTGGCTTTTCTTGTCCAGCAGGCGTGCTTTAATCACAGAGCGAAACTGATGGATATTGGACTGGGTTGTGTCCAGTGTCAGGTCGGCATCATGTGCAATCGGTGCCAGCAGTGAGTTTTCAATTTCAATTGCTTCAAACAAAGGGATGCCACGGTTGGTTAACGGGTGCTTGCGGCGGGTTTCACTAAAGCGTTTGAATAATGTATCCAGTTCGGCTTTAAGAAAGACAATGTCAACCTGAATCGGAAATTCCCTGACTTTTGCAATAATGCTCTCAAAGTTTTTAAGGTCTTTATGACCACTGCGGGCGTCTATGCCGACAGCTATAGACTGATAAATATTAATGTGCTGATCGAGCATGCGTTTTGTGAAATCCGGTAGCAGACTCAGCGGCAAATTATCGACACAGTAGAAGCCTTCATCTTCGAGTGTGTTCAGAGCGACGGATTTACCGGAACCCGAGAGGCCACTGACGATAATCAGACGGAGATTTTTTTTGTCAGGCATTATTATTGTCCATGAAGTCACGTTGCCGCTGGATGAATTCCTCACTGGCATCGTGACCGCTTTTTAGTAATATTTGATTTTGTACAGCGGCCTCAACCATGACCGCGAGGTTACGCCCGGTGGCAACCGGCAAAATGAACTCGGGGATATTGACTTCAAGAATTTTGCGCTGGTCGCGCGTGCCATATAGCCGGTCGATACGCTGGCGGTCCTGTATGTCCATGCGCTTGAGATGAATAATCAGTCTTAAATATTTATTGCTTTTAAGTGATTTGTCGCCGTACATTTGCCGAATATTGAGTACGCCCAGACCCCTGACTTCGAGAAAGTCGCTAAGCATGTCAGGGCAGGATCCGAGTAATAATTCAGGTGCAATGCGCGTAAATTCAGGCACATCATCGGCAATCAGGCGATGGCCCCGGCTGATTAGCTCCAGTGCCAGTTCGCTTTTACCAATACCGCTTTCACCGGTGATCAGAACACCGGTTCCCATGACTTCCATAAACACACCGTGAAGTGTGGTTTTGTCGGCCAGCATATTCGACAGGTAATAACGCACCGATGTAATCAAGTCATTGCTGTTGAGTGAGCTGACTAATAGCGGTATGCCGTGTTCGTTGGCGCGGCTTATAAATTCGTTGGAAACTTCAATGTCATCACAAATGACAACTGCGCCGGTTCGCCAGTTAAAGATATTGTCGAGTACTTCCAGGCGTTCAATATCGCTGAGGCGACGTAAATAATGGCATTCATATTTGCTGAGCACCTGAATGCGGTTTCGGTGCATCAGGTTAAGGTGGCCGATAAGTGTTGAACGGTCGCTCCAGGATAATGCCCGCCTAAAACGGCGGTCAGCGTTTTGCTTGCCGGCAATCCAGGTGATGTCAATCAGTTGATTGAGGCGATCAAAAATTTGCTTTTGTGAGTATAAATCGGACATATGCGAAGCATAACGAATATGCCCTCAATAAAACAGCCTTGATGAATTAAATGTAGGCAAAAAAGCCCAAAATTTTAAGGATTTGATCAGCCCTGCGGCTGCCATTTGAAAAACCTGAATTGACTGTCATGAGGATCAGCGGCTGATGACATTAACCGGCCTGGATATCAGGTGAAGGCTGGCTGAGTTTTTGAAAGATCTCTTCTGCGTTGTTAGCATCTCGTATGCTTTGCTGGTTTGTGCTGTCTGAAAAAAAGCGGGCGATAGCTGCCAGTGTTTGCAGGTGTTCTGTGGTTTTAGCTTCTGGTACCAGTAATGCGAACAGCAGGTCTACCGGCTGACCATCAGCGCTGTCAAAGGCGATGGCTTCCGGCAGTTTTATAAAAGCGGCAATGATGTCATCACCTTTTCCCAGCCGACCGTGAGGCAATGCAATGCCATGACCTAAACCGGTTGAGCCAAGTCGTTCTCTTTCGATCAGGGTATCAAAAATGGCATTTGATGTCTGATCACTGGCACTTGCCAGAAGTGTGCTTAGCCGTTCCAGTACACGTTTCTTACTACGAATGTCAGGGTTGCATTCGATGCGGTCGATTGAGATAAGGCGAGTGAAATCCATAGCGTTATTCTATAATTTCTTGTGGTTGCGGCTGTTTGTGGTGCAAATGGTTTTTAAGCTTTTCTTTATACTTTTTAACCTGTCTGTCGAGTTTGTCCACCAGACCATCGATTGCGGCATACATATCATCAGCGACGCAGTCGGCAAAAACATTATTGCCACTCATATGTACAGTGGCTTCGGCTTTATGGCCACCACTATCAACAGTGAGGATAACGTGGGTATCAGTGACTTGATCAAAATGCCTTTCAAGTTTTAAAACCTTTTCATTTACATATGCTTTCATTGAATCTGTCAGATCAATATGATGTCCTGTAAGATTTATTTGCATAGGTGACTCCTCGTGTTTGCCTTATGCAAGGCGTTTTCTCTCATTAGATGGCGGAATAACCATGGCTTCACGGTATTTTGCTACGGTTCTTCGCGCCACATTAATGCCCTTATCCACCAGCATTGCGGCAAGTTTATTGTCGCTTAATGGTTTCATAGGGCTTTCATTTTCAATCATTTTTTTAATCATGGCACGGATTGCTGTGGCTGAACATTCGCCACCATCGGCCGTACCCACATGACTGGAAAAGAAATACTTAAATTCAAATATACCGTTAGGTGTGTGCATGAATTTTTGTGTGGTGACCCGGGAAATCGTCGATTCATGTAATTCAAGTTGTTCGGCTATTTCCCGTAATACCAGCGGTTTCATGCCTTCTTCGCCATAGTCAAAAAAAGTGCGCTGTTTTTCGACGATGGCCGTCGCAACCCGCAATAAGGTTTCATTACGACTGAGCAGGCTTTTAAGAAACCAGCGGGCTTCCTGTAAGTTGTTTTTAAGGTAAGTATTTTCGTCGCTGCTGTCGCGGTTTTTGACAAAACTGGCATACAGCGGGTTAATACGCAGCTTGGGTGTGTTTTCGTTGTTTAGCTCGACACTCCAGCGGTTTTTTATTTTTTTGACAAATACATCGGGCACGATATATTCGGCTTTATTGGCGGACAGATAGGCACCGGGCTTAGGGTTTAAGGATTGAATCAACAAAACCGCAGCATGCAGGTCTTGTTCATTGAGCCGGGTTAGTCGTTTTAGTTTGACGTAATCGTGCAAGCCGAGCAGTTCCAGATGATTTTCAATCAGATCGCGAGCCGATTTTACCTGTGCTGAATGATCATCAATAAGATCCAGCTGCAGTGATAAACACTCCTTGAGATCGCGAGCGGCAACACCGGGAGGGTCAAAGCGCTGAATTAAATGTAATACCGCATTGATTTCTTCTGCGCCTACCGCTTCAGAATCGATGTCATGTTGTTCGGGGTCCTGCCTTAAGCCTTGCAGTAACTGATCACAGCTTTCGGTCAGATAGCCGTCCTCATTGATGGCATCAATAATCATCAGGCCGATAGCATTATCGGTTTCTGACATCGGGGTGCATTGTAACTGCCAGAGCAGGTGGCTGATGAGTCCGTCATCCTCAATGCTCTGGTTTTCAAAGAAGTCGCGGTTATCGCTGGACGCCGTGTTAGTGCCGCTACTGGGTGGTGGTGGAATGTCGTAGATATCTTCCCAGGCGGTATCGACGGGCAGCTCATCGGGCAGGTTGTCTTTTTGTTGATTGAGTTCTACCGCATCGGCCGCTTCAGTGCCACTGCTGTGATTGTCTGTGCTTTCGCTGCTGTGCTCCTGGCCATTAATTTTGCTGTCACTATTGCTGTCAGGGCTGCTTTCTTCAACCTCAAGCATGGGGTTAGATTCCAGCGCTTCCTGAATTTCTGACTGCAGTTCAAGTGTAGAAAGCTGCAACAATTTGATCGCCTGTTGCAGCTGGGGGGTCATGGTAAGTGACTGGCCGATGCGTAATTGTAAAGACTGCTTCATTTAATGATCGGCTTTAGTTTCTTTGTGGCTGATATGGCATTATTAATAAGGATCATAACATTACTTATAGTCTAAAATTTTGACCTAGATAAACATCTTTAACCTGTTTGTCATTTAATACCTGGTCAGGTGTGCCTTCTGCAATCACCTGTCCTGCACTTAATATGTAGGCTCGATCACAGATTCCAAGTGTTTCACGCACATTATGGTCGGTGATTAAAACGCCGATGCCTTTAGAGGTCAGTTGGGTGATGATTTTCTGGATATCGAGAACCGAAATGGGGTCAACGCCGGCGAACGGTTCGTCCAGCAGAATAAAGGCCGGTTCAGCTGCCAATGCCCGGGCAATTTCAACCCGCCGGCGTTCGCCACCGGATAAGCTGATGCCAAGGCCATCCTGAATATGTTCAATTTGCAGTTCTGAAAGTAATTCTTCAAGTCTTTCTTTGCGTTGTTTATGAGACAGCGGCCGGGTTTCGAGAATGGCCATGATGTTTTCATTGACCGTCAGCTTACGAAAGATGGAGGCTTCCTGAGGTAAATAACCGATACCCCATTGCGCCCGTTTATGCATCGGAAAGTGGGTAATATCTGTTTCATCCAGCATCACTTCACCTTCATCGGCATTGACCAAGCCTACTACCATATAAAAGCTGGTGGTTTTGCCAGCACCATTAGGGCCCAGTAAACCGACTACTTCACCGCTGTTGATATGGATGCTGACGTCGTTGACAATTCTTCGTTTGTTGTAACTTTTATACAAACTTTTGGTGGTTAATACGCTCATTCAGGTGTTTGGCTGTCTTCTTTAGGATGAATGGTAATTTTTACCCGGTCATTTTCCGTCGTATCAGTGCCGGCGGTAATGATGTCTTTTGCGGTATTGTATGTAATTTTTTCGCTCCTGAATACATTGTCTTTTTGTTGCAGGACGGCATTTTGCGTCAGAATCAGCAAATCTTTGTCAGAATAAAAAATCATTTCATTGCCGCTGGCTTTTATGGCTTCATTTTTATCGTTAAGCTGGCTGAATGAGGCGGGTTTGCCTTTAATCACGATTTTAGTGATGTCATCGGTTTTTGTATAAATAGTGATGGATTCGCCGGTGATGGTGCGGCTGCCTTGAATGATTTTTACCGTGCCTGAATAGAGGCTGGTGCCTTGTTTTTCATTAATGACAAGCTTGCCTGCGTTAATTTGCATGGCTTTGTTGCGGTCGCTGTTTAGCGCGACTGATGTCTGTGGCAGCACGAAAATGATAATGAAGAGGCCGAGTGTTGCGTTATTGAAAAGCCGTTTATGAAATTGTTTATTTAACATAAGTACCTTTGACATCGGATGTGAGTTCGAATGTTCCTTTTTGGTTGTCATAACGCAGGCCGTTAGCTTCAAGACGAGTGCCCTCACTGGTAATAGTGACATGGCTTGAGGTTTCGAGCAGGTCTTTATCTGTGTGGAAGGTTATCTGCTCTGTCTTCAGTGTTAATTTCGTCTGCGAGGCTTGTGCTGGTCTGGTGAAGATGACGTCACTATTAAACTCAATTTTATTCTTGCCCTGAAAGATTTTGGCCTGATTAGCGCTGACAATCCAGTTGCTGTTTTTATTGAACAGTGTGGTGCGCACGCCTTGTATCTCGGCGACAGACTCCTGGTCATAATTATCCAGTCGGTTAGCCTGTAGTATGTATTTAATTTTGCCTTGCTTGTCGTGAGCGGTGAGCTTGAAATCTTCGAGATAGTAATTGGCAAAGCGTGTTTTTTCTCGGGTGATCAGTTCAGGTTTGCGGTCAAACAAATCTTGCAGCCACCAGCTCATCAGTAGCAATATGATAATCAGAATATAACGGCTGGAATTTTTCACGATTTATCGATTTTAACTGAATTCATTGTTGGCAGTCAGGTCTCAAGCAAGGTAGCGCTTAATAATATCATCCCACTTGCCGTGAGCTTCTAAAATTAATTCACAGACATCACGCCCGGCGCCTCTGCCACCGGGGTTTTCGGTAATCCAGTGGGCGTGTTTTTTAACCACCGCACGGGCATCCTGTACCGCAATAGACAGCCCGACCCGGCTCATAATGGGCAGGTCGACAACATCATCACCAACATAGGCGATCTGTTCCAGCGTCAGGCCGGTCAGGCTCATCATTTCGTCCAGTGCGGGGCCTTTTTCACGGCGCCCCTGCATGACATGAGAGATGCCGAGCTCTTTCATGCGGAGCTTGACCAGCAGTGACTCGCGACCGGTGATAATGCCGACATCAATGCCGGCATCCTGTAACAAGCGCATGCCGAAGCCATCTTTCGAATTAAAGGCTTTGTATTCCTGCCCGTCATCGCTCAAAAATAAGCTGCCATCGGTGAGCACACCGTCAACATCAAAAATAACGAGCTGGATTCGGCTGGCTTTTTCCAGAATATCTTGCATAAGTTCTCCAGTAAGGCGGCGGCTAAATGACACCGGCTCTGAGCATGTCTTGCATGTTAAGAGCGCCAATCAGTTTATTGTCATCATCAATAATGAGTAAATCATTAATGCTGTGCTGCTGCATCGTGTTGAGTGCTTCGGCAGCCAAAATATTGGCGGGTAGTGTTTTGCAGTTTTTAGTCATGACATCGACGATTTTCGCCGTGTGAATATCCACATCCTTGTCCAGCGTGCGGCGCAGGTCGCCATCGGTGTATATGCCAAGCACGGTCTGCTCGGGTGAGACAATGGCGGTCATGCCCAGGCCTTTTTTAGACATTTCAAGCAAAGCCTGTTTTAGGCTGGCATCTTCTGATACTGCAGGAATGGCATCGCCTTTATGCATCACATCGGCGACGTGCAATAGCAAACGGCGGCCTAAGCTACCGCCGGGGTGTGATAATGCGAAGTCTTCTGCGGTAAAACCTTTAGCATCTAACAGCGCAACTGCTAAAGCATCACCCAATACCAGTGCCACCGTGGTGCTGGTAGTGGGAGCCAGACCCAGTGGACAGGCTTCTTTTTCGACACTGGCATCAAGATTGGTGCTGGCGGCTTTTGATAAGGTTGAATTTGGGTTGCCGGTGAGGCTGATTAAGGGCACACCAAGGCGTTTGATGATCGGTAAAATAGTCAGTATTTCGCCGGTCTCACCTGAATTGGATAAGGCCAGAACGACGTCCTTGCTAGTGATCATGCCGAGATCGCCATGACTGGCTTCGCCCGGGTGTACAAAAAAAGCCGGGCTGCCGGTGCTGGCTAAGGTGGCAGCAATTTTACTGCCGATATGACCCGATTTGCCCATGCCGGTAACAACGATGCGGCCTTCACAGGCCATCATCAGTTCACAGGCCTTGGCAAAATTATCATTGATTTGTAGTTTTAAGGCTTCGATACCAGCCAGTTCTGTCTCGATCACAGCCAGGCCAAGTGTTTTAAATTGTGCTTTGTTCATAAAGTGTATTTCTAACCTGCGGTGGCGCTGAAGTAGAGAATGGTCTCATAAGCGATGAAACATGCCAGCAACAGTCCGCCTTTGACGCGAGACAGGTAGCCTGCTGATTTAAAACCATACGCGAGTACAAAGAGTAGCAGCGTCAAACCAATTGTCCAAGGCAGATCACGTTCTAATACGCCTTCGGGCAATGCGCCGGGTGCAATTAACGCCGGAAACGCGAGCACACCGAGCATATTGAAAATATTTGAGCCAATGATATTGCCCAAAGCAATATCATGTTCTTTTTTATAAGCGCTCATTATAGTGGCCGCCAGTTCAGGCAAGCTGGTACCGATAGCGACAATTGTCAGACCGATGATCAGATCGCTAACACCTAATTCGACCGCGATATTGGTCGCGCCCCAGACCAGCAGTTTTGAACTGCCCAGTAGCACCAGTAAACCAATGGCCAGAATGATGCTGGCTTTTGGCATCGACATAATCTCGGGCAGCTCTTGTTCAAATTCTTTGTTCAAGGGATCGCTGGTTTCTTTAACCGCCTGTCTGCCAAGCCAGGTCATGACCACGATGAGACCGATGGCGAGTACCAGACCGTCGACAAAGCTCAGATGTTGATCCAGTAATAACACCAGCACCACCAGCATAATGGCAGTCAGAATGGGCATCTCTCTTTTTAAAATGCCGGAATGAACATGCAGTGGCACCAGTAAAGCCGTGATACCCAGAACCAGTGCAATATTGGTAATATTTGAACCCAGTGCATTACCTATCGCAAGCCCGGGTGATGCCTCGGCTGAGGCAAAGACGGCGACCAGCATTTCAGGTGCTGAGGTGCCAAAGCCGACAATGATCAGGCCAATGAATAAGGGTGAAATACCGAGATTTTGGGCAGCGGCTGAGGCACCGTTAACGAACTGGTCGGCGCTCCAGATAAGGAGTATAAAACCAGCAAGAATGGCAAGAATGTCTAATAGCATTAAGTTTCAATTTATAGTCTGACAGGATAAGGCGCCATCATACACAGATTTAGACGCTAGCCAAGATAGAACGAGTAAATATTTATAAAGAGCGAATATCATCGTATGATGCGAGAAATTATATCAAACGAGTGAAAGCATTGCTAAGTTCAGTAGGTGCCTGGGGGTGGCGACATCCCGAATGGCTACAAGACGTCTTTTATCCGGATGATTTGCCATCTGACTGGCAGTTATCTTATTATTCAAACGAATTTGATCTGGTCGTGGTGCCGGCGGCTTACTGGAGCGCACAGGGATATGGCGATGAGGACTGGCTGGATGAGGTAGAAGAGGATTTTGTCTTTTATATTGACTGGCCTTTTTTGCAGCTGTTAGATCAGGCCGACTATCTCAAATGCGCTGAAGCCTGCCACCAATTAGGCCGCCAGATGGCAGCCGTGTTGGTGAACAATGAAGTCTGGCAGCAACTGGGTTCGGAGCAGAAAGACTGGTTTAAAGCAGTCAGCGAAGACTTTACAGTGCTGCAATACGGCGCAAATGGGATAGCGGGTTACGCTTTCGCGGCCGATGATCAGGCACAGATTAGAGGTGAAAATATATTATTATTGCACACCGATCACAGCGAAAACCTGCGAGACCTGAGCCGGCGATTAACGCATTTGTTATCATCTTCGCCTACTGCGCACATAGTGCTGGCTAATGATGGCCCTGAGATGCAACGGCTTCAGGAATTGAAAACCGTGATGGGATTGCTGGCCGCTCCGGTTTAATTTAGAAATGAGAACTGGGTCAGATTGTAGCGGCGTTAAATGATTGACAGCTAAGGGTGCAGCGTTGATGATTAAACAAAAGATAAATATTTAAGAAAAGGGATAGCAAAATTTCTATTAAAACATCAGATAGTAGTCATTTGATTGAAATTCGTAACATGAGTTTTAGTCGTGGTTCTCGTAAAATCTTCGATAACATCAGCCTGGATATTCCCCGTGGTAAAGTCACCGCCATCATGGGCCCCAGCGGCACCGGTAAAACCACATTATTGAAACTGATTGGCGGCCAGTTAAGGCCTGATCAGGGCAGTATCGAGATGGATGGTAATAATGTTCATCAGTTAACGCGTAAAGATTTATACCAGCTGCGTAAACGCATGGGCATGTTGTTTCAAAGCGGGGCTTTATTAACGGATATCAATGTTTTTGACAATATTGCCTATCCGATACGCGAGCACACCAAACTTGACGAAAGTTTAATTCGCTCTCTGGTCCTGATGAAACTAAACGCGGTGGGTTTAAGAGGCGCGCGTGATTTGATGCCATCGGAATTATCGGGCGGCATGGCGCGTCGAGTGGCAATGGCCAGAGCCATCGCCTTAGACCCGGTGATGGTAATGTACGATGAGCCGTTTACAGGACAAGACCCGATTTCAATGGGTGTGTTAGTGAATCTGATTCGCAGCATGAACCAGTCCTTGCACTTATCCAGCGTGGTGGTCTCCCATGACGTACCCGAAACCCTGTCGATCTCAGATTATATTTACCTGATTTCAGATGGCTGTATCGTCGCGCAGGGAAGCCCGGAAGAGCTGAAGAACAGTTCCGATCCCTGGGTGCAACAATTTATAGCCGGCCAGCCGGATGGTCCGGTACCCTTTCATTTTTCTGCGTCACCGTTGATGCAAGACCTGTTGCAGGAATAAATCATGCTCGATCAATTACAGTTAACGGGGCAGCGAGTGATTGCCGTTTTTGCAAGACTGGGTCAGGCAACTCTCTTTTTATACCAGATAATAATGACACTGCCGGGTTTAATGCTGCGGCCTTCGCTGATCATTAAACAATTGTATTCAACCGGTGTTCAAACACTGCTGATAATAGTCGTCGCCGGTTGTTTTGTTGGCATGGTGCTGGCGCTGCAGGCTTATTATGTACTGGTTGATTTCGGTGCAGAAGACTCCATTAGCCAAATGGTGGTGCTGACCTTAATGCGAGAACTGGGGCCGGTAATAACCGGTTTGCTGTTTGCCGGTCGAGCCGGTTCGGCGTTAACGGCTGAAATTGGTTTAATGAAAAGTACCGAGCAGTTATCGGGTATGGAAATGATGGCGATTGATCCGATGCAGCGCGTGATGGCACCGAGAATACTGGCGGGTTTTCTGGCTATGCCATTGCTGACCGCAGTGTTTATGGCGGTCGGGGTGCTGGGTGGTTACCTGGTGGCGGTGCATGGTGTGGGTATTTTCGAAGGCGTTTACTGGTCACTGGCACAGCTTAAAGTGGATTTTTATAGCGACTTAATGAACGGCATGATTAAAAGCATTGTCTTTGGTTTTGTGATTGTCTGGATTGCCGTGTTTGAAGGCTATGACAGCGTGCCGACATCAGAAGGCCTGGGTCAGGCTACCACCCGTACCGTGGTGCATGGTTCATTGGCCGTCTTGGGGTTGGACTTCCTGCTGACAGCAATAATGTTTGGAGATATATAAACAATGAATAGTAAAACAGTAGAAATAGCCGTTGGGATATTTGTGGCATTAGGCATTGCCGCGTTCTTTATGCTGGCAATGAAGGTCAGTAATCTGATTTCTTACGAGTCAGCTAGCGGTTATCAGATCAGTGCGCGCTTTGATAATATCGGCGGCCTGAGAGAGCGTTCACCGGTCGCAGTAGGCGGTGTCAGGATAGGTAAAGTCTCCAGCATTGAATACGATAATGAAACCTACGAAGCGGTGGTGGTGATGGAAATCGAACCCAAATACAACCGCTTCCCAACCGATACGTCTGCCGGTATTTTAACTGCCGGCTTATTAGGTGAACAGTACGTCGGGCTGGAACCGGGAGCTGAAGAAAAGTTCCTGATATCAGGCGGCGAGATTACCGTGACCCAGTCTGCCATCGTGCTGGAAGAAATCATCGGTCAGTTCCTCTATAGCAAAGCGGACGAAAAGTAATGAAAGCGCGGCTTGTTGTTCAGTGCCTGGGCCTGTTTTTTGTTTTAGCCAGTGCGGCGATAAATGCCGAGCCTTTGTCTTTAGATCAGGCCTTACAAAAAGCCTATATTGCGGACCCAAGAATTGGTGAAAAAGCCCATCTGGTAACCGCGGCACAAGGCTTGCTGGATGAAGCAGAAGCTAACAAGGGCTGGCGCACCGAATTAAACAGCTTTTTAGGTTTGACCACGGCAGTTGACGGTGGTTTTTACGAAAACGGCAGCAGTACTTGTCCGGTCGGTAGTGACTGTGTGGTTCGTGATGATCTTTATGATTTTAACAGCTTGTCATTATGGATGTACGCGCAGTTTACCGTGATCAAGCCGTTGCATACGTTTGGTAAAATCGAAAACTATTCAAAAGCGGCCAGACATAATATTGTGATTAAACAGGCGGAAGTGGAATTGCAGCGTCAGACTACGCGCTATGATGTCAGTCGGGCGTATTACGGCTTTCTGACAGCGCGTGATATCCGTTATTTAATGGAAGACTCTGTTAAACGGCTCAGTGGCGCGCTTGATCTGGTGACAGAGTGGCTGGAAGAAGAAAATGGCCAGGCCACAGAAGCCGATAAATACGCATTAACGGCTGGCGTGGCATTGCTTAGCCGTTACCAGTCTGAGGCGGGTGCGTTAGAGAAAATAGCATTAGGTGGTTTGAAAGTATTAACAGGTGTTGGCTTGGACAATGAACTGCAGCTGCTTGACAGCCGGATCAGGCCAGAAGCATTACCTGAAACCACGCTGCAGAGTTTTAAGCAGCAGGCACTTGCACACCGGCCGGAGATGAAACAGGTAGAAGCGGGGCTGACAGCTAGGCGCGCGCTGGTCGCAGCGAACAAAGCCGATGCCCGGCCTAACTTATACGCAGGTCTTGGTGGTTCCTTGTCTTATTCGCCGGGGCGAGACAGGCTGGATAACCCGCATATTTACGATCCGTTTAATTCTGCCGCAGCGACCCCGGTGATTGGCCTGCAATGGTCATTTTCTGGTGGCATTCGTGATGCAAAGGTCAAGCAGGCACAGGCCGAACTGGATGCGCTGATCTCAAAAGCCAGCTTTGCGCAGAAAGGTATTCCTTATCAGGTTGAGGAGGTCTTTACTCAGGTGCATGCCAGTCATGTGCAGGTTGAACAAATGAAACAGGCCAGTATTAATGCGCGGCGCTGGATGATAGCGGCGTATACTGATTTTGAAGCGGGGCTGAAAGAAGCGGAGAAAATCATCACGGCTTTTCAGGCTTATGTGCTGGCGCATTCGGATTATTTACGTCTGGTGAATGATTACAATATGAATACGGTCAAGCTAAAAAACCTGACAGGTGAACCGACGCTGATGCATACTCAACACATGACAGTAAATCCAGAGAATTAGGAGACAGAAGAATGGTGTTAATGAAAAAACAAACGGCGCTTTTAGCTATGCTCCTGACCTGGACGTTATTCTCAACGGCCAGTTTTGCTGCCGCCGTGCCGGCAGACCAGTTGATCAAAAGCACATCTGAGCAAGTACTGAAAGCATTAGAAGAGCAGCAGGAACAGTTAAAGAAAGACCCTAATCATGTCTATAAACTGGTGGATAAAATTATTTTGCCGCATATTGATTTTGAAAAAATGGCCAAGCTGGCACTGGGCAAGAACTGGCGTAAAGCCAATAAAGATCAAAAAAAGGCGTTTACAGCCGCCTTCAGGCAGTTACTGGTCAGAACCTATAGTAAATCTTTAAGTGAATATACCGGCCAAAAACTGATTTACCTGCCATTTAATATGAAAGAAGGCGCCACAGAAGTCACCGTAAAAACTGAAATTGAGCAAAAAAGCGGCTTCCCCATACCGGTGAATTATTCACTGTTCTTAAAAGGCGATGCCTGGAAGGTTTATGATATAAAAATCGATGGTCTGAGCCTGGTGACAAACTATCGAGGCAGCTTTGCTAAAGAAATCAGAGCCAAAGGGGTTGCTGCTTTAATCAAGAAGCTGGAAGACAAGAACAAGCAGGAGTCCTGAGGGTGAGTTTTAAAGTGCATGCCATCCAGGATGGCCGGCTGAAAATCGAAGGCATCCTTGATTTTAATACCGTCAATCTGGTGAAAAAACAAACTATTGGTTTGTTTAATGGCCCATCCGAGATACAATTTGATCTTTCGGCTGTCAGTCAGAGCAATAGTGCGGCATTAGCGTTATTGCTTGAATGGCTAAAAGCGGCTCAAAAAAATCAGGTTTCTTTGAGCTTTAGTAATCTCCCCGAGCACTTGCGGCAACTTGCGAGTGTTTATGGTATCGAGCAAGACTTAAATATTATCTAAATGAATAAATTAATCATCCAGGGCGGCACGCCTTTAAACGGAGATGTTCGCATCTCCGGTGCAAAAAACGCAGTTTTACCTATTCTGGCAGCCACTTTACTGGCTGATGGCGTAGCCATTATCGATAACGTGCCGCATTTGCATGATGTAACGACCACAGTTGAGTTATTGGGCTGTATGGGCGTGCAGGTTGTGATGGGTGAAAAGCTCAGTCTCGAGGTCGATCCGTCCACCATCACTAATTTCTGCGCACCGTATGACCTGGTGAAAACCATGCGTTCTTCCATTCTGGTGCTGGGGCCATTGCTGGCGCGTTTCGGTGAAGCGGAAGTATCATTGCCGGGTGGTTGTGCGATCGGCTCACGTCCTGTCAATCTGCACATTAAAGGTTTGCAGGATATGGGCGCGGATATCGAAGTGGTGAACGGTGTCATCAAAGCCAAAGCGACTCGCTTAAAAGGTGCCCGGATCGTACTGGATATCGTCACGGTAACCGGTACAGAAAATTTAATGATGGCCGCAGCCTTAGCAGACGGCATCACTATCTTAGAAAATGCAGCCCGCGAACCTGAAATAGTCGACCTGGCCAACTTCCTGAACGCCATGGGCGCCAAGGTTTCCGGCGCAGGCACAGATACCATTAGCATTGAAGGCGTGGAATCTCTTAAGGGGGTGCGCTATCGGGTGCTGCCTGACCGTATTGAAACCGGTACTTTTCTGGTAGCCGCTGCAATCAGTGGTGGCAGAATCACGGTTAAAGATACCGATCCTACTTTGCTGGATGTGGTACTGGATAAGCTGGTTGAAGCCGGTGCCGATATTGAAGTTGGTGAAGACTGGATCACGCTGGATATGCACGGCAAACGGCCAAAAGCGGTTAATGTGCGCACTGCGCCATACCCTGCGTTTCCGACCGATATGCAAGCCCAGTTTACGGCATTAAATGTCATTGCAGAAGGCACTTCTACCATTGTCGAGACGGTCTTTGAAAACCGTTTCATGCATGTTCAGGAACTGCAGCGCATGGGTGCGGACATTGAGCTGGAAGGCAATACCGCGATTGTTAAAGGTGTTGAAAAGCTCACCGGCGCGCCGATCATGGCAACGGATCTCAGGGCATCAGCCAGTTTGATTTTGGCAGGTATATTTGCTGAAGGCGAAACCATTGTTGAGCGCATCTATCATATCGATCGTGGTTATGAGTTGATTGAAGAAAAGCTGGCTCAACTGGGTGCAAAAATCCGTCGGGTGCCAAAATAAGAATCGAATCTGGCATGTTAAGCCGTCAATTTAGACTATAACGCGTAAATTAAAAGAATTGTCATGAGTGAAATCATTACCATCGCCTTATCCAAAGGCCGAATTTATAAAGAAACCATGCCCTTGCTTAAAGCGGCAGGCATCACACCAAAAGATGACCCGGAAAAAAGCCGTAAACTGATTCTCGATACCAACCGGGACGACGTCAAACTGGTTGTGATTCGGGCTACAGATGTACCGACCTATGTGCAATACGGTGCAGCCGATATTGGCGTTGCCGGTAAAGACGTTTTATTAGAACATGGCGCTGAAGGTTTGTACGAGCCAGTCGATTTAAAAATTGCCTGCTGCAAGTTAATGACAGCAGGCCCTGTGGATTACAAGCCATCGAATGGCCGGCTGCGTGTTGCCACCAAATTTGTCAACGTCACCAAAGAATATTTCGCCTCTATTGGCCAGCAAGTCGAAGTCATTAAGCTCTATGGCTCAATGGAATTAGGCCCGATTGTTGGCTTGTCAGATCTGATTGTAGATGTGGTCGATACCGGCAATACACTGAAAGCCAATGGTTTAAAGCCAATGGATAAAATTGCCGATATCAGCTCACGGCTGATCGTCAATAAAGCCTCGATGAAAATGAAACATGATCGTCTGCAACAAATCATCGAACAAATGCGTGATGCGGTAGAGAGTAAGTAATCACATGCTTGATATCAAACGTCTGAATTCAAATGATGGCAATTTTCAGCAGGCGCTGGATGAGTTATTAGCCTGGGAAAGTGTTTCCGATAAGCAGGTCTTCAATACCGTGATGGAAATTCTCGATGCGGTTAAATTAAAAGGCAATGCCGCCGTTATCGAATACACTAATCGTTTTGATGGCGGCGCCTACAAAAATGCGGCTGATCTTGAATTATCAAAAGATGAGCTCGAGCGTGCACTGGCATCGATCAGTACTGAGCAGCGTCAGGCGCTGGAAAAAGCCGCACAGCGGGTGCGAGATTATGCCGAGCACCAGAAAATGGAGTCCTGGTCATACACCGAGGCAGATGGCACGGTTTTAGGTCAGCAGGTTACTTCGTTAGATCGCGTTGGATTATATGTGCCCGGTGGCAAAGCCGCTTACCCGTCATCGGTATTAATGAACGCAATTCCTGCAAAAGTGGCAGGCGTGCCTGAGTTAATAATGGTGGTGCCAACACCCAATGGTGAAAGCAATGCATTAGTGCTGGCGGCTGCGGCGATAGCCGGAGTTGACCGGGTCTTCACCATCGGCGGTGCACAGGCTGTTGCGGCACTGGCCTATGGCACAGAAACCATTCCAGCGGTCGATAAAATTGTCGGTCCTGGCAATATTTATGTCGCCACGGCTAAACGCATGGTCTTTGGTACGGTTGGCATCGACATGATCGCAGGACCCTCGGAAATACTGGTATTGTGTGATGGCAAAACCGAGCCCGACTGGATCGCGATGGATTTATTCTCACAAGCCGAACACGATGAAGACGCACAGTCGATTTTAGTCTGCCCAGATGCGGCATACATAGAGCAGGTGGCAGCCAGTGTAGAAAAACTGATTAAAGAAATGCCACGGGCAGATATCATCAAAGCCTCGCTCGAAGCTCGTGCAGCATTTATTACGGTTGATGATTTAGATCAGGCTGCCGATATTTCAAACTATATTGCACCCGAACATTTAGAATTATCACTCGATGATGCGCAGCAGTTTGCAGAACAAAAAATCAAACATGCCGGTGCGATTTTTATGGGCCGTTACACAGCAGAAGCCTTGGGTGATTATTGCGCCGGGCCCAATCACGTATTGCCGACTTCACGTACCGCGCGTTTCTCATCGCCTTTGGGTGTGTATGATTTCCAGAAACGTTCAAGCCTGATTGGCTGTTCAGCTGATGGTGCATCGGTGCTGGGTAAAACAGCATCTGTGTTGGCGCGTGGTGAAGGTCTGGTAGCGCATGCCTGTTCGGCGGAATACCGTATCAAAAAATAGTTAATACTTGTCGTTATTCCGGACAATGGTTGTTATTGATCCGGGATTCATTCTCTAATATTTCAATCAAATTCAAAATCAGAAGCATCGGTTCACGCACCGATTAGGCGTGTTAGCTTGCTTGCTCGTACAAGAAACCTAAGCTAAAGAATACGCCGCGATTCTCAGGCCCACAAAAAAGGCATGTGCCTACCCTCATTACTCCTAATTTCCGCAGCTGTCGTAGATATTATGACTGATCAGTGTGCTCTCATTGTTTTTAATGAGAGCTTGATTAACGGGGTGGCATGCTTATGACTTTTATTTTTTATTTATAGAAAGATTATAAAGAAAGCTAGCATAATCTATAAAGCTAGGTACGCATTTAACGATATGCTAAGGTTGTCTCATTAAAACACAAATGCAACAGATGACATCTATGGCCGATATACTCCCTTTCAAAAAGAAAAAAGCATCAGAAAAACATGACAAACGAATCATGTGTCAGAGTGGGTTTCATAAATGGCAAATTGTTACCGAACAAAAATTTGATGTGAAACAGGGTAAACTGATCAGTGTTTATAAATGTAAACGTTGCGGAAAAATAAAAAACGAAGCGCGATAGCAGCATGATAAGTCATGCATCATTGCTGTTGCTTAGACCGTGCCGCTCTTTACTTGACCTGTGTTTATGCCAAGAGCTGCCGATAAATTGATCTGTTACGCTGTGCACGCTTTGAGAAACAAGACGGCGGCCAGTTCTTAGCCGCTGAGACAGCGGCATGAAAATTAATAGTTAATGCCAAAGATACGATGCCAAACCTGTCAATGAGACGGCGAAGGCGGCCCAAACACTAACTTAAGCTCGCATGCCGGAAAACAGCTACTGTTAACCCCCCCCTGGTTTTGTTGCAAACTAAGTTGCGATGATAAAAGAGAAGCTGCAATACTGAAAGTAGTTGCGCAGGTTAAAAATATTCAGGATAAATGTTTATGTTTTCAAGTGATGAGAGTAACTCTGTTCAGTTTAATTTTCAGCTCTAATAATCGAGTAACTGTGTAGAAAGTGTTGCTTGATGGGCAGGGCTAAAAGATCTAGATGACAATATGCAGGCGTCATAAGGCCGGTAAAGTGAGACTAAAGCGGCAACAGGTTCTGCCGTTCCTCATCACTAAACAGACGTGAAAGCGTCATAAAGCGTAAGCCTAGCGGGATTTCCAGTGAAAAACTGGCGCCACGACCTTGAGTAATATCTATGGTCAGGTGAGTGTTCTGCCAAAACTCAAACTGATCTGCTGCCATGTAAAATTCACAACCGTGAATACTGCCTAGCTTGACGTCTCTTGAGCCGGTCATAAACTCCCCCACAGGGAAACACATCGGTGCCGAGCCATCACAACAGCCGCCGCTTTGGTGAAACATCAGTTCACCGTGCTTGTCCCTGAGCTGGTCGATCACGGCTTTAGCTTTTTCGGTTACAGCAATTCGCTGGCTGAAGCTTTGTTTTTTCATTGCTTTTTTCCTGAAAAATGTTGCGATGAAAAATCATCGCAACAAGTCAGACTAACAAGTTAACTTTAGAAGAAACCCAGTGCATTTTTGTCGTAAGACATTAAAATGTTCTTGGTCTTGCGATAATGGTTGAGCATCATCTTATGGGTTTCACGACCAATGCCCGATTTTTTCTGGCCACCGAAGGAAGCATGTGCCGGATACAGGTGATAACAGTTAGCCCAAACACGACCGGCTTCAATGCCGCGCACAAAGGTTTGCATCTGATGAATATCCCGCGTCCAGACTCCTGCACCCAGGCCATAGAGGGTGTCATTGGCGATACTCATGGCTTCTTCTTCAGTTTTAAAGGTGGTGACGCATAATACGGGGCCGAAAATTTCTTCCTGAAATACGCGCATGCTGTTGTCACCTTTTAACAAGGTCGGCTGAATGTAATAGCCGTCGGGATAAGTCTCATTCTTATAGGCTTCGCCACCGCATAAGACTTCAGCACCTTCGTCTTTACCGATCTGGATATAGTTTAAAATCTTTTCGTATTGGTCATTTGATGCTTGCGCGCCCATCATGGTGCTGCCATCGAGGGTATCACCCATCTTTATCGCGGCAATTCTTTCCAGGCAGCGCTTCATGAATGGCTCGTAAATGCTTTCCTGGATTAATGCGCGTGATGGACAGGTGCAGACTTCACCCTGGTTGAATGCAAACAACACCAGACCTTCAATGGCTTTGTCGAAGAATGCATCATCTTCTTGCATAATGCTTTCAAAGAAAATATTAGGAGACTTGCCACCCAGCTCTAGCGTCACGGGAATGATGTTTTCTGATGCGTATTGCATGATCAAACGACCGGTTGTGGTCTCGCCGGTAAAGGCTACTTTACGAATGTCAGGGTGCGTCGCTAATGGCTTACCGGCTTCCAGACCAAAGCCATTGACGACGTTAATGACACCGGCAGGCAGGATATCTTGAATCAATTCCATTACCACCAAAATAGAGGCTGGTGTTTGTTCTGCCGGCTTAAGCACGACACAGTTACCCGCCGCCAGTGCTGGGGCCAGTTTCCATGCAGCCATTAAAATAGGAAAGTTCCAGGGGATGATCTGACCGACAACACCTAATGGTTCATGCACTTCTGATGAGACGGTGTTTGCATCCAGATCGGCAACCTCGCCGGATTCACCGCGAATAACACCGGCAAAATAACGGAAATGATCAATGGTTAACGGAATATCAGCGGCCATGGTTTCACGGATGGCTTTACCGTTATCCCAGGTCTCTGCGGTGGCAATCTTCTCAAGATTCTGCTCCATAATGTCAGCTATTTTGAGCAATAAATTACTGCGTTCAGTGACTGAAGTTTTACCCCAGCTAGCAGCAGCCTGCCAAGCCGCTGCAACGGCCAGGTCAATGTCTTTGCTGCCAGAGCGTGCAACACGATTAATCACCTGGCCGTTGACAGGTGAGGTATTTTCGAAATACTCACCATCAACAGGGGCTAGCCATTTTCCGCCGATAAAATTGTCATATTGTTCTTTGAATTCAGGTGTCATAGTCGACATCAGTCTCTCCTCAAGTATTATTATTATTTAAAGCCCATGTTCTGCTATTGCTAACTTTAGGAACGTTTAAAAGAGGATGTGCCATAAGCTGTATTAGCAGAACACGGCGCATGCCAGAACGTTTCTAAGATCCTAGAATAAACGAGTCAGCTTATGATGTTTGCATCAGAGTCCAAAATCATTGATTATAAGTCCAAATCAAGCCTCTACTTAGTGATAAGGAATGCCAAATATTAGAGAATATTAATGTTTTTTATCCGGGTACAGACAGATGAATACGCAAACCATTAAAAAGCTTCGCCGGCCACAAGTACTGGTTGAAAATAAAGTCAGCTTTGCGGGTGCTGATTCAGAAGTCAGTATTTACGACACCTATGAATCCGTGTCGCGAGTACGGCTGGATGCCGGCGAACTATTATTTTGCGGTATGGTCAGTGGCAAAAAGATTATGCATTCTGCCGATGTTGATGAAGGGCAGATTTTTTTGCCGCATGAAAGTTTTGTAATGGCTCCGGGTGGTGTTGTTGAAATTGATTTTCCTGAAGCGAGCTTAACAAATCCTACAACCTGTCTGACGGTTGAAATATCAAAAGACAAGGTCAATCAAATCAGTGAGCGTCTTAGTGATTCTTTGCCGATGTTGGCGCAGGCAAACCAGTGGCGGCTTGATACGCCGGTTTTGCATACTCATCACTCGACCGAGACTCAGCGTTTACTGGCCAGAATGGTTAAACTGTTTAGCGAAAATCATCCGGACAGGGATGTAATGATTGACCTGAATATATCTGAACTAATTATCCGAATGCTGCGCAATACAACGCGGGATTTTTTATTAACATACTGCAGTAACGATCCGGAGGCTAACAGTCTAATCGCGGCGATTGACTGGATTAACAGTACCTTATCTAAACCACTGGCTGTTGAACAATTATGCCGGCATTCCGGCATGAGTCGTAGCCGGCTCTATGTTGAATTTAAAGAAAAACTGGGTTGTTCGCCGGTAGAGTTTCAGCAGCAGCTGCGTTTAAAAAGGGCGGCAGAGCGGATCAGAAATGGCGAGGTCATTACAGCCGTAAGTTATGATCTGGGCTTTAATAATCCCAGTCATTTCTGTCGTCGTTTTAAAAGTTTTTTTGGCTGTACCGCATCCGAATATAAGTTGCGAAATTGAAAAGCCACGCCTGGTTATTTAATGGGTAGTATACCTGCAGGCTGAAAACATAATGCTACGCATGATTATGCAGTCAGCCGGCCGAGGCTCAATGCAATGTTCTTCCAATCAGGCAGAGTTATAACAAAGTTGTGATCTCAAGTGATGCTACAGTATTGGTAGTGTCAGTCATCTTCGTCAGCAAATGCTATCGCTGTTGTAAGCGAGCAGAAGCTCATGTTTTTATATAAAAACATGAGCTAACGATACAAGCCCAGCCGCAGACTCAGCATTGTCACCTTCGCTTGCCGTTTGTTGTTGCTAAGTCGATGTAAATCTAACGGTTTTCTGGATTTGGTCTATACTTCAGTCATATTTTGGAAAAGGATGCCTCTAACGTTAATATTGTGAGTAAAAATATTGAAATTCAGATACGCTATATTGATCCCGTTATTGTCTTTAATGGCTCTGCACAGCGCTTTGGCAGCAAAAAAGGTGTCACCTGAAACCGTCGCTGGCGCAGTGACGGTCAATACGCTGGAAGCCAAGAAACTGTTTGATCAGGGCGCAATTTTTCTTGATGTGCGCAGTAATAGAGACTGGGAGGCAGGCCGTATCCCAGGCTCGAAGCACCTTGAATTAAAAAAGGTTTTTAATCAGCAGTCACTATCAGCGGTTGCCTCGCCAGAACAGAAACTGTTGATCTATTGCAATAGTACCGGCTGTACCCGCAGTTCTAAAGCCTGCAAAAAGGCGGTTGAGTGGGGATATAAAAACGTTTATTACTATCGCCTGGGTTTTCCTACCTGGCAGTCAAAGGGTTATGCCGTTGAATAGATGCATTTGTGATGGTGAGTTCTTAAGTTTCCGGCTTAACAAATCTATAAAACGGATTATCCAATGAAACTATTCAAACTACTAAAGACCAGGCTCGTGTTTGTCAGCGCGCTGTCAATTATACTGATAGCGGTCACATTAGTTGCGGCCGGTTTGCTTACCCGGCAGGAAGCTGAGTCAAGATATCAGATTGAGGCATTTAATGGTAAGCGTCTGCTCTGGGACCGTATTGTCGAAGGTCAGTTAAAATCAATGCGCGCTGAGTTGTTTTCTTTTACTCGCAACACAACAGCGATGGCAGCACTGTCCGGTGGTGATGAAAAGGCGCTGAATAATCAGCTGCAGTCTACTTTTAATCGTCTGAAGGCATCGCAAATTATTGATGGCATGCAGGTGTTTTCGGCTTCTGGAGAGGTTCTGTTTAAAAGCTCAGCGGCAGGCAGTGAAGTAGTGTTTGCAGGTCTGGCTCGGTCCTCACTTGCTACCGGTAAAATCAGCAGCGGTATTGAAAAAAATAAAGCGGGTAAGCTGAATCTTGTTTTTGCCTTGCCGCTTTACAATAAACCGGGTTCAGAAATCGGGGTCGGTATTTATACTCGCAGTGTTCAGGCGTTGTTGGATGAGTTTAAGCGAAGCGAAGGTTCGGATGTCTATATTCTAAATCAGAACAGCGAATTAGTTTTTGCAACAGATAAAGAATTATTTGATCAAATCAGGCCGGTGATGCCCGATTTTGGCGAGCGCAAATACCAGCATTATAATGTTGCGAATGAGGTCTATGCCGTATTAGTGCAACCAGTGGCGGCTACAGATAATAAAACGATTGCACATTTGCTGAGTGCGAAAAAAGATACGGAAAGTTATATTAAACAAAAAAATATTGTGCTCTATTCCGGTGTCACTGCACTGCTGATTTTCATTACGATTTTACTGTTTCTTAACTGGTATATAAGGCGCTCATTAAAACCGCTTGACGATGTGCAGAATGTATTAAAGGCTGTTGCTGACGGTGACCTGACGACCGATATCAAGGTGTTGTCAGATGATGAGGTCGGGCAGATGTTATCGTCAGTCAGCATGATGGTAAATCATTTGCGTCATATGATTTCTGAAATTTCCACCTCAACCTCTACCATGTCAAACTCATCGGGAGAGATGCTAAGTATTACAGAGTCGGCCCGTCAGGGTGTTGAGAAACAAAAGATGCAGATTGAACATGTTGCCACATCCATGAACGAGATGACCGCCACTGTTCAGGAGGTCGCGCGCCATGCTCAGGAAGCCGCTGACAGAGCCACGGCTGCCGACAGAGTTGCTAATGAAGGTAACGACGTTGTTAACGACACGATTGTCTCAATCAATGCGCTTGCAAGCGAGATTGAAACCTCGGCAGAAATTATTAAAAAAGTTGAAACGGATAGCGTTCAAATCGGAACCATACTTAATGTAATCAAAAGCATAGCTGAACAAACGAATCTGCTGGCATTAAATGCGGCGATTGAAGCGGCACGCGCCGGAGAGCAGGGACGGGGCTTTGCAGTTGTTGCAGATGAAGTGCGCACGCTGGCTAGCCGGACGCAGCAATCCACTCAGGAAATCGAGGAGATGATTGAGCAATTGCAGACAGGTTCCCAAAAAGCGGTGATTGCGATGTCCAACAGTCAGTCCAAGGCTCAGTCTCTGGTTGAAAAGGCCAGTTCTGCCAGGGTTTCCCTGCAAGAAATTACCAGTAATGTCACACATATTAGCGATATGAATATGCAGATAGCCACGGCGGCTGAAGAACAAACTTCGGTTTCAGAAGAGATAAACCGCAATGTAACTGAGATTAGTCTGATTTCAGAACAGACGGCCGATGGCGCCAAACAAACAGCGGACGCGAGTAACGAGCTGTCTGCACTGGCGCAACAATTACAGGCCTTAATCAGGCAGTTTAAAGTATAAACACATCACCATCAGCAGCTTGTGAAAACCCGCTGATGGCTTGTGAATTACGACGTGACTGAAATTTTTCGCGGCTTTGCGTTTTGTTTTTTCTCTATGCTGATTTCCAGAACACCGTATTCGGCTTTGGCAGAAATTTTTTCTGCATCCGCATTATCCGGCAAGCTGAAACGGCGATAAAAAACACCGCGCTTTCGTTCAATACACGTGTAATATGCCGGGCTTTGTGTTTTGTGAGACTCGCGTTCGCCGGTGATGGTAACCACGCTGGCATCTGTCTGCACATCGATTTCATCGGGCTTGACGCCGGGAATGTCAGCCCTTATCAGATAACGATTGTCTTCTTCTTTAATATCAATCGCCGGTGTCCAGTCACAGCTCACAGTACTGCAGCTGGTTTTGTTTTTTGTTACTGGCGGCTTGTTGTGCGTATTATCTAACGCATGCTGGATCGGGTAAAAAATGCTGTGAACGTCTCTGCGTAGAATGCTCAACTTTATACTCCTTAATAATCACATTGTTTGAATAAAACAAACATAAGGTCATTGTGTGCTGTTTCAAGATTTGAGTTTTGATGTCGGCCAGACAATATTGCGAGCGTAAACCACTTTAATTGTAAAAGTGTTTTGCTATTGCAAAAATGCCATCAGCCTATGCTGATAGCATGTTTTCAGTTGCAATTGAAGCTAAGAGGCTCAGGCTGAGCCTCTTTTTAATCACTTCAATGTGTGACCGCAATTTTTCTTGGTTGAGCGCTTTCTTTTTTAGGTATTATGATTTCCAGAACGCCGTCAGTTGATCTGGCTGAAATCTTATCGGCGTTGGCATCATCTGGCATACTGAAGCGGCGATAGAAAAGACCATGACTGCGTTCTATACGTTTATAGTGTTCGCGGTCTTCTTTTATTTCCGACTCTCTTTCACCTTTTATACTGAGTACGCCGTTATCCATGTTGACTTCAATCTCATCGGCTTTGACGCCGGGTATATCGGCCTTGATTAGATACTGTTTGTCTTCTTCTTTAATGTCGACAGCAGGCGCCCAGTCGCTGCTGACAACATTACTGTTGTCGTCAGATCGTCTGGTCAGCGCTGAGGCCTGAAGCTTGTCGAATTCTTGTTGCATGTAATCAAAAATACTGAGCGGGTTTCTGTGCATGTGAGACATGATTTTTCTCCTTCAAGTTCATTAACGGTTTGACGTAATAATGATGGAGTTTTTGTCTGTTTTTTCAAGAGACGAATCAATATTTCTGTGCTAAAAAATTATGTTTTATATCCGAAGTTGAATCTTGTTTGATTATTAAAATTATATATTTCTGACTATAAATATTTTTAATTACTGAGCTGTGGTCGCTGAATAAGTTCAGCTGTGGTTGAGAAACTTTGCATCCGCCGTACACCTTTTATATTTACTTTTTGTTGCGGGCGGCTGTCGGCAATGGTGTTCAGTACATCGCGCACATCGTTGATTGTTTTGTTATCAATGTTTGTGATGATGTCTCCGATTTTAAGTCCGGCCTTGTCAGCGGGACTGTTTTTAAAGACGTCTGTAATTAATACGCCTTTGATATCTTTTAAACCGATTTTGCTGAGAATTTCCGGATTAACATCCTGACCTTCAACACCCAGCCAGCCTCTTACAACCTGGCCGTGTTGTGCCAGATCTTGCATGACCTCAATCGCAAGATTAATCGGGATAGAGAAGCTGATGCCCTGATAAGCGCCTGACTGGCTGTAGATAGCCGAATTGATAGCGACCAGTTCACCGTGTGTGTTGATCAGTGCGCCACCAGAGTTGCCGGGGTTGATGGCTGCGTCGGTCTGGATAAAGTTTTCGTAAGTATTCAGGCCGACCCGGTTTCGACCGGTGGCGCTGATGATGCCCTGA
>Ga0224506_10000279_pt1 | contig 47270 bp, 42 predicted proteins | sample SF_Jan12_sed_USG_2_FD_169108 | JGI IMG/M metagenome (GOLD analysis project Ga0224506, IMG submission 169108) | Sediment microbial communities from San Francisco Bay, California, United States - SF_Jan12_sed_USGS_8_1 | ecosystem: Environmental > Aquatic > Marine > Sediment | place: USA... | reverse complement strand
ACCTGGGTGGTGTTTTAAGCGTATTTAGCCTATAAGACCTTTTATGTATTAAACTTTTTAATATATAAAAACCTAAATAAAGAAGCCCGGCACTTGTGTCGGGCTTTTTTTTGCCTATTAAATAGCGACTAGAAGTTTAGAATCTGAATCACAGTTTAATTTTGCTTGGGCAGTTTACGTTAAACTGGTACAAATTTAGTGATGTAAGAGGTGTTTTTGTGAGTGAAGTTCAAGGTCTGCTGTCAAAAATGGTCGCAGCATTGCCCGTAGAACAGTCGCCGGCAAGCTACAAGATGGTATTGAGTGACCATAGGATTGCGATGAATCCATTAATTGGAAAACATATCCGATTACAGTTTTTGGGTGAAATTCACTGTCAAGCCTGCGGTCGTTTAACGAAAAAAAGTTACAGTGGTGGTTTTTGTTTTCCATGTTGTCAAAAGTTAGCACAGTGTGACCTGTGTTTCATGAAGCCTGAAACCTGTCACTATGATGTGGGAACCTGCCGAGAACCAGAATGGGGCGAGACCGTATGCATGCAGGATCATATTGTATATCTGGCCAATAGTTCTGGAACAAAGGTGGGGATCACTCGAATTAATCAAGTGCCAACTCGCTGGATAGATCAGGGAGCCACACAAGCATTGCCAATTTTTCGGGTAAAAAGTCGCTATCAATCTGGCTTGGTTGAGGTCATGTTCAAAGCTCACGTGTCGGATCGAACAGACTGGCGTAAAATGTTGAAAGGACAGGCAACTTCCGTTGATCTGATCGCAGTGCGTGATCAGTTAATGATGGAATGTCGCGATGAGATAGCCAGTATTCAGCAGCGTTTTGGCGAACAGGCTATCCTGCCCTTATTGAATGAAACAGTGACTGAGATTGACTATCCTGTACAACAGTATCCGGAAAAGGTGACATCATTTAATTTTGATAAAACATCCGAGATTAGCGGTGTGTTACAAGGGATTAAAGGCCAGTATCTGATTCTTGATACAGGGGTATTAAATATTCGTAAGTTCAGTGGGTATCAAATAAAAATGGTAGTTGATTAATGCTTTACAAAATAATGCGCGCCTTGATGTTTCAGCTTGATGCAGAAAAAGCACATGAAATTGGCCTAAAAAGCGTGAACGTCCTGGAAATGAGTGGACTTGCATCGATACTATATCCAAGGCCAGTAGCAACACCTATCAGGGTAATGGGCTTAACCTTTCCCAATCCGGTTGGTCTGGCGGCTGGACTGGATAAAAATGGTGATTATATAGAGGCATTAGCCGCGCTGGGATTTGGGTTTGTCGAAGTTGGAACCGTGACACCTCGACCGCAGCCAGGTAATCCAAAGCCTCGATTATTCAGACTACCGGAAGCTGAAGCGATCATTAACCGAATGGGCTTTAATAATCTGGGTGTTGATCACTTGATCGAACAAGTGAAAGTTGCACAAACGGATGCTGTCATCGGCATTAATATTGGCAAGAATGTGGACACTCCAGTTGATAAAGCGGTTGAAGATTATTTGATAGGGCTGAATAAAGTCTATTCGTACGCTGATTATGTGACTATCAATATTTCGTCACCCAATACACCGGGCTTAAGAACGTTGCAGTTTGGTGAATCACTGAATGAATTATTGGATGCATTAAAAGATGAACAGACAAAATTACAGCAATATTATGGTCGTTATGTTCCGATGGCAGTCAAGGTCGCGCCTGATCTAGATGCTGAAGAAGTGATTCAGTTGGCGCAGGCCTTCGCTCAGTTTGAAATTGATGCAGTGATTGCCACCAATACCACTATGTCTCGTGGTGGGGTCGAGGGATTAAATCATGGCGATGAATCAGGTGGCCTAAGTGGAAGACCTGTGTTTGAGAAATCAACCGAAGTGGTTTGTCAGTTCAGGCAGGCATTGCCTGAGGATATGCCGATCATAGCGGCAGGCGGAATTATGTCTGGTAATGATGCAATACAGAAGCTGGATGCCGGTGCCAATCTAGTCCAGATTTATAGCGGGTTAATCTACCAGGGGCCGAAATTAATTAATGATATAGTTAAGTCAATTGAGAAGAGGAAATAAAAATGGATGCTGAAACAGGTAGTGTGATCTTGCAGTGGCTGACCAGTATTGTGTTTGCTATAGCGATTGTTGTCATTGGTCGTACGGTTGTGAAGTGGTTGGTAAAATTAATCCGTAAGATTATGGTGCGAGCAGATCTTGATCCGATACTGATAAATTTTGCCAGTTCTATCGCCAATGCCGTGATGTTGTTGTTTGTATTTATTGCAGCGTTGGATCAGCTTGGTGTAAATACTACATCATTGATTGCGGTCTTAGGTGCGGCAGGCTTGGCTGTAGGTCTGGCGTTACAAGGATCGTTACAGAATTTCGCAGCCGGTGTGATGATGATTGTTTTCCGTCCTTTCAAAGATGGTGATTTTATTGAAGCAGGCGGAGTAACAGGTGTTGTTGAACATATCAGTATTTTCAGTACTATTATGAAAACAGGGGATAACCGTGAAATCATCATCCCTAATGGCCAGATCTATTCAAGTGCGATCACTAATTTTTCTGCTAGAGACACCCGCCGCATTGATATGGTATTTGGCATTGGTTATGACGATGATATGCTGGTCGCTAAACAAATCATGGAAGATATTTTACAGGAACATGAATTAGTACTGGACGATCCTGCGCCAGCAGTGGCAGTGGCGGAACTAGCTGATAGTAGTGTTAATTTCAATGTCCGCCCATGGGTAAACAGTGGGGATTACTGGGGTGTTCGCTCAGACTTGATTGAAAAAATTAAGCTTGCATTTGATAGTAATGGTATTTCAATTCCTTATCCTCAAATGGATGTTCATACAGATAAATAGATGAGTGATTGATGCACAATCAAACACCAATATAAGGTTTTGTTCTAAGGAAGAGTGATTTATGAAGATAAAAACAATATTTATTGCCTTGTTGGCTGCATTGCTGGTTGGCTGTGTTGACTCTGCTTCTGTTAAATATGGTGATTCAGCACCTCATTATAAAAAAGGGCCACCACCTCATGCTCCTGCACATGGTTACCGTCATAAACATCAGCAACATGACATGATTTATGACTCTGGAATTCGTGCTTATGTGGTCGTTGGATGGCTAGAACACTATTTTGATGAGGGTTTTTATTTCCGATTTCGAGATGGCCGCTGGCAAATGAGTGCTAGTTTAAATGATGGTGAATGGAAAGATGCTCGTGACCATGATGTACCAAAAGGTTTATGGAAAGCTAGAAAACATAAAGGCAAGCATTCAAAACACCATAAAGAGCACCCTGGTAAAGGTAAAAAGCCGGATTGGGATGATTAAAACAGGTCTTTCCATGCTCTAAGTGCGGAAAAGACCTCAACAGGTGTAGATAACGTCTTGCCTGAAAATTGCTGGACAGATTGGGTCAGGGCTTCTTGATCGCAACGTAGAAATGGATTAGTAGCAAGCTCTAGCGCCAGAGTGGAAGGAAGACTAGGCAGATTTTGCTGACGAAGGGTTGAAGTATCTTTAATGCGTTGTTGGATAGCTATATTTTTAGGCTCAACGGTAGCTGCAAATCGAAGGTTTGCTTCAGTATATTCATGAGCACAAAAAATTCTGGTTTGTATGGGTAGTGACGCGAGTTGTTGTAGAGAGTGGAAGAGTTCTTCCGCTGTACCGCCTAATAAACGGCCACAACCAGCGGCAAACAAAGTGTCACCACAAAATAGGCAATCATTGATCAAAAATGCAATATGCCCAGCAGTATGCCCAGGCACAGCTAGAACTGTGATAACAGGAAAAGCAGGATCAATCATCAACAAAGGATTGTCTGACAGGGGGTGAGTGAGTCCAATAATGGACTCGCTTTCAGGGCCATAAACAGGCAGTTTATACTGTTTAGTTAATGCAGTAATTCCCCCAATATGATCAGAATGATGGTGGGTAATGAGTATGGCCGAGGGAATAAGCTGTTGCTGATTAATGGCATTGATAACAGGTGCAGCATCACCGGGATCAATGATTAGCACGCGACGTGTATCGGGATCTTCAATGAGCCAGATATAATTATCATTAAAAGCAGAAATAGCTTGTATAGTCAGCATCAGAGTTACCACGGTCAGGACAGTTATGGTTGATTATAAAACGAATAACCCAAAGATGATGATTGACTGGTGGAAAAGTCCACTCGGCCAGCATGTTCTAATGCATGAAAAAGCGTTATTAAAATCGCTAGTCAGCCATTTTTATGGTTATTATCAGCTGCAAATTGGTATTGATAAGAGAATGCTGCCAGAGGTATCCATTCCCAGTCAGCAAAAAATAATGGCTAGAAGTGCTGATGTGGAAGGAAATAGTGAAGCTTTGCCATTCAAATGCCATAGTATCGATACTTTGTTGATAAGCCACGAGTTGGAGTTTGCTGCTGATCCTCATCAAGTATTGCGTGAAGTTGAACGAGTATTAGTGGCAGATGGGACATTGATTCTATGCTGTTTCAACCCATGGAGTTTATGGGGTTTGAGACGTCTATTTTCATGGCAGTCTAACCCTCCTTGGCATGGCCACTTTTTTAGTCAGTCTAGAATAAAGGACTGGTTAGCATTGTTAAACTTTGAAGTGATAACAATAGAGCGGTTTTTATTTTGCCCGCCTGTTCGTTCTGAGAAATGGTTAGGCTGCTTTGCTTTCATGGAACGTGTGGGGATGCGAATATGGCCTGCATTTTCTGGTGCCAGAATAATGGTAGCGAAAAAACGTACTATCCCGTTAACGCCAGTGACGATGAATTGGCGAACAGGACAATTATTTCCTACAGGTCGATTAGTGAATAAACCAGTAACGAGAGAAAAAATAAATGGATGAGGTAGAAATTTTTACAGATGGAGCATGCAGCGGCAACCCTGGGCCGGGTGGTTGGGGAGCGATTTTACGATTCAATGGTGTGGAAAAAGAACTGTCAGGCAGTGAAAAAGAGTCCACCAATAACCGTATGGAAATGATGGCCGTTATTGCGGCTTTAGAGGCATTAACGCGACCTTGTGCAGTCAAAATTACTACGGACTCACAATATGTAATGAAGGGCATGCTGGAATGGCTGCCGGATTGGAAAAAGCGTAACTGGAAAACTGCAGCAAGAAAGCCAGTGAAAAATGTTGATTTGTGGCAAAGAATGGAAAAAGCAGCACAATCACATCAATTAAAATGGGAGTGGGTGCGTGGACATCAGGGGCACCCTGAAAATGAGCGGGCCGATCAGTTGGCTGTTCTGGCGCGTGATAAAGTGTCAACAAATGATGTGGGGTGATAGGTGGATCAACAACAAATAAAAAGACAGGTAGTACTGGATACTGAAACGACGGGTCTAAGTACAGCGGACGATCACCGCATTATTGAGATTGGTTGTGTTGAGATTATTAATCGTCGGTTGACGGGTGAAACCTTCCATCAATACATCAATCCAGAACGTGACATTGATGCTGGTGCAATGGAAGTGCATGGAATTACCAATGAAGCGTTACAGGATAAACCTAAATTCGCTGAAATCGTCGATGACTTTATGCGTTTTATCGATGGTGCGGAACTCATCATTCATAACGCCGCATTTGATGTTGGTTTTCTAGACTATGAACTGGCAAAAATAGAAGCAGAATCACGTCGAATTAATGCCGTGTGTACGGTGCTTGATACACTTAAACTGGCACGAGACAAACACCCAGGACAGAAGAATAATCTTGATGCACTATGTAAGCGTTATGAGGTTGATAACTCTAATCGTGAACTGCATGGTGCTTTACTGGATTCTGAAATTTTAGCTGATGTTTATTTGGCAATGACTGGTGGACAAGTTAGTCTGTCTCTTGCTGCGGAAAAATCAGTTGCTACATCTACTCAGGAAGGCGATGTTGTAATAGCTAAAAACAATCGGGGCCCATTACGTGTGATAAAGGCCAATAAAGCTGAATTGGCAGCACACGAAGCAAATTTACAGAATTTGAATAAGATTAGCGACGGTCAATGTGTATGGTTGAAAGAAGGTGAATAAATGATGAACAAGATGATGCCGAATCATATTTTACTTGGCCAATAATTGAACAGGCCAATGAAGTAAGAAGGATGATACGTTCACTTGGTGTTGCGCTGAAACCAGCCATTGTTGCAGTGTTAGTATCGATGGTGGTGGTGGTTGCCGCAGGTACAGTCATTGGGCAATTATCATCACAGACCAGAGCCGATCTGGATCAACAACTACAGGCAACTCTGGAAGGGTCAATTTTTCAGGTTAAGCGCCGACTTGATGAGCGCAAAACAGCGGTTTACCACTGGGCTAATGAACCTGAACTTATTCAGTCTATTGAGGCGTTGTTAGGTAAAGATTCAACAATAGCTACTAGTGTTGGCAATGAAATAGATGAACGCTTAGTGGGCATCCTGAAACATGGCTATAACGATTATAAGTTGTTAGATAAACAGGGCAGAGTATTAGCGTCACATTCTGGGCGTGATATTGGTCAGACACTTCCCATGGATGAGCTAGATGAGTTCATATTCAGAGCTTGGCAAGGTTCAGTCGAAGCAAGCCATCCTTTCATAGTGTCACGAGCATGGAAAAACAAAGATGGAGGTGGATCGGAGGGTTTACCAGTCATGCTTATTTTGGCTCCAGTTGTTGGTAAAAATAAGGAGACTATAAGCTTATTGGCCTTTGAGCTTGATCCAGATGACATATTTATACCAAGCTTTCACTATAATCAGGTGGGAAAAACGGGCGAAACCTATGGATTAAATCGTGATGGAATGTTGCTTACGGAAAGTAAATATTCGGCGCAGTTGAGAGAGATAGGTTTGTTGACAGAAGATATCCGCCATTCAGATCTGCATTTGATGCTGATTGATCCCGGCATTAATTTAGTTACTTATCCATCGGCGATAACTAATTTAAGTCAAAACCGCCCATTAACTGAAATGGCTCAAGCTATCAGTCGTGGTGAACAAGGAAGCAACCTCACTGGTTATGCTGATTATAGGGGTGTTCCAGTTATTGGGGCATGGCGTTGGGACGAAGGGCTTCAGATGGGGATAGCCACTGAAACGGATGTTGATGAGGCATTTGCTCTTTACCAGAAAACCGTAATCAATATTCAGATAGGCGTGACCAGCGTTCTGGTCTTTATTTTATTGGCAACAATCTTATACAGCCGTTCTGTTCGACAAGGGCTTTATCTTCGGCACCAGCGTGATGCCATTATCAATAATACGGCAGAAGGGCTTATTACGATTGATGCACGAGGTTTGATGACGATTGTTAACCCATCAGCAGCCAAGATGTTTGGCTATGATGTTGATGAGATGGTGGGGAAAAATGTATCCATGTTGCTTCCAAGGGAAGAGCGGGCAGCACATGATGTATATATCCGTAATTCTACTATTCATGAACCGATGGTCTTGAGCAAGGTGCGAGAGTTAAGTGGCTGCCGAAAAGATGGTAGTCTGTTTCCAATTGAGCTTACTGTTTCACCAATGAAATTAGGTGAGGATAAATATTTTGTAGGCATTTTGCGCGATATCACTGATCGCTATCAACAACAACAAGCATTGCGTGATGCTAAGGATCTGGCTGAGCAAGCCAATAAGGCTAAAAGTGAATTTTTATCGAGTATGAGTCATGAATTAAGAACACCTCTTAATTCTGTTTTGGGGTTTTCTCAACTATTGTCGGTAGATGAGTTGACGGAAGATCAAAGAGAGTCAGTAGCGATGATCAGTCGTTCAGGCAAACATTTGCTCGATCTGATTAATGATGTGCTTGACCTCTCTCAAATTGAAAGTGGGAAAGTGGATTTGTCACTTAGAGCTGTCAATATACGACAACTTATCGCTGAAATAGAACCTTTTTTGAAAACACAATTACCCCAGCTGAGACTCACTTTGACATCAGAGTATTTCTCACAAAGTGACATTTGGGTGATGGCTGATTATATGAAACTGAAACAGGTATTACTGAATCTGCTTTCTAATGCCGCCAAGTACAATCGTCCCCATGGCCACATCATTATTGCCATAAGCCAACAGAAAACAGATAAAGTACGTATTTCTGTTAGGGATACAGGATATGGAATTGAAGAAAAATACAAACAAACGCTTTTTGAGCCGTTTAACCGTCTAGGTAAAGAAAATTCTGATATTCAAGGTACAGGTATTGGACTAACAATTAGTCGTGAATTAACCACACTGATGCATGGGGACTTAGGGTTTGAAAGTACGAAGGCGGGATCAGTTTTTTGGGTAGAATTACCCATAGCCGAACAACCCTTAGGTTACAATATTAATAATGAATCTACGGCGGAAGAGAGAGATACTATGACGGAACAGGGGAAAATAATAAAAGTTCTCTATATAGAGGACAACCCTGCCAATATGATGTTGGTTAGGCGGTTATTGATGCGGCATTCACAATATCAGCTTCTAGAAGCTGAAACAGCAGAAGAAGGGATTGAGATGGCTCGGAAGGTTCTGCCTAGTATTGTGTTAATGGATATCAACCTGCCGGGGATGAACGGATTTGAAGCGTTAGAAATCATGAAGCGTGAAGGGTTGACAGAGAAAATGGCGATAGTCGCTTTGTCAGCTAATGCATTAGTCACCGAAGTCGAGCGAGGACATTATGCAGGCTTCGATGCATACCTTACCAAGCCGGTTGATTTCACAGAGTTGATGGACACTTTGCAAAATATGGCCGAAAGGTAGTTGTATTCAGGGAACATTGAAGAAAAAAGATCAGAAAAACATTATTTGGGCTTGAAATTGAATTTTTTATCCCCAAATTTACCGGTTAGTAAATTTTCAAAAACCGGAATTTGGAATTATGAGTAGCGAAGAAATTGATAACCCAGAAGTAAAACAACCAGAAACAAATGTTGATGCTGAACATGAAGCTGACCAACAACAAGCGGAAGTGAATTCCGAAAAATTGCTTGAGGATGCACGTAATAAAGCAGATGAACACTGGAATGAGCTGCTGAGAGCACGTGCAGATATGGAAAATTTGCGTCGTCGACAGGCACGTGATCTGGAAAATGCCCATAAACATGCGCTAGATAAATTTGTAGCAGAATTACTGCCGATTTATGACAGTATGGAATTGGGTTTAAATGCCGCTAACAGCGAGGAAGCGTCATTAGAAACAGTCCGTGATGGTTTGGAAATGACCATGAAAATGTTCTTAACTTCAATTAGTAAATTTGGTCTGGAACAAGTTAACCCAGAAGGCCAAGCTTTTGACCCTGAATTGCATCAGGCTATGGCGATGCAAGAGGTGGAAGGTGTTGAGGCGAATCAGGTGCTAACGGTGGCGCAAAAAGGCTATCAATTCAATGGTCGATTATTACGTCCGGCGATGGTCGTTGTCTCACAATAATCTCGACTAAAAACAACAAAGTGGCTGTAAGGGCTTGAAATTAAATTTTCGTCCCCCACTTTACTAGTCAACAGCTGGTGTAACTGGCCAAAATTTAAGAATGATGGAGATAAATAATGGGTAAAATTATTGGTATTGACTTAGGAACGACAAATTCCTGTGTAGCGGTGTTGGAAGACGGAAAAGCCCGTGTTATTGAAAACAGTGAAGGCGATCGTACAACCCCGTCAATTGTTGCTTTTACCAAAGATAACGAAGTAATCGTTGGTCAATCAGCGAAAAGACAAGCAGTCACAAATCCTAAAAATACCTTATTTGCAATCAAACGCTTAATTGGTCGTAAATTTGAAGACGATGTTGTGCAACGCGATATTGATATGGTGCCTTACACCATTTCTAAAGCGGATAACGGCGATGCATGGGTAGAAGCTAACGATAAAAAAATGGCACCACCAGAAATCTCGGCTCGTGTTTTGATGAAAATGAAAAAAACAGCGGAAGAATTTTTAGGTGAAGCAGTTACCGAGGCGGTGGTGACTGTTCCTGCGTACTTTAATGATTCTCAGCGTCAAGCAACAAAAGATGCCGGTAAAATTGCTGGATTGGAAGTAAAACGTATTATCAATGAGCCGACAGCAGCAGCATTGGCTTATGGTATGGATAAAAAACGTGGCGATTCAACCATTGTTGTTTATGACTTAGGTGGTGGTACCTTTGATGTATCTGTTATCGAAATTGCAGATATTGAAGGTGAGCACCAGTTTGAAGTATTGGCCACTAACGGTGACACTTTCTTGGGTGGTGAAGACTTCGATCAACGCATCATTGAACATCTGGTTGATGAATTCAAAAAAGATCAGGGTGTTGACTTGTCAAAAGATCCATTGGCATTACAACGCCTGAAAGATGCGGCTGAAAAAGCAAAAATTGAGCTGTCTTCAAGCCAGCAAACTGATATTAACTTGCCTTATGTGACTGCGGATGCTTCTGGCCCGAAACATATGGAACTTCGTTTGACACGTGCCAAACTGGAATCATTGGTCGATGACTTGATTAAACGCAGCATGGAGCCTTGTAAACTGGCACTTAAAGATGCGGGTCTGTCTCTTTCAGATATTGACGAAGTTATCTTGGTCGGCGGTCAAACTCGCATGCCTAAGGTTCAGGAAGCGGTTAAAGAACTGTTTGGCAAAGAACCACGTAAAGATGTTAATCCTGATGAAGCTGTCGCGGCAGGTGCTGCTATTCAGGCAGCGGTATTAGCGGGCGATGTTAAAGACGTATTATTGCTTGATGTGACACCATTGAGTCTGGGTATTGAAACCATGGGCGGTGTCATGACCAAGTTGGTTGAGAAAAACACAACCATTCCAACGAAAGCAAATCAAGTATTCTCAACGGCGGATGACAATCAACCAGCAGTGACAATCCATGTGCTTCAAGGTGAACGCGAAGTTGCATCAGGTAATAAGTCATTAGGTCGATTTGATCTGGCAGATATCCCGCCTGCGCCGCGAGGTCAACCACAAATCGAAGTTACATTTGATATTGATGCTAACGGTATTTTGAATGTCTCAGCTAAAGATAAAGCGACAGGTAAAGAGCAATCTATCGTGATCAAAGCATCAAGTGGTCTGTCTGACGAAGAAGTTGAAAAAATGGTACAAGATGCGGAAGCGCATGCGGATGAAGATCGTAAGTTCCATGAACTGGTCACTGCTCGCAATCAGGCTGATGCCTTGATCCACACCACTGAGAAATCAATGACGGAGTTAGGCGATAAGCTGGATGCTGGAGAAAAAACAACTATCACGGCAGCGATTGAAGCATTGAAAGAAGCAGTGAAAGGTGAAGATAAAGATGATATCGAAGCTAAAACTACTGCTTTGACTGAAGCATCTGCGAAAATGGCAGAACAGGCTTATGCAGAAAATGCAGAAGCAGGTGGTGCAACAGAAGAGGCTGCTGGCGAAGCTGCTGATGATGTTGTTGACGCTGAGTTTGAAGAGGTTGATGACGACAAAAAATAATCTTTGATAGAGATTATTTGAGAGAAACAGGCGTAGGTTTTTCCTGCGCCTGTTTTGTTGTATTGGAAGGGTGTAGGACAAGCAATGGCAAAACGAGATTTTTACGAGATATTGGGTGTTTCGCGCACTGCAACAGAGGCAGAAATAAAGAAAGCCTATCGTCGCATGGCAATGAAGCATCACCCAGATCGTAATCCTGATGATGCAGATGCCGAAGAAAAATTCAAAGAGGCAAAGGAAGCCTATGAAATTCTGTCCAGTGCACAAAAACGCGCTGCCTATGATCAATTTGGTCATGCGGGTGTAGATCAGTCCGCTGGAGGCGGCCACCGTGGTTCAGGTGGGTTTAGTGATATTTTCGGTGATGTCTTCAATGATATTTTTGGTGCTTCCGGTGGAGGAAGACAAAACTATCGCGGTGCCGATCTACGTTATCACCTAGATTTATCTCTTGAAGATGCGGTTGCTGGAACAACAGTAAATATACGTATTCCTGTGCATGTTGAGTGTCAAAGCTGTAATGGTAGTGGTGCTAAAAAAGGTACGCAACCGACGACCTGCACAACCTGTGCTGGCCATGGGCAAGTGAGAATGCAACAAGGCTTTTTCTCTGTACAGCAACCATGTCCACATTGCCGTGGCACAGGCCAGATGATTAAAGAGCCATGCCCAGACTGTTATGGTGAAGGACAGATTCAGGATCATAAAACCTTATCGGTTAAAGTCCCCGCTGGTGTGGACACGGGTGATCGTATTCGCTTGGCGGGTGAGGGTGAAGCAGGTACAGGAGGGGCGGGCCCTGGCGATCTTTATGTTGAAGTGCAGGTAAAACGTCATGATGTATTCACTCGTGATGGTAGTAATCTGTATTGTGATGTGCCCATTGCTTTTGTGACCGCAACATTGGGCGGTGATCTGGAAGTACCGACTTTATCTGGTAAAGCAAGTTTGAAAATCCCTGAAGGAACACAAACTGGACAGCAATTTCGCCTCCGTGGCAAAGGTGTGAAATCTGTGCGTGGTGGTGCAATAGGGGATTTAATCTGTCGTGCGATCATTGAAACACCCGTAAAACTCTCAAAAAAACAAAAAGAACTGCTTCAAGAGTTTGAACAAAGTATGCATGGCACTAGTAAGCATAGTCCGAAACACAGTTCATGGATGGATGCAGTTAAAAAGTTCTTTGATTAGATTTAAATTCGAATGGTGCTTTAACTCAATGCCATCGAATGTTAAGCTCAGGTCAAATTAGAAGACGTTAAACTTTTAGGATTAGAGAATGGCAACACGTATAGCAATCAATGGTGCAGCGGGTCGTATGGGACGTTGCCTTATTCAGGCTGTGGAACAAACTGACGGCCTGGAGTTAAGTGCTGCCGTCGATCGTGCGGATTCAAGCTTATTAGGAGCGGATGCTGGCGAATTAGCAGGTGTTGGCAAATTGGGTATTGTCATCACGGCTGATGTCGAAGTAGCAACGCTTAATTCAGACGTTATGATTGATTTCACATTGCCAGAAGTCACCATGGCACTATTACCTCACAGTGTTGCCAACCAGTGTCGACTGGTGATTGGAACAACTGGTTTCACCCCTGAACAGAAAACAGAACTTGAACAGGCTTCAAATCAAATTGCAATGATATTGGCACCAAATATGAGTGTCGGAGTGAATCTGTCACTTAAATTACTTGATATTGCCGCCCGTGTATTGGGTAATGATGTTGATATTGAAATTATCGAAGCCCACCACCGACATAAAGTGGATGCACCATCAGGCACTGCATTGCGAATGGGTGAGGTAGTGGCTGATGCCTTGGGACGAGATCTGAAAACCTGTGCTGTTTATGGTCGTGAAGGTCGTACAGGTGAGCGTGATCGAAATACCATCGGTTTCGCAACTGTTCGAGCGGGTGACATAGTCGGTGATCACACGGTGATGTTTGCAGATGAAGGTGAGCGGGTCGAAATCACTCACAAGGCATCAAGTCGCATGACTTTCGCATTAGGCGCAATGCGTGCTTCAGGCTGGTTAATGAACCATCAAACTGGTTTGTATGATATGCAGGATGTACTGGATTTGCGAGATTAAGTTAGCGTCTTTTCCTTTTACGAAGATGCAACATATTGTTGAGTTTTAGGTTGTATTAATAACGTTTTGCTGTATCACGTGCCTTTTTGGCGCCACTGATATTACCTGCATTTGTTCGTATATCAGCAATCAAATTCCAGAACCTGCTTAACTGTTCGGACTGTCCTTGAACTATTGATATCCCTTTAAGTGCGACCTGTTCAGCAAGCACATAATCTTGTAAACCACGATGAGTGTTTGCCAGAGCGTAATAGACTTCTGGATCCTGTGGCGCGATGCGTTGTGCACGTTGCAGACTGCTCTGAGAGGAATGTAAATCTCCTTGTTGAAATTGATGTTGAGCAGACTCTAGTAAGGCGATGACGGCTGCATTTTGTGTGGTCGCTGAGAAGGTTGAAGGAGATACGGGCACTGTAGATTTTGATTGAGACTCTTTATTGTCATAATCAGGTTTTGTTGCAGATCCTTTAGGCGTTGGTTCAACAAGAAGAGGCTCACTTGATTTGACTGGATCAGTCTGTGCTGCACGATCTTCAATTGGTGCCTGATGGACTGGTTGCATGGTTGAGCATCCGGTAAATACCATTGCAATCACTACGATAAGTAATCGATTTGTTGTCATAATAAAACGAGTGTTTCCTATCTGAATAAGTGGTGTAGCCAATTGGCTGAATTTGAATCAGGATCATTATTTTTTTTAACACAATCGTCCATTGATGTTGGTCCTGTTCCTGTTATGAAGGGTAGTTGTTGAGCATCTTGACAGGTCTGATTAGAAACGAGACCACTTTTGGGGGCAATCCATAAATATTCAATATCTTCGGGCATGGGGGCAATAAAAGGCTCTAGAGTTTCATTGCTCATGTATGATATCCATGCTTTTAATGCACCACCCGAACCTGTAAAAGGCAAAGGTTTATTATCATCACGTCCCAGCCAGACAATGGCGAGACGATTACCTGAAAAACCAGCAAACCAACTGTCTCGCTGATCATCCGATGTTCCTGTTTTACCTGCTACATTAATGGTGGGATCTAAATGTTGATAGATGGAGCGGGCGGTACCTGACCGCGCTGTTTCCTGCAGCATATATTGCAGCAAATGTAAGACACTTGAACTAATTGTTTGTTTAAGTTGGAAGGGATATCTTGATAGCTCCTGTCCGGCGCTGTCTGTGACTAGTCTGATTGAGCGTAATGGCATTTGAAAACCATTGGATGCCATGGTTTGATACATAGCGGCCACTTCTATAGGCGATAAGCCTTGAGCCCCAAGCAATAAAGAAGGATAAGGGTCTATAGGTCTGGAAACACCTAGGCGCTCCAGAGTGTTGATAATAGGATTAAGGCCGATGGACATGCCAAGACGCACTGTGGAGAGATTATAAGAGTGTGCAAGGGCAGTATGTAATGCTACGTCACCATGTGATTGATGATCGAAGTTTTCAGGGTTCCAAGTTTTTCCATCTTGCATGGTGAGATTATAGGGTGAATCATCAAGTTTGCTTGCCAGAGTGTAGTCTTGTTCAACTGCAGTCAGATAAATAGCCGGCTTGATTAAGGAACCAACCGGACGCACGGCATCCAATGCACGATTAAAACCTTGATAACGCGTATTTCGACCGCCAATAATGGCCATCACCTCTCCAGTTTGTGGATTGGTCACAACCATACTGCCCTGTAGCCCTTTTACTTTATTATTTCCATACCAGTTTTCAAGTTTGTTTATAGTAGATACCAGCGCTGTTTCTGCTTTATGCTGAACAATCGGATTTAAACTGGTGAAAATGCGTAACCCTTCGGTGCTGAGGTCTTGATCACGATAACTTTGTCGTAATTGTCTTTTTACTAAATCCAGATAAGCAGGATAAGCACCTTTAAGTAAACTCGCCTGTTTTATTATACCCAAGTGGGTAGCTATGGATTGCTGATATTGCTTGTCGGTAATTTTACCTTGGTTGTGAAGTACTTTAAGTACAAGATCACGTCGTTTTTTTGCTCGTTGTGGATGGCGCCGAGGATCATAATATGAAGGGCCTTTTACCAGACCTGCCAATAATGCAAGCTGATGCAATTTAAGCTCCTGAATAGGTTGAGCAAAGTAATATTGCGCCGCCAGTCCAAAACCATGTATTGCGCGTGCACCTTCTTGCCCTAAATAGACTTCATTAAGATAAGCTTCTAGAATTTCATCCTTGCTGTAGTGCAGTTCCAATAGCATGGCCATTGGCACCTCCAGCAATTTACGCGCTAAACTACGCTCAGATGTCAGGTAAAAATTCTTTATCAATTGTTGGGTAAGCGTACTTCCCCCCTGCACAAAACGACCTGCTTTGATATTCACCCACATGGCGCGGCTAATACCTTTTAGTGAAATGCCTACATGCTGATAAAAGTCACGATCTTCAATGGCGATCAACGCGTCAGTCAGTCCATGCGGTGCATCATGAAGCTGAATGAGATCCCTGTCTTCATTATTTAAAGGGTAGATACCACCAATCAAAATGGGTTCTAATCGCACAAGGGCAATAGGATCCCCTTGATAGCGCTGGATGCGTGTTAATTGAGAACCTGAAAACTCAAGTATGAGTTGTTGTGCTCGTTCTATACCATCAGGAAACTGAAATCCACGGCTATAAATAATGGCCCTGGTTTCAGAGAATTCAGCTTGGCCAGGGTGCGTTACTTTTTTTACAAATTGATAACCGAGTCCGCGTAACTCAATTTTCAGTTCGGCAAGTGACATTGGTAAGCCGGCATAAAGTTCCAGAGGACGAGCATAGACTTTTGCGGGTAAGGCCCAACGCTTACCTTCAAACTGGTTACGAATGTGAGTGTCCAGGTATAGAAAGCCGAGCCCTGAAATTACAACTACAGCGAAAAATAGCTTGATCGCAATGCGCGCCAATTTCTTTTTGAAACCAAATTTAACATTTTTGTTAGTACGACGAGGTCGACGCTGTGGTAGTTTTGTCGCTTTTTTTGTTGCCATAGATTGTATTCAACTTTTTTGTTTGGCGATAAGTCACTGAGTTTGTTTAAAAGTGCCCGTGTTTAGATACCAATAATGGCAGCAAGTTCAATAGGGTGGTTTGTTAGCAGGAACGTAAGGGCATGGAACTGAATAGAGCGAACACCTGAAGGCATTAATGAAAAACATGCTCAAATTGATGATGATGTTAACCATTTCGATTCAGCGGACAGAATGTAGGTAAGTGTTTAAAAATATTCTACGGTCGCGTTCTTGAATAATCGATAGCAGTAAACAATCTGACAGATGATAATCAAACAGATATTAGATGTTCATCTTTAACATGTCTGATTTTATTGGACACAGATTTTACACAGCAAAGCCGGTTTTATAGTTCCTCACTATTATTGCGCGATAATTCCAGCTGTTCTGTTGTATCACTGTCATCTACAATTTCATGTTCTAAGTCGAGAATATTGTTGTCTTGCTCATTGATGTGAATTAACTGACCATTTACCTTTGCACCCATCGCCATTTCAAGAAGATTATAGTAAACATTACCTTTTATCATTGCCTTAGGCGCAAGCTCGACATGTTGTGACGCGTAGACATTTCCCGACATCGTGCCATTGATAATCAGGTGTGGCACTCTGATTTCACCTTCAATATGACCATGTTCACTCAATGAGAGTACTGACTTATTGTCACCAGTAGCATTGATGTTACCAGCAACACTGCCATCAATGCGCAAACCACCATTAAAGCTGATATCACCTTTAATGTGTGTATGCTGGCCGATAAGTGTGTCAATACGGGTTGTTTTTCCTTTGTTGAACATGATTTACCTTTACTATATTAGTGGGTGGCAGTAGGTAGCCAGTCAAATGTTTTCGATAGGGCTATTTTATTATTTTGTTTTAGAGTGACAGTAATATTATCTGGAACCATGTTATCTGCCAATTTTATTTTTCCTTCAAACACTTGCACATGACGTAACCTAAGTTCGTGCTCGCCAATATTAAGTGGAGCATTGTTATCACTATCACGCTGATTAAGTGTTAGTTGGATAGTTCCAGTAATAGGTTTTTTGATGTCTTTTCCCTGAGTAATAACTAAACGATATCTAAATATATCAGGTAGTAAGTCATCTGCGCGTAGATGCAGTTCACGAATTTGTAATTTTTCACCGCTAATACCCAGAGTGAAGTTCTGGTAAAAAATAAGTTCTTTATTCAGATTAACCACTTTGTCCTGGAGTTCTTTCAACTGGAGTTGCAATTGTTGATCTGTGACTTTCTGGATGTTCAGAAAATGCTGTTGTGTTTCTAGTTTCCGAGCTTGTTTCCGAGCCTCTTTTTTAAGATCCTGATTCTCTTCAGATAATGTATGATTACGCTGTTGTTGGATCAGTAGTTCTGTATGTAATTGTCCTATTGACTGTTGATTCAGATAGAGCCACATTGACACTATGGTAATGCTTATCGCAGAAAAGACGATTATCGCACAGCGAAAAGGCTTAGGCTGATGGATAACATATTTAGCATTTGATGACATAATCAGGGCAAGATCGCGATGTCGTTGATAGCGAGTGATTCATCAAAGCCGAACATAATATTCATGTTCTGGATGGCCTGACCAGATGCACCCTTAACCAAATTATCAATGGCCGATAATACGACGACTGTATCCCCTTGTTGAGGTTGGTGAACAGCGATACGGCACGTGTTACTTCCACGGACACTGCGAGTTTCGGGGTGTGAGCCAGCAGGTAATACATCCACAAAAGGTTCATCGGTATAACGTTGCTCGAACAGCTCTTGTAGGTCAATGACTTTTGTTAGTCTGCCGTAGAGAGTGGCATGAATACCACGAATCATCGGCGTTAAATGCGGCACGAAGGTAAGCTTGACTGGGTGGTGGCTTATCATATTCAGGCCTTGCTCAATCTCTGGTAAGTGACGATGACCAGTGACAGCATAAGCTTTCATGTTTTCTGATGCTTCGGTGAGCAATGTGCCTATGGCGGCTTTTCTGCCAGCACCACTGACACCTGATTTTGCATCTGCAATCAGGTGCAGAGGATCAATGATGCCTTGTTCTAACAGTGGTAAAAAGCCAAGTTGAGTTGCTGTGGGGTAACAACCAGGCACAGCAATAAGTTGCGCACTACGTATAGCTTCACGATTTAGTTCTGGTAGACCATATACAGCTTGTGAGAGTAAATCAGGGCAATTATGCGGGGTGTTGTACCATTGTTGCCACAGATCGGGATCGCGTAATCTGAAGTCTGCAGATAAATCGATGACACGTATGCCACGCTCAATTAGAGTAGGAACCATTTCCATGCCTACACCGTGTGGTGTTGCAAAAAATACAACGTCACATGTGGACAACTGGTCTATATCAGGTTCAGTAAAGCGCAGATCAATATGGCCGCGCAAGTTGGGAAATAATTCACTTACCTCCATGCCAGCTTCAGTACGTGAAGTGATTATGTGCAGCGACACTTCAGGATGTGTTGCGAGCAGGCGTAATAGTTCTACTCCGGTGTAACCTGTAGCGCCTACAATGCCGACTTTGATCATGTTTTGACTCGTTGCCCCAAGAAAGCCTTACATAATAAAAGAGTAAGGCAGAAAGCGAAAGGACTTATCCTGCATTAAGTCGCTTTTCCAGCTGTTGTTTTAACACTATGTAGTCCCGAGTAGGCACGGTAGCGGGCTCAGAGAAGTTAAGTTCGGTAATATAAAGGGCATAATAATTATTGGATTGACGTAAACTCATCAGAAGTTTCGATACTTGCTCAAACAGAGCTGCGTCATTGGCCTTACCAACAAACTGTTTGGAACCACAGGTAATCGTGCAGAGCGAATCTTGTTGTGGATTGTCCATGGTGACTGCGACTGGCAGATAACTATGTTTATCTGAGCTGTTCGGTAGTGGCAGCGCTCTAGTATGCCAGTTACCATCACCATGATGATTGTCAATACTGAAAAAGCGCAGTCGAGATAATTTTTTCTGCTCTTTAAGTGTGCCAAGAAAGCGATGGAAATGCCGGGTCAGTGTTGATTCGCTGATGTTGGTATAGTTTTGCAGAAACAGGCCGCCAAGATCATCCAGCAGATAGATGGAAATAGATTGATGATGACTATGCAGAAATAGCGATATCTGTGAATCAGATTGATATTTCAATAATGTTGAAAATAAGCCTGTCGGATCTAGGCTTGCATCAACTCTAGTGGCGGAAAAATGTGTTCGCGCTTTTCCGAGGGCGGTCATTATATCTGTGGTCTGTGACAGGGGGATGAAATCACAGCTACCGGACTGCCATTGTAATTGATAAAACATATCCGCAATAACAAGAAGATAATCGCCGGCATCTGGGTAGTTATGATAGTGATCCTTCACTTGCATATATAGTTTTTCAAGGCGATCGCTAATGATGTGGCTATAGATATCGGAAGGAGACCAGCAGTGAAAGCTGGGGGCTTCTTTGTGATCAGAATTCCACCAATGTATTAGCGTTGTTAACATTTCAATAGGGGCTGTTTTTCCCTCATGTTCGAAAGTATGCCACTCTCCCCAGCTTGAGCAGATCAATCCATCAATACGGATAATCAGGCTTTCACCACGGTTGGCATAATGCAGAGGATCATTTTTCAAGCTCGATAATTTGAGGCCTTGCTGACTCAATTTTGCCATGGGTTGCTGCCCCAGATTGGCAAAAAGAAGCACATGCATTAATTCTGGGGCTTGCAATAGAGCGTTATCCATTATTTTGATGGGTTCGGCCAACGGAGAGGTCAGTAACTGTTGGATCAGAGGCAGAACAGTCGTTATGGTAATGGCATTGCTATTATCAGAAACCCGAACTCGGGAAGTTCGCGTAAGAACCCGATTACAAATTGCCCATGCCAGTATATTGAGTAGTGATGAGCTTTGATGGAGTGGCGTTTGTGTTGACGATGTAAGCGTAATAGTGCTTATTTTCCATTCACCATCTGCTGCAAAACGATATAAATAGAGATGCTCCTCGTTATGTTTGGCTAAAAGATCAATGGGTAATGGACGAATGATATCGGGATTGTCAGTAATAAGTCGCTGAAGTTTTTTGTCGATCAATTGATATTGTGGCCTGACGATTAACCTCTGCTGTTTGGCAAAGGTTTTGAGTGTTGTGCTCATATCTTTAAAGATTGGATATGTCTGTTGATGTTCTATTAGACAGTGCTGGTATGAAGCATTACTACGCTGATCAAGCAGTTTAAAGTCATCATCTCGCCACTGCCATTTCTGACACGTTTTCGCCACAAAGGTGCGTCGCCAGACATATTTGGGTTGGTCAACAGATTGTGACAGGCGTTCTTTGGCTTGAATATAAAAAGACTGACGTGCCAGTTGCAGTAGTTCAGCAGGTGCATCTGACTGTACAAGTTGCTGAAGCTGTAATGACCTGTAGTCAACGTGTAGAGGCTCTGTTTCTCCTTGATATATGGCTTGCTTAAGATCGGTGCTTAGCCAGGGTAGATTGGGATATTGTCGGAGATGATACTGTAAGTGTAAGAGCTGTAAAACATGCATTAAGCCATGTTCAAGGCTGTTTTCTAAGCACTTTATTGCCTCATCAAACAATGGCTGAGCACTGCTGGGGGAGTGAGGGACATCACCAAAGTCTACCAAACGAATATGCAGCGAACGTTGTTCAAGTAATGTAGGAGCATTTTCATGATAATCCTCACCAGGGGGAATGAACCACCATAGTGGAATAGCGCCAGCGACAATTAAGCCATTGAGATAAAAACGATCCAGTTCATAACTAGATAGGGGGTGTTGAGCCAGTGCATTTTCAGCCAATAAGCGTGTTGTAATGGCGATCCCAAACGATGCAGCCCACTGGCTGATAACCATAAGCTTGTACTGTAATGCCTGTTGTTTAGCATCAGTAAGGTCGGTAGCGTGAACCAGCAATAATTCAAAGCTGGATTGATTCTGATAATTTATCAGGCCGCTATTATTGATCAGGTAGAGTCCTACGATTGGATAGCTTCGTAAAGCCCTGCGGCGATACTGAAAACCTGGATAGAGTTTTTTTGCGACATCTATCTGAGATTTTGAGGGCTGATAATCAACAATGCCAACGGGTGCATTTTTTTCGATATAGCCGGGTAAATCAGCAGAATTCAAGTGAAAAAGTAAAGGAAGAAGCTCAAAAAAAGGCTGTTGCTGAGATGGAGATAATGCACTTAATCGCTCTATCCTTGAGCGATTAAGTGCTTGTACATGAGTAAGGAGTTCCAACTGCTCCATTAGTTATCCATATAATTATTAATGTCGGAAGTGACGCATGCCAGTAAAGACCATCGCAATGCCATGCTCATCTGCTGCGGCAATCACTTCATCATCACGCATGGAACCTCCTGGTTGAATAACAGCGCTAATACCTGCTTCAGCAGCAGCATCCAGACCATCTCGGAATGGGAAAAAGGCATCAGAGGCCATCACTGCACCGGGAACGGTTAAGCCCGCGTCATTGGCTTTAATTCCAGCAATTCGGCTACTGACTACACGGCTCATTTGACCAGCACCAATACCCACAGTTTGCTGTTGGCTGGCATAGACAATGGCATTGGATTTAACAAATTTGGCAACTCGCCACGCAAATAATAAATCCTGCATTTGCTGCTCGGTCGGTGCTTTTTTAGTGACCACTTTGAGTTCATCGGCACTCACGAGCGCAGTATCACGATCTTGAACGAGCAGACCTCCAGTTACACGTTTGTAGTCTAGCCCTTGTGATGCATGAGCAGGAAATGCACCACAAGTCAGCAGGCGTACATTGGCTTTCTGACTGACTATTGCTTTGGCTTCATCACTGATTTCCGGTGCGATAATCACTTCAACAAACTGGCGTTCGACAATGGCTTGTGCAGTGGCGGCATCCAATGTGCGGTTAAAGGCAATAATGCCACCAAAAGCAGAGGTGGTATCTGTTTGATAGGCTAAATCGTAGGCGGTTAATAAATCACCTGCTGTTGCAACACCACAGGGATTGGCATGTTTTACAATTACACAGGCGGGTGATTCGGGGAAGGCTTTAACGCATTCTAAAGCGGCATCTGTATCTGCGATATTGTTGTATGACAGTTCTTTACCTTGTATCTGTACAGCTGCGCTAATGGTGCCAGATTCAGGCTGTTTCTCAGTATAGAATGCCGCTTTTTGATGTGGGTTTTCTCCATAACGCATTTCTTGTGCTTTATGAAACTGAACATTAAAAGTGCGGGGAAATGTTGCTTTGTTATCCACATTGGTAATGGTGCCAAGGTAATTGGCAATTGCGCCATCATAGTGAGCAGTATGTTCAAATGTTTTCACCGCCAGATCAAAACGAGTGGCATCATCAACACCACCAGTAGCTTCAATTTGTTGAGTCACACGGCCATAGTCTGCCGGGTCAATTAACACGGTGACAGAAGCATGATTTTTAGCCGCGGCACGCAACATCGTTGGGCCACCAATATCAATGTTCTCAATCGCCATTGGCAAAGTGCAGTCATTGCGTGCAACAGTTGCTTCAAATGGGTACAGGTTCACCACCACCAAATCGATAGGAGCAATACCATGTTCAGCCATAATGGCTTCATCCCTGCCGCGTCGACCTAATAAGCCACCATGGATTTTAGGATGCAGGGTTTTAATGCGTCCATCCATCATTTCTGGAAAACCAGTGTGTTGAGACACTTCTTTTACGGGCAAACCAGCATCTTGTAGTAGTTTTGCGGTGCCGCCGGTTGAAAGTAGTTCAATACCCAGCTGGTTTAATTGTTGTGCCAGCTCCAGAATGCCGGTCTTATCTGACACACTGAGTAGTGCACGTTGGATCTTAGTCATGAATTGTTCCTGATAGTGTTTTAAAGCTTATAAGCCGTAAGTTTTTAATTTTTTGCGTAAGGTACCGCGATTGAGCCCTAAAATTTCGGCGGCACGACTTTGATTGCCATTGGTATGTTCTAAAGCGGCTCTGAATAAAGGAGCTTCTACCTCTGCTAATAACATGTCATACAAGTTAGCGGCGGGATGTCCATCTAGTTGTTCGAAATATTCTTTTAATGCGGTTTCAACACATTCACTTAATGGAGCATGTTTATGTTTATCTGTGATACCTAAATCGAAGCAGGCTGCGGCTTGTTTGTCGATGGTTTGAGTCATGCTGCAATCGTACCCCGATGTTCCAGTTGAGCAAAGAATTGCTCGGTGAAATCTAATTGTTGTTGTGGATGTTCAAGGGTATTCATATGCTGGCGGAAAGAGTTGCCATTACGTAAACCTTTACTGTACCAAGCAATATGTTTGCGAGCCATGCGAACACCAGTGTAATCACCATAGAAATCGTACAGGGTATGGAGGTGTTCGATCAAGGTTTCTCTAACTTCAATCACCGTTGGAGCGGCCAAATGTTCGCCATGAGTCAAAAAGTGATTAATTTGCTGAAAGATCCACGGATTCCCTTGAGCAGCACGCCCTATCATCAAACCGTCGACCTGAGAGTAATCCAGAATTTGTTTTGCCTTTTCAGGGCTATTAATATCACCGTTTGCGATAACAGGAATGTTAATGCTGGATTTGATTTCAGCAATGGTGTCGTATTCTGCCTCACCTTTATAGCCACATGCTCGGGTGCGACCATGCACTGCCAGAGCCTGAATGCCACTTTGCTCAGCAATACGAGCAATAGCGATGCCATTACGGTTATCTGGATCCCAACCGGTGCGAATTTTTAGTGTGACGGGGACTTCTACAGCACTAACTACTGAAGTCAAAATTTCACCGACCAGCTTTTCATTTTGTAACAGGGCAGAACCAGCCATTACATTACAGACTTTTTTCGCAGGACAACCCATATTAATATCAATAATATGGGCTCCTTGATTAACATTATGTTGCGCTGCGTCTGCCATCATTTGTGGATCAGCGCCAGCAATTTGCACTGAACGAGGCTCCGGCTCACCTGTATGATTAGCACGTAGTAATGATTTTTTACTGGCCCATAATGATTTGTTGGCGGTGATCATCTCTGATACCGCCATCCCAGCACCCAAGCGTCGACATAGTTGGCGGAATGGTCGATCCGTCACACCAGCCATGGGAGCTAGAAATAGATTGTTCGGCAGTATATATGAACCAATTTTTATGGCAGACTTAGTCATTACGTTTGCCTGTCAAGCGGATCCATTCTTCTTTTTGCACAGGAGCTTGCATGGTAAACCAAGGTTGATAACTTTTGCTAACAGCCTCGGCTTGAACATCTAAAATGCCAGACAATACGATTGGAGCATGGGGAAGGGTTAAAGCTGCAAATTGTTCAGCAAGTGACTGTAATGGACCAGCTAAAATGTTTGCCAGTAAAAGGTCACAAGGGATCTCTGGACAATCATCAGGCAAATAGGTGTCTACTTGTACCCTGTTACGTTCAGCATTGGCTTGAGTGGCCTCTAATGCCTGTGGATCAGTATCAATACCAATCACTTTTTTAGCACCCAGCATGGCTGCTGCAATGGCTAAGATACCGCTGCCACACCCATAGTCGATAACATATTTGCCTTTGACATCGGCCTGATCAAGCCAATTCAAACATAAAGCAGTTGTAGGATGGGTCCCGGTGCCAAATGCCAAACCTGGATCGAGCATGATATTAATGGTATCGTCTTGTGGTGGCTTACGCCAACTGGGACAGATCCATAATTTTTTTCCAAAGCAAATGGGATGAAAATTCTCCATCCATTCTCGCACCCAGTCTTTATCTTCGACCGCTTCTATACGGTAGTTTGGCAGTACTTGTGGTGCTAATTGCTCAGTGAGAGCCTGAATGATTTCATCAGGTTCGATTGCCGCATCAAATAAGGCAATGACATTAGTTGCAGACCAAAGAGGCGTTGAACCAATGGCGGGTTCATAGATAGGTTGATCAGCATTATCTTGAAAGGTAACGGCACCTGCACCACACACTGACAGCATATCCGATAACTGATCGGCAGCATCCGGTGTACTATTAAAGATAAATTGTATCCAAGCCATACCTGATTATGTATTACTACAGCTCCAATTTCTTTTCGAGGTAATGGATGTTGGTGCCACCCTCTTGAAAGTGAGTATCGTCCATAATCTCTTGTTGCAGTTTGACATTTGTTTTAATGCCCTCGATGCCAATCTCATTCAACGCAGTTTTCATACGTGCAATCGCTGATTCACGGGTTGGGCCATAGGAGATTAATTTGCCAATCATTGAGTCATAGTTTGGTGGTACTCGATAACCACTATAAACGTGCGAATCCATACGGATACCTATACCACCGGGCGCATGGTAATGCGTGATTGTACCGGGGCTAGGCATAAAGGTTTTAGCATCTTCAGCATTGATCCTACATTCAATTGCATGACCGTTAAGAACGATATCGTCTTGAGTGAATGACAGAGGTTCGCCTGCAGCAATACGGATTTGCTCTGCTACTAAATCAATACCAGAAATTTGTTCTGTAATGGTATGTTCAACCTGGATCCGAGTATTCATTTCAATGAAATAAAATTCACCATCTTGGTATAGGAATTCAAATGTACCTGCACCACGATAGCCAATTCGGATACAAGCGTCAGCACAGATTTTACCCATACGATTGCGCAGTTCAGCTGTGATACCTGGTGCGGGTGCCTCTTCAACCACTTTTTGATGACGACGTTGCATTGAACAATCACGCTCACCTAGATGAACTGCATTACCATGTTGATCAGCTAAAACCTGAAACTCAATATGGCGAGGGTTTTGAAGAAATTTCTCCATATACACTGTGCCATTACCGAATAATGATTTGGATTCGCTCTTTGTTAATGAAATAGCATTTAATAAATGGGCTTCGCTATGCACTTCACGCATACCACGACCACCACCACCGCCTGATGCTTTGATGATAAGTGGATAGCCAATGGCTCGGGCTAGACGAAGATTAGTTTCATCATCATCTCCTAAGCCGCCGTCCGAACCCGGTACACAGGGTACGCCTGCTTCTTTCATTGCTGAGATCGCAGATACTTTATCGCCCATCATGCGAATGGTTTCAGATTTTGGACCAATAAAGATAAAGCCGCTTTCTTCAACTCGTTCAGCAAAGTCAGCATTTTCAGAGAGAAAGCCGTAACCAGGATGAATGGCAGAGGCATCAGTAATCTCAGCGGCACTGATCAGGGCTGGCACATTAAGATAGCTTTCTGCTGATGGTGCAGGGCCGATACAGACGGTTTCATCGGCGATCAAAACATGTTTTAAATCGCGATCTACATCAGAGTGAACAGCAACTGTTTTAATGCCTAACTCTTTGCAGGAACGGAGAATACGGAGGGCGATTTCACCCCGATTGGCTATGACTATTTTATCGATCATGATGTTTCTTTATCCACAGTTAGGGATGAGCACCTGCACAGCTTGCATGGTGTACTAACGGTATAACGAGATTTTATTCAATGATGACCAAAGGCTCATCAAATTCGACTGGATGACCATTTTCAACCAGAATTGCTTTAACCGTACCGCTACGGTCTGCTTCAATTTGGTTAAACATTTTCATCGCTTCGATAATGCAAATAACATCACCGGCGTTGACAGTTTGACCGACTTCAACAAAGGCTGGAGATTCAGGCGAAGAAGATCGATAGAAAGTGCCGACCATTGGTGATTTAACGGCATTGGCAAAATTATTTGTATCAGCAGCAGCTACAATAACTTCACTTGCTGCTGGAGCCTGTGAGATAGCCGCAGGTGCAGGCATAGCGGGAGCCGATATCATAACCGGTGCAGAGCTATTGGCACGGCTGATACGAACTGACTCTTCGCCTTCGTGAATTTCGATTTCTGCAACGTCAGATTCCTGAATTAAATCAATCAGTTTTTTAATTTTACGAATGTCCATGGGCTAACCTTTATTTTTATTGATATATGCAATGGCCGCTTGTAAAGCGAGTTCATAACCTTGTGCTCCCAGCCCGCAGATCACGCCAACAGCGATGTCTGACAGGTAGGATTGATGACGGAATGCTTCCCGTGCATGCACGTTGGAAAGATGTATTTCGATAAATGGAACTTCTACTGCAGACAGCGCATCACGCAACGCGACACTGGTATGAGTAAATGCTGCAGGATTGATAATGATAAAGTCGGTATTGTTTGATTTTGCTTCATGAATTTTATCAACTAGCTCATGTTCGGCATTACTTTGGAAGCTTTCCAGTTGATGATTGCCTTCAACAGCATGCAGCTGCAGGCGATCAATAATATCGCTTAGAGAATCACTGCCATAATGTTCAGGCTCACGTGTACCGAGAAGGTTTAAGTTCGGACCATGTAACACTAAAATTTTTGACATCAGAATGTTCGCATCTAAATCGATTGAATAATAGGCGAATTTTGCATCAACGATCTAATATTGTCCAGTTTTTTAGGAGAAAAAGCGGCGTTATGTCGCTAAATTCGCCGAAAATAGAAAAATGCTACTGTTGATTTGCTGAATGCATGGCAAGGTGGTCGATCAATTCAGAGGCAGAGACAGCCCCTATCAAACGATGCTGGGGGTATTCTTGATCATCGGCATCAAAGAATAAAATGGTAGGGGGGCCAAATACACCAAAATACTTGAGAATGGCCTTATGTTCGGGCGTATTGGCAGTCATATCAATTTGTAATGTGTCATAGTTGGCGAGGGCGGCTATTAATGCAGGATCTTGAAATGTAGTCGATTCCATTCTTTTGCAATCGACACACCAGTCAGCATAAAAATCGAGCATGGCAGGTTTATTTGACGTGGATAAATATTGATTAAGTTCAGTTAAATTACTCAATTGAGTAAACGATAAGCCAGTTGAAATTTTGGAGTCATCCTTTTTGCTTGAAGCGAAGGCTTGTAATGGTTGCCAGATATTATGACTGCCGCTGGCACCACCGAAGATAAGCAAGCTGCCGTAAATTAACAAAATAAGTCCAATGCCTTTCCACAGTTTTTCCCAACCATTCGCGTCGACTCTAAGTGTATTCAGTGCGCCTAAATAGACAGCGGTGACGACTAATAAGCCACCCCATAATAATAAGCTTACCCAACCTGGGATAATACGTTCTAGCATCCAGATAGCCAGTGCCAGCATCAACACCCCAAAAATAGCTCTGATGTTGTTCATCCAATCACCGGCTTTAGGCAATAACGTACCAGCAGAGGTGCCAATGATTAATAATGGCAATCCCATGCCGATGCTGAGTGAAAATAAGGCAGAGCCACCTAAAATGGGGTCGCCATGTTGTCCTATAAAAATAAGTGCCCCAGCCAGCGGTGGCGCTAAACAAGGGCCGACTATTAAACCTGATAATAATCCCATCAATGCGGAACCCGCCAAACTACCACCTTGTTGTTGATGGCTGATTTGATGTAATCGGTGTTGTAGCGCATGGGGTAGTTGCAACTCAAACAAGCCAAACATCGACAAAGCCAAAATAACAAATAGCACACTAAAACTGCCGATAACCCACGCATTTTGCAGCATGGCTTGCAAGTTTTCTCCTAATAAACCGGTTAAAACACCGGCAGCAGTGTAGGTGAGAGACATGGTGAGTATATAGGTTAGGGATAATACAAATGCCTTTCTGGTAGTGATATTTTCACCTTCGCCCACTATGATGCTGGATAAGATTGGAATCATCGGAAAGACGCAAGGAGTGAAGGCGAGTAATATTCCTAAGCCAAAAAAGCCAAGTAATATCTTGGCGAGGCTGTCCTGAGCAAGACTTTGTGCAATGCGATCCTGTTCTGGTAAAAGTGTTGCAGCTGCCGAGGCTAGGGAGGGGGCGAGGGTATAGTGATCTGATGATTCCGGCAAGGCAGGTAATGATAGCTTGATAGTACGCTGTGTCGGCGGGTAACAAATATTAAAGGTTTCCGAGCAACCTTGATAATATGCCTTTAAGATTATTTGTTGGGTTTCACTACTACGTTTTATAGGAAGGACAACTTCAGTGTCATGGTGATAAACCTCACTCAAGCCAAAGATTTCATCCATTTTATTTTCACCGGCAGGCAGTGAAGCTTGCAATAGTTCCACCTGGTTATTATCAACTATCTCAAACTTGATTTTGTCACGATAAAGGTAATTCCCTTCCGCAATAGACCAGTGGGCCAGCAGATTCTGAGGGTCTTGTATCTGTGCAGAAAAGGCAAATGCTTCATCAACATCAGGAGGTGTTGCCATGTCGTTGCTCAACCCAAGACTATCTAATAATCCAGGCCGCGCATGAACAGATAGCGTGGTGAGTAGCAAAAATAGTAAAAAAATTTTTCTCATGGTTTATTCATGTTGATGATGTTGTTTTATATGGACTATGTTAGCAGGTGATTGTTTCATTAATTAAGAGAATAAATGAATATATCGAAATTGATGTCACATTATTGTAATAATTTACTGCAATAATTGCTGCACTTTTGGTCTCAAAGAGAGAATACATCGTGGAAATAAAAACGATCCATCAACTAGAAAAGCAGGCAATGAAAAAGAGTCATAATGAGTTGGCCCGAATAGGCTTTGCACTCTTCTTTTTAGCGGGAGTTTTAGCGTTTAGCTTTGCAACTAGCGGCGGTGTGCCCAATCATATGTTTTTAGCGATAGCGGCTGTGTTTGGTGGTTATATGGCCATGAACATTGGTGCCAATGATGTCGCCAATAATGTGGGGCCAGCTGTCGGTTCCAAAGCATTGACCATGGGTGGTGCGATCGTTATTGCAATGATTTTCGAAGCGGGCGGTGCGTTTATTGCGGGCGGTGACGTGGTGTCGACCATAAAAAAAGGCATTATAGACATCAATGCCTTTGGTGATGATACGGACAGTTTTTTATGGGCGATGATGGCTGCATTACTGGCTGCAGCGTTATGGTTGAATTTGGCAACGATGGCAAAAGCACCGGTATCAACGACTCATTCTATTGTGGGCGGTGTTATGGGTGCCGGGATTGCCGCCGCGGGTTTTAGTATTGTTGATTGGGGCACGATGGGAAAAATTGCCAGTTCCTGGGTAATTTCCCCTGTCATCGGCGGTGTGGTCGCAGCTGGATTTTTGTTCGCTATTAAAAAAACGATTATTTTCAAAGATGACAAGGTCAGCGCATCTTATAAATGGGTACCTGTTTATGTCGCGATTATGTCGTGGGCTTTTGTGACCTATCTGGTTCTAAAAGGGTTGAAAAAGATATGGCCGCAAATTCTGACGTCATTCAATGACGTGATGTTTATCACGGTAGAGGTGACTAAAAAACCAACATTTGAAACAGCGTTCATGATTGGAGCGGTGGTTGCTGTGATGGTTTATTTCAGGGTGAAAAGAACAATTAAAAACAAATTGCCTACATTGAAAAATACTCGTAGCGATGTGAATGTCTTGTTTACTATTCCATTAATTTTTGCCGCTGCTTTATTAAGCTTTGCGCATGGTGCAAATGATGTTGCCAATGCGATTGGACCATTAGCAGCAATAAACGATGCGGTCATGTCAGGAGGTATTTCAGCCAAAGCGGGTATACCTTTCTGGGTGATGGCGGTGGGTGCTTTTGGTATTGCGATAGGTTTGGCTTTGTATGGTCCGCGTTTGATTAAAACGGTGGGTGGAGAAATTACTGAGCTGGATCAAATGCGTGCTTTTTCAGTAGCGATGGCGGCAGCAATTACGGTAATTATTGCCAGTCAATTAGGCTTGCCGGTGAGTTCAACTCATATTGCTATCGGCGGTGTGTTTGGAGTGGGATTTTTGCGTGAATGGCTGGATTCTGCAACCAGTATTGAGCAAGAAATTGCACAAGATAAAGCTGAGATAAAGGATGAAAAGAAACAGCTTCAGGCCATGCGATCTGAGCTGAAAACGCTAGAAGCTAAAGCGAAAAAATCAGATCAAGATTATCGGCGGGTAACAGAGCTTTACCGGTTGATTAATAAAGAAACAAAAATGATCAAAAAAGCGAAAAAAACGTTGAAAAAAGACGTGAAGAGCTTGTATGTGAAGCGAGATACCATCAAGAAAATACTTACAGCTTGGTTAATTACTGTGCCAGCGGCAGCCGTGTTGTCTGCTTCAATTTTCTATATGATTAAAGGGCTTATGTCATAAAATCAAATAGTTTGATTATGCTAATACAGTTCTAGATAATGTATATTTTCATTATCTAGGACTGCATTTTTCAGTCCTTTACTGTCAAAGGATGACATTCTGAATGAAGCGCGCGCAGGACATCCTTAAATCCATCTTTGGTTACGATCAGTTTCGTCACGATCAGCAAGACATAATACAGACACTGATTAACGGTGATGACGCGTTGGTGTTAATGCCTACGGGCGGCGGCAAATCCCTGTGTTACCAAATCCCTGCTCTGGTACGTGAGGGAACGGCAATTGTTATCTCACCACTGATCGCTTTGATGCAAGATCAGGTAGATGCCTTACAGCAACTGGGGATCAGGGCAGCGTTTTTAAATTCCAGCTTGGATCTGAATGAAGCCCATCGTGTAGAACAGCAACTGCTTCAAAATGAACTTGCTCTGCTTTATATAGCACCAGAAAGATTACTGACGAGTCAGATGCTGGAGTTGCTTGATCAGTGCCAATTGTCTCTATTTGCCATTGATGAGGTTCACTGTGTTTCACAATGGGGGCATGATTTTAGACCAGAATATCAACGCTTAAAGATTCTGCATCAACGTTACCCTTCTGTTCCCCGTATTGCCCTTACCGCGACTGCTGACCAACGAACACGTGATGAAATTGTCGTTCAACTTCAATTGGGTGATGCCCATATTTTTATCAACAGCTTTGATCGACCTAATATCCACTATGCAATTTCAGAAGGCAATAATCCAAAGCAACGTTTGTGGCAATTTCTTGAAGAAAATCATCCAAATGATGCTGGAATTGTATATTGCCTGTCACGAAAAAAAGTGGAAGCGATCGCTGACTGGCTATCAGAACGTGGCCGATTAGCATTACCGTATCATGCGGGTTTGACTCAGGAGCTACGGCAGAAAAATCAGCAACGATTTTTGCGTGAAGAAGGAGTAATTATTGTTGCCACTATTGCGTTCGGAATGGGTATTGATAAGCCAGATGTACGTTTCGTGGCGCATTTAAACCTGCCCAAAAGCATTGAAGCTTATTATCAGGAAACCGGTCGTGCAGGACGTGATGGTGAGCCAGCTAATGCCTGGATGGCGTATGGCTTGCAGGATGTTATTACACTCAGACAGTTTATGCTGGACTCCAATGCGGATGAAACCCATAAACGGATAGAACATCACAAGCTCGAATCCATGCTGGGGCTGTGTGAGTTGATTACCTGCCGCAGACAGACATTACTGACTTATTTTGATGAAACGATTGCAGAGCCATGCGGCTATTGTGATAACTGCCAACGTCCACCCGAAAAGTGGGACGGCACTGAATTAGCACAAAAAGCACTGTCGTGCATATATCGAACAGAACAGCGTTTTGGTGTGAACTACATCATCGATATTCTGCACGGTAAAGTGGATGAGCGTATTCAACGTAATGGCCACGATACCATCAGCACTTTTGGCATCGGACAGGACACCTCGGTGACAGAATGGCGAAGTCTTTTCAGGCAGTTGATCGCTCTAGGTTATATCAATATTGATATGGAGCGGCACGGTGCATTGTGTCTTACCGAAAAGTGTCGACCAGTATTGGGTGGTGAGCAAAGACTGGAATTAAGAAAACAGGCAAAATCAGAAAGGGCAACAAAACAAACACAATCAAAAAGTCAGGTACGACCGCAAGATCAGCCATTATGGGACGGTTTGCGAGCGCTGAGAACAACGTTGGCAGCCGAGCATGGCGTGCCGCCTTATGTGATTTTTCATGATTCGACCCTACAGGAAATGGTGACAAAAAGACCGGTGACTATGAGTGATATCAGCCGTATTTCTGGTGTTGGCGAGCAAAAATTAGCACGCTACGGCCAAGCATTCTTGAATGAAATTGCAAAATATCCTTTATCAGAGTTGCTCAATAATCGTCTCAGTATGACAGTCAATGAAACGCTGGTGCTTTATCAGCAAGGCCTGACGATTGATAAAATTGCACAACAGCGAGAAGTTAAAACCAACACTGTTTATACCCATTTGGCGGATGCCATTGAAGTCGGATTGTTAGATGTTCGTGATGTTATTGGTCTGGGTGATGCCGAATACAAAGAGATTGTTTTTCTCATTGAATCCCTAGATGAGGAACAGGAAGGTCGGCTTAAATCTGTTTATGATGAACTGGGTGGGAAAGTTGATTATGGTATTTTAAGGTGCGTACAGGCCACCATGTAGCTATGATTATTGCATTGGGTATTGTTATAAATCTGTAACAATTACCAAGTATGATTCATCTGTTAATTCATTGACTCAGGGTTTTAGACCATGACAACAACAATTTTAGTGATAGAAGATGATGCAGCAATTAGAGATATGTTGTGTTTTTCACTTAGACATTCTGGTTTTAGCTGTGAGTCAGTCAGTGATGGCGAACAAGGATTAAAATGGTTAGGAGAGCAGCAGCCAGATATGATTTTACTGGACTGGATGTTACCCGGTATTGACGGCATTGAATTTATTCGACGTTTACGTGCCAATGAATACCTGGCTGATATCCCAGTCATTATGTTGACTGCCAAAGGCGAGAGTGAAGACAAAGTTCAGGGTCTAAGTGTAGGTGCCGATGATTATGTTAATAAGCCTTTTTCCCCACCAGAACTTATTGCCAGAATGAAAGCGGTATTACGGCGTTGTCGTCCACCTGAAACAGAGGAAAATCAACAACTCGAATTCGTGGGATTGTCTTTGGATACCAAGAGTCACAGGGTCAGTGTCGATGGTCAGAGGCTTGATTTAGGTCCAACAGAGTTTCGACTGTTACATTTCTTTATGAAAAATCCTGAACGTGCCTATAGTCGAGGACAATTACTCGATCATGTATGGGGTGATACCGTTTATATTGAAGAGCGAACGGTGGATGTCCATATTCGTCGCTTGCGTAAAGCGCTAGAGCCATCAGGACATGAAAATCTAGTGCAAACAGTACGTAGTGTGGGTTATCGATTTGCTGCAGACTAGACTGACTTGAATTTATGAATTGGGATTATTTGCGACTATTAATTATCGTTTGTTTGGCAGGCTTTGTTGGTCTTCTGTTCGGACAAATGGTGATTTTTATGTTTGTGGCTACGTTTGTCTATGCTTTGTGGCTTCAACGTAGTTGGTATCAGCTTTATAGCTGGGTGAAAAAGCCAAAAAAACACCTCCCTCCCAGCGCCGAAGGCGTGATGAATGATGTGTGTGGACAGATTGAACGTGTTCGCAAGCAAAATAGATCGCGTAAGAAAAAACTAGCGGATTACCTAAAACGTTTTCAGGCAACTACCGCGGCTTTGCCTGATGCTATTGTCGTTCTCGGCGATGATGGTCTAGTTGACTGGTCTAATGCTGCAGCTGCAGATTTACTGGGTATCCACTGGCCGCGAGACAGCCAGGTCAGACTGGCCAGTCTTATTCAGGATTTTGAGTTTCAACAATTGTTATCTGCGGCTGTCGATGGAGGACGAGTCATTATTGTGTCTTCCCCCATCAAGGAGGACATGCTGCTAGAAATGAAGATTGTGAGATATATGAAAAGTGGTCGTTTATTGATCGCACGAGATATAACACAGACGGTAAAGCTGCAACGAATGAGGCGTGATTTTGTGGCAAATGTATCACATGAATTAAGAACACCATTGACTGTGTTGCGAGGCTACTTAGAAACATTTACTCAACAAAGCCCCGCGGAGCAATGGGGGGCAGCTATGCCGGTGATGCGGCAACAAGCACAGCGTATGCATTTGATGATCAAGGATTTGCTGGAGTTGTCACAACTAGAGACCGGTGAAAAAGAGTTGTGTCATGAAGATACCGATATTGCAGTGCTACTTGCTGCCGTTATTGAAGATGCCAAGAAATTGGAGCAGTACCACGGCCATAAGTTGGAACTTGATATTGCGAGTAAACACCATTTGCTAGCAGATGTAGATGAGTTACGAAGTGCCGTTTCTAATTTGGTATTTAATGCAGTTAAATATACTCCATCTGGCACGAAAATTACTGTTCGATGGTGCGTGGGTGAAAATGGCGCAAGAATTGAAGTCAACGATGAAGGTGAGGGCATTCCAGAACATCATCTGGAAAGATTGACGGAACGTTTTTATCGCGTGGACAGCGGTCGTTCGCAAGATGCAGGAGGAACAGGCTTGGGATTGGCGATAGTTAAACATGTTTTACAGCGTCACGGTGCTGAACTCAAAATCAGTAGTGAAATAGGTGTCGGTACACAATTTTGTTGCTGTTTCCCTATAACATCTATTGCAGAAAATGACAGTCTCCAATTAGAGAGAGAGTAAAAACTAAAGGTTAATAGTTACTCATCGCTAATGTTTCACTGGTTAGGCTATGGTGTATGAAGGCAATGTGATGCAGAATGCCGTTATGTAATTAGAAGATCAGATGATAATGGAACAACAAGCTGAACATGATGTACTCGCCGCCATTGACCTAGGCTCAAACAGTTTTCATATGATCATTGCACGATTGCGCGATGGTCATTTTCAGGTGATGGACAAACTGCGTGAAATGGTGCAGTTACGGGCAGGTCTCAGTAAAAATGAATTTTTAAGTGATGAGGCACAAGATAGAGCCATTGAGTGCCTCCAGCGTTTTGGCGAGCGGATCAAAGATTTACCCGCCAGTAGCGTGCGGGTGGTGGGCACCAATACCTTGCGGCGGGCAAAAAATAGTCAATCATTCTTGTATAAAGCCAGACAGGCTTTAGGTGGTCATGCAATTGAAATTATAGCCGGTGAAGAAGAAGCGCGATTGATTTATCTTGGTGTAGCCCATGCACTTGCATTTGATAATTCCCGCCGACTGGTGGTGGACATTGGTGGCGGGAGTACTGAATTTATTATTGGTGAAGGTTTTTCAGGCTTGCGCAGAGAAAGTCTGGAAATGGGTTGTGTCAGTTTTTCTCAACAATTTTTTGGTGATGGCACAATTAGTAGTTCTAGAATGGAGAATGCATTAATTGCAGCAGCCACAAAACTGCGTGATATTCAGCGACCATACAAGAAGATGGGCTGGATTGAAGTCGTAGGCTCTTCGGGTACCATACGGTGTGTTGCGGATATTGTAAAAGAAAATACCTGGGCAGATGATGGGGTGATAACGCCAGAGGCACTGGATAATTTGATTGCAGCAATGATAGCTGAAGGCCACGTTAATAATTTATCCTTTTCTGGTTTGAGTAGTGAGCGGGCATCGGTACTTCCCGGTGGTGTGGCAATATTAAGAGCCGCGTTTGACCGACTTGAAATTGATCGGATGACGGTGTCTGATGGTGCCCTTCGTGAAGGGTTGTTATATGACTTGATGGGTCGTATCCAGCATGATGATGAGCGTGATCGCACTGTACATGCTTTGGCTAGACGTTATCAGGTCGATGAGCCACATGCCGAGCGTGTGGTTAATATGGCAACGCAGTTATTTGAACAAGTTTCAAAAGACTGGATGATTGATGCGGAAGAGTATTTAGATCGTTTGCAGTGGGCAGCCATGTTGCATGAAGTGGGTCTGGTCATGTCACATGATCAATTTCATAAGCATTCAGCCTATCTAGTGGCACATTCAGATATGCCGGGGTTTTCGCGAGAAGAACAGCATGCTTTGGCAGTGATAGTTAAAGGGCAACGACGAAAGTTTCCCAAAAAAGACATTAAAAAATTACCCGAGGAGTTACAACAGTCATCGAAGCTGCTGACAGTGTTATTGCGATTAGCTATGGTATTTAATCGTGGCCGATCAGAGCAAACCGATACAGTTGTGAAATTGAAAGTAACAAACAGTGGATTGTGGCTAACCTTGCCAGAGGACTGGTTGAATGAACATCCATTAACAGCTGCTGATTTGTTGCAAGAAGCCGATTATCTCAAGGCCATAGACATTAAACTTAAAATTAAGCAGGATCGCCCGGCTAAATGATGAGTGGTTATTAATAGGAAGACGAGGTAGAGGAGAAATAGTTGCGGCCTTTATTCAAAACTATCGCTGTACTGTTATTGCTTGGCACCGTTTTATCAATTCAGGCAAAGGACTCACTAAGTTTGACGAGTAAAACTGGTGATACCTTAATGATTCATCGTCTGAATAATGGTGAATTATGGGGCAGTTTTATGATTACTGATCAGATTGTCGATAGCTTTGCAGATAATGAACTGATCATCTTGCAAGTCGATCACAACAAGCCGATAAAGCTTGATCATCAAAAACAATGTGGTGGTGGTTTGCGACAAGAGCAAAAAGTAGGTTTTCTCTTTGATAAAGAAGCTGACCATGCTCAGTGGCAATTTAGTCAGCTGACTACAAATAAGCCCGAAATTTTAAAGCTGGTGGGTTGGGATAATGATTCTTTTCATCACATGAGATCGGATAGAAGACCTGAAGTGGTTGACTTTCCGATTCAAGGTGAATTGGCGGTTGATTTGTTATGGCAACAGTTTAAGCAGGGAGATATTGCTGTTTTTCGATATACCACTGAATCAGGGGAGACACGGCAGGCTAAGTTTAAATTGTCCAATATCAGCGATAAGCTTCAAGCCCCCCCTCGATGAAGCTTTTATCATTGAGGGAGGACAACTGATTAAAACTTGAAAGTAGTACCCGCATAAATTGAACGACCTACGCCAGGAACGGTTGTTCCCCATTCGACACCAGTACCGGACATTGTCATGCCTTGGCCTAAATATGCGCCAGCAAGTGGTGCTGAGTAGAATCGATCAAATACATTCTCTATGCCTAAATCAAATCGCGCTTGTTTCCATTCATAACTGGTACGTAGATGAAGCAGTCCATAACCTGATGTACCTACTTCATTTCGTTCAGCATTGACATCATCTTTAGCAGAAACCACTTCCCATTCGACAGTGTTTTTCCAACGATTAAGGTTGTGCTCAATTGAAAATTTAGCGTTAAGTGGCATGATGTTATACAGGTTGTCACCAGTATCACGGTTTTTGCCTCGCACATAATTCACATTAGCTTTAGTTATGAGCGTGCCGATGTCAGTAGAATCAATAAAGGTCTTATAAGCTGATGCGTCTATTCCATAGAGGCGAGCAGACTGATTTTGATATCTCAAATAAACAAAGCCATCAGTCAGAGTTTGATTACCAGCACTACATCCACCCATCATGACCCCATTCACTTTACAGCGAGAGGTATCAATGTAGTCATTAACATAGCTCAAGTATGGGGTTAATGTGACATTCCAGTTTTGTTGCGCTGCATCATGCCAGTTTGCTGTAGCACTGATTGTATGTGCTATTTCGGGTTCCAGATTGATATTACCGACATAGCCGTTACCATCTCCTGCAAGATTAACCATACGCATTGCCATACTATGTGTCGCCCATGAATATCTTTCATATAAGTTTGGTGAACGAGTTTTCTGGGCATACCCTATTTCGTAGGTTTGTGATGCCGATGGTCGATAATTGCTGAGTAACGTGATATCAAAATTATCATCGGTTTTTTCATGGCCTGAATTATTGAAAGCCACTCTGTCAGCCATACTGAACATAGAGCTGTATCCCTGAACGTCTCCAGCATCCATTTTCACGGTTTCATAACGAATACCGGCTAAAGTAGATAATTTGGTAGTCCATGCCGATTCCCATTCAGCAAACAAACCATATCGATCGCGTTCGCCATTATTGATATTCCAGAAAGTATTGGGAGACATACTGCCAGTACCAGAGGCTTCCCAATAATCATCAAGCTTATATTGTTGAATGTCTGTGCCTAAGCGAACTAAGTCATGCTCTGACAGTGTGATTTCTGTCTTTAGAGAAAAACCGACATTGTCGCCTTCGGTTTCCATTGGCATGCCTGATGCTGTGCCATACAGATATTGTTTGTCTTCGCCAAACTGCATCTTATGATGTGTTTTTTCACTGTAAAGAGCTGTTTCGAGTAAGCCCCAATCAAATGTAACTTTATACATAAGGTTGACTTGATTACTTTTATTCTCAACCATATCCATGCGCTGGTTTGGCCAGCCTTGATAAGGGATATTTTGATAACCCAGCTTTAGTTGAAGTAAGTGATTATCTTGATGTAATGCAACGCCTATGGAATGATTGTTTGACTCATAACTCGATGAGCCGACTTCATCACCATCTAGATAGCCACGATCGCTTGCGGCTGATCCAGCTGGCTTAAAATCATCACCAGCAGAATAGTTGTTGGCTTTTGCTGTAGATCCATTGTAGTTGATGCTGAGATGATCGGTCGCTAATGATGTTGAAATATTGCCACCTCTAACATCGCCATTAGAACGATAATAAGCACCTAATTCACCTTTGGTGAGCACTTCATCTGGCGATTGAGCAAACGCTGGTGGGGTAGATTCAACGAGAATTGTGCCGCCAATACTATCGCCCCCCATGCTGACGGGAGATAAGCCTGCATATAACTGAATGTTATCGACGTTTGCTGGATTAATGTATGACAACGGTGGATTCATGTGATTGGCACATGCCGAAACCAAGTCCATACCATCGACTTTTATTCTGAGGCGATCATCAGCTAGACCATGGAGAGCAGGTAAGCTCGAAACACCGCCCGCACCATATAGTGAAACGCCAGGTAAGCCATCGAGTAATTGAGCAGTATCCGTCACGGAGGATTGAAGGGCATCAATTTCGTCTTGATTAAGCAGTCCGGTTTGGTTTAGCAATGCATCTAACGTTTGACCTGAGATGGTTACTTTTGCTAACGCTACACTGTCATGGCTATGCTCAGCATAAGAGTAAGCAGGTAAGCCACTAACGATGATGAGGAAGAGAGCAAGAGATTTAATTCTAGGCATCGAGTTTAGTTCCAATTTGTGAGTTCTGAAATAATAAAACCGAGCTATTTTAATGACATAACAATTGTAATAAGTGTGTTTTATGCAGAATAAGTGTGTGAAATAACCCAATTTTCATTTTTTATGGCATGTTAAGGTGTCGATATTTTGAAGTGTCAGTCTAGGTTTTAGATAATGGAAGCCATTACCAGTTCATATATTACTGCTTTTTTATTAGGGCTTTTTAGTACCATACATTGCATTGCCATGTGTGGTTCAGTGATTGGCGCCTTAACACTCAGCTTGCCTTCTGAAGTGCGTGAAAATCAGCGTAAAATGTTGCCCTACATTTTTAATTATAATTTAGGGCGATTGTTAAGTTATGCCATAGCGGGTGCAATCGTCGGATTCTTAAGTTCGCCATTGACCGCCTTAAATGGCCACTTGGTGTTGCGCTATTTATCCGTCATTGTGATGATTTCGATGGGACTTTATCTGGCCGGTTGGTTCCCAAAGTTTGCTCATATGGAACGTATGGGCGCTCCGATATGGCGATGGCTACAACCCATAGGTCAGAAATTATTACCAGTACGTAAATTTTCACAGGCCTTTTTTCTGGGCATGGTATGGGGATGGTTACCTTGCGGTTTAGTCTATGCTGCATTGGCTGTCGCTGCGACGGTAGGAGAACCGGTAAAAGCGTCAATGGTGATGTTGGCATTTGGTGCTGGTACCTTACCGGCTGTCATGGGGGCAGGTATGTTTACAGGGTTGTTAGCCTCAATGGCGAGAGCAAAACACCTGCGACAAATTGCGGGAGTGTTGATTATTGCCATGGCATTAGCGACCTTACTTTGGCCGATGAATCATGGTGGCGAGCAAGGTGGTCATGAACAACATAGTCCACGCGCGCATCACACAATGTAGGGATGGATGGTGATATGAAACAGATATTAGGACAATCTCCCCAGATTACTCACATACTTCGAACCATTCCTATGATCGCGGCCAGTGATGCCAGTGTGTTGATTTATGGCGAAACCGGAACGGGTAAAGAATTGCTGGCTCACGCACTGCATGCAGAAAGCCGCCGGCATGATAAGCCTTTGGTGACGATAAATTGTGCTGCCCTGACATCGGAAGGTGTCGAAGCAGATTTGTTCGGACGTTGCGATTCTGAAGGCAATATTGAATATCGCGGTCGTCTGTTGGCGGCTGACAGTGGCACAGTCTTTCTTGATGAAGTGGATTCACTGCCTTTATCTGTACAAGCAAAGGTGCTGCGATTTTTAGAGGCGGGTGAATGTCAGTTGCAAGGAAGTCACAAACTGCATCTGGCAGATGTAAGGATACTAGCTGCAAGCAGCATTAATTTGCAGACAGCAGTGACAGAAGGCAAATTTAGAGCGGACTTGTTTTACCGGTTGCAAGTGGTGCCAATAACGATGCCGCCATTAAGAGAACGCAGAGAAGATATTAGTCTGTTATTACGTCATTTTGGGAACGAGTTTGCAGGTAATAATGCTGTTGTGCGTTACCCTAAAGTGACTGAACATTGCCTGCAAACGTATGCATGGCCAGGTAATGTGCGTGAGGTACTCAATTTTTGTCAGCGTATGGCCCTGCTTTATCCTGGCAAGGCGTTGCATCTGGAAGATTTACCTCCAGAAATGTTGCCAGAGGCGGCTGCCAGTGAACATGTATTTACCTTGCCTCCTACGGGTATCAAATTAGCGCAAGTCGAGCTGGATTTAATTGAGCAAGCTTTGGAAATGGCAGCCGGGAATCGTTCACGTGCGGCTCGACTGTTGGGCATTAGTCGAGATACCCTGCTTTACAGGATGCAGAAATATTCTCTAGAACCTTAACTTATATCTCATTGTGACTTAAAGTAGCGCTTGTAGGGTTTCGCTTCTAACAAGGGTTTACATGAAACAATATTTAGCATTACTACAGGATGTAATGGACAATGGTGTCAGCAAGGATGATCGTACAGGCACGGGGACACGTTCTGTATTTGGCCGTCAATTTAGACATGATCTATCTCAGGGTTTCCCTCTTTTAACCACCAAAAAGGTGCATTTTAAATCGATAGTGAATGAGTTACTGTGGTTTTTATCTGGTAGTACAAATATTCATGATCTTGATGCAACCATATGGGATGAATGGGCGACTGAAACAGGTGATTTAGGACCAGTATATGGTCGTCAGTGGACTGCCTGGCCGACAAAAGACGGTGGCAGTATTAATCAGATAGATTATGTGGTTGATTTACTTAAAAACAATCCAACTTCAAGACGCATTTTATTTCATGGCTGGAATTGTGAATACCTGCCAGATGAAAAATTAAGCCCGGAAGAAAATGCCCAAAATGGCAAAATGGCCTTGCCTCCCTGTCACCTTTTGTACCAGTTCAACGTGATTGATAACAAGCTCAGTCTGATGTGTACCATTCGATCGAATGATCTCTTTCTTGGTAATCCGTTTAATACGGCTCAGGCAGCACTTTGGGTACATATGTTATGCCAGCAAACCGGATTGGAGTTGGGCGATTTGGTTATATCAATAGGCGATGCACATATCTATAACAATCATATTGAACAAGTTCAAACTCAGTTATCTCGAGAGCCAAGAACATTGCCGCAACTTAAACTCAATCGTAAGCCTGCCTCCATTTATGATTACCGGCTGGAAGATTTTGAGTTAGTGGGCTATGACCCCCATCCTCCAATTAAGGCCCCTGTTGCTGTTTAATTTTTTGTTAAGTTAAAAGGAGTTTCATATCGGGCAATAGAGTCGAAAGCGAACTTAATTAGGAGTACTATGATGAAACAACAAGAACAGAAATTAACAGCTTATCCAGTTTGGGATAAAGCGGTACGAATTTTTCATTGGGTTAATGTGTTATGTGTATTAGGCTTGATTGCTGTTGGCACGGTGATCCTGAACAGTAAAGTGTTAGGCGTCACTACTGACGGAAAAATTTTATTAAAAACTGTTCATGTCTATATTGGATATCTCTTTGCGATAAATCTGCTCTGGCGAATTGTGTGGGGCTTTATTGGCAGTCGTTATGCGCGATGGTCCTCAATACTTCCCTTCGGCGCGGACTATAAATCCCAATTATCAACTATGATTGCTGGTGCGAAAGCAGGTCAACAAGTTGGATTTTTGGGGCATAACCCGATTGCACGACTGATGATTTCTTTACTGTTCCTATTGCTTAGTCTTCAGGCGGTAACCGGTCTGGTGCTGGCAGGTACGGATGTGTATATGCCGCCTTTTGGCAATACGATAAAGCAATGGGTGGCAGCAGATCCATCAACGATAACAACTATCCAGCCTTATTCGAAAGAGGGCGTTGATGAAGTTGCTTACAAGGAAATGCGTGATTTCAGAAAACCATTTATCACGGCGCATTATTACACTTTCTATATTCTGTTAGCCGTCGTGTTGTTGCACTTACTGGGTGTGATTGTGACTGAGCTGCGCGAACGTAATAGTCTGGTATCAGCCATGTTTACCGGTAACAAGATGTTTGCTGAAAAACCGGTTGATACAGACTAGGTTTTTATTACAAGCGTCCAGTTTCAGCAAAGGAAACCGTTTCACCATCACCTACTACAATGTGATCCAGCACGCGAATATCGACTAACTCAAGGGCAGATTTGAGTCGTTGCGTGATGTTGTGATCAGCCTGACTGAGTTCGGCAATGCCTGAAGGATGATTGTGAGCAAAGATCACGGCCGCTGCATTATGGGTCAGAGCCTGTTTCACCACTTCACGAGGATAGAACACTGGCGCCATCGATAGTGCCACGGAACAATTCTTCAAAGGCAATCATTCGATGTTTGTTGTCTAGAAATAAACAGGCAAACACTTCATAGGGATAAGCGCGTAAACGCTGTTGTAGATAATGTTTGGTTGTGGCGGCATCAGTGAGTGCATTGCCTCGCGATAAGGTAGATTCAAGATGGCGACGACTCATTTCCAATACAGCTTTTAATTGCACATATTTGGCAGTGCCTAGACCGTGTTGTTGGCAGAAGGATTTTTGATCTGCTTCCAGTAGTGCGCGCAGGCCACCAAAGTTACCAAGCAACTGCCTTGCTGATTCAACAGCAGACAGCCCAGTGACACCGGTGCGTAAAAATATGGCTAATAGTTCCGCATCAGAGAGTGCCTGAGCCCCCAGTGTCAATAGTTTTTCACGCGGTCTTTTATCGGCAGGCCAGTCCTTGATCGCCATGAGTCGCTTCCTTTCCATAAAGTTGATGCTAATTTAACATGTCGTTTTTAATAAAAACAATAACTTGTTTTGAATTAAGACAATAAAAATAGTATTCTATGTGACCTTTTTTACGATTAAATTGCATGGCCGGTAAACTCTATATAAAGACCTTTGGTTGTCAGATGAATGAATATGATTCATCAAAAATGGCAGAAGTACTCGCAGACTCACATCAGTTAGAAGTCACGGATGTGGCTGAGGATGCAGATGTACTATTGCTTAACACCTGTTCGATTCGCGAAAAAGCGCAGGAGAAGGTGTTTCATCAACTGGGGCGCTGGAAGCGCTGGAAAGATGATAAGCCGAATTTAGTCATCGGCGTCGGTGGTTGTGTGGCCAGTCAGGAAGGCGACGCCATTCGACGCAGAGCTCCATATGTGGATCTAATCTTTGGTCCTCAGACATTACATCGTCTGCCTGCAATGCTGGATGACGTCAAAAAAAATCATCAGCCACGGATAGATATTTCGTTCCCAGAAATAGAAAAATTCGATAATTTGCCTGCTCCACGTGCTGATGGCCCAACAGCCTTTGTGTCGATCATGGAAGGCTGTAGCAAATACTGCACGTTCTGTGTGGTGCCATACACCCGAGGCGAAGAAGTCAGTCGTCCAGTTGATAAAGTATTGACCGAGATCCGTGGACTTGCTGCACAAGGCGTACGCGAAGTCAATTTGTTAGGACAAAATGTCAATGCCTATCGCGGTGAACTCGATGGCGATGATGTCGCTGATTTGGCTCTATTGATTCACTATGTTTCTGCCATTGATGGTATAGATCGTATTCGCTTTACCACCTCACATCCCGTTGAATTTTCAGATAGTTTGATTGAGGCTTTTGCAGAAGTACCAGAGCTGGTGAATCATTTACATTTGCCAGTACAATCAGGGTCAGATCGAATTCTGGCGATGATGAAGCGTGGGCACACAGCTTTAGAATATAAAAATAAAATTCGCCGCTTGCGTGAGGTGCGCCCGGAGATCAGTATGTCGAGTGACTTTATTATTGGTTTTCCAGATGAAAGTGACGATGATTTTCAGGCTACAATGAAATTAATTAATGATATTGGTTTTGACCATTCATTTAGTTTTATCTACAGCGCACGTCCGGGTACTCCGGCAGCAGCATTTATAGATTCAGTGCCTGATGAGGTTAAAAAACAACGATTGAAAATGGTTCAGGATCGCTTGCTTGAATTAGAAAGCGCACATAGCCAGAAAATGTTGGCATCAACACAACGCATCCTAGTCGAAAAAGTAGCACAACGTCAGGATGGCGAAATGGTAGGACGAACAGAAAATAATCGATCAGTTATTTTCGCGGGCGATGAATCATTGCTTGGTAAGTTTGTTGACGTCACTATTAGTGAAGCTTATTCGAATTCCTTACGCGGTGAGTTAGTTGCCAATAGCGTGATTTACTAAACATTTCAGGAACATTTATTTGTGACCACATCTTCCCCAGTATTGGACAGTATCAGTTTTGAATTAAGCCCAGAAGACAATCCTCGCTTAGCTAATCTATGCGGCCATCTCGATGAACATTTAAGAATGATGGAGCGTGGTTTTGGAGTAGAAATTAATAATCGAGGCGGTAAATTCCAGATCATTGGAAATTCAGATGTTTTGGCAGATATTCAAAATGTAATTCATGAGTTATATGCTGAAACTTCACAGACGGTTTTAGTGCCTGAGCAGGTGCATTTAGCCATCAGACAAGTAGGCGGTATAGACGCGATTATAACACCCGAACAAAAAGAAATTACCATTAAAACTAAACGTGGATTGGTAAAAGCAAGGGGTGAAAATCAACAGGCCTATTTACAGCGAGTGATGACTCACGATATTAACTTTGGTATTGGCCCTGCCGGAACGGGGAAAACCTATCTTGCTGTGGCGTGTGCTGTCGAAGCACTGGAACGAGATTTTGCTCGTCGAATTGTATTGGTGCGACCTGCTGTTGAGGCCGGTGAAAAACTGGGTTTCTTGCCAGGGGATTTAACTCAAAAAGTCGATCCTTATTTACGTCCTTTATATGATGCATTGTATGAAATGCTTGGTTTTGAACGGGTAGCAAAACTGATTGAGCGAAATGTGATTGAAGTGGCACCATTAGCTTATATGCGTGGACGAACATTGAATGAATCATTCATTATTCTGGATGAGGCTCAAAATACCACCACAGAGCAGATGAAAATGTTTTTAACTCGTCTGGGGTACAACTCAACGGCAGTGATCACCGGTGATATTACACAGGTTGATTTGCCGGGTTCTCAGAAATCAGGTTTGCGCCATGCCATAGAAGTGTTGAAGGATGTTGAGGGTATTGGGTTTACTTTCTTTCAGGCCAAAGATGTAGTGCGCCACTCTCTGGTGCAGAAGGTGATTCTGGCATATGAAAATGCTGAGCGATCAACTCTATGACGGTGATAGTAGACGTGCAGATTGCTTATGATGG
>Ga0224506_10000278_pt1 | contig 47507 bp, 42 predicted proteins | sample SF_Jan12_sed_USG_2_FD_169108 | JGI IMG/M metagenome (GOLD analysis project Ga0224506, IMG submission 169108) | Sediment microbial communities from San Francisco Bay, California, United States - SF_Jan12_sed_USGS_8_1 | ecosystem: Environmental > Aquatic > Marine > Sediment | place: USA... | reverse complement strand
TTCAATAACATTATCTTTGCTCATGTGGTGTGCTTCCTTTGTCGTTTGTTTTTCAGCGAAAACAATTATACAACAAAGGGCACGCCACCCTTTCTAGGTGCTCATACACCAGAAATGATCATAACTCTTTATATGTTGAATAATTTTCGACATGTGACAGGTAGATTTATGTTTAATTATTTGGAACAGAATTTTTACAAAGTCGCTATGGCAGGACAGGCTAAGTCAACTGTTGATTCACTAAGACTACCTTTGTTTCTTAATTTTGAGGTAACTATTCCCCCACCAGAAGAAATACAAGAAATACTGAGTGAGGTTGATAAGCTAAAGACTAAATACGAAGCATTAATATCAAGTGCGGAAAAGGCTATCAAGTTAATGCAAGAACGCCGAATAGCCCTGATCTCAGCCGCAGTCACTGGAAAAATCGATCTCCGAAATTGGCAGGCACCAGAACAAACTAAAAACCATAAGGAAGCAGTGGCATGAATTACTACGGTGGTGACACGGGATTTTGTTCCCGACAAATCCCAAGTACCTACATCCATGTAGGCAAGTCTACCGAGTTCGTTTTTCAAAACGACATGGCCGCTCCTGCGTATCCATGCGCTCGTGGCATTCGTGCATCCCTGCACATCATTCATCAAAAATTGTTGAATTATCGTTTCGGGAATTAGAGGGGAGATTGATATGGGCAAGGAAAATGAATTCACATTCCAAAACGATATGATTCAACAATTACTTGCCAATGGTTGGTTGCTCGGCAAGCCAGAAAACTATAACCGTGAACTGGCTTTGTATTCTGAGGATTTACTGGGCTTTGTTCAAGAAACCCAGGATGAGCAATGGCAGAAGTTCTGTTCTTTATACCCTAACAATCCCGAAGAAAAATTTTTAGAGCGTGTTGCTACTCAGCTCAACAAGGCGGACCCCAACGCGGCGAATACTGAGCTACGTACCTTTGGTACGCTGGGTGTATTGCGCCATGAGTTACGGGATCGTGGCACTCGCTTTAGCCTGTGTCAGTTTAAACCCGAGCATGATCTAAACCCCGATACCCTTGCGCGTTATGAGAAGAATCGTCTGCGGGTTGTGCCAGAGTTGGTCTATTCACCATGGGCTTCCCCCTCACCCCAGCCCTCTCCCGCCGGGGGAGAGGGGGCTAAAAGCGCAAAGGCCTGGCGTATTGATCTGGTGTTGTTTGTGAATGGTCTGCCCGTGGCCACCATGGAATTGAAGTCAGAATTCAAACAGGCCGTCGAAAATGCCATTAAGCAATACAAAACCACCCGCTTCGGCATTGACCCGATCACTAAAAAGCCGGAACCCTTATTAACCTTTAAATGTGGTGCCCTGGTGCATTTTGCGGTGAGTCAATATGAAGTCTATATGACGACCCGACTGGAAGGGGATGAGACTTACTTCTTACCCTTTAACAAAGGTACTAAAGAGGGCGGTGCAGGGAATGATGTGCCAGAGGATGTGAACCAGTACGCCACGGATTATTTATGGAATGAGGTGTTATTGCCCGATAATCTGTTAAAGATCCTCGCCCGGTTTGTGCATTTGCAGATTGAAGAAAAAGAGGATTGGAATGGGCGAAAATATAAAAAAGAAACCCTGATCTTTCCCCGTTATCATCAATGGGATGTGGTTAATAAACTGGTAAGTGCGGCCCACCGTGAAGGCCCTGGCCACAAATACCTGATTCAACACAGTGCCGGTTCCGGCAAATCCAATTCCATCGCCTGGTCGGCGCATCAGTTATCCGCACTTTATGATGAGCAGGGCAACAAACTGTTTAATTCCGTGATTGTGGTGACAGACCGAACTGTATTGGATGATCAATTACAGGACACCATTAACCAGTTTGAACATGCCGATGGTGCCGTTGGGCGTATCAATCGCAAAGAAGGGGAGGGTTCCAAGTCAGAAAAACTTGCGCTGGCCCTGGAGGCCTCGCAGCCGATTATTATTGTCACCATCCAGACCTTTCCCTATGTGTTAAAGGCGATTGAGGACAATGTCAGTTTAAAAGAACGGCATTACGCCATTATTGCCGATGAGGCCCATTCTTCTCAGTCTGGCTCCACCGCACGGCAGTTGAAAGAAGTTCTTATGCTGGATGCCAAAGAGGGTGATGAAGAAGAGCTGGGTTCAGAGGATATTCTGGATGCCGCCGTTGCCTCACGCCGGGCAACCAAGAATCTAAGTTATTTCGCCTTTACCGCCACGCCCAAAACCAAAACCCTGGAACTGTTTGGTCGTGTACCCAATCCGGATGAACCACCTTCCAAAACCAATAAGCCAGAGTCATACCATGTATATAGTATGCGACAGGCGATTGAGGAAGGCTTTATTCTGGATGTGTTAAAGAACTACACCAATTACAAGGTGGCCTATAACCTGGCGATGAAAATAGCTGCCAGCGATCAGGAAGTGGAAAGCAAAAAGGCCCAGGTCAAACTTAATCAATGGGTGCGCCTGCATGATTACAATATTGCGCAAAAGGTGCAGGTGATTATTGAACACTTTAAGAATAATGTGATGGGCCTACTGGGAGGGCAGGCCAAGGCCATGGTGGTGACCAGTTCACGCAAGGAGGCGGTGCGTTACAAATTGGGTTTTGATAAGTATATTGCTCAAAAGTCAGATAAGCCGGGGTATGAGACAATACATGCCATGGTGGCCTTTTCCGGTGAGGTGGAATTTAATGAAAAGGATGCCATACAGGGAAGTATCAATGTCGCGGGAGGCAGGACGCCGGGAGCGACCACAAACCCGGAAGGTTTGTTGGGTGAGAAGTTTACCGAGACCAACATGAACCCGGACCTCAAGGGCCGAGATATGCGCAAGGCCTTTGATACGGACGATTACAGAGTGATGATCGTTGCCAACAAATTCCAGACCGGTTTTGATCAACCCAAACTCGTTGCCATGTATGTGGATAAAAAGCTGGGCGGTGTGGAATGTGTACAAACCCTGTCGCGCCTGAATCGTACCTATCCCGGCAAGGCCGAGACGGGCACTTACATTCTCGATTTCTTCAATGAGCCGGATGATATTCTTGCCGCGTTCAAACCCTATTACCAAACCGCAGAACTGGATGACGTATCCGACCCGAACCTGATATTTGACCTATTCGACAAACTGCGTGCCACCAGAATATTTACCTGGCAAGAGGTAGAACAGTTTTGCGTGGCTTTTTATACAAAGAACAAAAGCAATGCCGCTATCGCCAACATTTGTAAGCCCGCTGTAGAACGTTGGCAAAAACGCTATAAGTCTGCTGTAGCCGCCTACAAACAAGCCAAGGAGATGTTTGAGCGCACTAAGAAGACCAAGGATGCGGTGCTGATAGCCAATGCCGAGAATAGCTTTAAGGCTTGCAAGCAGGAAAAGGATGCACTGGAAATATTCAAAAAGGATTTGGGAACCTTTGTCCGTTTCTACGAGTTCATGTCTCAGATAGTCGATTATGACAATAAAGAATTAGAAAAACTGAGCTTGTACGCGCGTAACCTACGGCCCATGCTGCGTGAATCCTTGATTGAGGATGATGAAATAGACCTGACCAATGTGGTAATGAGCCACTACCGCCTATCAAAAATAAAACAGCAGGATCTCAATCTTCGAGATGGAGAAGGGGAGTATTTAAAACCAGGAGAAGGCCTCGGCACTGCAAAGCCCCGTGACAGAAAGGAAGAATTTCTCTCGCAAATCATCCAACGCTTGAATGAACTGTTTATCACCGACCAGTTAACAGACAAAGATTTGGTGAATTACGCCTACACGATCAGGGACAAGGTAAGAGAAAACGAATTAGTCATGAACCAGATTGCCAACAACACAGCCGAACAGGCCATGTTAGGCGATTTCCACAAAGCCGTTGATGAAGCCGTAATGGACAGCAGCGAAGCACACCAAAACCAGATGATGCAATTACTATCCGATCCCGAAAAAGCCAAGGGGTTTGCACGGATTGTATTTGATTTGTTGAAATTGTCGGAATAATGACTCGCTAAATGAGATTTCTGAGGAAGAAACAAAAACTGGACAATTAAACTGTTTTTTGACGCTAACAACAGATTTTTACTGAATCTTAAAACCGTTAAAAGGTGGGGACTATGTTTCAGCCGAGACCTGAATACGATGTTGTATCTGATAAAATACAAATAGAAGATTTTCATCGATATAGCGATGATTTTGTTGCTTGCCCACCATATCAGCGAAAAACAGTATGGAATGTACGCAAACGACAGGCTCTATTGGACAGCCATTTTCGCAGCAACTATATACCTAAATCGGTGATTCGAGAGGTTCGACTAGGTCAGAATAAGGACGCGCGAGAAGTGGTTGACGGGCAGCAGAGAATGTCAATAGACAATTGCGGAAATCGCGTAACGATGATTTGTCGCCAGCAGACAAATTCTATGCTCTGGCAGCTTAATAAGTTGATATGTCAATGTTATTGTGCTCTCGATAGCTGCTTGCGACAGAAGTATCATTTCTTAGTGGAAATAATGGCTAAATCCCACTCACAGGTGAATCGATGACCAATAAATTGACTTTGCAAAACCAACCTCCAGCCAATTCGTGCCCAGAATGTGTCGGTATGAATCTGAGACTTCAGTATTCCAAATCGAAAAATATACCGCTTTACGCCAAAATTAGTTTCTCAACGCAATGGAAAGAAATAGCTTTACTGCGCATGAAGTGCTTGGTGGAATTTGCTTTGGTAGAAGGAGAAATGAAGCTGGAACTAGTAGGATGCGAATCGTCCGATACACGGTTCGATTTGGCTAAACAATTCGGATGTACAAATTCAACTATTACAACCACCCGAAAATTAAAGGAAAATGAAAAAGCTTCGCAAGGAACCAGTGCAAGAGTTGGAAACAAAAAGTCTCTCTTCGGTGTAGAGGGACAAAGCACTCAAGAAACAGGCAAAGAGCGAGAAAACATCGTCCAAGATATGCTAGAAGATAAACATTGCGTCATCATTGCTAAAGGCGGGGAAGTTGCTCCATCATGGAAATTCACTCGCAAATGGTGGATAAATGAGAACTATATTGAAGATCATTATAACGAACTTTTTGCTCACATCATTGTTGATGATGCCGAAAAAGCGGAAATAAATGCGACATTTTCAGTGCCAAAGAAAGAAGACTAGGGGTCAGACTAGGGGTCAGGTTCGTTGTTTCATAACTTAAATTTGAATTGATGTATCGGTTTATCGAATTATGCCCAATTCTCAACTCTCAACCCCGGTACCCGTTCGAACTCCTTATTATTGTTTGTAACCAAGATCAAGCCCTTGGCCCTCGCGTGGCCGGCGATCATCATATCGTAGGGCCCGATGGGTTTACCGATTCGATATAATTCTGCTCTGAGTTGGCCAAAATGTTCGGCAGCATGTTCTTCGAAAGGTGTAACTTCGAGGCGGGCAATCAATCCATTGATATCCGAAAGATTTCGTTCGGGTTGTGCAGAACGTTCTGCTCCATAAATAAGCTCTCCAAATGTGATGGCAGATATGCACATTTGGTTTTCGTGCTGTTTGAAAGCCTGGCGAACTTTTTCAGGACGGTTCTTGATGGTATAGATAACGATATTGGTATCCAGCATGTATTTCAACATTAGTTAAAAATTCTCCCTATGCTGATCTTCAGGCTGGTCGCGCTCAACCATAAAGTCTTCGGATACACCGGGTCCATCAAACCACTGGTCCCAGGACTCTCCAGCAGGCGTAATGATCCTCGTATTGCCAATAGCCACAATCTCTACTTTTTTAACAGAGTCAGGTAGTGCCACTGCTTTAGGGAGACGTACTGCTTGGCTTTTGTTGCTCTTAAATAAAGTGGTGTGAATAGTGGTCATTGCGTCTCCATGTATATCCATAAGGTATATCCAATTATAGTGGTTTGCAGGGATATATCAAGAGTATATCCCAGTCGCGCCTTTTTCTATAACCAATTGTATTTATTGAATTATGTGGTTTTGAAAGGTAAGTAAAACCAAAAATCCTTTGAAATGGTATATGTAAATTGGTTATTTGGCGTCCCCAAGGGGATTGGAGGTATATCCTCCGGGTTTTTGCCAAGGATGGCATTATGCCGCGAAGGCCATGGACGATGTACAGGACGACGTGCATGGATGCACAAGTATCGAGACAGGAGGTCGGGAGCGATTGCACAAGTATCGCGGGAGGCACGAGTCCATGGACGAAGTACAGGAACATGCAGTCGAGGGCAACGCAAGGAGCCGTTGCCGAGGACAGCCCCTGTAAATGGACTGGGTTTCTCCATGGAAAAATATTTTTCAAAACCACTGTTCGTTTAGAACGGTATGTGTATAATCCAGCGCGCCTTGAGGAGAGCTTCTCCAAAAGAATTTGTTGTTTCCTTATCTTTCTGCGACACCAATGGAGGTGACGTGTATGAAAAAAATTATTGCTCTGAGCGTGATTGTTGTGGTCCTTGGTTTGGCCGCGTGTGATAAGAAAGAGGCCGTCCCGGGAACCGGACCGGCAGCTACCAAAGATCAGATTGAACCAGAAACCACCAACGAGGCCGGAACCGAAACCAGCGATCAGGGTGGAACCGAAACCAGCGATCAGGGTGGAACCGAAACCAGCGATCAGGGTGGAACCGAAACCAGCGATCAGGCTGGAACCGAAACCAGCGATCAGGCTGGAACCGAAACCAGCGATCAGGCTGGAACCGAAACCAGCGATCAGGCTGAACCAGAACCTACTGATCAGGGAGCCGCGGATGTCACTGAACAGGAAGTTGCTCCTGAAACTGTACCGGCTGCGAAGAAACAGTAGTTGGTACGGGTTTCTGGTTCAGAACCTTCGCAACGTTCTTGGTTCTTGGCAGGTGCTACTGGGGTCAAAATAACTTTGACCCCGGTTTTGCAGTATGGGATCTTAGATTCCTGGTTCAATATTAAATTCAACATTAAAATTGATGAAATTTCTTGAGGATATCTATCAACCCTAAAGGTGCAGTAGTTCCGACCAAATCTGACGTTTCCTCTTCCTCTTGCAATGTTGAGGGTTACCGAGAAGCGCCGGATAATCATAGTTGTATGTTTGTTATTAAAAAGCCTCGATAGTTGGGGTTTCATAATATCAACTTCTCTAATACACGGGATCTTCGGGAGCAGCTTCTGTGATGTTTCTTTTTGTTTTTTCTAAACCAAATTGTCCCGCTAGTAAGTCTAACCCGTCTATGATTTTTATTCGGTCTGATATTTGTAGACCTTCAAAACAAGTCTTTCTGAATTCCCTATCATTTTGGAAATTTTCAATAGCGTATGCTTGCCCACAAAACACGTAAAAGACCAAAGGGGTCAGGTTCGAGGCTCGGGTCAGGTTCGTTGTTTTTGGTCGGGTGAAGTGAGGCGGCTCTAAGAACTCCTATATTTTTAATGTTTTAAACATGGTATTAACTATCGCATCCATACGATCTACATCATTGTACACTTTTCCAATGACACCAATTCCCTGAATGGTATTCAGCATTAGGTTGGCTGCGCTATCAATGTCATAGTTCGGTTCCAACTGCCCGGATTTAACGGCATCTGAAAAAGAGGTACGTAACCACATAAGATTCTCGTCAAACACTTGTGCGACTTTCAGTCGTAACGCTTCACTTTTATTACCCAGCTCAATGATCAGACGACCAAAAGGGCAACCCAATACAAAACCGCATTGTTGTTGTATCTGTCGAGAAACTTCACACCGAAAAGTCAGTATCATTCTGAGGCGGGTGAGGGGGTCAAAATCCTGTACCCATGACTGTCGTAGCTGTTGATCCATTAACCACCAGCTCTCTACGACGGCGAGTGCGACATCGTTTTTGGTGGGAAAAAAATGATAAAAACTGCCTTTCGCTACACCCGCCGCCTGGCAAATCTCATTCACACCCACGGCGTCATAGCCCTTGCTATGAAACAATTGCATGGCTGCTTGTACGATATTGTCACGTGTTTGCGGTTTATTTTTCATAAAGGCTTTACTAGACCAATCGGTCTAGTACATAATATAGACCGTTCGGTCTAGTGTATACCGGACTATACCATGCAATCGACATACATAAAAGGTATAAAAACAAACAGTTAGACGCGCGAGTCGCCGTTTTTCACAGTTCACATTACGTAGATTGATTAAAAGGAGAGAATAATGACAACACAGACTAATCCGGTAAATTGGTTTGAAATTCCATCTACTGACATTGATCGGGCAAAACGTTTCTATGAGGCTGTTCTTGGTGTTGATTTGGCGCTAAACGAGATGGGACCTATGAAGATGGCATGGTTCCCGATGGCACCAGGCGCGTTTGGGAGCACTGGCACACTGGTACAGGCTGAAGGTTATACACCTTCTCACGACGGATCCCTGGTTTATTTCCACGTCGATGATATTGACGGAACCTTGGACAAGGTAAGCAGCAATGGGGGCAAAGTTCTCAGGCCCAAAATGAGTATCGGTGAGTATGGATTCGTTAGCCATTTCCAGGATTCAGAAGGCAATCGCGTCGCCTTGCATGCTGATCACTAATTTTTCACAACCTTAAGGGTTTATCTGTCGGGGTGTCCAAAACGAGCACTCCTGATGGAGTCATTTGGAAGCGGTACTCGCTGTAGAACTCGATCATTCTGAAATCGAAATACAAAAATAATTGGATAAACCGGGGAGGGGCCATTGCCTTCGTACAAGAGAGAAATAATCATTCATACAACACCAGAACTGCTCTTCGATTATGTTACCGAACAGTCGAATCTTCCGGCATGGTCACCTCAGGTGGTTAGGTCAGAAGTAGAGGGTGGTGGGCCTTTAAAAATAGGTTCGATGTTGATTCAGACTCGAAAGCAGGGAAACCGTGTTATGACATCGAGAGCAGAGGTCATAAAGCATGATAGACCGGCTTTGCATGCCGTGACGACAGGTATGTTAGGCGTTGTCGCGACTTTCAGTTTCGCGTTTGAAAATCATGCCGGGGCAACAAGGGGAACAAAAATTTCCATGACCGGTGAGGTAAAGGGGAAGGGCTTGGGTGTTTTCGTTGCACCTTTGCTAAAGATGGCAATGGAAAAAGGTGACGATAAAGTACTTGAGAATCTTAAGAGGGTGATAGAATGTAAATAGAACTTTTTTAACAGAGTCAGGTAGTGCCACTGCTTTAGGGGGACGTACTGCTTGGCTTTTGTTGCTCTTAAATAAAGTGGTGTGTATAACCAATTGTATTAATAGAATTATGTGGTTTTGAAAGTTACTCAAAACTAAAAAAACCGTTTGAAAAAATGGTATGTGGTAAATCAGTTATACTGTTCAAATCCCCTTGAGGGTTACGGTCGAAACCCCACCCCATTCAAAGCCAATAATGCGGCCCCGGTCCTTTTCGAGCCACCTTGTCTTCGGGGTTGGATAGACGGCACTGCTCAAACGACAGACATCCACACCCTATACAGCCCACCAAACCCTCTTTAAGACGCTGCAGCTCGGCGATTCGTTTGTCGATGCGTTTTAACCATTTGCTGGAAAGCCGTGACCAGTCTGTTTTCGTGGGAATGCGGTCGCTTGGCAGTTTGTGTATCTCCTGGCTGATTTCTTCCAAAGTCAGACCGATACGTTGTGCAAATACGATAAAAGCCACACGTCGCAGTACAGAGCGATGGTAGCGTCGATGTCCCGATCCGGTGCGTTCAGATTTTATAAGTTGACGCTCTTCATAGAAACGTAGAGCAGAAGCGGCAACACCACTGCGCTTGGATACTTCACTGATAGTCAGAATATTTTTCACGGAGTGAAGATAATCACAAAAACGCCTTGACTTCAAGTTAACTTTAACTTTTAGACTTGCCATCACAATTTACTTAAAGGAGAGATCAATGACAAGACTGGAACATGTCAATTTAGTATCAAGAGATATGAATGCCACATTGGCGTTTCTCCAGGTGGCGTTTCCTGACTGGAAAATTCGGGGAAGAGGGCAAAATGAATGGTATGGGGTTAAACGTGAGTGGTTGCATTTTGGTACGGATGATTTCTACATCACCTTGAATGAAGGCAGCCAGGAAGACAATCGTGATCTGAAAGGGCATTCGCCCGGTTTGGCGCATATTGGAATAGTTGTCGATGACCTTAATGCGGTTGTCGAGCGCTTGGAGAGTCAGGGGCATGAAATATCCATGCAGGGTGCAGAACACCCTTACCGAAAAAATGTATATTTCGAGGAGGCATCCGGTTTTGAGTTTGAGTTTGTCCAATACCTGAGTGAGTCCTCGGAAAAAAGAAATATGTATGGTGGTGAGACTTAAAACCAGGGTTAACAAGCGGAGACAGATTTAACTCCCTCCGGTCTTGTTAATGAATTCATGCCCGATTCTCTAGTGTTAATCCTGGCCCCCGCGCGGCAACCGCTGGGTAGGAGCTCTGAAAACAGAGCTGTATCCTGTTGGGACGACACATAACGCATCGGTCGTTACCCCATTCATGGCTGACATAACCTTTTGATAATACAAATAAAATAACCAATACATTTTGGTTTTTCGGGTCTTAATCACTATATTTTGCTATCAAAATGATTCGCATCAGCGGTTTAAGCGGGGTGTTGATCTCCAGTTCACCACCAGAAATCGGCCGGTGTCATGACAAATCTTGACGCGTCTTTACAGTTTATCTATATAACCACCCATGGCCAATATCAAAATCAGTTCAAAAGTCGACGAGGTTGCTTGGGAAGACCTCAAACAGCTTGCCAACGAATCGCACCAACATATATCAGGTGTTTTAACCGAAGCTATTCGCGAGTATGTTCGTAAGCGCCGTGTGCGTCCGCTTGTTATGCAGCATTTGGAAGATTCCATTAGCGATAACGAAGCATTAGGTCATCTCCTTGCCAAATAAATCTGTCCGGTTCCTTTCGCTGGACGAAGTTTTGGCCATTCATGAACGGTTAATTGAAGCCTTCGGCGGGCCGGCCGGTGTGCGTGATATGGGATTGCTGGAAAGTGCCTTATATCGGCCTCAAACCGGATACTATGAAGATATTTACCAAATGTCGGGGGCCTTATTTGAGTCATTACTGATGAATCATCGGTTTGTCGATGGTAGCAAACGAGCTGCGTTTTTTGTTACTGACATCTTTCTTCGACTTAATGGTTTCAAAATTCAAGTGGAACCGAAATCAGCTCATGCGTTTATTGTAGGTCTGTTGGAGTCAAACACTGCTACTATGGAAGCACTGGTATCTTGGCTCAAAGAACATATTCATAGGATTTAAATCCGATCCGCCCACATATCTTATTAGAGGAAGTCAAAACCGGGGGGCAGAGCATAGTTCACTCTAATAATAGCGAAAACTGTGCTCCACCCCCGGTTTTAGCAGTGAGTTCCAATTTTGTTGATTGTGTGACGTTATAACTCACCATTTCAGAGTTTTTCACCAGTATATGGATCGTATTTATATCCGGGAGGGTATGAGTCCTTTTTCTTTTTATTTGTATTGTTAAAATCGATACGTTTCAGTTCACTATACTCTGCAGAGGAGTCATCATAGTTGTCAGTAATATCATTGTAAAAGGTATAAACAAAACTTCTGGTTTCGGAAACTCGACAGCTATTAAGTTTCATTAGAATATATGCGTTGTTAAGTACAAATTCCTTATTCCTACTATTAACAACAGTAATATCAAACTGCCTGTTGTGCTTTGGTGATTTCGCAAAAGTTAACGACTGAGTGAACTTTAGTTTTATTTCCACTGGTTTGGACTTAAAGTCACCAAACACAGAAGCGTCTTTTACTCTTCCCTTGCTGCAACCTATATTAGTAAAATTCACGGTCTCACCATTTGTAAAATGCACAACACCAGATATCACTTCGTTCGCCGAGACGGTATCGATAATTGTAAGACTGAGTATTGCTACAAAAGGTAAATGTAATAACTTCATGAATAAATATATCCTCTTGGTACACCACAAAATGTAAACGGCCTGAATTCAACCCTGCCAGTCGTCAACAAACGATTTCAAACATTATACGCGTATTGGCGCTCAAGCCCAGTTCTCAACCCTCAACCCCGGTACCCGCTCGAACTCCTTCATGTTATTTGTAATCAAGATTAAGCCCTTCGCTCCGGCGTGACCAACGATCATCATAGCGTAGGGTCCGATGGGTTTACCAATTCGATATAGCTCAGCTCTAAGTTGGCCAAAATGTTCTGCCGCGTGCTCTTCGAATGGTGCGACTTCGAGTCGGGCTACCAATCCATTGATACCCGCAAGATTTCGTTCGGGTTGTGCAGAGTGCTCTGCGCTATAAATGAGTTCCCCAAACGTTATAGCAGATATGCACATTCGGTTTTCGTGCTGCGTGAAAGCTTGGCGGGCTTTTTTAGGACGGTTCTTAATAGTGTAGATAACGATGTTGGTATCCAGCATGTATTTCATCATGCTTAAAGACTCTCGCGATGTTGATCATCAGTCAGGTTGGTCGCGGTATATCCAATTTTAGTGGTCTTGTGGGATATGTCAATAGTATATCCCCGAAGGGATTGGAGGCATATCCTCGGGTTTTTGTCATGGACGAAGTACAGGACGACGTGCATGGATGCACAAGTATCGCGAGAGACAGGAGGTCGGGAGCGATTGCACAAGTATCGCGGGAGGCACGGAGCCGAAAGTGATTGGACGAGGTTCACCGCCATGGATGGCGGTGGTGGACAATGTCTGGAACAAGTTGTCGAGACGTCTGCAACTGGACGTCGAGATTAAGCTGCGTTATGTTTACTATTTTTTGATTTAATTAAAGATTGCAATTTGTCCAGCAATGCTTTCATGTTGTCTTTTTCCAGGCGTATCGACTCAATTGTGAGTATGTGTGAATTATTCTCTTCATCTGATTCCGTGGAAACCAGGGCTATCACCGGCACTGAATTCCAGCGGGAGTTGGACTTTATCTCAGCCACGAATTCGGTGTAATTCACATCATTTTCCATTAGGTCCAGTACGACCATCGCCGGTAAATCGTTCCTGTCCAACTGCTGGGTTGCCTCGGAATTGTTTACATGTATTAATTGATATCCCTCCTGTTCCAAACAATCGGTTATAGTGTCTCGACGTGGTTGACTATGTGTTACCAACATAATTGGGCCAATTTTCTTTTTGCGAACATATTTCTTAATAGAGCTGATAAACTCTTCCCAATCAATTGGTTTGGATAAATAGTCGTCAGCCCCTAACGCAAATGCCAATCCTTTGTCGTCGATCATTGTGAGCATTGCAACGGGGATACTCTTTAAAACAGGGTCATCTTTCAATTCCTTTAAAATTGTCCACCCACCCACCCCAGGCATCATAACGTCTAAGGTGATTGCATCCGGTTTAATTTTTCTCGCCATTTCCAGACCTGTCATTCCATCCGCCGCAGTTTCAACTTTAAATCCTTCCTTGTTCAAATATATTTTCACCAGATTACGGATGTCAGCATCGTCGTCTATTACCAATATCGTGCTAACTGCGCGGCGCCTTTCGACTTTGGTTTTGGCAGATTTTATCCGATTCCTTGGTTCTCCCGACCTGTAGAGTAGATCTTGTCCATCTTTATTATCAACAACATCTGCCGGTAAATGTGCGCTGAAAGTGGTTCCTTTTCCTATGGCACTGATTACCTCTACATTTCCACCCAACAGTTCGCAAAAGCGTTTTGTGATGGCCAGTCCTAACCCGGTTCCTCCGTATTTTCTATTGGTAGAGCTATCTGCTTGTGAAAAAGGATCAAATATCCTGGCAAGTTGGTCTTCACTCATTCCTATACCTGTGTCTTGAACTTCGATCGTAAACCAATCTTTACCATTGACCTGGTCACTGCTAGTGTAGATCCAAATGTGCCCGTTGCTGGTAAACTTGGTTGCATTGCTAATGAGATTGAGTAAAATCTGTTTCAATTTCGTAGCATCCGAAGTCACATGACCCAGTTTCCCGCTGCATTGCAAATCAATGATGTTGTTATTCTTCTTAGCCAGTGGCTGAGCGGTCGATACTACCTCGAGTAACAAGTCGTCCAAATCCAGTTTTTCAAGATACAACTCCATCCTTCCTGCTTCGATTTTGGATAAGTCTAGTATTTCATTGATCAAAGACAATAAGTGTTTCCCGGCAACTTCTATCTTTTTGAGGTCCGGTCCTATTTCTGAATAACCACCCTCTACAGATTCTTCGATTAAGAGTTGACTGTAACCCAATATCGCGTTCATAGGAGTACGCAACTCGTGGCTCATATTGGCAAGGAATCGACTCTTGGCCTTATTGGCAGATTCTGCACTTAGTTTTTCAACCAACGCGTTCCTGGTTTTCTCAGCCGCTAACACGCGCTCCGTTATATCTTCGCCGTATGCGTGTACCATATTTTGTCCGCGGACAGGAGCCAAGGTCCACAGCATTTTTGTGTTATTATATTCAACTTCTAAATTCGTTTTCGGTTTCTCGGTGTTGAGAACCTCCGCTACAACTTCATCCAGAGGATGCGGGAGTAGGTTAAATATTTCGGAATTAGGATTCAGCTTCAGCTCCGACATGTGGCGGTATCCGCATGGGTTAATGTATAGAATGTTGCCGTGACAATCTAATGACAGCATGAAGTTGGGAGAATGTTCTACAAAGGCTGCCATTCGAGTGATATCGACTAAACCGTTTTTGATTGCATTGGATTGGTCATGGAGTCTTGAAGAAGCGGTATTGAGTGCAGTGCCAAGCTTTGACAGCTCCATGGAATAACTGACTACATTAGCTTGCTCTCCGCTGCATTTTACCAGTTTGTCAGCGAATTCTGTGTAGGCGCGAATATCCGCAACAGGCCTGCGCAACAAACGTGTAAGAAGTAGACTCGCTACGAATAGGATGATCAATCCAACTATTGCGTTCTTCCACCATAAAGAAAATATTTCGTCCGATATTGCCTGTAGTCTGAATCGAATCTTTATCCATCCCAAATGTTCACCCAGTACAACGGGTTGCCATACTATCAGGATGCCGCTTTCTGATAAAATATTTACACTTGTAGAAGTAGGTGGTGACAATGGCGGTTGTGCATAACGCGCTATAGGCGCAGTATTTTCAACGGCTACGTCACCTATGATTTTTCCTCTAATGTCGGAAACTTGTAATCCTGCAACACCTGGAAATTGGGCGGATCGCAATAGTGACAATTCAATGGATGTGTAGTCACGTTCGAGTAAATCGTCAGCGATTGTCGCTGCCAGGTTACGAGCTAACACTTGTGCTTGAAGTTGCATGGATTCTTCGCGTTGCTGTACCTGTGTAAGGATTCCGTGCACGGTAAACGCTGTCATAGAAAGTGTCATCAACAGCAGTAAAATCAACACTAACTGTGCATTGAGTCCACGTGGTAACAGTCGCATAGGCAGATACTTCGTATTACGTGTTGTATATTTCCAATACTATTGACTATTTCTCGTTTTTAAAAGGTTCAATCAACCTTCTCACGACATCGTATTCATCATCGGAAACAGGTGCGAAACCGTCGTATTTTTTATCCAATGACTTGATAATAGTATAGTGCTTGGGATCGTTTGGGTCCAAATCAAGAAAAGCTTGCTTCAGCCTGGCCAATAGTTTCATATCAACGTTTTTACTTGCCGCAATATTGTAAGGTGGTAGGTCAGGTGATGCATATAGAATCCGTGTACCCTTGTTTTCCCATTTATACGCCATCGTGTCTTTCAATATTCCTGCATCATAGTATCCATGCATCACAGCACGGATTACATTATCGTAATGCCCCAGAAACGCGTAACTTCCCAACTGTTCCATTTGGATTCCGGAACTTACCAATGCTGCACGTTGTAATAAAGCGGCACGATCACCAAATGCTACGGTTTTACCAATTAAGTCCTCAACTGTCTTCAAGGGGCTGTCTTTCCGAACAACAATCATCAGTTGGAACGAGGTTTTTTTCTTAGTGATTGTTTTAGCTATTAGTTGCGTATTTCCCTTTTCGTATGAACGTATATACGCAACGGGGGTTAAATAGGCTAGTTCCACGGCACCCGAGGCAACCTCATTAATGGCGGCTGGCATATTTGGGGATAATTTGAGAACCACCGGTCTTTGTAAAAATTCGCTCAAATACTCTGTCAAAGGCAGCAGCCTTTTGTGCATTACTGCTGGTGTATCCATCGCCACCGATCCCAAACGAACAGGCTTTGAGTATCCGGCAAAACTCACGTGTGACCAAAAAATAATAAAGAATGCGGACACAACAACAAAAAAGCGAATCATATTTTGCTCCACAAATAACATGGAAGAAATCAGGATTATTAATATGTTATCGACGAAATGAAAAAACTCTGCAACAAAAATATCGGGCCACATTACCATGGTCAGTGTGGGTGATTATTGAAAAAATTTTCCATGATTACAATGGGATGGCTGGATTTGATCCCGTACACCCCTTACATAAAGGGGTCGACAAATCGCCGCCCCTTTTTTAGTGCACCTAACTTGTTACGGTAACCTGACGACGGGGACATTGGGACTATCCTGACGCCACTGGTTAACAAGCGCGTCGTTGGTCAGGACCAATTGTGACTTTTTGGCTTGGCAGGATTTATGTCGCGTTCTATTGTTTTTTCCATACTTTCAAGTTTATAGCCTTGTTCAGCGAACAGTTTATTGTATTGTTTGTGAACGCGTGATTATTGCCTCCTGTCCAAAAAACAAGTCTATTTCCTTTAACAGGGTTTCTTCTCTAATCAGGTGCTTAGGCATCCTTACGGTATCCCTGAAAAACTTTTCTCCCATAGGAAATTGGGTAGACAGGGCATTGACCAAGTGAGTTTAGTCTCACCTTTCAATGGTATACAAAAAATCCGCCCCATGTTGTTCGCCGCTTTCGCCTTTTAATTGCCATTTATCAGAGATTTCATATCTCACGTTAAAGGTATTAACCGATTCCAGCAAACCGACACCATAGCTGACATAGAGTTTGGGTGATAAATAACGGCCTATGACCAGGTAGGCCTGTTCACCGCCGGCGCTGCTTTCCACACGCATTTCGTCCAAGCCGAAGCGTTCTCCCAGGGTTCGCGCTAATTGGTCACCGCCACTTAGGCCGATAGCCAGAGCGGCTTTGGCCATTGTGGCACCTTCCTCGTTGGAGGTGTTCTCAATGGAACGGCCCAGTATCAAATAGGACAGTGCTTCTGTTTGCCCCATGGCCGGGACGGAGAACAATTCAATTTCCGGTTTGTGCAAGCTACCGCGCACTTTCAATCCGGCGGTAACCGGCCCAGTTTTGCGTGTCGCTTTAAAGTCCAAACCCGGGTTCATTAGTGGACCACCGGCATAGACCAATTGACCATTTTCCACATCCAGCCGTTGTCCATAGGCGCGATATCGGCCCTTGACGACTTTGATTTGTCCTGTAGCTTGCGTCAATTGGTCGGGTTCATCCTTCAATACGATGCTACCGCCCAGGAGTCCATCAAATCCGAAGCCATAAAAAGTGACGTTATCTCCAAGAGAGAGGCGTACATTATTTCTGATATTCCACTTTTGCGGTTCCTCTTGTTCCCGGTCAACAATGATGACATCACCGGACGGTTGTATTGCCGTTGAAATGTCCTTGGGTTGCAGCTTGGCCTTGGGTATGACTAGTTCCCCGGTGACTTCAATATTCGGCGGTTGAATGGTGACATTCAGATCAGGCGAGACTTGCATGTGTGCCTCTGGAATACGGGCAACCTGAAAATCCTGGCCGCTGATCTTGACAGTGGTTGACCACGGTTTTTGAGTCAGCGCGGTTTTGCCTTGTAAGGTCAGTTGCCCATCTCCGGAATGGGCCTTCAATTGGTAATCGATTGCATCCGCGCCCGAACTGTGTACGTCTAATTTTACCTGGTCTATGTTTAAGCCCAGCCTGGGAATTTGAAACTGCGACTGGTTCAACGTCATACGGCCATTAAACTTGGGATGGCGAATCGTGCCGACGACGGAGAAATCCGCCTGTAGGTTTCCCGTCAATTTGTGTACTTCAGGAATCATCGCTTCCAAAAATATCAAGTCACGTACCGTCATATGGGCTTTACCATTTAATCGTTGGTTTTCAAAGTCAAATTGACTCAGTGAAAAACCAGGGAATGACACTTGTGTCTGCAAGCGCTGATCTGCCTGTGCAACGAAGTTTGATTTTGCATTCAAACCCTGCGGGTTTAGTGTGATGTTGATATCACCCCCTTGGTAATGCCATTGTTGGGCCTTTTCCGTCATCGGTGTATGTGTGACTACCCCGGGCGGAAGTTGTATGTCCAGGTGTCCTGTGGTTTTAGCAGTTTCAATGTTAAGTGCTGCCTGTGAATGAAATATACCTGCAACGCTTACATCGGTATCAATCCAGGGAGAGAGCAGTGCGATGGGGATGTGTTGCATTTGTATATTCAACATTAACGAAGATTGCTGTTGCTTTAGTTTAGAGCAGAAAGTAGCAGATATATTTTGAAAGCAGAGATCACCCACATATACAGCATTTGGTGTGATTGAGACTTCGGCAGGTTTTTGTAATCGCCAACTTTGCAGCTTAGGGCCATCTATCGCGGCGGTAACAGTTTTTCCGTACCATTGTTGTGCAGTGGCTTTACCGTCCAGCTTTAAATCAATATTGACTGCTTTGGATCGGACGGTGGATCTGAGCGAATCAGGGTTTGCGGTCAATATCCAGGATTTTAGTTTCAAAGTCTTGTAGCTGAGGTCATTGGATTGCAGAGCCAGCTTTATGGAACGCCAGTCATAGGGATTAATGTCGACTTTCGCGTCCAAATTACCGATGCTTGCCTCACCGATAGAGATAGCACTACCGGTCGCCGTGCCCTGTATGGTGGGGGATTTTAACGGGCCACTTATATGGCCCAGGCTTTTGAGCTTTCCTTTTGCCAGTGGGTATAGGTCGCCCAAACGATTGGAGGTGACGTTCCACCGCAAATCCCATTGATTGGCAATTTGGCCGTTGATATCAATTCGTGACGTGGCAGAACGGATTTGCAATTTTGAGATATTAAGGTCTGAGTCATCCAGTTTGATCTGACCTTGTGCTCGAACCGGGTAGGTGCGCAATTTACCTTTGAGCTGTTTAATTGTCGTGTTGATGAGAAGTCGATCGTTTTCCCAACCACCCTCACTGGCAACGGTACCGCTTAAGTTCCCCGGCCATTCCGGCCACTGTATAGCCGGATTGATGGCGCTGAATTGCGAATCGGCTTGCCAGTGGAATCTGGGTGTCCACACCAGAGTGCCTTGGGTTACTGTTTCTCCTTCCAGGGCGTTGATGCGCAGTGAGTGGACCTGTAACCCTTGTTTATCACCGTCGGCACTTAAAAACCAGAGCGAGGCGGGTGCTTGTTTCCAGGGGCGGTCTGTTGCCAGGCCGATTCGGTACTTGTCGGGCGTACCGTTGAACCATCCCGTGCCATAGGCGCTGTCAAACCAGGGTTTGCCTTTTATCGGCCAACGCAGGTTCTGCCATTGAAATGTGCCGTCAATTTTCCCGACGCTGTTATTTTCGTCATGGTGGTTGCCATCGTAGTTTTTGGTGTGCCAATGGCCACTGCCATGTAGAAATGCATTACGGTTGGGTATGGTTAGATTGAATTGTTTAAAAACGATGGAGTTGTCAGCCAGTCGTTGCCCTGCAATATTCCCCAGGATCGGCCCCAACTCCGGGTGATTAGCGTCTAAGTCGACTTGAAGTTGTGCCGTCTGTAGGTCGCCGTCACCAAAGAGATTCATTTTACCCGTAATAGCAGGCCAATCGCTGTTAACGTCGGTAAGCTGGAAAGCGGAAATATCGGCATTGAGTTGCCACGTGGGATTCTGCAATAGATCTTTAATATTCGCATTCATCCTAGCCTGAACGGGACCGGAAAGTACCTGATTAATCTGCGTGGATACGGTATTGCCGTCGATTTGTATTTGACCCAATAATATCTTTTGAATAGATGTTTGGTATTTCCATTGTATTTCGAAATGATGCGGCAGGTTTTCGCTTAGCTGAAATTCGCCTTCAGCAGAAGCTGCGTAGGACCCGGATTTGCCACTAATCTTTTTTATTTTTATACGATTTAATAACGTTGTCAGTTGCAATTTAAATTCTTGAACCTGAATATCAGTGTTGGCTTGTTTGATATGAACTTGGTCCACTTGGATGTCATCCAGTAGGATGCGCCATGGAAGTTCAATCGATTTAAAGCTTATACCCGTGTCAGTACTTGTCGGTTTCGAGGGTGGTAACTCTACAGTAATTGATTGCGCATGGAGTGTATCCAAGTGGATTCTGGCACTAAGTAAGGCCATTGGGTTTAATTCAAAACGCAATGGGCCGGAACTTACTGCCAATTGCTCCTGTTTGAACGTCAGAGAGTCCAGGGAAATCTTTCCGGCAATACTGCCTTTTAAGCCGGTGATGGAGAGCTCGCCAGGCAGGGCTGTCGCCAATTTTGCGCTCACCCAATTCAGGCCGCTTTGGGTGGTCAGAAGCCAAGCGGCGATCACCACCAAGGGTAATAGTAGTACAGTCGATGTCATCAGGGTAAGGCGTCTCACAGGTCCGGTCCGATGTTGATATGCACTCGCCAAGGGCGTTCTTCGTGACTGATCGCATGACCAAAATCCATTCGCAGTGGCCCGACAGGGGATTGCCAGCGTATGCCAAAGCCTGTACCGTGCTCCAGTTCGTCCGCTAAACTGTTAATGGCGTTTCCAGCGTCGTAGAATAATGCGACGCTCCATTTCGGATCAAAATGGTATTCCCATTCGACGCTACCAACCATTATGTGTTTGCCGCCAACCACTTTGCCGCTTGTGTCTGTTGGACCCAAAGACTGATAGGCATAACCCCGAACACTTTGGGAGCCTCCGGCAAAAAATCTCACTGAAGGCGGTAATTGGTTGAAACCGTCTGTATAGGTTCCCCCCAGTTTTCCTCGCGAAATTATCCTGTGGTGATCACCCAATGAGTGAATCGCTTTAATACTGCCATGCATCTGGTAAAAACTGGTGTCAGACGCCAATTTGGAGCCGGCACCGCGTATGCCTAACAGCGTGCGCACACCATCAAAGGTAAATATGTGTCTATTACCCCAGGTGCGACTCCAATTGGCGCTGGGTATGAGCAGGCTGGATACACCACGCTCAGAGGCGATTTCAAATTCTTCCTGTTGGTAATTTAGAGACAAGGTTTCTCGCCAAGCACTACGACTGTGATTCAGATTCGCTCCCACTGAATACAAGGTGCTGTCACTGGTGTCAGTGCGTTCGTTAACGGCTGCGGCACTGTAAACCAATTGGTCAGTCCGGGGATCAAAAATGGGGATTTGGTAATTGAAACTGGCCCGATATCCAATTTCGGATACCATCGTTTCGGTTTTGGTGCGATGACCGGCTGGATTAAGCCGGACAATTTCCCATGCGGCTTTTCCGCGTGTACCCGTATCGCTGCCATAACCAATTCCGAAACTGAGTCGGTTGGGCTTTCTTGGGGTTAAATGGACAATGATGGGGACTGTAGCTGCGCTTAGGTCAGCTTGACCGGGAGATACCTCGACGGTCTGAAAGTAATCTGAATCGTTTAGTGCTTGTTGAAATTCTACCAATTTGTTTAGGTTATATAGCGTTCCCTGTGCAAAGGGGATATAGCGGTTGACTAAAGCCGGATTTAGTACGTTTTGTTCCAATTTCACTTCGCCAAAATGGTACTGGGGACCGCCGGCAAAATGTAACTGAATTTTTGCCGCGTAGGTGTGTAGGTTGACTTCGACACGATGGGTTTCGAAGTGCGCAGCAATATAGCCGCGCTCTGCGGCTATCCTTGTCATGTCGGATTTGAGTTTTTCGTATTCGATGTGGCTAAAAGGACGGCCGGGGCCCATTTTGATACTGTTAATTAACTTCTGAAAAACAGGATCCTTAGCAATGGGGTCACTGACTTTAAAGTTAAATTCAGCAATGGGTAAGGGGGGGCCGGGATCAATACTGTATATTACTTTCCACTGGTCCGGAGTGGATTCCAATTCGGTCTTTATTGTAGGTTTGTAGTATCCAAACGGTTGTAGGGCTTTTTTTATTTCCGCAGGGGCTTTTTCCTGAAGACGCTGCAGCCGTGCCGGACTTAGTAGTGCATGAGACTTTTGTTGCTCGATACTAAGATATTGCCTGACGTTTTTTTCCAGTTCAGTCCCGATGCCGCGGATTTCCACTGAAACACTGGTTTCCGCGTGCAATGAAAAACTGGCAACGCAGGTGAGAAAAGTCAGCAGCCAGTGCCGCTTCAGGTACATCCAGGTTCCTTATTCTATTTGTTGGGTTACAAAGTGGTGATTCGTTTATTTATAACTATTGTACGGCAAAATCTCTACGAGTCATTAATGAGACAAAAATTTCGGCCTTTCTATCCAGTGTGGCCAAAATTTGCTTCAAAAATGTGACACAGGAATGGAACCACCGTACGGATGATGATCCGTAACCGACTGAAAGTAAAAGATTAGTAGGCCGAGCAAAGCTATGTCTTAGGTCTAGCTAGAGTTTAGGGCAAAGCAGGCGCAGCTTAGTGAGAATGGTCGCTGTAATCCCCTTGGCGTTATAATCAAGCTAGCCAAAGGGAAGCACATCATAATTTAACTTCCAAAGGGTGAGTTTCTATCAAAAATTGTTTTACTTTCTAAAGCTTATGGTTTGTCCTGGGTCAAATATTAAAGCCCATTATGGAACTATTCTTATTTTGATAGATACAACAACTGAAATTACGAAAGCAGTGATAACGATAAATAAGCCTTTTTGGCTGACGGACGGCAATTAAATTTTTAAACATTGGTGTAACATATTGCAAATAGATATAACTATATAATTTATCCGAAATATCGGACTGGGTTGTACTGAACCCAACTCTTAAGGAAGAGACGGGATGCAGGTGACCACATATGAAATCTCTACATGTTGTAAAAATACCAATCTTGATTCTGCTTTTGAGCGCGATTGTTTCTGGCTGTAGCTCAGATGAAGAGGAACTGCAAAGGTATCAGATTGGAGGCACGGTTACGGGTTTGAGTGAAGCGGCTTCCGTTGTTCTGCAGAACAATGGAGGTGACGATTTGCTCGTTGCAAATAATGGAAGTTTTATTTTTTCCCAAGCAGTAACAGCAGGTGGGACATACGACGTAACTGTTTTTGCACAACCTACTGATCCGAGCCAAACTTGTACTGTGACTGAAGGTAACGGTGTCGCTGTTCAACAGGTTGATTCCATTTTGGTAACTTGTGTTACTAACACCTTTTTCGTAGGAGGAACCGTAACTGGACTGGAAGGTTCCGGTTTGGTATTACAAAATAACAACGGCGACGATCTGCCCATATCCGCTGACGGCAGTTTTGCGTTTACCACCGCGATTGCATCTGGCGCCGGTTACAATGTGACGGCAATTGCCCAGCCCACCTTACCCAGTCAAACATGCACCGTGTCCGGTGCAAACGGCTCAGTGGCGGGGCAGAATATTCAAACCATCGGGGTTAGCTGTACCACGAATACCTATACCGTCGGCGGCACCGTCACCGGCCTGATGGGTACCGGCTTGGTATTACAAAATAACAACGGCGACGATCTGCCCATATCCGCTGACGGCAGTTTTGCGTTTACCACCGCGATTGCATCTGGCGCCGGTTACAATGTGACGGCAATTGCCCAGCCCACCTTACCCAGTCAAACATGTACCGTGTCCGACGGTAGTGGATCGGTGTTGGGGCAGAATATTCAAACCATCGGGGTTAGCTGTACCACGAATACCTATACCGTCGGCGGCACCGTCACCGGCCTGATGGGTACCGGCTTGGTATTACAAAATAACAACGGCGACGATCTGCCCATATCCGCTGACGGCAGTTTTGCGTTTACCACCGCGATTGCATCTGGCGCCGGTTACAATGTGACGGCAATTGCCCAGCCCACCTTACCCAGTCAAACATGTACCGTGTCCGACGGTAGTGGATCGGTGTTGGGGCAGAATATTCAAACCATCGGGGTTAGCTGTACCACGAATACCTATACCATCGGCGGCACCGTCACCGGGCTGATGGGTGCCGGTTTGGTTTTGCAAAATAACGGTGGGGATGATTTGAGTATTTCAGCGGATGGTGTGTTTACTTTTGCCACTGCGTTGCTTTCAGGCAGTACCTATCAGGTTAATGTTTTAACAGAACCATCAGCGCCAAACCAAACATGTGCAGTCATTAATGGTACAGGTGATGTTGTTGGTGACGCCATAACATCAGTAGTGATTTCGTGTTCAACATTTAGGGTTGGTGTGGTTGTCTCTGGATTAGAAACCGGGGCAGTTTTGACGCTGCAAAATAATGGTGTCGATGATCTGATTATTACCGGTAATGGTGGTCCCTATGTTTTTAGTTCTCTAGTACACGATTTGACCCCTTACAATGTCACCATAAGTTCCCAACCCATTACCAGTACACAACGGTGCTTGGTGGTGAACGGTGCGGGAACTATTGCATCGGCTGAAGTTCTTGATATTGCTGTTGTGTGTCCGAACGTTACGGCATTGTATCCGGTAAACGGCGCTAATTGGAATGATTATGTGAATTATACAGGAAACGACGGTTTTTCATTGGTAGATTCCGTTTGCGATGGATTGCGAGATTCTTATACCAGTTGTCTTCATGGTGGCGAATTGCGTGAAGTATTTGTGGATGGCGTTCAGAGCTGTACAGATATAATAGCCTCGGATGATCTAAATGCTTTTAACTGGCGTTGCGCAGAAAAGGTCGGCGGAATAAGTGTTATTTCGACCAGCTTAAGAAAGGGAGCTTCTTTGTCGACTTTGATAGACTTTTCGATTCAGGATTGGCGAACCAATTCCGTTACAATTTATCAATCTGCTAACATGTTGGCAAAAACTCCAAGTGGTATATGGTGGAACAATCCTATCGTTGCCGCAAACGCCGGTGGTTCGCTATTTTCAGAGGGATCTATTTTTATCATTACGCTGACGCCCTATGCAAACTATTCAATAGACGCGAATAAAATTGGAGTGGTCGTTCAACCTGGGGTAGACATGGTCGGGGCCGGAGTTGGTGCTGCCTTCTATGCAAATGGATACCAATATCTGTGGTTCGAGGGAAAAATTGATGGTGTCAATAATAGCAATTCTATCTTGTGGGAAAACGTTACTAACTCAGTTATCCGTTCTACGCAGGTTAGTAACTTGCAGGTAGGTGGTTTTGGCAACGTTATTTTGCAAAACAGTCGCGATAATATAATTAATGGCTTGCGCATAGGAAATTCACCGTCACATGGTCTTGTATTGAATAATTCGTCCTACAACACAGCTATAGATGTTATATCAACCAATAGTGGAAACTCAGGTATTTACTTGGTTGATGCAAATAACAATAATTTTACCGGTCTGGTTGCGGCGCATAATGATAACGGGAGCAGTTCCGATGGAGGCGGGGTTAGGCTCATTCGGTCAGCCGATAATCGGTTCATCAATGCAACCATAGTTTCAAATAGATTGAGTGGAATAGATCTTAGTGAGTCCCCTAATAATATTTTTATGAATGTTCTTGCTGTAAACAACTACACATCGTTTTTGATAGCTAACAACTCGAACGAAACAACTACATTAAACCTGGTGGCTGCAAATAACTCACGTCATGGCATATTAGTAGGAAGTGCCTCCAATAACTACTTTACGGGAGTTCTTAAAATTGGAGGTAATACTGATGTTGACTGTCTGGTCGAAGGTACCGGAGTCGCTCCTGGTGTTATTACAGCATCCTGTACCGATACGGGAATAGACGGATCCAATGTGTATTCCGGACAGTTATCGGATGCTACATTAAAAACCGGTATAAACATCAGCGGAACATTTGTAGGCAAAGTCGTTATCGATGATATTGTGAATATTTCTGATATAAATGGAAGCACTGATTTAGCAACCATTACCGATTGGGTAAATTTCGAAAACAGATTTCGTAGTTGGGGGCTGGATGGAGATTCATATCCATCAATAAACAGCCAGGGGCCGTTTCCATCCTGCGATATAGCGTATGCTTATCTGGAGTCTCAGTGTATTCAAAACGGTGGAGTTTGGCGTACGGACGGAAGAATATGGGATTGGCGCCTGGATGCAGCAGATGCTGGTGATGGCGGAATGTCGGTAGCACACCACGCGTTGGTGATTCCAACCGGCGAAGAATTTATCAACCACAGTTGGTCAGATACAAGTTCGTCTGGTTTACTTAGAAACGCGAATGAAATAATGGGTGACTTGATAGGAAACGATGACGGACTCTGCAATACAAACGAAGAATGTGTTTTTACTCACAATATTGGTGCCTACCAGGGAGATGAATTGGTTCCTGCAGCTGCATTTGTGGACAGTGCAAGGGGGGGGATAACCGGTGTGAAACTCTACCAATACACAAGCAGCGGAAAATAGTTTAACTTTTACTAGTGGTCAATGGGACCACATTTTAAGCTTACTTGTGTGCGGTGCTTCGGGGTCTTATTGCTACTCATATCTCGCTGATTCCCACGCGTGGATGGCGTGCATCCGTGTCTCGCCCCAATGGTATCCGCCAAGCTTTCCACTTTGTTGTATGACGCGATGGCAAGGAATAAGAAAGGCCACAGGGTTTGCGCCTATTGCTGAGCCAACAGCACGAGCTGCATTCGGTCTTCCAACCTTACCGGCCACCCGAGTGTAGCTTGATACGGTTCCCGGTGAAATTTCCAATAGAGCTTTCCATACACTAATCTGAAAATTTGTTCCGGTTACATGTAGAGATAGGGGGCGGTCTAAGGTTGTATTTGCACCAAATATCGACTTAACAATATCGAGAGTTCCTTCGTGGTTTTCACGCATTTGCGCATGGGGCCACTTTTGACATAACGCCTGAAGATGAGAATCTTCATCATGGTGGTTTAGAAAAGCCATTTTGCATATACCCTTTAACGTTTTGGCGATAAATACCTTTCCAAAAGGAGTGTCGTGTATCGAATGCTCGATTGTAACGCCGGTACCACCTTTTTTGTATTCGCCAGGTGTGACAGCTTCCAACTTAATGAAGTGATCATACAAACGCGAACCACTGCTCAATCCTACTGCATTGGATATGTCTAATAGAGAACTGGGTTCTGACAGTAGCTTTTTTGCTCGTTCTACGGTGAGTATTTGCAGAAATCTTTTTGGTGTAACACCGGCCCATCTGCAAAACAGTCTCTGGAAATGGAAAGGGCTCATATGTAAATGCGCAGCAATTTCTTCAAGGGAAGGTTGTTGACGCGCGTGTTCAATTATAAATGAAATAGCTTTCGCTATTCTCTCGTAGTCAGACATGATTTTTATCCAGCCACCTGCTGTTAAATCTCCAGTACCACATACAGATCAAGTATGATTAATCGACACACCACCGTCAACAACAAGCGCTGAACCGGTTGTGAAGCTCGACGCATCTGACGCCAGGTAAAGCGCGGATTTTGCGATCTCTTCCGGGGATGCCATACGCTTCAGTGCATAAAGGCTTTTTACGAAAGCTACCATTTCCGGTGTGTTCGCAAAGGATCTTCCCATTGGGGTGTCAGTAGCGCCGGGGAGTAGCGCGTTAACTCTTATTCCTCTGGGGCCAAATTCGGATGCAAGTGCCTGCGTGAGGCCAATGATTCCTGCTTTGCTGGCAGCATATGCGGCTGTGTGTGGAAATCCGGCCGTGTATCCTACAAAACTTGATGTAAAAATGAGAGAACCTGAGCCTCTGGCCAGCATGGCGGGGAGTTGGTGTTTGGCTCCCAAAAACGCACTCGTCAAATTGGTATTCAGCGTGTCTTGCCATTCCGCTAGATTGACTTTGCGAGTGTCACCCACCCATTTCATGGTGCCGGCGTTATTAAAGGCAATATCAAGTCCGCCGAAATGGTCCAGTGCTGTCTCTACCAGTGACTTGGCGGAACTTTCGTCTTTAACATCCCCTACAATCGCAACCGCAGTACCGCCAGCGAGGGATATTTCATTTACCAATTCGTTGAGCTTCTCCGGGTTTCTCGCGGTAACAACGATTTTTGCGCCCTCTCGTGCAAATAATTTCGATGTGGCATAACCTATTCCTGAACTGGCGCCGGTTACAATAGCGATTTTATCCGTTAGCGAATTCATTATTTTGATTTTCCGTGTATTTATTCGATAGAAAGTATTATGGGAGATTTATCCAATTTGCTCGAACCGAATCTTGCTATATTGTCGAAACGGCGGCAGCTGGGAATGGGTATAAAAGACGTCAAGTTGTCGGTTTAAAATTAAACACCTGACATAGCTTGTGATGTACCGGCGTCGGGGCGTTTGTCATATCTAAAGTACGCCTCAGTTATCGGATCATTGCCGTGATTTCGTGATACGCAGTACATGAAAAAATTGCGGATACGGCGAGGACACAGCGGCAAGGTCGCAGCCCGTATTTCACATGGACAGTTATCGCAGCGACAAGCCGTCCTTTGGCGGCTTGTCGCCATGTGCACATAGCGCTGAACAAAGAAACTCAACTGTAACGTTTCGCCATTCCTATACCTGCCAGACCAGCGAGCATTAGAACCATGCTGGCCGGTTCGGGTACCGTAGACACATCGCCGCTTCGTACCGCCAAAACGTTATATTCGTGGCTTTTCGGTTGTGCGTCCCAGCAGGCACAGTGCAGTTCCATTCGCCACGCCACATCAATCGCTTCCAAGCCCGTCCAATACCAGTCGTAACCGGTATTTGGATGGTTGAAAAAGGGGGCGATTTCGCTGAGTTCCAATATGTCTCCGCCACTCAATGTATTCCACAAGGAGCCTAATTCATTCTCCGTCGTGGGTACGGTTGGTCTGGGGTTAGCGGGGTTGTATGTCGGTAAACGCCAGTCGGAAACACCGCCAACGGATAACCCGGAAACCCAGGTTTGCGCTTGATCCCAACTCATGAGTCCATCACTGTCATAACCGCTGGTAAGAGAATAACGGAGATCCTGCAGCCAGGTTACATCGAGATCGGAATCGTAGATCATCCCGTCGCCACGATCTATGAGCAGGGCTTGCGCCGGAGTGCTAATAAGGAGAGCGAAAAACAGACAAGATTTATAGTTCACGATATACCTCCTTGTTTGCTACTAATGCTTTAATAATCCTGCATCAACAATACCGTTTATATAACATGCGGAAAAATATAAGTATTAATTTGAAAGCCGCTTTGCTTCTGTAAAAAAAACCGACACACGGTGTGGAAAGGATGAGAGTTTGAGCAAACTGAAATTCAAAAACTGTCTTTGGTTATATATTAATCACCTGATATAAGCCGATAGAACTGATAAAAATAAGAACCGCCCCAATAACCCGTTTAAACCCCGTGTCATTACTTAAAATCATGTCGTGTACTTTTAAGCCAATATAATGACCTATAGCGGCGGTGGGTAATAGAGCTACAGCAGACATAAACTGTAGATCTATGGAGAGCAGTGCGAAGGTACTCATTTTGATCGCAACAAGCGTGAACCACAACACGAACAGAGTATTACGTAATTGTTGATGCGTTACATTCCGGGCAAAGACCGCGACCATCAAAGGAGCGCCGGTGAGGGAGGTGCCCGCTATATAGCCGCCTGAGACCAGAAACATACGATCCAGCCAATTGTTGTTACTGACAAGTGACCAGTTCATTAACCAGATGACGGCATAGATGAGCGTGACACTGTATATAAAAATAACTAACCACTGATTGGGGAAAGTGATGAGTCCAAAAACGCCTACCAGAGCTGAGGGAACGATCAATGGGCCGGCTCGTTTCAAATAGTTCCAGTCTACATTATTCAAACGGGTACGTAAGGTAAGGCCTGAAAAGATCAGCAGATGAAAGCCGATGATAGGAAGCCAGTCTATGGGCTGGTTGTGAACAAATAGCAGTAAGGGTAGTCCAAGTGCGGCACCGCCAAACCCCAGGCCGGAGCGGACAAATCCGGTCCAAACAAAAAGCAAGGTAGTTAAAACGATTTGATGGGTCTCAAAAGTAAATAGCATCGAAGTGCCTTAAAAAATCGGCATTATACACGCAAGAGACTCCGGGCGGAGCATTATGAAGAGGAATACCGCCGCGGCTTAAGACTGAACGCAACAGTACAATCGGGGTGGGAACTGTTCCCGCCCGTTTTTTGTCAAGTACGATGATTTGTTCTTCCCCTGGCATGGTTGGAGCACTTCTGATTCGCTGCATATCGCAACGCCGATGGGTTGAATGGTAGATAGTTCTGTTCGTATTAATATACGGTTTTGATCGCGTTTTATTCCCCGGAAAGTAAAAAAATATTTTGTGCATGAAAAGGAATAAACAGGTGCCTGGTTGTGTATATGTCTTTGTATGCAGGTCTTGTGTACAGAATAGAGAATTCGAGTCCAAAACAAACTATCTATCGTTCAAGGAGAATAACAATGTCTATTGGAAAACACATAGCTCTTTCTTTGTTTGTCGCAGGAAGTGTGGTAGCGATGCCCACACTAACCATGGCTGATGATGATTATAAGCCTATTACAGTAAAGATGTTTGCGCCGGCTAAAGGCGATCGCGCCGGACTGGGCGGTCGAGGCTGGTTTGTGGATTTGATGGTGAACTTTGAAAAAGGGCTGGAAAGTAGTGGTTTTTCGAATTTTCAAATAACCGGACCGGGTCCCCATAATAATGTGGCGCCGTTTCCCGGAACGTTTTCCCCAGGGGCCGATGATCGCTTACCCGGATTGATCGTTTTGATCGAGACGACCACTATTGGTGCCGGTTCGTGTCAAAATTTAGCTAATTTGTTCAATCTAACCGGTGTAAGCAATGTTGATGGGGAAGAAGTCGAGATTTGGGATACATGGATTGTTGGTGCGCCACTGTTTGGTGTAAACACCAAGAGCACGATATATGTCGCCGTGGCGGACGACAAAAACCGGGATGGGATCTATAATGATGCCCCTGATGTGGTAACTGATATAAACGGAGATGGTGTTTGTAACAAACAAGACCTGAAAGATTTAGGCGTCGCATCAAATATTGCAAAGGTCAAGTTTTTTATAAACTAGCAGCCAATATTGCCGTTAAACCTGAGGGATGTTTGCTGTCAGTCTGGGGTTACCATGGAGGCTGCGTGCGCTCACTCCGGTTGGTCGATTTACAGATCCCTGGTCGGGTGGAATAACTCCACCCGACTATTTGCTTATATTGGCTACAAAAAATCCAAGCAATTGCTGTAATTGACGTCGGTTGGGGTCTGGCTAAAGAAAACTGACATTGAGTCCGCGGATGCCAAGAGTAAGCTGTCTGATAAACACAATTGACCGTTAGATACGGCCACCAACACTTCCGTGGTGCCTGCGCCACCGGTAGTGACATCTTCTACGTTCAGACGATAACCCATTGGCCCGGAAGCCAACGTTTCCGAGCCAAGCTCGGTAAAGCTCAGATCAGTGAAGTTGCTCCAGTCGTATACAGCAGTTCCTGTGCAGGTAGGGTTGCTATAAACTTCGCCTTGCTCATATAGATTGCCGTTAGACGCGAAATTGTAACTGACAATCCCCCACACCGGACTACCGCCGGGATTGCTGAGAGATTGGCAGCCAATGGTTCTCCAACACCCTAAGTACGGTGAACTACCACTACCACAGGCAACATTACCGACACTCGGTCCGGCGCTGTCACCACCACAACCGGCCAATGAGATTATTAGGCATAAAGAGGTGAAGAGCTTGTACATGGGTCTGGATGGGGATAATTGAATTAAGTATGCAAAATGTGTGACACAATTTAATACTCAACCGTTGGCGAGCAGAAAGAGGAGCACAGGGAGCTCGTCAAATACCGTTCTGCATTTCGTAAAAATTATTATAACACTTACCAGTGATCGGATCCGGTTGCCCCCCCAGTTTGACGTTGTGGAAAGCTATTTTTCAATGAGTTATTAGCCAAAACTAGAGGTTGGATAACATATATGCTCCAAAAAAAATTAACTTGTCAGTTTAACTTTAGGTGTATTTTTCACTTTTTTTCCTAAATGTGTGACGCATTTCATCGATAACATGAGAAGTCTGTCAATTGTTAAAGGGAAATAGCGATGTTCACCAAAAATAATTGCTGCGATACAACAAGAAAACTCGAAAGTCAACTGAACTTTTACGAACGCTGTCTCAGTAGCAGTTTGCTGGTGATAGTATTTTCCGTGTTGGTTCTTCTGGGTGCTAAAGCATACACCAAACAAGATGGTGAAAATCCGGTGAACCCGCTTAGTAATAATGACTCTGTTGCTGCTTACAACGATTCAACGCCTTCTTTTACTGTACCGATGTTAGACTCTTTTACCGTTCCTTCTGCGCCCGTATCAACACCCGCCGGATATTGGAAATCCTACAAGGTCGCCAAAGGTCAAAATCTGGCGCTCATTTTCAAACAATTGGATATCAATACGGATTATCTGCGAGCAATGATACAAGCTGACCCCCTCGCGAAACGTCTGCAACAAATTAAACCGGGGCAACTGATAAAAATTCGCTATGTGAATGATGATTTTGCCGGGCTTGAATACGTCGCTGAACCCACTTATAGCCTGGTAGCCCTGCGTGAGGGTGATTCGTTTGTGCTTTCAGAAAACAAAAAACAATACGAGAAAAAGACGCATCGGGCATCCGCGACAATTCATTCTTCCCTATTTATTGCGGCTAAGAAGGCCGGAATTTCGGAAAAGACTGCAATGGAACTGGCACAATTGTTTGGTTGGGATATCGATTTTGCCTTGGATATTAGGGATGGTGACAAATTTTCAGTGGTTTACCAAACGCTCCACCATGGTGGCAAAAAAATAAAGACGGGTAATATACTGGCTGCGGAATTTGTTAATAAAGGCAAAGTATACCGGGCTGTGAGATATACGGATCCGGAAGGAAACTCGGGCTATTATAATCCTCAAGGCGAAAACATGCATAAGCCATTTCTAAGGACCCCGGTGGACTTTACCAGAATCAGCTCCCGATTTGGCAGTCGGTATCACCCGGTGTTAAACAAAATGCGAAGCCACAATGGCGTTGATTATGCCGCACCTCACGGTACGGTGGTCAAAACTGCCGGTGACGGGAAAATTATTTTTCGTGGTACTTTGCGCGGATATGGTAAGACGGTGATAGTTGAACACGGTGCTCAGTATCGGACACTGTATGCTCATCTGCAGAGCTATAATAAGAAGCAGCGTACGGGAACTGTGGTTAAGCAAGGGCAAACCATAGGCTATGTTGGCAGCTCCGGTTTGGCAACGGGACCACATTTGCATTATGAATTTTTAGTTAACGGTGAGCATCGCAACCCATTGACTGTAAAACTGCCCACGGCTAAACCCCTTAACGAAAAGTACGTGGCGGATTTTCAGCAAAAAGCCAGTTATTCACTGTCCATGCTTAAAAGTACGACTGGCAATCTATTGGCAATGAACAGTTTTGCACAATAGGGTGAATTGCCACGTTCTGTAAAGAATCGCATTACGAAGCATCCAGTCACGCTCCTTCCCCACGTCCGTGTGGGGAAGGCTTCCGCTTCCTGCTCATGCTCCCTCCCTACATAAGTAACACCGTAAATGCTCTATAGCGGTGCGTGAGCTGTGTTCAGCAATTTCAACGCTGGGGTTCCTTACCGCAACAGACGCCAATAGTTATGGATAATCTGTCACTACACTTAACAATTAATAGCAATGGGTCGATACAGAATTTGTAAACTAATCAAACAAACGCCAAATCGACATGCGGGTCGACAAAAGTAATTCGTCCAACTATGGGATAATTGTCTGTGGGTGGAAACAGATGGACGACTGGTTGTCATATATGTTCGGGCTCAAAACCTATTAGGCGTATGGGGACATTCGATAGAGGTTACTCGGTGGCAGTAGGGATCGAATACGGCAGTGTAATAAAGAGAAATACCCTAGAGGCGTTTGTCATAGTGTTTTTAGTGCTGTGTTTGTTCCTGCTGTTGTTAAGGCTGTTTGATTTTATGTTTCCCAATGGAACGTCCATAAAGGACGTGGTTACAGAATCGCAAGTGTTTCGAATGTCCGGTGCTGCCAAGGATAAACAATATACTGTTGAATTGGGAGGCGAGAGTACTGACTCAGAAAGTAATTACCCTGTAGTTGCGAATATTCAAAGCCTTAAAAACGTAGTAAAAAATAAACCCGCAAACGCTATTGCCTGGGAGACGGCGAAAAAGGGGCTGTCCTTGCGCAACCGGGATGCTGTTCAAACATATACAAAAGCCAGCGCAACCATTGCTTTTAGCAATACCGATACACTGATATTAGACTCAAACTCTATGATTATTATAAATAAAATTAACGTAGATGCGGTCAGGCAGGAGCGGCAGGCCCGAATCATTCTAACGACCGGTCGGCTACGAAGCAGAATTCGAGCGAGCCGCGAATATAGGAAAAGAGTTGAAGTGGAAACCGGCAATATTGTTACTACGGTGAAAAACGCCAGTACAAAACAGACGACAGACTTTGAAGTTAAAGTGAATCCCGATCAGTCATCCACAATCACCATATTGGCAGGGGAGGCCAGTGTTAGCTCTCAAGGAAAATCTGTTTCTATTAAACAGAATCAAGCCGTCACTGTGACACCGGGAAAACCGATTCCAAAACCGGTCTATCAGCCCGCGTCGGTCCGTACCGTTACACCAAAGGATAATACCTTATACAATTACCACACAGTTCCCCGTCAAGTGGCATTATCTTGGGCGCCCTTGGCGGAAGCTGACAGTTATGACGTGATCATCGCGCAGGATCCCGATTTTCGGACAGTAATCACCAATGAACGGATCGATCGTACGACTTTTTCACACAATAAACTTACCGAGGGCACCTACTACTGGAAAGTTAGAGCGAATATAGGTTGGGTAGAAGGGGTATTTAGTAAAACTAAAGTTATCAAAGTGGTAAAAGAAAGGGAACCGCCAAAAATGAAGGTGAATTACCCGCCGGCTACTATTGCGAAACCCGAGTATGAAATGACGGGTACAACCGGAGCTGATGTCAGCCGGATTATTATTAATGATGTCCCCGTGGATGTGTCTCCTACAGGTGAGTTTCGTCACAAAGTTGCTTTAAAAAAAGGGGCAAATATTATTGTTGTAGAATCCATCGACAATGAAGGTAATGTAAAGTATGAAACAAAAATGATTACCTACACTGGAAAATAGTTATGATGCGAAAATTTAAAACACCCATTCGACATAAATTATTGGCTGCTTCACTGATTGTAACCACAGCAGTAGTCAGTGTCATTACCTTTACGATGGCCAACTTGTTTCATCAGGACAAGAAAACATATATTCACGATTTAACCTCAACCATGGTGATTCACAACACCTCGGAAATTAAAGCGCTATTGAAGGGCTATAAAAATCGGTTGGAATTCTTTGCGAGAATATTGGTGGATGAAAAATTGGAGGAGTTCACACAGCAGAGATTACTGCAAGAGATATTTGTAGATTTTCAGGACTTGATTGCGATTACCCTGGTCCGAAAAAATAAGAAAGATCTGACACTTTATGATCCGAGCATGCTTAACACTGCCGGAATCAATAAGAGCGACTACACCAGCTATCGTTTGTCCAAGCCAATACCTGAGCAGCAGCTTAAGCAACACGGCGTCTATATAGAAAATTCCACCATTCACAAAAATTTACCCAGTTTCACTTTGGTGTTTGGTATTGATGCCACGACCGTGGTCTCAGCAATTATCCGACTGGATAGCATTATGGAGATTGCGCAGCGTTCAACGCTGTTCCAGACCTATATTCTGCATTCAGATAATACGTTGTTTTCACACCTGGATCCGGTACTGACAAGGGATCCGGAGGAGCTTATCTCGTCTGAGTTGCTGGGTGATGTCCGTAATCCACATAGTTTAGGCATCACCAAGGAGTATCATCATAACGGGGTGGATGTGATTGGGGGGTTTGCCAATGTGGGGGTGGGTAATCTACTTGTTGTGTCGCAAATTCCCAAAACTGCCGCTTTTCTATCAGCAAGATCCCTATTGGAAAACCTTATCTATGTTGCCTTAGGGTTATTGTTAGTGACAGTGTTAATCAGTCTGGTGTGGGCATTCAGGTTAACGCGACCGTTGGAGTTGTTATCAAAGGCCACTAAAGTCGTGGGAGCGGGTCATTTCGATATCAAATTGAATATACACTCCAGTGACGAAATCGGGGATCTGGCCCATTCTTTTGATGAAATGGCGCAAGGCTTAAAGTTAAGGGAGGAAAAGTTGGAACAGGCGAAGAATGCCTTGATTCAATCCGAGAAGATGTCTGCCTTTGGGCAACTCAGTGCCGGGATAGCGCATGAGGTTAAAAATCCCCTTACAGGAATACTAGGGTATGCCCAACTGGCTAAGCGAAAATTGGATGAGAACAGTCCGTTGATGAAAAACCTGGAAGTAATTGAACGGGAAACTAAACGTTGCAAAGCCATAATTGAAAACTTAATGAAATTCGCCAGATCCGATGCGAGCGAGCGTCGGCCTGTCTTGATGGATTTGAACAATGCAATTCAGCATGCCGTAGAGATTGTTGATCACCAGCTTAACCTTAACGGTGTTTCCATACAGTTAAAGTTGCAGAGTCAACTACCACAGATTTTGGGAGATACAAACCAATTAGAGCAAGTCGTCATGAACCTGTTGATCAATGCTCAACATGCCATGGAAGGAGCGGCAGGTACGGTGACCATATCCAGTCGTATGACTGAACAAAATACCGTAGAAATTCTAGTTACCGATAATGGACCGGGTATGTCAGCGGAAGTACAGGCGAAAATATTTGAACCATTTTTTACCACCAAGAAGTCAGGCGAGGGTACGGGGCTTGGATTGTCAGTCAGTTACGGCATAATTCAGGATCACTCAGGCAAGATTCGGGTACAAAGTGTTTTAAATCAAGGTACTGTGTTTGTAATCACATTACCCATACCTAGTTCAAGCGACATATCTCAACGCACAGGTACCGATCCCCTTTAGTCCTGGTTCACAAAAATGTGGTGGAGTTCTAATTTTACGTTTGGTCTTCCATATACAATCCTTGAGGATAAATTATTACCATAGTGAAAACGCTTAAGAAATCATTAAGATAAGCCGATTAAAGAACTAATGGTTTTTTTTTGAGACATTGTTGTAACATGTTGTTATTTAAAAGAATGAAATATTCGTGAATCCTGCCTGCGCCAATGTTTCCCGTACAGTTCTGAGCGACAGACGCGTTCTAGTTGTCGACGATGAGGTTCACATTGTCGAACTGCTTACTTCAATTCTCGAGGAAGAAGGGTATGAGGTGATCGGTGCTTCCAGTGCAGAGGAAGCTTTGGCTTATATGGAACAATACGCGGTTCCATTAGTGGTCTCGGATATTCGCATGGGGGGAATGAGCGGTCTGGAACTCGTTGGTGAAATCAAAAAAATAAACAGTTCGGCTGAAATCATCATTATCACCAGCCATGCGTCCATCGAAAGCGCAGTTTCTGCGCTACGCGCCGGGGCTTATGATTACGTGCTCAAGCCGTTTGATGATATTGAAGTAATATCAATGGCGGTTAAACGCGCGTATGAAAAAAGTGTTTTGGTAAAAGAAAATGCCGATTTGTTGGATCAGTTGTCAGAGTTTAATATCCAACTTGTGAAAGCAAATAACCGATTGAAAAACCTCGTGAATAGAGATGGCCTTACCGGCGCCTACAATCATCGATATTTTCAGGAGGCGCTTAATCAGGAATTTGTTCGAGCCAAACGCTACGGTAAAAGGTTTTCGGTTGTGTTTGTTGATTTGGATGATTTTAAGCAAATTAATGATACCTACGGACATTTGGTTGGTGACCAAGTGTTGGTTGCAGTGACCAAATTAATTACAAAAAGCGTGCGTGATGTCGATCTGGTTGCCCGCTACGGTGGTGAAGAGTTTGTACTGCTTTTGCCGGAAACCAGTGACGATGGAGCCATGGCTTGCGCTGAAGGAATTCGAAAATTGCTTTCTGAACTGGAAATTACCAACGAACACAATTCTATAAGAATAACCATCAGTTCCGGTGTTGCACTAGTCACTGATAATTGCGATTCGGCTCAAGATGTGGTTCAGCGTGCAGATGCGGCGTTGTACCAAGCAAAAAAAATGGGTAAAAACAAAGTCTGCGCTGCCAAATAACCTCCCTGCTTGCTTTCCCGAAATGCAGAAAGTGATATAAGTCTCATTTTTTGTGCGATGACAATCGAATTTGACAAATATGTGACTTTGAGCAGCTTATTTACTCCAAAAAATACGAAACAGCAGGATAGAAAGTCTGACTATAGGTGAGTGGTGGTGATGAGTAATAAGATTATAGATCCTGCGATTTTTTCCGATTTGGTTCCCATTAAGGCGTTGAGTCCGGATCATTGTAAGGAACTGGCAGCAAAATCCAGGATTCTCAAATCTAAAGCGGGTCAGGCTTTATATAATGCTGAGGATGCAAGTCGCCGGGTTTTTTACGTCATAAAGGGTGAGGTAGAGCTTATTCAAAAGGGTGCTCCGACGCGTTCTGTTGTGGGAGGGACTAAACACTCCAAATTACCATTGGAGCGTCAGCAGTGTTCCGCTAAAGCGAAAACCGATTTGGTTTGTTTAAGTGTGGATGCAGATTTACTGGACAATATGTTAGCCTTAGAGCAGTCGGGTCGCATCGAATTGCAGGAACTTGAAGATGAAGACTGGATGACCAAAACCCTTCAATCCAGCCTTTTTCATAAAATACCCCCTTTAAACCTTCAGTCGTTTTTCATGCGCATGGAAGAAGTAGCGGTAAAATCCGGCCAAATGGTATTTAATCAGGGAAGTGAGGGAGATTCATTTTATATCATTCGTAAGGGGCAGTGCCAGGTGGTGCGTCAAACTCGGTCTTCGTCGACCGGATTGGTTCTGGCAACGCTGGGTGTGGGTTCTTTTTTTGGTGAAGAAGCGCTTATATCCGACTCCAAGCGAAATGCATCTGTGGTTATGACGACCGATGGCGTCCTTATGCGTTTGAAAAAAGACGATTTTCAAGAGTTGTTGCGGGATCCGGTACTTAAGTCCATCCAGTACAGCGACATCATGTCAGATCCCAATCTGGTGTGGTTGGATGTGAGATTGCCCAATGAATACCAAAGTCGTCATTTAAAAAACAGTGTTAATGTACCTTTTCCTCTATTACGCTCCAAACTGAATAAGCTGGATCGAAGTAAACGCTACGTCGTTTATTGTGATACGGAAAAACTCAGTTCGATGGCAACATTTCTGCTCAATCAAAATGACATTGATGCCTTTGTTTTAGATGGAGGATTGAGCAATGTCCCGCAGGATTCAATTTCCTAAAGGAGAAATAAGTTCCAATCCGATCGGTTTTCGAACGGAAACGCCACATAATAAACCAATTAAAACAAAGGGATAAAATGTAATGAGAGGCCGTCACTCACCTTAAGCCAAAATTAATAAAACGGTAAGAGAAGCTTCATCCCCCTGAGCTTTACTTACTATAAGGAAAGATTTCACACATCAACAAAGGGGGATGTCATGAATAATTCAGATCGAGTAGGTAATTTGAGCACGGTTTCACGCCTTGTTCGCGTCGGTGCGGGTGCTACATTGATCGGCGTGACCATGACTACAACCGCAACGCCACTGGGCTGGTTGGCCCTGCTGCCCCTATTGGCAATCTATCCCATGTTTACGGCAGTTACGGGCTGGAGCCCGTTGAAAGCACTACTGGGTTCTCAGGGCGAACTGTCAACGCCGGTTCGCGTTGTTGCCGCAACAGTGGGAATAGCAGCTATCGGCAGCGTTTACGTAGTTACTGCACCATTGGGTAACTTGGCAGTTCTGCCGTTGCTGGGTATTTATCCGGTGTTTGCTGCGATTGCAGGCGTAGAACCTCTTACCGCACTGTTCAGTAAGACTGAGACTGAGATTGTCGTTGAGCAATCCGAGGAACTGCCTGAGGAACAAGGCACCGAAGAACATTACGAAGTGGATTATCCCCACGCCGCTTAAGGCAGTGCCGGGATGACGAATCGAGCGGGAGTGTTCCCGCTCGATTTTTTCTTGAAAACCTGAGCTTATTCTTCCCCTGATTTTCATAGTACCTTTGTCTTTATGACTTAACCTATAGGCGTTATATCCTCCGGCCTTCATTGGTTCTAGTATAAAACAAAAGCAGCAATTGGTTCGGCGCGATTGCGTAACAATGTTTTGTTGATGGAGTACAGGGTAATGAAAATGGTGGCTTGGGTTTTGCTGATGCTGTTTACCAGCGTGTCCTACGCCGAGCCCAACTTCTATCTCTCTCCTCAGATAGGTGTAGGGCGAGTTCATGTTAAGGCCGGTAAAACCCTATATGGGGAAAGCTATACTTCGGGTGGTTTCGCGGCGTCGCCCAGAATGGGGGTGCGTCTATCCAATGATTTTGTGTTTGAAGTTGCATCTCAAGTTAACGCCGTTATATCTTTTGGGGATTCTTACGACGTGTCTCAAACACAGATACTATTCGGGAAATCATTGAAAGTCAGCAATCGCTCGCGTCTGATAAATAAAATTGGTTTGTCTAAATGGGAACTTAGGGGGTATGAGTCACCCTTTCTCAATCCGGGGCCCGAAGACAGGTCCAGGCTTACCGGGGTGGCACCGGTCTATGTTTTGGAGTGGGAAAGGAACGTCAACCGGTTTTTTGCATTTGGCATTAACAGTTCATTTCTATTGGCTGATTTTGGCAGTGCTATGTCGGGCTGCTTTTTACTAAAATTAAAAATCCCTTGAAATAGCTTGTATACCTAAGTTTAGAAGGTAAACCAGCCCGGCAGTGCCGGGCTGGACATGTTTTTAGGGGGCGAGCAGTGGAATTCCCGCTGTTCCCAGTTCACTGATGATGTTCCCGATCGGGCTGTATACATACCGACGAATGTCCTGTTGGGTTGGATCGTTTTTGTCAGCTATCCCGCCAATAAGTATTCCGGCAATTTTAGCATCTGTATTTAAGTCCCAATAGAAAACCGGTGCGCCGCTGTCGCCGGTAGCTGAAATACGCAGATTGTCTCTAATGTCAGGGTAGCTTTCCAGGTAAGTTTGGTTTTGACACAACAGTAGGGTGTCCATAAGTGGACCGGCGAAAATGTCAAAGCAAGTGGATTCAATTTTTGATACTGTCCAACCTGTGGTTTGGCCGACTTTTTCCAAGACATCGCCAACGAGTTGGTTAGACACAAATCCACTTACAGTAAACTCCGGAGAATTATGGTCAATGACTCGTGATGCCAGCCAATTCGTGGTTTTAGCGACACTACCGGTTCGCGTTGGCATTCCTCCATAGTTAACATATGCGGAGTCGCTTAAACGGCAGGTGATGCCCGGCGGGCATCCTGGAAGTGTGATGAAAGGGGGATCCAATTCTTCCACTCCGGAGTTGTTAGGCGAGTCCGGTTGGAAGAAAGTGGTTGCACTAACCGATCCTGGCTGTTCAGTACAATGTGCGGCAGTAACAAATCCGGCGATATTCAGCCAAAGGAATGGGCGTGCGCTGTTATATCCGATAGTGCAACCAAAGGTTCTGCCGTCTGCAACCCTGGAAATGCGAATGCCCCCTTGTTTTTCCGGAAAAAATTCCATATTCATGTGATTGTAAGGGATCAATACTTTACCTTGGTCTATGATTACTGCGTGAAGCGGAATACCCAGTCCGGCGAGTTCATACTCCAGTTTGGCTTTATAGCGAGCCACATCAGGAACGCCAATACTTATTCGGTTTTCGGATTCATTGATATCCAACGTTAGTATAAGCTTTTTAAATATATTGGTTCTAATTTCGTTGCGCCAGGAGAGCAGGTCCTTGAAACCATAGGCGGCGCTATGATAGATCGGGCCTGTGTTGGTGGGTTTCTTTACCAGCAGGCGATCCTTGACGGCGCCCATGGGTGCACTCATTCTGTTGATGCCAAATACGGCGCGCAAACTGCTTAACACTGCTTTCTTTTCTTCTGACGAAATTTCAGGGCCGGCCGGTTTTATGTGAATATTGAGACGGCCATAGTCATCAAAGTAGACGCCACCAAATCCGGGGGCCTTATCTGCGACTCTGGCAAATTGATCGTCCAGCGATACAAAGTTGGCGGCGGTTGCTGATGCAGTAAACAACAATGCGGTGAACAGTAGAAGAAAATTAATCAATATTGCTGAAGGTATGCGTTGATATTTCATGGTAACTGCCTTTTTGTTGATTCTTTTCACGTAGAGTATACGTAGAATATTTTCCAATCGCTTACATCGGCTGGATTTGTAGTATATCGGAAGTTACGCTATGTCCTGGGAGGGCCTGAGACGGTTCGGAGAATAGATAAATATGATGCTATTTGAATCGGTGCTGGGTGATGGTAGGATGCAGGAACTATTTGAGTTTGGTAGAGGATAACACATTGGAAATCTGGGTTGACGCGGATGCCTGTCCCGTGGTGATTAAGGAGATTTTGTTTCGGGCAGCGGTAAGAACGCAAACACAAGTTACGCTCATCGCTAACCAATTCATCAAAACACCGTCTTCCAAGTACATTCGCAGCGTAAGGGTGGACTCGGGTTTTGATGTGGCCGACAATGAAATTGTGAAACGCGTTAAAACCGGTGACCTGGTCATTACCAGTGACATTCCATTGGCGGATGAAGTATTGAGTGAGGGCGGGGCAGCGTTGAGTCCCAGAGGCGAATTATTCAGCAAGGATACGATTAAAGCCAAGCTCAATATGCGGGACTTTATGGATACGTTACGCAGCAGCGGTGTGCATACGGGAGGACCGTCCGGTTTGAGTCAAGCGGATCGAAAAGCATTTGCCGATCAGCTTGATCGTTGGCTTGCAATCAAACAAAGACAAGAGAACTAATCTTTCACTTAATCCACCGCAAAAGAAGTCCAATGCAGCAAACAGGCCGCTGCACAATTCAGTTGTCGTAAAGGGCTTTTTCCGGCCGCTTGGCGAGAACGGGTCTGAAATACTCACGCATGTGCTGTATGTCAGCGTCCACATTATCCGACAATTCCATTACCGGTCCGAAGACGGTGGCACGTTTACGATAATCCACAGCAACCAATTGCACGGGCACTTGTGCTTTTTTGGCGATATGCCAAAATCCGGTTTTCCAGTGGGGTACGGGTTTGCGGGTTCCTTCCGGAAAGATGGCCAGTAAAAATCTGTCGTGGTTGTGAAACTGATTGGCCATTTGGGTAACCATATCCGTGCGTTCACTGCGTTCAACCGGAATGGCTCCCACGTAGCCCAATAAGGTGCCAATGATTCCTTTGGTGTATTTGTTGGCTATGAACCATGAGGCGTGCAGTCCGGTTGCTAATAAAACACCAAAGTTGTTGGTAAAGTCCCACCAGGAAGTGTGTGGCGCCATGACAATTACGAATTTGGGTGATTGGCAAAACGACCCTTCAATACGCCAGCGACAAAGACGCAAAATACTGCGTCCCAGCCATTTGCTGAAGGCATTGCCCCGTCGGGGTAGGTTGTCACCGGGTTCAGGGATGTACATATAGCTGTCCGTTGATCATGGAAAAAGGTACATTATACGTTAGCGGCAATGATTCTGATAAACACTGATGAGATAATTTGCGAAAATAATTCTGTAGGTCGAAACTAAAAGTAAACCGGGATCAGTATAATAGATGTCTGAATCGGGGAGCAGGGAGAGTCCAATGCAATCAAATCATTTTTTGTCCAGAGGTGAAAGTGTCCGGATCAATTACAATGTGCAAACAGGTAATGTGGTGTTGTTACACGCATCCGGGCTGCAAATATATTACGTACAGAACAACGAATGGAAAGAATTTAATCTAAATGAATCTGTATCAGTTCCGTTGCCGTATGAGGGTTTGATCAGAATACAAGCGCTCGCCGCCGGGAAAAACTCCGCTACCTTAGTTAATGTAGATGAGCAGGGCAATGAACAGGATCGTTTGGAGATAAGGGCCGATGTATGTAGGGTTTCCTTGAAAAACGACAGTGATCGTGATGGAGATGTGGATCATGCAGACAGCGGCAATGAAGCCTGGGTTTGGGGTAGCGGTCAGAGAGGGGCGGTATTACTGGTCAACAATGATTTGGACATTTCCGAGATTGATCCGGCCTTGGGACATTTTTCCGAGTGGTCTAAATTCAGAGTTGAAGACACTTTATTGGATACGTTTCCAGAGAATGTTTACCTTAGCTTAACTGCAACGGAAGGATCGGCCGCTCGCTTTACCGTTTACGCGCAAGACATCGATGGCAGTTATGTCAGAATCCTGGGTAAAGATCCTAAAGGCGAGCAAGCTCCGCTGGTGAGTTCCGAACCTCTTTCGATCAAAGGGGGAGAGTATTTTATCGAAGCCCATGAATACCCAGGCGCAAATTTTGAAGGTCTGATTACATTAGAGTTGTTATTGGTCCAGGGACGGTCTGTTTTGGCCACGGATTCCATGGTGTTTAGAGTGGCACCCTGGATTATGACACCCAATACCCTGGCGGCGGAGCGAGTGTTTACCTGTCGAATCGCAGACGGCGGTAACAGCAATGAACGGTTTCTTCATGGATTGGCCACTGCCTTGGATACGATGGGTGTGCCCTTGACGGTGATTGAGCCGCAAGACCACATGGGGGATCGCTGGATACAGGATGAAATCGAATTCGGTTATGTTCAGGGAAGCAGCCATATTTTACCCGTCGTGATGGACAGTCCCAGGGATCGAGGCCTGGACGATTTTCCTGAGCGGGCTTTACTGGGGCCTGACTTCGGCCATTTTCAAGTGGGTGGTAGCCGGCCCAATTCCCTGGATTCCTTCGGAAATTTGGAGGTCAGTCCACCGGTAACGGTCAATGGACGCTATTATCCTTTTGGACGAATCGTGTTTGGTGGAAAAAAGTATGGTGACTATTCTGAAGCCAACCGTCAAATGATGCCGCAATTACGCAAGTTTCTGTATGCACAAAAAGTTCAGGCCCCCTTTGAGATATACACTGACTGGTTGTCTGTGGGGCATGCCGATGAAATTATCTGTTTTGTCCCGGCCAATAATGATGTGGGCTTTGAAGTGTTGGTTGCTTCACCGCAACGAGCCAAAGCTATTTTGGAACGTTTAAAAATTACCGGTTATGGCAGTAGTACTTTGTTTGAAGGACGAATGCGTGGTGAGCCGGGCAGCGGCATATCCGCAGAGATAGCCGTTAGTGACTTGCTGGATGACACAGGATTTTGGCTTGATAATATGGAATACCAAAATCATATGGATTCTAATATTGAGATTCTGAAACGCAACTTGGGTGTTGACGATCGGCACATCATACAAATACCGGTTTTATTTCACCCGGCAGGTACAAATCGGACAGTCGCTTATTTTCCAGACATGGTTAATCACCTGGTCATTGACAACACCAGCATCGTACCCAAGCCCTACGGTCCGGTCATTGAAGGTCTGTGCGCTTTTGAACAAGCGTTTCGGGATGCCGTACCGGAGCGCTCCGTCGTGTTTATTGATGATTGGTATTCCTATCATGAAATGTTAGGTGAAGTACATTGTGGCACCAATATACAACGTAAGCCTTTCCGAAATCGCTTATGGTGGGAATATAAGCCGGATGGCGGTTACGATATATAGGTGCCAGTCGCGACAACAGCGAAGTGACTTCAGTTGATTTCATCGTCGCAATTTGGAGATTGACCGAGCAAGCGTCTGCCGAGTCAATCTCCTTGCACTGTGAATCTCCTCGCGCTAAAGAGGCTTTTCAATTCTTTGCAGGTTAAATAGTAAACAGATCTCAATATTGTCTCCGCTATTGACACTAATTCAGATCGAGCTATTATCAAACTATGTGTAATCTTAGTTAGTGAAATTAAACTATAGAAATATAAAAATAAATAATGGACCCGGTCCAATATAAGAATGATCGAATTGATTATTTTTTAACTAGTGCAGTGAATTTTGTTGGTGGAACTATAAGCAGCCGTTAAAACCCATGCCTGTTCGGTCCTTGAATGCGGTCATTGCGATTGCATGAGGCGAACGCAAGCAGACAGGCGTGAGATCGCCAGATCGTTGTTTTGTGCTGTGATTATTCTGGCTGTCAGCCGGCAGCAGGTTTTCCAATCCCCAAATGTCCTGCACGTGTAAACCCAGAGAGGCCGGGAACCATGACGTGCAGTGCGCTTGTTACGCCGTTAAAACCATCTATGTCTGAAGTATCTGACTCCAGCTCCCATGGGTGCACAACGGTGTCAGATCCTGAAGCCTGGGTACGCAAAGTACTTAGCTCGGAATTGGATATTGATTTCTCACTACTTGATAAGCGTATCGACGCTTATTTGTCTCATCTAGTGGCCCGTTGTCCTACCGTCATATCCAATCACGTTCTTCGAATACATTGGATGGCGCGCAAACGTGATGCGGATAACTTATACGGTTCTTTGGTGGATTTATTTATTGCCTTGAAATCCGAGGGACAACATTTAAAACAGCGGATGCTGCAATTCGCCAAACCCATTTTAAAAGCACAACAGTTCAAAATTTTGTATCAAGCCATCCAAAAATCAGTGGATGGTGAAACTTTCCTGTATACCCGTACCTCGGTTTTAAGCAAAGGTTACATTGGCATATCCGAGTTTATTGACACATACCCCAGCATTGCGCACCAGGACAAAATCAGCAGGCTTGTTTTCTCTGCGAATGAATACATTGAATATGGACAAGTGGAAGAGGCGCAGCGCTTATTGGAACAGGGTTTGGTGCAATATCCTCACTCCAAGGAACTGCAACTTCAACTTCTCGAAATTTATCTGGCGACTTGGGATCTGGAGTCTTGTCTGGGTATGTATCAGCAATTATCCCATGAACATATTTCTGACCATGATATATGGGTTCAAACCGCAAAGAAGATTCGAAACGCCTTGCGCAGTACTCAAAGCAACACCCAAAGCAATACCCAAAGCAACAACCTTGACCTTAGTGAGACCACGATTTTATCTGATGCCGAACTAAAAGGAGCATCATTATGAGACCGGGTTCGCCTACCATACGAGTGGCAATATGTGGTGCCCAAGGGCGTACATTCCGTACTTTGCAGTTATTTTTTCAAGACCAAGAAAGTCCTGTTTATGAGTTGGTGTCTGAATATGAGGCAGATATAGGCATTTTGGATCTGGATGGGGAGTCTGCCCAAGTACGGCTGCAAAAGTACCGTGATCTATATCCCAATCGACCCACCATCGTATTATCCGATGTCTATAAAAATATTGCCGGTACTTTTTTTGTTCGAAAACCATTCCATATCGCCAGTTTGACTCGCGCTTTAAACCAGGCTGCGGTATTTGTG